>ERZ869909.1853-NODE-1853-length-15754-cov-4.798495_pt1 | contig 15754 bp, 16 predicted proteins | sample MGYA00520892_ERZ869909 | MGnify/ENA primary metagenome ERZ869909 (study PRJEB32215, sample SAMEA104723947) | bioreactor metagenome | biome: bioreactor; feature: anaerobic bioreactor; material: water | place: China | collected 2015-03-12 ...
ATGCTGATCACGCACGACATGGGCGTGATCGCCGAAACCGCGGACCGGGTGGCGGTGCTCTATGCCGGGCGGCTGGCAGAAATCGGCCCCGTGCGCGACGTGATCCAGCGGGCCGAGCATCCCTATACCCAGGGGCTGATGGGCTCGATCCCGACGATCACGCAGGAAAGCGACCGGCTGGTGCAGATCCCCGGCGCCATGCCGCGGCTCAATGCCATCCCGCAGGGCTGTGCCTTCAATCCGCGCTGCACCCGCGCCTTTGACCGCTGCTTCGTCGATCGCCCCGAACCGCTGCCGCGCTTAGACGGGCGGCAGGTGGCTTGCTGGCTCTATGACAAGGCGGAGGCGCCCCATGTCTGACATGTTGCTCCAGGTCGAGGGGCTGACCCGCTATTTCGATGTCTCCAAACCCTGGCTCAACCGGGTGCTGGAGCGAGAGGAAAAGCAGTTCCTCACCGCCACCGCCGATGTCAGCTTCGAGATCCGTCGCGGCGAGACCTTCGCACTGGTCGGTGAATCCGGCTCGGGCAAATCGACCATCGCCAAGATGATCGTGGGCCTCCTGGAACCCTCCGCCGGCAAGATCCTGTTCGACGGGCAGGAGATGAACTTCGCCTCGGGTGCCGCCATGCGCGCGCTGCGCCGGCGCTTCCAGATGATCTTTCAGGACCCCTTTGCCAGCCTCAATCCGCGCTGGCGGGTGGGCGAGATCATCGCCGAGCCGATCCGCACCTTTGGCCTGGCCAAGGGCGCCGCGGTCAGCAAGGAGGTCGGGCGGCTGCTGGACCTTGTGGGGCTCTCGGCCGCGGATGCCGCCAAGTTCCCGCATGAATTCTCGGGTGGGCAGCGACAGCGTATCGCCATTGCCCGCGCGCTCAGCTCCCGGCCCGAATTCATCGTCTGCGACGAGCCGACCTCGGCGCTCGATGTTTCGGTTCAGGCGCAGATCCTCAACCTGATGCGCGACCTGCAGGATGAATTCAACCTCACCTATCTGCTGATCAGCCATGACCTCAGCGTCGTGCGGCATATGTCGAACCGTATCGGCGTGCTCTATCTCGGCCGGTTGGTCGAGGTCAGCGAGGGCAAGCGGCTCTTCACCGATCCGCAGCATCCCTATAGTCGCATGCTGCTCGATGCCGTGCCCGATCTGGCGCTTTCGGGTCGCCGGCGCAAGAAGGTCGAGGGCGAGATCCCCAACCCGATCAACCCGCCATCGGGCTGCAGCTTCCACCCCCGCTGCCCGCTGGCCTTTGATCGCTGCAAGGCCGAAGTGCCGCAACCCGTGGAAACGCCGGGCGGCCGCGCCGCCTGTTTCGCGGTGGCCGAAGGCAAGGTCTGAAACGCCACGCGTCTTTGTGCCGGAAATATCCTCGGGGGGTGAATGGCCGAAAGGCCAGAGGGGGGCAGACAGCCCCCCTTTCGCTTTTCAAACCCGCAGGCTGCGCCTAATCTGCGGCACAGGAGGCCCCATGCCACACGATCACCCCGACCATCATCACGACAACCACCTCGACCCGATGGAGGCCCGGGTGCGGGCGCTTGAAACCATCCTGACCCGCAAGGGGCTGGTCGATCCCGCCGCGCTCGATACGATCATCGAGACCTATGCCCAGAAGATCGGCCCGCGCAACGGCGCTCAGGTCGTCGCCCGGGCCTGGGACGATGCCGCCTTCGCCGGCTGGCTGCGCCGCGATGCCACCGCGGCCATCGCAGATATGGGGTTCACCGGCCGGCAGGGCGAGCATATGCAGGCGGTGTTCAATACCGACGACTGCCATAACCTCGTGGTCTGCACGCTTTGCTCCTGTTACCCTTGGCCGGTGCTGGGCCTACCGCCGGTCTGGTACAAATCGCTCGCCTATCGCGCCCGTGCGGTGATCGAGCCCCGTGCCGTTCTGGCCGAGTTCGGCCTTTCCCTGCCGCAAGACACCCGCATCCGCGTCTGGGATTCCACCGCCGAGCTGCGCTATCTGGTCATCCCCCAGCGCCCCGAAGGCACCGAGGGGCTGGACCGTGACGCGCTGGCCGCCCTGGTCAGCCGCGATTGCATGATCGGCACCGCGCTGCCCCGCGCGCCCGAGGCGGCCGCATGAACGGCCCGCATGATCTGGGCGGGCAGATGGGTTTCGGCCCGGTCGCGCCTGAGCCGGAGGGGCAACCGTTTCACGCCGCCTGGGAGGCTCGCGCCCTGGCGCTGACGCTGGCCGCCGGCGCGTTGGGCCGCTGGAGCATCGACGAAAGCCGCCATGCCCGCGAAAGCCTGCCGCCGGCGGTCTATCTGGGTTCCAGCTATTTCCAGATCTGGATTCTGGCGCTGGAGGCGCTGTTGACCCGCCACGGCCTGCTCACCCCTGCCGAACACGCCGCGCCCGAAAGCGTCGAGCCCGCCGCCCCGCATCCGCGCCGCCTTGCCGGTTCGGCGGTGGCCTCGGTGCTGGCCGCCGGCACCGATTACGCCCGCCCGCTTGATGCCCCGCCGCGCTTCCGTCCCGGCGATCGGGTGCGGGCGCGCAATATCCATCCGCGCGGCCACACCCGCCTGCCGCGCTATGTGCGCGGCCATATCGGTACCATCGAGGCCGTGCATGGCGGGTTCATCTTTCCCGATACCCATGCCCATGGTGCAGGCGAGGCGCCGCAGCCCCTTTATACGGTGGTCTTCGACGGCGCCGCGCTCTGGGGCCCCGATGCCGAGCCGGGCAGCAGCGTGTCGGTCGATGCCTGGGAGAGCTATCTTGAACCCGCCTGAACACCCCTTCGATCACCCCTGGCAGGCGCAGGCCTTCGCCCTGACACTGGCGCTGCATGAGCAGGGCCTCTTCACCTGGCCGGAATGGGCCGAGGCCTTGGGCAAGGCGCTGCAAGATGCCGCCCCCGATGGCTCGGATTATTACCAGCGCTGGCTGGCGGCGCTGGAGGCGCTGTTGACCGCGCGCGGCCAGACCGATGCCGCCGAGATCGCCAGCCTGACCCAACGCTGGCAGGACGCCGCCCATGCCACCCCTCATGGCAGGCCGATCATGCTGGAGAATGCCCCGGGTTGAGCCGCGCGCGCATTGAATGCTTTACTTGAGGTAAGAATCATCATACATGATGTATAGAATACTTTACTGCCATTTGTGGGCGAAACCGCTGCTGCCACGGCCGCAGGCCCCGCAGCGCCGGTGCGGGGTCTGACCCTTGGCGCGGATTGAAAACACCATTCGCCGGTTGCGATTCGAGGCCGGCGAGATGACCCAGAAGGAGCTTGCCGCGCAGGTGGGTGTGACGCGGCAGACGATTCTCGCGATCGAGAACGGCAAATACGCGCCCACGCTGGAGCTAGCGTTCCGCATCGCGCGCCATTTCGGCGCCGGGGTCGAGGACGTGTTCACCTATCACGACGACTGAGCGTCGCCTGCAAGGAGCCTGCCATGATCCGCCTCTTCGCGCGGCCGTTGCCGCTTGCCTTGCTGCTGGGCTTTTGCACCTTCATTCCGGTGATGATGGCCGGGCTGCGCGTGGTGCAGGTCCCGGCCAATCTGCTGCCGGAGGACAGTCTGCGCCTGGCGGTGGCGCCGCTGTCGCTTTTCCTTCACGCATTGGCCGGTATGCTCTTCGGGCTGCTGGGGCCGCTGCAATTCGTGCGGGCATTGGCGCGGCGCTTCGGGGCGCTGCACCGGCTTTCGGGGCGGGCTTTCGTGCTGGCGGGGATGGTAATGGCGCTTTCCGGGCTGGGGCTGCTCTTGCGGGTCGAAAGCATCGCCACCCATTGGCTCGATGCCGCGCGGGCGATCTTCGGCCTGGCGTTGCTGGCGACGCTGGCCCTGGGGCTGCGCGCGGCGATGGATCGGCGGATCGAGGCCCATCGCGCCTGGATGATCCGCGCCTATGCGGTCGGCATGGGCGGGGCAACGGTCGGGCTGGTGATGCTGCCGATCTATCTGCTCACCGGCGCGCCGGTCACCGGCTTGGCCGCCGATCTGGTGTTCATCGGCTGGTGGCTGGTGACGATCATCCTGGCGGAATGGGTGATCCGGCGCCCGGCGCAGCACTGGCGGCGTCACGCTGCCACCCTGCTTCCTGCGCATCCACGGGAGCCGCTGACATGACATTGCAGGCCGCGCTGGAGCGCCTTGTCGAGGCCGAGTTTGCCCATCGTGATGTCCATGAACTGGCGCTGGGGGTGATGGAGGAAGGCCGGCTGACCCATGCCTGCCGTGGCCATTGGCAGGGCCGCCCGGTTGATGCGCAGACCCCCTTCCTCATCGCCTCGACCTCGAAGCTTTTCATCACCACGATGCTGTTTCAACTGGCCGATGAGGGGCGGCTTGGCCTTGATGATGCGCTGGAGCGGTTCTTTCCCGGTGAACTGGAGGGCCTGCATGTCTGGGAAGGGCAGGATCTGACCCGCCAGCTGACCCTGCGCCATCTGCTCAGCCACAGCTCCGGGCTGCCGGACTATTTCGAAGGCAAGCGCCGGGATGGCAGCACGCTGGCGGGTGAACTGCTGGCCGGGCAGGACCGTGCCTATGGCCTGTCCGAGGTGCTGCACTGGGCACGCGACGAGATGCGCCCGGCCTTCGCGCCCGGCGCCCGGGCCTTTTACTCGGATACCAATTTCTACCTGCTCTCCGAGGTCGTGGCACGCGCGGGCGGCGAGGATCTGGATGCGGCGTTGGCCCGGCGCATCTGCGCGCCGCTGGGGCTGGAACAAACCGCCTTTTTCAGGCCCGGCATGGCAGCGCTGCCGCTGCGCAACGGCGCGCAGGTGGTGGAGATCCCGCTGGCTCTGGCCTCGATGCCCGGCGATGGCGGCGCGGTGTCAAACCTTGCTGATCTGGCCGCTTTCACCCGGGCCTTCTTTGACGGCCGGCTCTTTTCAAAGGCCTTCCTTGAGCAATTACCACCCTGGCGCAGGGTGTTCTTTCCGCTGCGTGCCGGGCTTGGAGTGCTGCGCTTTGGCGTGCCGCGCTGGCTGCCGCCGTTTCGCCGTGACCTGGAGTTTATCGGCCATTCGGGCATCAGCGGCACGGTGGCCTTTTGCTATCCGGCGCGCGGGCGCATCATCGTCGGCACGGTCAACCAGTTGCAGGGGCGCAGCCGGCCCTACCGGCTGATGATGAAGGCAGCCATGGCCTGAAGCGCTTCACCGGCCGGACCAGTGCGCGCCGCTGGGGCCTTGCAGGAACCCGTCGCTCAGCGCCCCATCGGGCACCAGTGCGCGCAGCCGCGCGGCCCAGTCGGCAGCGCCGAGCGCCCCGCGCAACAGATCGGCATAGCCCGCGCAGATCGTGCCGAAATCGCGGCTTTGCGGCGACAGGCGCAGCGCCGTCACCCCGGCCTCGCGCAAAGCCTCGATCTGCAGGGCGGCGCTGGCGATGCTGTGCGAGAGCGTCTGCACCCCGTTGATGGCCAGAAACGGCTGGTCATCGCTGGTTTGCACCGCGCGCCCGTCGGGGTCTTCGGCGCAGACGAACTGGCAGCTGTCCTTGCTGCGCGCATGCAGCCGCGCGTGATAGCACCGCCCCGAGATTGCCAGCGGCAGCCGCCCGTGACCCCAGACCTCGATGGCCACCCCCAGCCTTTGCCCCTCGGCGGCCAGTGCGCGCACGGATGCCAGCGGCAGTTCCGGCGGCAGGCAGATGCGCTCGGCGCCGCGCCCGGCCAGCCAGCGCAGCGTGCCCTCGTTATAGACATTGACCATCGGCCCCACCCAGAAGGGCGTGCCCTCGGGCAGATAGGCCAGTGCCGTCAGGTCGTTGATCTCGATGGGCAGGCCGGTCTGCATCAGTTCGGCGCTCTGGCGGCGCTCGCGTGGCAGGGTGATCAGCGCCAGCGTGCTCAGTGCCACCTGCTTGCCGGCGGTGACAAGCTGCTCGGCAGCCTCGGCGATGGCGTCCTGCCAGAAGGGCAGCCGTTTGGAGCAGACCCATTCCCCAAGCACCACACGCTCCACCGGCGCTTCGGCCAGCCCGGCATAGAACGCGCGCACCGATTCGATGCTCCAGAAATAGGGGTTGGGGCCGACGGTCAGATCCATGCTCATCTCCAGCTCTTGGCATAGGCGCCGGTGGTGGCGGCCTGCCCCTCGGTCAGGCTGGAAAGGGCGCCCTCGGGGATCGGCCGGCCCGCCGCCAGCGCATCGAGCGCGGCGCGAAAGCCGCGCACCACGCCGGCGACATAGGCGCGCGAGCGCTGCCGCCCCTCGATCTTGAGCGCGCTGACCCCGGCGCGCGCCAATTGCGGCAGCAGTTGCATGGCATCAAGGCTCACCGGGTCTTCAAAGAGATGCCCGCTCTGATCTTGCGAGGTGAAGCACCCTTTGCACAGCGTCGGATAGGGCGCCGGGCTGCCGGCGGGGCTGCGATGAATGGTGAAACCGCTTAGCCGCGCCACCAGTTCATCGCCCTCCTGCGCATAGGCGACATGGCTGGCCGGCGAGCAGACGCCATTCATGTTCGGCGAGCGGCCCGTGGCATAGGAGGAAAGCGAGCAGCGCCCCTCGGCCATCACGCAGAGCCCGCCAAAGACGAACACCTCGGTCTCGATATCGATGGCACGGTTGATGGCGGTGATTTCCTGCACGCTCAGCACGCGCGGCAGCACCACCCGGCGCACGCCAAAGGCGCTTGCGTAGAGGTTGATCGCATCGGGGTTGGCGGCGGCGGCCTGTACCGACAGATGCAGCCTGAGGCCGGGGTGGTGCTCGGCGGCATGGGCCAGCAGCCCCGGATCGGCGAGGATCACCGCATCGGCCCGCGCGGCCTCGGCCTGTGCCAGCGCGATGTGCCACAGCGCCTGCTCGCCGGCGCGCGGAAAGGTGTTGATCGCCACCAGCACCTTGGCGCCGCGCGCATGGGCATAGGCCACGGCCTCGGCCATGTCTTCGGGGGTGAAGTTGAGGCCTGGGAAGTTGCGGGCATTGGTTTCATCGGCGAAACCGCAGTAAACCGCATGCGCACCGGCATCGACGGCGGTGCGCAGGGCGGCGGGTGTGCCGGCTGGGCAGACAAGTTCCATCAGGCGCTCCCGGTGGTGCGGAAGGTGGCGCGGGTCAGGGCCAGCCCGGTGAGCCGCTCGGCCCGGGCGAAGGCATGGGTGAGCGCGCGGTGCAGCGGCGGCAGCGGCGGCAGCCGCGCCAGCAGTTCGGCGCCGAGGTCCAGTTCGGCATCGTCGATAGCGTTGCGTAGCGCCAGCGCCGCCCCGGTATCGCCGGCAATCGTCAGATCGCGCGAGAAGAACAGCGCATCGCCATCCAGCCGGCCATGGGTCATGCCGAGAAAAGCGCTGAGCGGGCCGCTGATGCGCGCCTCATGCGGTGGCTGGTGGCGGCGATGGGCGGTGATGCGCAGCGCCTCGGGTTCCAGCAGCAGGGCCAGCGGCAGGTCGGTCAGCTCCAGCAGGAAGCGGCGCCCGGCATAGGGGCCAAGGCGGCGGCGCAGCGCCGGGTGGCGGCGGTCCAGATCGGTGCAAAGCGCACTCAGCAGGGCCGAGAGCGGCGCCAGCGGCAGGTGCGTGACCAGCACGGCCAACGGGCGGGGGGCAAGCGGCAGGGTTGGGGCAGGGGGCATTGGGGTTTCCGGGCTTGAATCGGTGCCAGCCTAGCCGGGCGGCGCGACGGATGACTTGACATAAATCAATCAAGGCGCGGTTTGGGAGTGTTACCAAGGCCCTGGCCGGTCTGCCCCGGCGCCCCTGATGGACCCGCCGATGCGCCGCTCACTGCCCTGTTTCCCCGATCTGCGCGCCTTTCTGGCCTGGAATCAGGCGCGGGGTGCGCTGCATTCCATCACCGAGCCGGTGGCGGTGTCCCGGCAGATGACCGCCGTTCAGCTTGCCGCCCTGCGCGCCGGTGGGCCGGTGCTGCGCTTTGAGGCGCCGTTGCAGGCCAGCGGCCAGCGCGCCACCATGCCGCTGATCAGCAATCTCTTCGCCACGCCCGAGCGGGTGGCCGCCGGGCTGGGGCTGGAGCCCGGACAGATCGACGATTTCGGCGCGTTTCTGGCGGCGCTGCGCAACCCGGCGCCAGTAGAGGGGGTGCGCGACGCGCTCTTGCGCTGGCCGATCCTGCGTGCCGCCCTTGCCAGCCGCCCGCGCCTGCTGCGCCAGGCCCCGGCGCAGGAGGTCGAGGCCCCGCCCGATCTGTCGCTACTGCCGGTGCAGACCCCCTGGCCCGGTGACGCCGGGCCGCTGATCACCTGGCCGGTGGTGATCACCCGGCCCGAGGGCAGCGCCGCCGGCGATCTGGGGCGCTACAATCTGGGGGTTTACCGCGCGCAGGTGCTGGGGCCGGACCGGCTGATCCTGCGCTGGCTGGCGCATCGCGGCGGCGCGGCGCATGCGCGTGGCTGGGCGCGGGCCGGGACGCCGATGCCGGTGGCGATCGCGCTGGGGGCCGACCCGGCGATGCTGCTCTCTGCCGCGCTGCCGCTGCCCGAGACCGTATCGGAACTGGCCTTCAGCGGGGTGTTGCGCGGGGCGCGGCCGGACCTGGTGCCGGCGCGCAGCGTGCCGCTCATGGTGCCCGCCCATGCCGAGATCGTGCTGGAGGGCTGGGTCCATCCGGGCGAAACCGCGCCCGAGGGGCCGTTCGGCGATCACACCGGCTATTACAACGCCGTCGAGCCTTTTCCGGTGATGCGGCTTTCGGCACTGACCCATCGGCGCGATCCGCTCTATCTGAGCACCGTCACCGGTCGCCCGCCCGATGAGCCCTCGGTGATCGGCGAGGTATTCAACCGCCTGACCCTGCCGGTGATCCGCGCCCAGATCCCCGAGATCCACGATCTCTGGTTGCCGCCGGCTGCGGCCTCTTACCGGATCGCGGTGGTGAGCATTCACAAGCGCTACCCCGGGCAGGCGCGCCGCGTGATGATGGCGCTTTGGGGGATGCTGGCGCAGTTCAGCTATACCAAGCTCATCGTGGTGGTCGATGCCGATATCGATGTGCGCAACTGGGATGACATCGCCTGGGCGCTGGCCACCCGCATGGACCCGGCGCGTGATACCATGATCATGGAGCATACACCGATGGATTATCTCGATTTCGCCTCGCCCGAGCCGGGGCTGGCCGGCAAGCTGGGGCTGGATGCCACCACCAAGATCGGCGCCGAGACCCGGCGCGACTGGGGCGCGGTGATGGAACTGACGCCCGAAGACATGGCTTTCGCCGAGGCGCTGCTGGCGCGCCAGGGGCTGGTCGGAGGTGCCGAGGCATGAGCGGCGCGCGGGTGGTGCTGGGGGTTTCGGGCGCTTCGGGCGCGGCATTGGCGCTGGGCGTGGCGCAACTGCTGGACGGGCTGGGTATCGAGATCGATCTGGTGATGAGCGCCATGGCGCGGCGCACGCTGGCGCTGGAACTGGGCCCGGAAGGGCGCGAGCGGCTGGAGGCTTTGGCGACAAGGCGCCATGGCGCGGGCGATTTCGCGGCGCCGATTGCCTCGGGCTCGTGCCCGGTGGCGGGGATGATCGTGGCGCCTTGCGCGATGCGCAGTCTGGCGGCCATCGCCCATGGACTCGATGATACGCTGCTGACCCGCGCTGCGGGGGTGCAGTTGAAGGAACGCCGCCCGCTGGTACTGCTGGCGCGCGAGGCGCCGCTGACGCTGGCGCATCTGCGCAACATGCAGGCGGTGACCGAGATGGGCGCGGTGGTGCTGCCGCCGGTGCCGGCCTTCTATCTGCGCCCCGTCACCACCGGCGAGATCGTGGCACAGATTGCCGCACGTGCCGTCGATCTGCTGAAACTCGCCCCGCCGCAGGCCCGCGCCTGGGCCCCGCCCGCCGGAGCCGAGAGTTTGGGCGGCTAGAAGGGCAGGGCGGCGATCTCGGCGACGCGCTCGGCATTGTCGCGGGCGATGCGGCCATCGGCATGCTCGAAGCTGTTCTCGAAGCCTACCCGCGCCTTGCCCCCGGCGGCAAAGGCGGCGGCCAGACAGGCGGTTTCGGCGCGCCCGAAGGCGCAAAGCGCCCAATCGGCCTGCAACCGGCTTGTCGCGAGTTGGGCAAGGAAGGGCGCCAGATCGCCCGGGTCCGATTGCTGCCCCTCGCTGTAGCGGCCCAGCACGAAGAGCAGTTGCACCGGGCCGGGCGGCAACACCCCGGCGGCCTGTTCGGCGACAAGCTGCGCCACCTCGGCGGGCTCGTAGAGGATATGTTGCACAACCACCCCGGCCTCATCGGCCTTGTGATAGAATCGCCGCGCGGCGGGGCGGTCGCCATCGGCTAGGATCTCGCGCAGGGCGGCCGAGGCCCCCTCGGGCGTCAGATGATCGAGGAGGGCGCGTTGCTCGGCCGGCTGGTAGCGCCCGGCGGCCTCGGTGGTGATCTGCACCGGCATCTCGGGCACCGCGCGGGCCATCTCGGCAATCAACTCGCGGTAGCCCCCGGCATCAAGCAGATGCGCCCCGGCGGCGTCGCGCAGATGCGCATGCAGCGCGCCGGCTCCGGCGGCATGGCCGGCGCGTGCCGTGGCGATGGTTTCGGCGATGGTCAGCGGCAGGGCGGGGTGATCGGCCTTGCTGCGCCGCGCGCCATTGGGAGCCATCATGATGCGCGGCAACGGCTTCAGACGGCTCATGCCGCTGATACCTGCGCCAGGGCCCGGTCAACCGCGCGCGCCAGCTTGCCGGTCAACTCGCCGATCTGATCGCTGCTCAAGATGAAGGGCGGCGCCAGCAGGATGTGATCGCCACGCGCGCCGTCAATCGTGCCGCCCATCGGATAGCAGATCAGCCCTTCCTCCATGGCGGCGGATTTGACGCGGGCGTGCAGCTTGAGCGCCGGATCGAACGGTGCCTTGCTGTCACGATCAGCCACCAGTTCCAGCCCGCGAAACAGTCCCCGGCCGCGAATATCGCCGATATGCGGATGCTGCCCGAAGGCCGATTGCAGCGCGGCCTCCAGCTCGGCACCGCGCATGCGCACCTGCGCCAGCAGATCGCGCGCCTCGATGGCCTCCAGCACGGCATTGGCGGCAGCGGCGGCCATGGCATGGCCCATATAGGTATGGCCGTGCTGGAAAAACCCGCTGCCGGCGGCGATGGCGTCATAGATGCGCCCGCTGGCCAAAAGCGCGCCGATCGGCTGATAACCCGCGCCCAGCCCCTTGGCGATGGTCAGCATATCGGGCGCCACGCCATCCTCGTCGCAGGCAAAAAGATGCCCGGTGCGGCCCATGCCGCACATCACCTCGTCGAAGATCAGAAGCACGCCGTGGCGGTCGCAGATCTCGCGGATGCGGGCCAGATATCCGGGCACGGCGGGCACGGCGCCGGCGGTGGCGCCGACCACCGGCTCGCAGATGAAGGCCATGACGCTTTCGGGGCCAAGGCGCTGGATCTCGGCCTCCAGCTCATCGGCGGCGCGTTGGCCATAGGCGGCCTGGCTTTCGCCCTCGGCGCGGTCGCGGTATTCGTAGCAGGGCGCGATATGGCTGACCTCGGCCAGAAGCGGTGCGAATTGCGCGCGCCGCCACTGGTTGCCGCCGGCGGCCAGCGCGCCCAGCGTATTGCCATGGTAGCTTTGGCGCCGCGCGATGACGCGGTGGCGCTGCGGCTGGCCGATCTCCAGGAAATACTGCCGCGCCAGTTTCAGCGCCGCCTCGACAGCCTCGGAGCCGCCGGAGACCAGATAGACCCGCTCCAGCCCGGCGGGCGCGCGGGCGATCAGCCGGTCGGCCAGCGCCTCGGCGGCCTCGCTGGTAAAAAAGCCGGTATGGGCAAATGCCAGCCGGTCAAGCTGCTGATGCATCGCCGCGCGCACCGCCGGGTCGGAATGCCCCAGGCAGGACACCGCCGCCCCGCCCGATCCGTCCAGATAGCGCTTGCCCTCGGCGTCGATGATATAGCAGCCGTCGCCGGCAACGGCGGTTGGCAGGGCGCCCTTGGTGGAGCGCCCGAAGATATGGCCGGGCATGGATCAGTCCCTTACGACATAGACGGATTGACGGGCATGGCGCACCACCCGCGCGGCATTGGGGCCGAGCAGGTAATCCTTCAACTCGGGCCGGTGCGAGCCCATGACGATGACATCGACCCGCAGCTTCTCGGCGGCGCGCAGGATCTCGTCATAGATCGTGCCATGCAGCACATGAGGGTGAACCTCGACCGCCTCGGGGACATTCTGGTTCACCCATTCGGCCAGCGCCGTGCCGAAGGCCTTGAGCGCGTCGCGTTCGTATTCCTTGCGAAAGAAGCTGCTGACCTGCGACAGGCCGAAATCGGGCAGCACGCTGACCACATGCAGCACGCCGTCGCTGCCCAGCAGTGTCATGGCTTCGGCGAGGGGCTTTTGCCAGGTGGCGGCATCGGACAGGTCGATCGGCAGCAGAATGGTGCGGGACATGGCTCTCTCCCTCAAAAGGCGGGCTTGGTCTGACGCCGGCGCTGGAACAGCACCACCAGACCCAGAAGCAGCAACGCCGGGATGTAGAACACCTCTTGCGGCAGACGATCGACGCGATACTGCACCTCCGCCAGCATGACCTGCTCGTTGCCGTAAAAATCGAAGCCAGAGAGCGCATTGGCAAAAGGCGTGGCGGGCATCGGCTCGTCCATGGCGACGGCGTCATCCTCGGGCAGAAGCCAAAGCCCGGTTGCCGCCAGCCGCTGATCGGGCGGTGTTTCATCGATCTGCAACACCAGCGTGGTGCGGGTTTCCCCGCCGGTGGTGAAGCTTGGCCCGGTCACCAGTAGGCGCAGCTCATCGCCCGGCTGGGCGGCCAGCAGCACCTGTTCCAACTGCGTGCCGGGCTGGCTGGCAAATTCCGGCTGCACGCGGTTGAGCCAGAAATTCGGCAAGAAGAGCGTGAAGGCCACCAGCAGCAGCGCCACCGTTTCCCAGATCCGCGAGGGGGCGAGGAAATAGCCCTGGGTGGCGGCGGCAAAGAGCAGCATGGCGAAAGTGGCGGTGACAAAGACAAAGCCCGCCTCCAGCAATCCCGCCGCCGTGCCAAGGTCTATGCCGTAAAGGATCAAGGCCGGGTTGTAGATGAACAGGAAGGGCAGTGCCACGGTGCGCAGGCTGTAGAAAAACGCGGTGAAGCCCGTCTTGATCGGATCGCCGCCCGAAACCGCGGCGGCGGCAAAGCTGGCCAGGCCCACCGGCGGCGTGACATCGGCCATGATGCCGAAATAGAAGACGAAGAGATGCGCCGCGATCAGGGGCACGATCAGCCCTTCCTGTGCGCCCAGGCTGACCACCACGGTTGCCATCAGCGACGACACCACGATGTAATTGGCCGTCGTCGGCAGCCCCAGCCCCAGGATCAGCGAGAAGAGCCCCACCAGCAGCAGCATCAGGAACAGATTGCCCATCGACAGCAGTTCCACTAGCCCGGCCAGTTCGGTGCCGATCGGCGTGCGGGTCACGGTGGCAACGATGATGCCCGCCGCGCCGGTGGCCACGGCAATGCCGATCATGTTGCGCGCGCCGGCGATCAGCCCGTCAATGAGGTCGGTGAAGCCGGCGCGGAACTCGGGCGCGACGGATTGCCCGCGCATCAGCGCCTTGATCGGCTTTTGGGTGATGATGATGATCAGCATCACCAGCACCGCATAGAAGGCCGATTTCGCCGGCGACTGGCGTTCGACCATCAGATACCAGACCAGCACCAGGATCGGCAGCAGGAAATGCAGCCCAGTCGGCACGACCTCGGCCATCACCGGCAGGGTGATGCGCTTTTCATGCGGGTTGTCGAGTTCAAGCTCGGGCTTGCCGGCGGCAACCTTCAGTGCTGCCAGATAGAGCGCCAGCACCACGCCGGCGATGATCCAGCCCGAAAGCGCCGGCACGCTGGCGCGCAATGCGCCCACGCCCCAGATCGCGGCGTAAAAGGCGATACCGGCCAGAACGAAGCCGATGGCCGTCTTGAGGAACATCTGCAGCAGGCTGCGTGCCTCGCCAAGTGCGGGCATGTCCTTCTTCAGTGCCTCAAGATGCACGATATAGACCAGAGCGATGTAGGAAATCACCGCCGGAATGAAGGCGTGCTTGATGACATCAAGATACGAGATGCCGACAAATTCGACCATTAGGAAGGCCGCAGCCCCCATCACCGGCGGCATGATCTGGCCATTGACCGAGGAAGACACCTCGACCGCGCCGGCCTTCTCGCTGGAAAAGCCCACGCGCTTCATCAGCGGAATGGTGAAAGTGCCGGTGGTCACCACATTGGCGATCGACGAGCCGGAAATCAGCCCCGTTGCCGCCGAGCCCACCACCGCGGCCTTGGCCGGCCCGCCGCGCAGATGCCCCAGGCCGGCAAAGGCCATCTTGATGAAATAGTTGCCCGCGCCGGCCTTGTCGAGCAGGGCGCCAAACAGCACGAAGAGGAACACGAAGGCCGTGGATACGCCCAGCGGGATGCCGAAAACGCCCTCGGTGGAAAGCCATTGCGTATTGACGATGGAGGTGAAGCTCAGCCCGCGATGGGCGATCAGATCGGGGATCAGCCAGCCTTCGCCAAACCAGGCATAGGCCAGAAACAGCGACCCCACCACCGTCAGCGCCGGCCCCAGCGCCCGGCGCGATGCCTCCAGAAGCACCACGATGCCGATGGCGCCGACGATGATCTGGTTCTGGGTGGGCAGGCCCGAGCGCGCGGTGGAGGCCAGTTCGCGCGAGAACCAGAAGATATAGAGTGCACAGCCCGCGCCGATGATCGCCAGCGCCCAGTCATAAAGCGGGATGCGGTCGCGCGGCGAGGTTTTCAGCGCCGGATAGGTCAGGAAGGCCAGCGCCAGCGCAAAGGCCAGATGCATCGGCCGGGTCTGTTCGGAGCCGATGATCTTGAGGAAGGGGATATCGGCGGCAAACCAGAATTGCGGCTCGGCGATCCAGATCTGGAACAGCGACCAGGCCAGCGCCAGCCCGGCGATCAGCCCGGCCACCAGCCGGTTGCGGGGCGCGCGCGCGCCGCTGTCGGCGCTGGCCACCAGATCCTGCAATTCCTGTTCGGAAAACTGGCGTCCGCCCTGTGCTTTGCCCTCGGCCATTCCGTGCCCCCCGCTATGCCGGCCACTTCGGGCCGTGATCAGAAACCGATATGTCGCCGAACCATCATCCGGGCGAAAAAGGGCCGCGCAAGCAAAAACCCGCGCGGCCCGGTCGCATCTGCCCGCAGGCTCAGTTCAGCAGGCCGGCCTCACGGAAATAGCGCTCGGCGCCCGGATGCAGCGGTGCGGAATTGCCGTCGCTGACCATCTCGGCCGGGTCCAGATTGGCCAGCGCCGGATGCAGGCCGCGGAACTGGTCAAGGTTTTCCATGATGGCGCGGGTGACGTGATAGACCACATCATCCGACACAGCGGCCGAGCTGACGAAGGTCGCGCCGACGCCGAAGGTGGTCACATCGCTGTCGGTGCCACGATACATGCCGCCGGGGATGGTGGCCATGCGGTAATAGTCGCGCTCCTCGACCAGCGCGCGGATCGCGTCGCTATCGACATTCACCAGCACGGTGTCGCAGGCGGTGGTGGCCTCCTGAATGGCGCCCGAGGGGTGGCCGACGGTATAGACCATCGCGTCGATATTGTTGTCGCACAGCGCGAGCGCCTGTTCTGCCGGCGGCAGTTCCGAGGCGAGCGCGAAATCGGCGGTGGTCCAGCCCATGGCTTCCAGCACCACATCCATAGTGCCGCGCTGACCTGAGCCGGGATTGCCGATATTGACCCGCTTGCCGCGCAGATCCTCGAAGCTGGTGATGCCGGCATCGGCGCGGGCGACCACGGTGAAGGGTTCGGGATGCAGCGAGAACACCGCCCGCAGA
>ERZ869909.1854-NODE-1854-length-15748-cov-6.050986_pt1 | contig 15748 bp, 18 predicted proteins | sample MGYA00520892_ERZ869909 | MGnify/ENA primary metagenome ERZ869909 (study PRJEB32215, sample SAMEA104723947) | bioreactor metagenome | biome: bioreactor; feature: anaerobic bioreactor; material: water | place: China | collected 2015-03-12 ...
GCCACCAACCAACGGCTCATGGTCTGGCGGCTGATGTCCGCACCGAACTGCTTGAACATGGTTTCTTGGCGGTACAGCGGCAAGCCATGCTGGAACTTGGCCGTGATGATTTGAGCGAGCAGGCTTGGCGTAGCAATGCTCTTGGGCAGCATGCTCGGTGGCATCGGTGCCTGCTTAATCTTCGTCTCGGTTCCGTGTTGCTCGCAGGTGCGGCAGCTGTACTTCGGCCGTACATGGCGAATCACTTGCACCTTGGCAGGGATAAAATCGAGCTTCTCGCTGACATCCTCGCCCATGCGATGCATATCAGTGCCGCAGCACTCGCAGGTTTTTTCATCGTCGCTGATGTCGTGAACGACTTCTTTACGCGGCAGTGAGGCATCTAAACGGGCACGGCGACCGACTTTACGGGTGTAGGCGATATGCTGCTCGGCAGCCACCTCATCCTCGTCAGGCTGGAGGATGTCTTCGATTTCGTTGAACAGGTCACCTTGGCCAGGCAAGCCTTCGGTGCTGGCAGCAAAGCGCTTCTTCAGCTCTAATTGCCATTTTTCCAGTAGCTGATAAAAATCACGCTTCCAGCGCTCACTTTCTTGCTGCAATCGAGCCGTCTCAGCCTGCTGCTCAAGCAGCATTGCTTTGAGGGCTTCAACGTCGTTTGGAAGTGTGTTGGTATCAGTCTTTTTCATGCGGATATTATACCGCATGAATCAGCGCTAAGCCGCTATAAATAAGGCGTTTTTTAGACCGATTGGTGATCGATAATTTGCTGTTATGCTTGATCCCTATATGGCCAAATACGATCAGGTCACCGAACTAAAATGCAGCGGTTGATGGCCTTTCATTAAGGTGATATCGAGGCCATCTAAGAGCCATGCCCATTGCTGCTCAGTCAGCGTGATGGTGCTACCGGGCATCTTGCGGGGCCATTTGAACTTGGCCTTTTCCAGGCGCTTATACCACAGGCAGAAGCCTGTTTTGTCCCAGTACAAGACCTTGAGTTTATCGCGCTGACGATTGCAAAAGATAAACAGCGCACCACTGAATGGCGAGAGCGCCATTTCGCTCTCAACAATGGCGCTTAAGCCATTGATGCTTTTACGAAAATCCACCGGCGCTTTGTGCAAATAGATAGCCGGCGGCTCAACGAACATCTTCATGCGCTGAGCTCTTTGACCAGTTGGGCCACCCAGCGTGGTGACACCGACAACGGCAACACCAACTCAGTTTGGCCAATACGTAGCTGGAGTGTTTGTTGTGAGTTGACTGACTGCGGCACCGCCAGAGCAAACCCGGAATTACTGTCTTCCGCTTCGCGTTGCAACTCTAATCGACGCTGACTAAAGTACGCGGGGTTGATGCCTAGCGGCTCACAAAACTGCTTCTGGCTAAGGTCGCTTTGCTCAAATTCAGCAATCAGCTCACGCCATTGCTCGCGGGTTCGATGTACTCGACTCATAGTGCTATCACCTTTTAAGATAAACCTGGTGGTAGCCTATGGTTTCAAACTATGGCTGAATAGGTGTGGTTGACGTTACGCTTACGGAAAAGCTTCAGCTGATGTTGGCGAAACCAAATTTTTTTGAAATTTTGCACGTAGCTAACTTGGAAATCCGTCATTCGAACTTCCTTGCTTGGATCCTAAATCCAAAGGAAACGCATAATCTTGGCGACGTGTTTGCAAGATGGTTTCTCAAAGAAATCTTTAGTGATGCAAAGGTGACTAAATTAGATGAATTTCAAGTCGACGGACTAGATACATCTTCGATCCGGATACATCGTGAGTATCGCAATATTGACCTCTTGATTGAGCTAAAAGATATTGTCGTAGTGATAGAAAACAAGATCTGGTCGAGAGAGCACAGCCAGCAGTTGAAACGCTATTCTGAAATTGTTGAAACTGACTTTCAAAAATCACAGTCTGCATTTGTATTCCTAACGCCGTATAATGAGGCGCCGATTGATGAAGCTGATCAAGAAACATATGTGACTTTCGATTACGCGTCGATTGTTAAATTACTCGAGCAGATAGTCGATCTTTATGGTGACTCAATGTCGCTGAAGGTTAAGCTTTTTCTAGACGATTACATAGCGGTGGTAAGGAGATATATTTTGGCTGAAGATCCCGCAATCGTGAAGGCGCAACAGATATACAAGAACCATCAGGCTGCGCTCGATTTCATATTCGAGCACAAGCCAGACCGGATGCTCGAGGCTGCAGAGCCGATCAGCAAGGCAGTAGTCGAAGCTGGATATCATTTAGGCTCCGCGTCGAAAGGTTATTGTCGGTTTCTGCCAAGAGTTTTAGTTGGTCTGATTCCTCCGAGTGAAGAGCCGGTATGGAAGAACGGTGAATCTTTCCTATTCGAACTCGTTTTTAGGAATAAGAGGATGAATTTGGCATGTGTGGTATCACCTGGTGATCTGGCACTCAGAGAGCGCATTATCAAAACCTTACAGAAAGTTAAAGGGGCAAAGAATCCTTCTGGTCCAAAATGGAGTACGGTGCACTCTCATAGCCATAAAATTGATATAATGGATGACAAATACGACTCGCATGACGCTTTAGAACAAGCGGTTAAGGCTCTTTTAGAAAAAGAAAAAAGCTTTATTAAGGACATCGAGAGAGTGCTGCTCGAGGAATTTAAGTAAGAGGTCTAGATCGTTTCCGCTGAACCCCAGCAATAAACTGACTGGTGAGTATAGCGGTGAGTTCATTGCTTTGCTCAATGCGATTGTTTCATTCAACCCTTTGAAATATAATGGCTATTCAATAACAATCAACAAGCAGATCCAACACATCAAACCATGCGTAAATCCGACAAAAAACTCGAAAATGAAATCATTCGGCGTTTAACCGATGTATGTGAGACGATGAAGCCGCAGCTGAAGGGCTTTGTGTGGCTTACTCATGAGGTGAATTATCAGCGCTTTCCGGCAAGCTTAGTCGTTACTTTGGTTTTTAATGACGAGGTGACAGAGCAAACTTTGTTGGAAGAATTTGCTGTCTTGTTGCCAAAGGTTCAAGCAGCACTACAGCCGGTGCTCGGTAGAGATTTGCCCGCGAAACAGATTGAAGCAAGGCGCGAACATCGATTGAATTAGTTATTTCACCCAAAATAAAACACCGAATAGAAAACTATCCGGCGTTCACTTAAAGCCTACGAAAACAAGGCGAGAAAGTAGCTCACCGAACCTGCACGTGCTATAACATATAAACGAATAGCTAAAAACACTGCAATAATATATGCTTAAAACAGATTATATGTTATCTAATAAAATGATTTATAACGTTTTAATGTTCTAAATAAACGCTGCAATAATCACTGCAAATATGGAGTGTTCTAGTCACTTTACACCTGGTATCGACGATGAGTAAAATTTCTGAAAACATAATTTTAACACTCCGATCGGGCCCTATGTCGTCAGCTGATATCGCTGCCGGCTTGCGTGTGAATGCGACCACAGTCAGTCGCCAGCTTAATCAGTTTGGCGATCGGGTCATTAAGAGCGGAGCCGGACGTTCAACGCTTTGGTACCTCAGTCGGCCACTCAAAGCACTAGGCGATGCGCATATGCTGCCTATCTATCGTGTCGACACGGCCGGCTCTGCCCGTAAGATTGCTCATTTGTATTTAGTGTTTCCTGCCAATGGTTACTTGGTTGAATACTTTCGTGAGAACGCCACTGACGGAGCATCGTCGAAAGGCGTGGAGTGGGCCTACTATGAGTCTTTACCTTGGTGGCTGACGGATATGCGGCCGCAAGGATTTCTCGGTCGCTCATTTGCAAATCTATTGCGAACTCGAGGCGAGAACCTGAATGCAGACCCCCGCACGTGGAGTGACGACGAAATCCTGTCCGTTTTGGCCCGGTATCCTCAGGACAACATTGGTAATTTACTAATCGGAGAAGAGGCTTATAAGCAGTGGCTGCATTCGGCTCAGCCGGTATCCATGAGTGCTGCAGAAGTTGCTGAAATTGCAGAAGCTATAGCACGAGGCGAGCATTTTGGTTCTTCCACACAAGGCGAGCACCCGAAGCTGATTGCTTGTCTTGCGGGTACAGAATGTATCGTCAAATTCTCCGGTCAGGTGACGCAAACAGCGGTGGATACGGTTGCCAACCGTTGGGCAGATTTACTTCATGTGGAAGCGCTCAGCTCGACCATACTAAATCAAGCTATCCCCGGTATGGCTGCGATAAACCGAGCTTTTCAGGTAAACGAGCGAACGTTTATGGCGTCTCAGCGTTTTGATCGGACAACCCTAGGCGGCCGCTTGGGCGTGATTTCGCTCAGCAGTTTGGACGCAGAATTCGTTGGTAAGGCAGAGCAGCCTTGGCCGGTTATCATGCAAGCGCTGGCAAACGCAGATATAGTCACCGAACAAGCTTTAGTTCATAGCAAAATAGCTTGGGCATTTGGTCAATTGATCGCCAATTCGGACATGCATTTGGGCAATTTGTCTGTGCTGAATGTGCGCGGCAGGCCTTATGATTTAGCGCCTATTTATGACATGCTGCCGATGCATTTTGCGCCCACATCCGCAGGCGATCTTCCAACGCAGCCACGCAACATCAACCTTTGCTTGCAAGTTGATCGTGTACATTGGGAGCTCGCTCACCCCTTGGCGCTTGCGCTCTGGCAACAAGTGATTGAGCACCCATCGATTAGCGACCACTTTAAAATACTAGCCCGACTACAACTTTCAGTTGTGAAGGACTTTGCAGCAGTCATTCAACGTATGGCCTAAACGTTAAACTATCTTAAAACACGTAAAGAAAACCAATACCGACTTCAGCTTCGAAGTTGCTGCGTGCAATTGGGCTGTTGCGCACGTCGCTGCTGTAATATTCATACAAAACTTCGCCGAAAATCTGCCAGTTTTTGTTCACAATGTGGCGATAGCTGTAGTCTATACCGACCGAACGGAAGCCGCCGCTCATGCGCGTTTCGCGCAAGCCAGACGCTGCCGCTTGTTGGGCGGTGATCCCGAAGTCCTTATTGGCGAATTCGCTATCGTGGAACACAGCAACGAGGTTAATTTCTGAGCCTGAGCCGTCAAACTTGTCACCAAAACGACGACCAACACCGAATAGGCCAAGGTTACCGTTCTCGCTAGCGACCACGCGGCCGACTAACCAGTTACGCCAGTCAACGTCGAACGCGCGGCGTGCTTCGAAGACGAACTCAAGGCCTTCTTCACCGTCACCCAGTCCGTCTAAATAGCCTTTGTCTGAGTCACCTTCTTCACGACCTTCGTCAAAGCCAATTAGCGCTTGGAGTAACCAGGTGTCGCTCCGTAAACCACGCCAACCGAGTGCTTCGCCAGCAAAGAAGAAGATGTCATTGCCGCGACGCCATTGAATGGCTCCCGCCGGATCTACTTCGAAACCAAATTCGTCCGAGCCTTCATAGGCCGTTTCATATTCAATTCCAAGACCTAAGCCGAACGCCCAGCCGTCTTGTCCACGAGTGAAGTCATCGAGCGACGGTAAAGGCACAAGCGCGGTTCGCTCTTCTTGCGCCATTGCCGGTTGTAACAACAAACTAGAGCCTAGTGCTAACGCGAGTAAACCAGTTAATTTTTTCATAGTCATGTACCTGCAAATAAATGACAAACACGAACAGTGTGTTGTTGCGTTGATTTACGGTTTACGTTGAGTTTGAGATCTACAACCAAAGCTTTTTTATATCGAACCTCGTTCAATCGTCCTGCGGAAGTCGCGAATACAGGTGGCGTTGCAAAATCTGCCAACGAATCGGTCATCTTTAGTTTTCCTCAGAGTGTGGCTAACATCGCATCCAGTTGATTCATGAGTTGGCGAAGGTCCTCGATTTCTTGGTCGTTGTACCAGCGCGGCTCGCCGAGATCTCGGCCGTCTTCGGCCATTTTAATCACCATTTCATCATGGCTAATGCGCTTCCAAATCTGCTCACGCAAGTTTCTAGCGCGTTGGACATCGGGCTGTGCTTGATAAAGGTTAATCAGGGGCTGAAGCAGCTGTACTGATTGAATGTTGTAATTGTCGGCTTGCAGCAAACGCTCCCACGCCAGTGCTGAGTCGCAGGTATAGTCGCTGCGGAGCTCGTGAAACTCGATGGTCGCTAAAACTTGATGGGCTAAATAGTGGCCGGGGAAACGATTCAACGCATAGCGAGCAAACGAGGATTGCTGGATAATGTCGCCACTTGATTTTTCGTGAGCCATATTTTGACGGGATTTGTTGCGGGTGAAGCGAGTTTTGCATGCTGATATTCCTCGACGATGAATCATTTTGATATAGTCGAGGAAACTCAATCTCGCAATAATACAGTTGTTACAAGCGCAAAAATTGTGCTTTAAGATCCTTCGTGGTCCCGTCGTGCATAGCCCTTACCAATCGCGTTAAATGGCAACCGTAACCCTAGTTCCGGCACTTGCAATCCGATCCAGGCCGGGAAGGTATTGCTGTTTGGTCCCGGCACTGCTTTATATTGATCTGCCCAAGGGTAACGAGCAATCGCCTCTTGAATCTGCGGAATGAGGCGTTCAGCTTCTTCCCCGCGCAGACTTAAAATCAGATCGGGTCGAGCGCCATACCAATACCGATCGGGTGTTGCTGTTTGTTGTCGGCGAACCGCTGAGCGGCCGTTGTCAACGCCCCAGCCGGCCACTTCATAGACACTGTATTCGTCTGCATCGGCTTCTTTGAAAGCAATCCAAGAGTGCACGGCAAACCACCCACGCCAACCAAACGCGTCAGCGGCATACACTTCAATCACGGCTTCTGGCGTTTCGTGCGGCAACGGCGCAATGCCCGCCGACTCACGTGAAGCGGAGCGCCAATCACTATTGCTGCAGGAGGCGGTCAAAATCACGGTCACGGCCAGTACGCAGGACTTCATTATTTTCTTCATCGACAGTTAACCTTCACGTTTCAGACGGTATTACACACGTAAGCTTAGTGTATTTTAAACGCATCATCGCGTGATTTCGTTCATCACCAGAAGTTTTCAATGCCGCAAGTTCTGATCCGTTCACCCTTGAATTCTCTACTACTTAACCTCAGGTGTAATTCATGCACCCAATTTTTGCAGTGGAGGGACGATGAAAAAAGTACTGGTTTTTGTAACGAATCACGCCACTCTCGGAGAGACAGACGAAGCCAATGGCACGTTTTCCCCCGAGCTCACTCATGCGCTCGATGTGTTTGCGCAGGCGGGTTTAGAATACGATCTCGTCTCAATAAACGGCGGCGAAGCGCCGGTCTATGGCAAAGACATTGAAGATGATGCGGTCAACGCCAAGATTCTTGCTGATGAGACCTTCCAGCAGCGCATTGCCAACACGCGGAAGGCAAGCGACATTAACGTCGACGACTATGCTGCTATTTACTACCCTGGTGGTTTTGGTTTGCTGTCCGACTTGGCCAGCAACGAAGCGGTGGCCAAATTAAGCGCCCATCACTATGAAAAGGGCGGTGTCATTGGTGCGGTTTGCCATGGCCCAGCCGGCTTATTGCCCATTACCCTGAGTAACGGTGAAAAGCTCCTAGCCAGTAAGGCGGTCACCGGCTTTACGCGCGAAGAAGAAGTCGACTACGGTACGATCGACAATATTCCATTCTTGCTGGAAGAGTCGCTGGCGCGCACGGCGAAACAATATCGTAAAGGCCAGCCGTGGGCTGAGCTTGTCGTCGAAGACGAGCGCGTGATTACCGGCCAGAATCCAGCGAGCGCTCATGCGGTCGCCGCAACGATGGTCAAACATTTGCGTTAAACTTCGAACGAGCGAAGAACGCCCTCACGACGAGGGCGTTTTTTGTGCGCACAGAATAACCATGTGTCCGCCAGAATTTTCCATTACACTAGTGAAAACAATAACAAGAATGGAAGTCTTGGCATGCAAAAGCGCGCTCTGATTCGAATCGTTCTCTTCGGTTTTGCGAGTATTTGGCTCGCGACCTCTGTATATCATGCCTACAAACCGCTTCCTGCCGGGCTCAATCTTGCTGGCGCTGAACAGCCCGTAGCGCAAGTTTCATTTCTCACCGACGTTACCTATGGCCGCGAAAGCGAGGAAGACAGCCGCTACATTGAGCAGGAAATTTTCGACGCGGTACTCGACATGATCGCCAATGCGCGTCAATTTATCTTGGTCGACATGTTCTTGTTTAATGATTTTCAGGGCGCCGTTAGTGAAGATCATCGAGCACTTTCAGCCGAGTTAACTCAGGCACTGATTGACCAGAAACAGCAATACCCAGCGATGGAAATCCACGTTATCTCCGACCCACTCAACACCGTTTATGGCGGTCGTCCTTCCGAGCATTTTCAGCGTCTAGAAGCGGCGGGTATTGAAGTGACGTTAACGCGGCTTGCGCGTTTACGGGACAGTAATCCCGCATACTCAGGGCTTTGGCGTTTATTGTTTCAGCCATTTGGCAATGGTGAAGCAAATACAGCACCGAACCCGTTTGGTGACGGCCGGGTTTCCATTCGCAGTTACCTCGCGTTACTCAACTTTAAGGCCAATCACCGCAAACTCATCATTAGTGACCAGCACGACAGCTCTGAACTCGTGGCCTTAGTCACCAGCGCTAACCCGCACGATGGCAGTAGCGCGCATGGTAATGTTGCGTTGCGCTTTAACGGCCCTGCAGTGTTTGACTTACTTGAAAGTGAGAAGGCTGTAATCGGATTTTCTGGTGGTCCTGAAGTAACATTAAATGTACCAAGCCCGGCACCAACTCAAGCAAACATGACGCTGCAAGTCGTCACCGAACGTGCCGTTGAAAAAGCACTGGTCGACATCATCGACGCCGCTCAGCCGGCGGAGGCCCTTGACCTTGCTGTGTTTTACCTTTCCGATCGTCACGTCATACGGGCTCTCAAGCGAGCCACAAAGCGCGGTGTCATTGTTCGCGTTTTGCTTGACCCCAACAAAGACGCATTCGGCCGTGAGAAGAATGGCGTGCCCAACCGCCCCGTTGCCCACGAGTTGACCCAAGCCGGTGTTGATCTGCGCTGGTGCGCAACCCAAGGCGAACAGTGCCACGCCAAGTGGCTACTGCACCGCGACGCTACTGGCCAAGCAACAATGCTGTTGGGGTCCACCAACTTCACGCGCCGCAATCTGCACAACCTCAACCTCGAGACCAGTGTCATTTTGCGTGGCTCCAGAGACGAACAAGCGCTGCACGAAGGGCTGGAATGGTTTGAAGACCAGTGGCTCAACCGCGACGGTCGCGTGTTTAGCGCTGACTACGAGGTCTTCGCAGACAGCAGTTTGAAACACCGCCTGCTCTATCGCTTTATGGAAGCGACCGGGTTGAGTACCTTTTAGTGCCAAGGCTCACACAGCAAAACGCGCATAAATAGGGTTGTGGTCAGACACCGTGGTGGTGTCGATCGCGGTGGCTTCTTTCAGCACCAAGTCACGATAGAAAATGAAATCGAGTGGGTGGGTGCGGTAGGTTTTAATGTGGTGATCGTCAGTCATGTAGGCTTGGCGCAAACCGACGCTGCGACAAAAACGTAACAGGTGCAGGCGGCGTTGTCTGTTCCAAACATTAAAGTCGCCCGCAACAATCAATGGGCCGTTGTGATGATTTAATTCGGCGCGCAACAGCTCCATTTCCCGCAAGAAATAGTTGGCGCTGACAAAGTTAATGGCGTGCACATTCACCACCAGTAGCGACTGCTCATTTGGCAATGGGTGGTAGGACAACATATAGCTTTTGTGCGTGGCGAAAATGCCTTCACGCTTGCTGGTTAAGCGCGTTTGCACGTCGGTAAATGCAATTTGCGAAGCAGTCAGTACACCATACACTGAACGGCTAGTTTGCATGTTCGGTGCCACGGCATAAGACCAGTGCGGTAGTTTCCAGTCACTATTTAACGTCAGTTTTGCTTCTTGCAGCAGCAAAAACAAGCTAGGGAATTGATGCAAAATGCGCGCTAACGCAATTTGAAATTTTAGCGTTTGCGTCAGCTTTTGTGTATTCCAACAAAGCACGCCGAATTCTTCACCACGAATAATCGATTGCTGGTGAATAAAGCGTTGAGGAACAATGATTTTGGGCTTTAGCACTTCTCCGCCTTTCAATCGGTAATGAATGACTACTGCAGTTTTAGACCACACTGATTAATAATTATACCAAAAAACCACTTTCGACTTGTCGTAATTTTTTACGAACACTTGCCGGAAGTGGTTCAAATAAGGCTCAAGCCCCTTCCACAATTAAGTTTCGGCACAAAGGGGTCACCTGAACTCTGCGCGGTTCGAGGCTTGCGAGGTGACTATCAGTTGCGTTGTGTGTCCATAGGCCAAGGAGTCCGAAGATATAAACATAGCGACGACGAAAATGCAGTACCCTCGCATGGTTGGGCGTCGGTGCTGTCCATTGCGAGGTGGTCACCGGTTCGTCGTCGAGTGCAGGGATCATAGCGCTTAGTGAAGCATAGAAAGCTTCGTCAATAATCTCGAGCTCAGGTGCGACTGCGCTTTGCAGCACCATGACCTCTGCAACTTGCTGCTGCAGCGGGCATTCTTCGCTGTAGTCAATAAAACCCCAATTGAACTTTCGAAATGCTGACTGCAAAAGTGCAAGGTAGATTTCGCCAAACTTGCCGGCTTCGAGTAGTTTGCGACCTTTTGCAGTTAACTCAATTTTAGTTTTATATTCTTTAACCAATGGGCTTAAGCACACTATATGGCGAAGCACTGCTACAGCTGTTGATTTTGACTCGGAGGTGACTTTCTCAAACTGTGACTCTTGAATTAACGGAATTCGCGGGTCGTGCAGTTTTGCGTCGATCGCTTTCACAAGTTTTACAGGTAAATAGCCACTGGCAGTCAATTTCACTGGCCCTTCTCGAAGGGCATCAAAGAGCGGCGCTAACGCCTGTAGAATGGGTGCCTGCCGAGCCAAATCAACTGCTGGCGCTGCAATTCGATATGGCTCGTGACCATAGGGGTCGCGATTAAAATCATTGAGGGTTGCATATCCAAATCGTTGGTTGATTGCGTGGTAAATATCGTGATTAAACTGTTCATGCAACGCCGCAATCATAGCGAGTTCGGCTGCGGAAAAGTCATTGTCCTCATCTAGGCCAAACTCAAATGGCACTTCCTCGTCATCCATACAAGCAATAAACGCTGGCTGTTGTCCGTAACCCTGCAGGACAGTCAGGGTATAAAAGCGCTGCAACAGCGATTGAATACGCTCTTGGTCGACTTTTTGCGAATTCTTGCCTAAGTGATGAACGCCGCCACTGTTTTCCTCAGGACAAACACCTACCGCGTGTAGCAGCTTAACGTGGGTGTCAGCAGGGAGGATGACACTTTCTTCGAGCTTAATGGTGTGCATCCAGTCATCACCATAATCATATAAATACTTGATTTGACGATGATTACCATTAAGAACTTCGGTGACTGGTACATCAAATTCCAGCAGCTCATCACCTGGTTCGAAGTCATCCTCGTAGTCCGAGAAATTACCCTTGGCAGTAATAAACATGTGCAAGTGCGAAAGCTGCCAACCCATGGCTAACTGCAGATAGTAATGGAGTTGATGTAAATCCGTTTCGGCAGGAATGAGCAGTGTGCGCTCGATAGGATTGGGTGCGTCATCAAGGCTGACACTAATTTGCAGATATTTAGGCATATATTTTCGATTTCGTTAGACTTAAATTAACGAAAGTTTAACCGAAGTCGAACTGGTTCGGTAACCCCAAGACAAGGATTAATCGATCGCTGAACGCTAGACAAACAGTTTATCGTTGTTGAACCGCTTCATTCGCGAGCTTTTCAATCGCCGCCCAGTCTTTTGCTCGAATCGCATCGGCGGGCAATATCCACGAGCCACCCACGCAGAGAACATTGTTCAGCGCTAAATAGTCGCGATTCCTGGAATCAAAGGCATGTCACCAGCTTTTGCCGCTGTTAAAAGCTCGTCGGTAATGCCTGGGCTAATGGCAAATTGGGCGCCTGCACCCGCTGCAGCAGCAAGCTCTTCCGAGGTTGTTGCTGTGCCCACGCCAATGATGAAATGGCTTCGGGTGCCATCACAGTTGCCCATGACGAAGGCATCGAAATTCCAGAACAGCTAGCTGTCATTGGCTTTGATAACATCAACTTCTCGCACTACACCTACCCAAAACTGACCACCATTGACTACCCGGTGGCGGAAATTGGCCAAATGGCTGCGCGTTGGATATTAAAAACCGTGTACCAAAAGCCGATTGAAGAACTGAAGTCCTTGTTTACACCGGAATTGATTGTGCGGAATTCCACGTCTAGTCGCGGGTAACAAACTCACGCAGCCAAACATCAACGGTGACGGTCAGCTCGGAAAGTGCTTCCGCGCGAGATCTTCTTTCGCTGCTGGCGCGATAAAGATGTGGCGTCATGACCAGTAGATCACGAACAGCTTGGTTGCTTGGCAAGGTGACTGTGAATGTTATGCGCTGTTCGCTCGTTAACTGCCAGCTCGCGCCGGTAATTGGTAACTGATACGGCTTAGCTTTTACGTCCGTGTATATGACTTGTTTTAGCTCAATGAGATGATTCTCGGCGGGATCGACCATAATCAAGCGTCCATTAGGCGCAAGAACCCGAGCAAACTCTGCTTCGACTGGAAAGCCGAACACGCATAGCAGGGCGTCGATACTGCCTGCAGCAATTGGAATTTGATTGTTTGAGGCGACAAGCCAAGTCGCACGCTTGTCGCTGCGCGCCGCAGCTTGTACTGCCCATTTGGAAATATCGAGGGCGACAACGTCCATGCTTAGACCGCTGGCTTGCGCCGCATCCAAGATCTGACGTAAGTAATAACCCTCGCCGCAGCCGGCGTCGAGTATGCTCTGTGGCGGCTGACGTAAAACAACCCGTGTTAATGCCTCTGCCAGTGGCTGATAAAAGCCACTGGCGAGAAACTCGGCGCGTGCCTGTACCATAGCTTTGCTGTCACCCGGGTCCTTCGAGCGCTTGTTCTGCACCGGCAAAAGATTAACATAACCCTGCTTGGCCACATCGAAGCTGTGACCGTTGTTACAGCGCCAGGTTTTGCCATCAAGTACCAGCACGGAATCACAGTTCAGCGGACAGCAAAGTTTCGTGAATGGCTGCACCATTAGACTTTGAAGAACTTAATGCTCAGCGGATAATGCCAAAGCACGCCTTCCTTCGCCTTCATTGCGCCGATAATCGCAAAGACAACGTGGCAAATAACTAATGCGAACAAGATAAAGAAACCGACCAGTACGGCTGCCAAAATGAGGCCGACGATTGAATAAATGACTGAGCTGATTAGCCAGTTCGCCACAATACGACCGTTCTGGTCAATGAATGGCTCTTCTTTCTTCACTAGCCAAAGTACGATGGGCACAATTAAGCCGATCCATGGGAAGACCAAGCCAATTAAGAGCGACAGGTGAATGAACATGGAATAATCGCGGCTGTCGGTTGCGTTCAGCACCGAACCTGCTGGGCGAGGATCGTCGAGCAGCTTTTTCTTTTCTGCTTGATACTCTTCCTCACTTAAAACTCCATCTTCTTTTAACTTATGTAAATTACGTAATTTTTCGGTATCCATAAGATTTTCCTTGTTATTATTTTTGTAGAGTGCTCGCTAGCGTATTTGCGAATGTAGCCCGAATTTTTAAAAACAACAAGCAAGTGCTTTCGTCTTGGTCAGCGTTCTCTTGCTGCATAAATATTAATTAAAGTATAAATTTAGTTACATTGAGTGTTTTTCTGTTGTTAGTGAGCGTAATTAGTAACATTATTTGAATACTTTGATAAATCACAATAATGTGCTAAATTAGTATCATAAATGCAAATAAAAGCCCTAAAGTAACGAAAAGGTATCACTATGCGGTTCAGGACGGCGCCTGTCGAAGCGATTCTTGCGGAGCTTGGTCAACGACTCAAGCAAGCTCGCCTCAATAAGAATCTAACTCAAGAAGACGTTGCCAAAAAAGTCGGGGTGGCGCGGCGCACCGTTGTTGAAGCGGAAAAAGGTCATGCGCGGCTGGAAACTTTTGTAGCAATTCTACAGGTGCTTGGTGTCGCGGAACAGCTTGAGAACTTCTTACCGGAGCAAGATCTATCGCCTCTGGAAATATTAAAACTCAAAGGGAAGAAGCGCCAACGAGCAAGTGGTCAAGCCGACGATAGTGAGGACATGGAACAATGGTAATGGAAGTCGTTACGGTTCGCTATCAGGGCGAGGAAGCAGGCGCTTTAAGCTTTGACATCACGAAGGGTTACGGCAGCTTTCAATATACTCCGAACTTTATTAAGCGTGGGGTCGAGTTGTCACCCCTGACCATGCCCTTACAACAGAATCCGTATTCTTTTCCTGAACTGAACTTTGAAACCTTTAAAGGACTACCGGGCTTAGTCGCCGACTCTTTACCTGATGATTTTGGCAATGCGGTCATGAATGCTTGGGTAGCGGCACAAGGCAAGTCACCAGAGGACATAACGCCACTGCAGCGCCTACAATATACCGGCGTTCGTGGCATGGGTGCGCTGGAGTATGCGCCGGCCATAAACAAAAGTCTCTTAAACAAAGCGCAGCAAATTGAAATCGATAGCCTGATTGCGGTTGCGCAAGAGGTGATGAATAGCCGCGACCAGTTTTCCGTCAACCTCGCAACTGACCGTCAAGCCGACCGCCAAGCCATGATGGAGCTGTTATCGGTTGGAATGAGTGCAGGTGGTGCGCGGCCGAAAGCGGTACTAGCGTTTAACGACGACTTCACGCAAGTTCGTTCAGGGCAAACCACAGTGCCTGCAGGGTTCACCCACTATTTGATGAAGTTCGACGGTGTCACCGAGCACAATGCCAATCGCGAGACCTTTGGTGACCCCAGTGGTTTCGGTGTCATGGAGTATATCTATTATCGCATGGCCACAGCAGCCGGTATTCACATGGAGCACTGTGCGCTTTTACCTGAAGGCAATCGAAGACACTTCATTACCAAGCGTTTTGACCGCATCGGGAATGACAAGGTGCATGTGCAAACTTTAAATGGCCTAGCCCACGTTGACTACAAGAAGCCCGGTTCGTTTTCCTACGAAGAGCTTTTCAGTGTCGGTCGTGAGCTGCGTTTAAGTCGTGACGAGGCTGAACAATTGTTGCGGCGGATGTGCTTTAACATTGTCGCCCGCAATCACGACGACCACAGCAAAAACTTTGCTTTTATGCTTCCTGATAAGAAATGGCAACTAGCTCCAGCTTATGACGTTGCCTTCAGTTATAAGCCCGGCAGTAAGTGGGTCAACAGCCACTGGATGAGCTTAAATGGTAAGCGCGAAGACTTTACCCGCAAAGATTTTCATGGATTGGAACGTTTCGGCAAGATTTTTAGCCCAACGAATATCGACCTGATCCTCGACGAAGTCATTGAGCAGGTATCGCAGTGGCGCACACTCGCTGTCGAACATGAACTTCCTGAGCACTTTATTCAGGAAGTCGAGCGAGGCTTACGTTTGGATCTTTAGGCCTCATCTGAAAACTATTTCACGAATAAGTTTGACTTCCTGCCAGATCAGCGTAGAGTGCACGTCTCTGGTTAGTAAATATTCAGTTGTTCTACACTTCGTTGCCACATTATTCGTAATTAACTCCGTTCTGTTGCTTTAACCGCTCTTATTTCCTCTCCAATGTATGCCTCAACAGGCGATTTTTATTATTTTAGGAAGTTTAATTATGTCTAATACAGTTACTGGTACCGTTAAATGGTTCAACGAAG
>ERZ869909.1855-NODE-1855-length-15742-cov-32.920396_pt1 | contig 15742 bp, 14 predicted proteins | sample MGYA00520892_ERZ869909 | MGnify/ENA primary metagenome ERZ869909 (study PRJEB32215, sample SAMEA104723947) | bioreactor metagenome | biome: bioreactor; feature: anaerobic bioreactor; material: water | place: China | collected 2015-03-12 ...
ATCAGGAAGATCAGGATTGTCGGGGGGTTGAGTCTCATACCGCGAACTCCCTCGCCTTCGCCGGCGCGCCGTCATGCGTTGTCTCGCTGGCGCCGCTCCCCGGCGCCGGCGCCGCCATCATAGGGGTACGGCCGATCCGCGCAACGGAAGAGACGGCGGGACGCGCTGCGGCGGCCCACATGGGGTCTGGCGGCCACAACGAGGCCTCGGCGACGGTCCTGGGCGAGTGCGGCGCGGGTGGGAGAGCGCTTAGAGGGTCTGCGGCGGCTGCTTCTGAGAGGCGAGGGCAGTGCCGGCGGGGACCACGAACGTCACAAGCTCGGCGCGGCCGTCCTCCGCCGTCAGGTCACGGCAGGTGATGGCGACTTGCCGACCCGTGTTGGAGGCGCCGGTCTGGACGGCGCCCGGAGCGGGCTCGACATCGGCGATGGCGACGACCTTGAGGATGCGGTCCGAGTTGCCGCCGGGCAGGGTGAAACGGTCGCCAACGGCGAGGCCAGGGGCCATCGGTCCCGTCCAGGCCGCCGGCTCGACCGATACGCCGTCGCTCTCGAGCCGCTGCCGGTCGGAGAGCCAATAGGCTTCCGTTCCTGAAATCAGAGCCCGCTTGGCGGCGGCTTCGGCAACCGACGTCTGCTGAGCGGGGGCTTCCAGGGCTGCGGTGAAGCGTTTTGCGACGACGGCTTCGGTATTGGCCGTGGCAATCAGGCCGCCGCCTGCCAGGGCGAAAAGCGCCAGCGCCGCGCCGGAGCGGGCGGCTGGTGACGAGGCGAGAGCGAAGCGGCGGAGCATCATGATTGCGGCCCTCTGGCAGTCTCTATCCTACGCAAGTCTGTACGTTTTCGGCGTCTACCTACAATGCTTATAGCGTGTGCATGGTTCACAAGACGAGGATTTATCCTCCGCAGGGGGCAATTTTGGGGCGTTTTTCCCGTTACGTGCGCCGCGAGCGGTTGGATTTGAGGGCGCGGAGGGCGGCCATGCGCTTGCGGTCCTGGGCGCGAACCCGGCTCAGGTGCCGGTAAAAGGCCATGTTGAACACGGTCATGGCGATGAAGGCGACGGCCAGGAGCACCATCGAGGCGTTCCAATCCACGCCGGCCACGACGGAGCCGTCGACGCCGAGCAGGATGCCGATGTGCCAGCCGATCAGCGCGAGCAGAAGCGCCAGGAGCGCCAACCCCGCGATGAGGTCCGGCAGGTGCTTGCGTTGCGCGGAGGTCAGTCTGATGCGCGTCATCGGTGGGAGGTCTCCTCTCTGGCTGCTCTTCGCGCCGGTGTGATCGCACGTAGGACAAACGTCCGCTGTGGCTTGCGTTTGCTCGCAATGTGGCAAAGCCGAGCTATTCCCGAGACATGCGCTGTCGCGCGGGTTCCTGTGCTTTAGACGTCACAGGCTAAGATGGGGTAAAGCATACGGACTGGACGAGAGGCGTATTGACTTCCGCACGCCGCGGCGTAGCGTCCGCGCCGCTTGTAAATGGTTTTTATGGCCGCTCCGCCGGCACCAGCGGCGCCGCGTGCCGCGCTCAACCGCATAGAAAGATGCCAGAGATGGGCTTTTTCGCCGACAGCCTGAACCGCATTCAACCGTCCGCCACCATCGCCGTCTCCATGAAGGCGCGCCAGCTCAAGGCCGAGGGGCGAGACATCATTTCGCTCTCGGCGGGCGAGCCCGATTTCGATACGCCGGAGAACATCAAGCTTGCCGCCATCCAGGCGCTGAAGGACGGCAAGACCAAGTACACCGACGTGGACGGCATTCCCGAGCTCAAGGCCGCGATCGTCGCCAAGTTCAAGCGCGACAACGGTCTCGACTACAAAGCGAGCCAGGTGACGGTGGGCACGGGCGGCAAGCAGGTGCTCTACAACGCGCTGCTGGCGACGCTCAATCCGGGCGACGAGGTGGTGATCCCGGCGCCCTGCTGGGTGTCGTATGCCGACATCGTGCTGCTCGGCGGCGGCAAGCCGGTGTTCGTTCCGACCAAGCCCGAGGACGGCTACCGCCTCAAGGCGGAGGCGCTTGATCGCGCCATTACGCCGGCCACCAAGTGGCTGATCCTCAACTCGCCGTCGAACCCGACGGGCGCGGCCTATTCGCATGCCGATCTCAAGGCGCTGACGGACGTGCTGCTCGCGCCCAAGAACAGCCACGTGTGGGTGCTCACCGACGACATGTACGAGCATCTGCTCTACGACGGGCTCGAGTTCTTCACGCCCGCGCAGGTGGAGCCCGGCCTCTACGACCGGACGCTGACGATGAACGGGCTGTCGAAGGCCTATTGCATGACGGGCTGGCGGCTCGGCTACGCGGCCGGCCCCGAGCCGCTGATCAAGGCGATGGGCAAGCTGCAGTCGCAGTCGACATCGAACCCGAACTCGATCACGCAGTGGGCGGGTGTCGAGGCGCTCAACGGCCCGCAGGATTTCATCGCCGCGAACAACGAGGTGTTCGTCGCCCGCCGCGATCTCGTCGTGAGCATGCTGAACCAGGCCTCGGGGCTCTCGTGCCCGAAGCCCGAGGGCGCGTTCTACGTCTATCCGAGCTGCGCGGGCGCGATCGGCAAGACGACGCCGAAAGGCAAGACGATCGCGACGGACGAGGATTTCGTGACGGCGCTGCTCGAGGACGAGGGCGTGGCCACGGTGCACGGGGCGGCGTTCGAAGGCTCGCCCGCGTTCCGCATCTCGTATGCCACGTCGACGGAAGCGCTGACGGAAGCCTGCGCGCGCATCCAGCGCTTCTGCGGGAACTTGAAGTAGATCCCGTCATCCTGGCGCAGCGACGGCGCACGCCGGAGCGCCGAGCCGGGATCCAGGAGAAGCTTCTATCGCTAAATATGCGTCTTCGACGAGCCTTGCGCTGGATCCCGGCTCTTTGCTTCGCTCCGGCCGGGATGACACGTGGTGGACCTCTAAAACCTCAGGCTACCGCCGAGGGCGACGATGCCGCCGAGCACGATTGCGGCTGCGATGACCAGCACGACGAGCGCGCGCCCGACGGATGCGAGGGCCGCGGAGGGCGCGTCGGCGTAGACGATCGCTGGCTTGCGCCCGGTCACCATCGCCTGGATCAGCGGCTCCTTCTTGACCAGCGTGTACAGCGAATTGACCGCGATGTGCAGCAGCACGAGCGGTAGCAGCAGGCGGTGAAACAGCTGGTCGTGCAGCCGCGTGAGGCGGATGTTCTGGCTCTCTGCGACGAGACGATACAGCGGCCCGCCGACGAGGTCGTTGTCGTCCACGGCGAAGAGGCCGAGGCTGCCGATGGTCGCCACCGTTGCGAGCAGCGCCAGCACCATCAGGCCGCCCATCGGGTTGTGGCCGAGGTAGCGCGCGGCGCGGCCGCGAACAAGGGCGCCGGCGTAGGACGCAACCGTGACCGGGCCACGCACGAAGCCGGTGAACCGCGATGTGGACGACCCCGTGAAGCCCCATAGGATGCGCCAGACGATGAGCGTGAGGATCGCGAGGCCGTTGGCACGGTGGTAGACGAGCGTCGTGTCGCCGAGCGCCTCGGCGAAACTCACGCTCACCCACGCCCAGACGACGAGCGCGAGCAAGGTCCAGTGGAAGACTCGGGTCGGCAGATCCCAGGCGGGGACGCTGGTGGGGGCGGGTGCCGTCTCGGCCATCGGATCGCTCCCGTTCCGTCTCACTCCTTCGGCTTGCGGTAGTTCTTATGGCATCCGCTGCAGTTGCCGACGAGATCCTTCCATGCGGTCTTGAAGCTCGCTTCGTCCGTGATCGCGGGCTCGGCTGCCTGCGCCGCGTCGGCGAGCTTCTTGAAGCGGTTGTTGAAGTCGTCCTTGTCGTTCCAGATCGCGGGCAGTGCGCGCGTCTCTTCGCCTTCTTTGGAATCCTCGGGGAAGAGCTCCGGCAGCACGGCGGTTTTTTCACGGATGAGCGCGAGCGCGGATTGCACCGTTGCGAGCTCGAACGCCTGCTCCCCCTTGAACATGGCGCCGACGGGTTTCACGGCATCGCCGATCTCGTCGAAGTGTGCCTTGCGCTCCTTGATCGGGGCGAGGTTCTGGGCCGCGACGGCGGTTGCGCCGAGAACGATGGCTGCAAGCACAGGAAAAGCACGGCGCATGACTTGATCCCCCGATTTGCAATAAGCGCTGACACGCAAACGGAAAGAGCAAACGCCTTCCGTCGCGGAAAAGCTTGCATCGGGTCGGCAGGGTGTCAACGCGCGGGGATGAGCGGAAACTACGTACGCAACGGCGCGGATCGCTGAGTGACTTGCTGCCTGTTCGCAAAACCGCGCGTTTACATAACAGAACAAGGGCCCGAGACAGTCTCAGACCCTTGCGGTTGGTGCGCGCGACTGCGGACGACCGGATTAGCGGCTCGGCAGGAGAAGACGGGGCGTGTGCGCGCGGCCGAATTCGGGAAGCGAGAGGATCTGCTCGATCCAGTGCTCGAAGCGAGCAAACGGAAGCGACATCCGCCGCTTGCGGTTGGCGGCTGTCACGTGACCGTTGCGCAGCGCCACGTCGGGCTGAAGAACGGTCCACTCGATCAGATCGGACTCGGTCGACGCCATGGCATAGCCCGCAGCGTCGGCCGCTTTTTCCAGTGACTTACTGAGTGACTCTCTACTCATCTGAGGCATTCCTCCTGCAGGTTAAGCGCTGCATCAGGCCAACTGGTTCCACGCCATTGGATCCTTCGCCATCGCCTAGCCCTTGCCTCTTCCGGCTTGTTGAAGGTTGCCGGTTTGACCTGCCTGGACTGCCGCCTGAAGGCATTTTACGCCCCTCAAACAACAGTTTCATGATGCGGCCAGTATGGACTTAGTTCAAGTAATTTTTCGTAACATTTTTCACGAAAATCGGTTCCGCGGCTGCGAATACTTATTGCATCGCAATAACTTGGCAGTGAGCCGTTGCTGCGGTTGCGCCGCTCACTGTGATTCTGCCTACGCGCTTCTCCTTATCGCAAGATTTCGTGCGCAAGCCTCTTGCGTCTTGGCCGGAGCGAGGCGACCATCGAACGGTCGCGCTCCTTCGTGAGGCGCGGGATGCGCGACGCGCGCATCCCTCTGCGCCTCATAACGGCGAACCCGGGCATGCAGTCCGGGACGCGGGAAGGAGGACACCATGGGGCAATCCGACGGCCCGAGAGGCACACCAGGTGCCGGCTCCGGGCATTCTTCGGGCCGCAGCACGCGCTCGATCGCACTGATCGGCCCGTTTCTTTCCGGCAAGACGACACTGCTCGACGCGATCCTGGCCCGCACCGGTGCCGTGCCCCGCGCCGGCAAGGTGGCCGATAAGACGACCGTCGGCGACGGCTCCCCCGAAGCCCGCGCCCACGGCATGAGCGTTCAGCTCAACGTCGCCGATGCCGAGTTTCTCGGCGACAGCTTCACCTTCATCGATTGCCCCGGCTCGATCGAATTCCAGCATGAGGGCGCACTCGCGCTCACGGCCTGCGACGCGGCAGTCGTGGTGTCGGAACCCGATCCCAAGCGCGTGCCGGCGCTGCAGGTGATTCTCAAGCAGCTCGAGGACCGAGGCATCCCGCACTTCCTGTTCCTCAACAAGATCGACGCCTGCGAAACCCCCATTCGCGACATCGTGCCGGCGTTGCAACCGGCCTCCACCAAGCCGCTCGTGCTGCGCCAGATCCCGATCTGGGAGAACGGCGTCGCGACGGGCTTCATCGATCTCGCGCTCGAGCGCGCGTTCCTGTTCCGCAAGGATGCGCCGTCCGAGATGGTCGAGATCACGCCCGACGATCTCAGCCGCGAGAAGGAAGCCCGCTTCCACATGCTGGAGCAGCTCGCCGACTATGACGACACGCTGATGGAGCAGCTTCTCTCCGACGTGCCTCCCGAGAAGGAGCTCGTGTTCTCCGATCTCGTGCGCGAGTTCAGCGACGGGCTCATCTGCCCCGTTCTGCTCGGCAGCGCGGAACACGGGCACGGTATCCTGCGGCTCCTGAAGGCGCTGCGCCATGAGGTGCCGTTTGTCGAGACCACGGCGGCGCGGCTCGGTGTCGGCGATGCGAAGAGCGCGGCCTACGTGATGAAGACGCTGCATACGGGGCATGGCGGCAAGCTCTCGATCGCGCGTGTTCTGTCCGGCGACCTGCTGGACGGGGCGAGTGTCTCCGGGGGCGAGGCCGTGGACGAGCGCGTGGCCGGCGTGTTCGCGCTCAAGGGCGAGGAGACGGTCAAGACGCCTGCGGCGCGCGCCGGAGACGTGGTTGCGCTCGGCCGTCTCGACGGCGTGAAGACCGGCGATACGATCTCGACCGAGAAGGGCGGCGTGGCGGCCATCGACGGACCGGACGCGCCGGAGCCCGTTCTCGTCTCGGGGATCGGCCTCAAGGACCGCAAGGACGAGGTGAAGCTCTCTGCCGCGCTCGGCAAGCTGGTCGAGGAAGATCCCTCGCTCGTCGTCGAGCACGCGGGCGAGACGCATCAGGTGCTGCTCAAGGGGCAGGGCGAGATGCATCTGCGCGTCGCGTTCGAGCGGCTTGCGCGCAAGTACGGCGTGGTCGTCGAGCGGCGGAAGCGGCAGGTGCCTTACAAGGAGACGATCCGCAAGCCGATCGAGATCCGGGGACGGCACAAGAAACAGTCCGGCGGGCACGGGCAGTTCGGCGACGTGCTGATCGACATCGCGCCGCTGCCGCGCGGCACGGGCTTCACGTTCAGCGATACGATCACGGGCGGTGTCGTTCCGAAGCAGTTTATTCCCTCGGTCGAAATCGGCGTTTCCGACTACATGAAGACGGGGCCGCTCGGCTTTCCGGTGGTCGATGTGGCAGTGACGCTGAAGGACGGCTCGTTCCACACCGTCGACAGCTCGGACATGGCGTTCCGCCAGGCCGGGCGTCTCGCCATGAGCGAGGGGATGCCGAAGTGTCAGCCGGTGCTGCTGGAACCCGTGATGGCGGTGGAGATCGCCGTGCCGTCGGACGCGACCGCGCGCGTCAACGGCATGATCTCGCAGCGGCGCGGGCAGATCCTGGGCTTCGACGCCCGTCCCGGCTGGCCGGGGTGGGATGTCGTCTCCGCGCATATCCCGGACTCGGAGATCGAGGACCTGATCGTGGAGCTGCGCTCGGCCACGGCCGGGGTCGGCACCTACACGGCCTCGTTCCACCATCTGGCGGAGCTGACCGGACGGCTCGCCGACCAGGTGCTCGCGAGCCATCGCGAGGCGGCGGAGTAAGCGGCTCGAGCACGTTCAGGTCACAGGTGGACACGCGTTTTCCCCTCCCCGTCATGGCGGAGCCATGCTCCGCATGGACGTGGGGAGGGGTTAGGGGTTGGGGGGAAGCCCGACAGCCGACGTTTGGGATCCCCCCTCCTAGCCTCCCCCACACGGGGGGAGGGACTGCGTCGTGAGGATGAAGCGGCTTCAATCAGTCTTCCTTGGGCACGAAGTCGAGCGCGACGCCGTTCATGCAGTAGCGCTGGCCGGTGGGCTCGGGTCCGTCTTCGAAGACGTGGCCGAGGTGTCCGCCGCAACGGCGGCAGTGCACCTCGGTGCGCGGATAGATGAGCTTGAAGTCGGTCGAGGTGCCGACCGCCTCGTCGAGCGGGGCCCAGAAGCTCGGCCAGCCGCTGCCGGAATCGTACTTCGTCTCGGACGAGAAGAGCGGCAGCCCGCAGGCGGCGCAGCGATACTCTCCGGGCGCGTAATTCTTGTCGAGCGGGCTGGTGCCGGCGCGCTCGGTGCCATGCTGGCGCAGCACCGCATATTGCTCGTGCGTCAGCTCCTTTTTCCAATCTTCGTCGGATTTCATGATTTCAAACTCCTGGCGGTCCGTGTCGGCCGCGCCCGCACGAGGCATCCCTATCAGGGCCGTTGCGAATATGACGGTGAAGGTGCGGCGCGTCAGCATGCGTTCCGTCCTCCCTCGAAAGAAAAGAGATGTTGCGCGCCGGGCCTGCAATCAATCCTGCGCTGCAACAATGGGGACGGGCCGCGTGATGGTGATCTCCTCCGGCGTCAGCGTACAGGCGTAGGCGACGGCTTCGACACCGGCGGCACGCGCGAGCGCGTAGGCTTCGGCGTATCTCGGGTCGATGTCGGCGGCGAACGTGAAACGTTCCGCATCCGCGCGCTGGATCAGATAGACCATGACGGCGCGGTGGCCGGCGGCCACCATGGCGGCGAGCTCGCCGAGATGCTTGGTGCCGCGCTCGGTGACGGAATCGGGAAACTCGGCAAGGCCGGCCACGCGCGACAGATGCACGTTCTTGACCTCGACATAGACGCGGCCCCTGGCCGGATCCTCCAGGAGCAGGTCGATGCGGCTCGACAGCCCGTACTTCACCTCGCGGCGCAGGGTCGCGTAGCCTGCGATCTCGGGGAGACGCGCTTCGCCGACCGCTTCGGCGACCAGGCGGTTCGGGTGGTTGGTGTTGATGCCGACGAGGGTGGGGCCCTGGCCGAGGTCCGCCTCGACCATCTCCCAGGTGTGCGCGTACTTGCGTGTCCTGCTGTCGCTCACCGAAAGCCAGACGATGGAGCCCGGGTCGGTCAGGCCGCGCATGGAGCCGGTGTTCGCGCAGGTCGCTGTGATCTGCTCGCCGCTATCCAGTTCGACGTCGGCAAGGAAGCGCTTGTAGCGGCGGACGAGACGGCCGCGGACCAGGGGTGTCGGAAACTTCATGGCGGGCGGGGCGATCCGGTGAGCGGGTTGTGACGGGCGAGACGTTGACGCCAAAGCCGCGGGGCAAATGGGCGAGACCCGACCTAAGCCAGCGTGCGCGGGCGCGCAACGGCAAAGGCGCGCGGCGTGTTAGATTGGTGCGGGGCAATGGAGACCTAACGTGTCGGACAGTCAGGACATCACGGCCGCGGTGCTGATCATCGGCGACGAAATTCTTTCGGGGCGCACCAAGGATCGCAACATCGGCACGATCGCGTCGCATCTCGATGCGATCGGCATCCGGCTTTGCGAGGTGCGCATCGTGCCCGACGACGTGAGCGAGATCGTGGCCGCGGTGAATGCGCTTCGCGTGCGCTACACCTATCTCTTCACCACCGGCGGGATCGGGCCGACGCACGACGATCTGACGGCCGACAGCATCGGCGCGGCCTTCGGCGTTCCGGTCGAGATCGACCCCCGCGCGATCGCGATGATGGAGCCGGTGTATGCCGCGCGCGGCATCGCGCTGACGCCCGCGCGGCTTCGCATGGCGCGCGTTCCGGAGGGGGCGGAGCTCATTCCGAACGGCGTCACGGCCGCGCCGGGCTTCTCGATCGGCAACGTTTTCGTGCTCGCGGGCGTGCCGGACATCATGCAGTCGATGCTTCAGGCTGCGACACAGCGCCTCCGGACGGGTTCGAAAATAAACAGTGTGTCGATTGTGCTGAGGCAACCCGAGGGCGAGATCGCCGATCTCTTCGCCGCGCATCAGGCTGCGTACCCCGACGTCGCCATGGGCAGCTATCCCTCTTTCACCGCAGACGGTTACCGGACCGAGCTGGTGCTTCGCTCGGCGGACGCCGACCGGCTCGAAAGTGCACGCGAAAGCCTCGTCCGACTGCTCGCGGAGCGGGAATTCCTCTAATTCCCGGTTTCGATGGTGCGGCAACTTGGCCGCTCTTCATCCCTCGTTGCGCCTGCTTTTTGCCGCGCCGGGAGCGTTAACGGCGCGGGGGCGCCGGCTTCAGCACGAAGCCCACCCAAAAAACTGCAACGAGTGATGGAGCTGATCGATGAGGGACCTTGCGACCAGGCTGGTGGCGTCGTGCGTCCAAGGAATGCGGGGGGCGGCGATCGTTTCGCTCGCGCCGGCATTCGGAAGCGCGCTGCTGACGGCAGGCGTTCTGACGGCCGGCCTCGGCGTCAGCCGGGCCGAGGCCAAGACGCCCGGCAAGACCTACTGCTACAACCGCGTTTGCCACCGCGTGAAGACGCTCGCCGAGACGAAGGCGCTGGTCGGACGCGAGGAGACCCTTCACACGTCGTTCTACGACGACTGCCGGAAGGACCGGCTCAACCCCTGCGGACTGACCTCGTCGGGCGAGGTGTTCCGGGCGAACACGCCGGACAATGCGGCGAGCCCGATCTATCCGAACGGCACGGTGCTGCTGATCTGGTCGCCGGCGACCAAGAAGTCCGCCGTCGTGCGCGTCAACAATGCGGGCCCCTACTGGCGCGGGCGCAAGCTCGACGTGTCGAAGGCCACGGCGCAGAAGCTCGGTTTCGCCGGGCAGGGCGTTGCGCACCTCAAGGTGCGCGTGCTGGCGGCCCCGACGCGTGCGGAGGCGACCTATAAGAAGCGGCGGCGCTACGATGCGGTGCCGGGCTACATCGGCGCGTTCGCGAGCCTCGACGAAGCGCACGTCGGTGCGGCCCAGACCTATGCGGTTGCCGCTCTCTCCGCGCCGAAGGGCGAGGAGGCACCCACGGCGGTTGCGGCTCTCGCGCCTCAGCCGGCTGAGAGGGAGGCGCTCGCCGCCGAGCAGGAGGCGCCCGCCGTGACCGTGGCTGCGGCGGACGTCGATGCGGTCGAAACGGCCGTTACGGCGCCTGGCCCGGCGCTCGCCGCGGCGGATGCGGCGTCCGAGGTGAAGCCCATCCAGGTTGCGACGCTGATCGAGACGACCACGGTCGCCGATCCCGAGCCGCAGCGCCCGCCGAATTCTGCAAAGAACATGACGGGGGAGCCGGTTCGCGTGCGCAGCCGCGTGGAGCGCGACCAGCCGCGCAACTCGCGGGCCTACCGGGCCAAGCAGCGCCAGCAGACGGCGAGCCAGCAGAGAGAGCGGCAGTCCGCACCGCGCCTGGTTTCCGGGCCGACGCCTGCGCCGCGTCTCGTTTCGGGACCTACGCCGATCACGCGGGATGCGACCAACGACATCTCGGTGTTCTCGCGCCACATGCATTCCGGGGCAGCCCGGCTTGCGGCCGGCGACGTGACGCGGCGGAATTACTGACGGCTTACGTCACCCGATCCTCATGACAACGCCCCGGGACCGCAATCCCGGGGCGTTTTTCGTTTCGGCGTGTCGGACAGGCGTGAGGCCCCGCTTACACCGGCGCGCCGGTGGGCAGGCTTCGCGTCGGGGACGTGCCTCTCCGCTCCGGCGGGTCGTACAGCTCGTAGTGCGTCTCGAGCGTGTCGAGAAACGTTGCGATGAGATCCAGCAGCGTGCCGAGTGGCATGCGGCCGGCGACGAGCAGATCCTCGGTGACCGGGAGCTGGGCTGCTTCGAGCGGTGCGGCCTCTTCGGCTGCGATCAGTCCGCGCGAGCGGAGATAGGCCGTCACGCTGTCGCCGGCGTCGAACGCGTACGCGGTTTCGTCCGCCATTTCCTGGGCGGCGTCCGCGACGATGGCGGTGCCGCTCGTGTACAGGCCGGCGATGGATTTGAAGAAGCTGTCGGCCTTGGCGAGTTCGCGGGCGCTCTCGCGCGACTTCAGCACGCGGGTGAGCATCAGGAGCTCGAGCTTGCGCACGGCATCGACGGCCGCGCGCTCGGCGCGACGGCTGGACGGCAGGAGGTCGGACGCGCGGGCATCGCCCCCGTTCCAACTCAGCGTGGATTTCAGAAGATCTTCCCCGGCGGCAAGGGCCGCGTCGAGATGGTCTGCCAGAAGATAGACCACAGCAGGGGCCGGGACACCGGCGAACGACATGGAACACTCCCAAATGCTTGGCGAGCGCGAGACGGGGCTGGCTTCTTTTCGACGCGGAACGGACGGACGCAAAACCTGGAAGGCAGCCGGGCTATCCCGGCGGGCTCGGTAATTGAATTCGAGAACTTGTACGCGTTGGTCCGATATTGAACCGATTCGGCTCGGGTCACTGATAAGCCTTGGGCAACACCGCGATCAGAGTCACCAAATCGCGATACTTATCCCTGCTACTCACAGCCAGATGCTGGCCGAGCGTGGACGCTTCCGCCGCGCGCCAGCGCGCCTCCTCGGATGCGTGACGCGCGATCGAGACGAGACTCGCGAGGAGCGCTTCGTCGGAGAGGGCGGTTCCGATCGGAAGCCGGCGGCGCAGCTCGGGGATCAGCGCCGCGAGCCGACTGACGTTTACCGGTGCGCTCGCCGGCCTCTCTGCCAGCTCGCGTTTCCCGATGCCGCGTATGCCGGAGACGATCTGTGACAAACCTGGGATGTAGTGGGCCATGCGCGCCTCGCTTCGGTCCGACGAACCGCTGCGAACCCAACGCTCTCGCCCTGTCGCGCCTGATCGGCTCTATGTCTGCTGGCCCGGTCTCTGTCCGCCTGAGGGACCGGCCGGTTGAGGGGATGGCCGCTTCGGCGGGTGGCGCGATGGACGGGATACACGTTCGAATACGCAGACGGCTGTATATTAGCGCATATGGGGACGAATGCGAGCGAAGTCTAGCTCGGCCACAACTTCAGCTCGGCCGCAGCCATGCTGCGAAGGGGGCGAGGGGCGTGCCAGCGGCCGGCGCGGGTGCCGCGCGTTGGACGGCAAGCTCGGCTGCGCTGCGGGAGGGATAGACGCCGACGGGTGTTGACGTGCCGGCGTCGGCGGTTTCGATCCGTGCGAAGGAGCCCGCGACCAAACCCGTTTCCCTGAACGCGGCAGGGCGCGCAACGCAGCAGCGACCGTCCGGGAGTTCGAGCAGCTCGAAGGGGCTCTTCTGCATCGCGGTGCCTTTCCTGTCCGACTGAGGTTGGGCCGCTTCGTTCCCCGCTCCAAATTCCATTTTCTTCTTTTGAAATGAGAAGGGGCGGCGCCTTTCGGGCGCCGCCCCTCTTTTCGTCAGCTGCAGCCCGAGGTCGAGCCGCAGGTGTCGCATTTGAGGCAGGTGCCGTTTCGCACCATGGTGAAGTTCTGGCATTCCGAGCAGGCGACGCCCTCGTAGCCGCGCAGGCGTGCTTCGGCCATCCGGTCCGACGTCGTGCGCGCAGTCGAGACGCGCTTCGTCTCGGAGACGGTCGTGCGCTGGTACATCACCTCGGTCTCCGCCTTGAACGCGGTCGCGCCGTCCGTGTAGAGGGCGGTTGCGCCTTCGACGGCGGGATAGGCCGAGACGATGTCGTCCAGCACCGCGACGGGATCGGGATCCTGCGCGTGGGCGCGGCCGCCCGATGCCAGGCGCAGGTTGCCGCGCATGAAGCCCTTCGAGACCACCTTGGTGACGCGCTCCGGCAGGTCGAGATCGAGCTGCTCGTCGGTCTCGTCGTCGGAAGAGCCGAGGCCCGTCTCGCCCACGATCTCGCGCGGGTCGACATGCGCAAGGTCGTTGCGGCCGAGGTAGGAGACGGCGAGCTCGCGGAAGATGTAGTCGAGGATCGACGTCGCGTTCTTGATGGTCTCGTTGCCCTGCACGAGGCCGGCGGGCTCGAAGCGCGTGAAGGTGAACGCCTCCACGTACTCCTCGAGCGGCACGCCGTACTGCAGGCCGAGCGAGATGGCGATGGCGAAGTTGTTCATCAGCGAGCGGAAGGCGGCGCCTTCCTTGTGCATGTCGATGAAGATCTCGCCGAGCGTGCCGTTGTCGTACTCGCCGGTGCGGAGATACACCTTGTGGCCGCCGACGGAGGCCTTCTGCGTGTAGCCTTTGCGCCGGCCCGGCATGCGCTCGCGCTTGCTGGGTGCCGCCTGCGCTTCGGCCTCCTTGAGCTGATGCTCGAGCTCGGTGACGCGCTTGGCGAGCTTCTCGGCCGCCGCCAGGATGCGCTGAACCTGCGGCTTGTCGGCTGTCATCTGCTCGGCGGTCTCGTCCTGCTCGTCCACGTCGTCGCCCAGGACCTGCGCGTTGAGCGGCTGCGAAAGCTTCGAGCCGTCGCGATAGAGTGCGTTGGCCTTGAGGGCGAGCCGCCAGGAGAGCATGTAGCTTTCCTTGCAGTCTTCGACGGTGGCCTCGTTCGGCATATTGATGGTCTTCGAGATCGCACCCGAGATGAACGGCTGGGCTGCCGCCATCATGTAGATGTGGCTCTTGACCGAGAGGTAGCGCTTGCCCTTGCGGCCGCAGGGCGAGGCGCAATCGAACACGGAGAGATGCTCCGTCTTGATGTGGGGTGCGCCTTCGAGCGTCATCGCACCGCAGACGTGCTCGTTCGCGGCTTCGATCTCCTGCTTCGAGAAGCCGAGATGCGCGAGCAGGTCGAACGTCGGCTCGTCGAGCGTCTCGGTCGGGATGCCGAGCTTGCCGGTCAGGAAGTCGTCGCCGAGCGTCCAGCGGTTGAACACGAACTTGATGTCGAAGGCCGTGCCGAGGCCGGCTTCCACCTTCTGGATGATCTCCGGCGTGAAGCCGCGCGCGGCGAGCGAGCCGTGGTTGATGGCAGGCGCTTGCGCAAGCGAGCCGTGGCCCACGGCGTAGGCCGCGATCTCCGCGATCTGGCTTTCGCGATAGCCGAGGGCCCGCAGGGCTTCCGGCACGGCGCGGTTGATGATCTTGAAGTAGCCGCCGCCCGCGAGCTTCTTGAACTTCACGAGTGCGAAGTCCGGCTCGATGCCTGTGGTGTCGCAATCCATCACGAGGCCGATGGTGCCGGTCGGCGCGATGACGGTCGACTGCGCGTTGCGATAACCCCACTCCTGGCCAAGCTCTATGGCGGCATCCCACGCGCGGCGGGCTGCGGAGACGAGCCGCTGATCCGGGCAGCTCGCGTCATCCAGCGGCACGGGCGCCGTGGACAGGCGCTCGTAGCCCTGCGTCTCGCCGTAGGCGGCGCGGCGGTGGTTGCGCATCACGCGCAGCATGTGGTCGCGGTTCGGCTCATAGCCCGGGAAAGGCCCGAGCTCGCGCGCCATTTCAGCAGAGGTCGCATAGGCGACGCCCGTCATCTGCGCCGAGATGGCGCCGCAGATCGCGCGACCTTCATCCGAGTCGTAGGCGATGCCGGAGGCCATCAGGAGGCCGCCGATGTTGGCGAAGCCGAGGCCGAGCGTGCGGTAGCGATAGGAGAGCTCGGCGATCTGGCGCGAGGGGAACTGGGCCATCAGCACCGAGACCTCGAGCACGACGGTCCAGAGCCGGCAGGCGTGCTCGAAGGCGTCCGTGTCGAAGCTCTTGTCGTCGCGGCGGAAGGTGAGAAGGTTCAGCGACGCCAGGTTGCAGGCCGTATCGTCGAGGAACATGTACTCCGAGCACGGGTTCGAGGCGCGGATCGGCCCCGACGCCGGGCACGTGTGCCAGTCGTTGATCGTGGTGTGGAACTGGATGCCGGGATCGGCGGACGCCCATGCGGCGTGACCGATCTGCTCCCAGAGGTCGCGCGCGCGGAGCGTCTTCACGGTCTTGCCGCTGGTACGCGAGGTGAGATCCCACGTGCCGTCGTTCTCGACGGCGCCCAGGAAGTCGTCCGTCACGCGCACGGAGTTGTTCGAGTTCTGGCCTGAGACGGTGAGGTAGGCCTCGCTGTCCCAGTCGGTGTCGTAGGTGGCGAAGTCGATGTCCTTGTAGCCCTGGCGCGCGAACTGAATCACGCGGTGGACGTAGTTCATCGGGACGTCGTCGCGGCGGGCCTCCTTGATGGCACGCTTCAGCGCCGGGTTCTTGACAGGATCAAAGCAGCGCTCATCTTGCTTGCCCGCCTCCGGCAGGACCTCGGCCTCGCAGTTGACGCAGGCCTTCATCACGGCCTTGAGGCGCTTCTGGCAGATGCGCGAGCCGGTGACGAGGGCGGCGACCTTCTGCTCCTCCTTCACCTTCCAGCCGATGTACTCCTCGATATCGGGATGATCGACGTCGACCACGACCATCTTGGCGGCGCGGCGCGTGGTGCCGCCCGACTTGATGGCGCCGGCCGCGCGGTCGCC
>ERZ869909.1857-NODE-1857-length-15736-cov-14.150393_pt1 | contig 15736 bp, 24 predicted proteins | sample MGYA00520892_ERZ869909 | MGnify/ENA primary metagenome ERZ869909 (study PRJEB32215, sample SAMEA104723947) | bioreactor metagenome | biome: bioreactor; feature: anaerobic bioreactor; material: water | place: China | collected 2015-03-12 ...
GTGGTTTAAGGCACCGGTCTTGAAAACCGGCGTGGGTGCAAGCCCACCGTGGGTTCGAATCCCACCCCATCCGCCAATCGTTACCCCCTTAACGCATTGATATAATTATCATTTTTCTCAGATTTGCTCATCCACCCGGTACCATAGTACCCATTTGGGGGTAACGGATTGAGCAACGCTGGATCCCACCGAGCGCCCTCCGGCCACGATGGTTCGAACAAGCCCAGACCTCCTGCTCTGCTCCGTTGCGATCACGTTGGGCCGCCCGATGGGCGCCCACCAAACGCGTACAGGAGACAGCAATGAGCAAGACCAAAACCAAGACCAAGAAGGCCGTGTCGAAGAAGGCGAAGAAGGCGAGCGCAGAGGCCGGAGTGGTCATGATCGGTGGGCGCGAATGGAAGCGCAGCAAGTTCGGCGCTTACTTCGGGCGGGGCTGTGACCGCAGGACGGTCGAGGGTTTCATACGCGGCGATTACGGAATATTCGAGTTTCCCGCAGCGGCGGGTTCCGTGCTGTCACATCTTGTAACCCTGAAGCATCAGGGCGTGTTGCTTGCCATCTTTGAAGATCTGCAATCCGCCGCTGTTGCTGCGCTGATCGAGGAGGCCCTCGATGGCTGGCCCACCGCCCTCAACGAATACGACGGACGATCATTTCGGGATGAAGCCCTCTGGGCCTCCGGCTTCTGCAAGGGGGGCAGTTTTTGCTACGAGAGCAGCATGCCCGTCTGGGGTCTGGAGGATGAAACGGCGCTTAAGCCTGCGCGTTCGAAGGCGGCGTAATCAAATTGATCGGGAAAGGGGAGCGGCGCTTGGCGCCCTCCCTTTGGCGCGTCGGGGGGGGGCGTGAATGAGCAAAATCAATCCGCATAAGCGCAAGGGTTATTGGCATCTCGTTCGGCGTGTCCCCGCCGCTATGCGCCACCTCGACACTCGGTCGTTCGTCCGTATCACGACCGGGATCAAGATCGTTGACGACCCGCGCGGGATTCGTGCGGCGCGGGTCGTCGCCGAGTTGAACGCACAGCTTGAGCAGGACTGGTCCGATCTAGCGGCCGGGCGTGAGCCCGGCCATGCGCGGCGGTATGAGCAGGCTCGGAACCGAGCGGCATCGTATGGCGTGCAATACGCCCCCGCGACCGACGTTGCCCGTGAGCCCCTGGTCGAGCTGCTGGAGCGGCTCGCGGCTCTGGCGCGAGGCAAGGACGGCGGCACCGATCCGAAGGCTGTAGAGGCCGTCCTGGGCGGCGTCGAGCCGCCCCCACTGGTCCTGTCCGGTCTCGTCGATGCGTTCGAAAGCGAGCAGGCGACGGCGCTCGCCGCGCTGTCACCCGATCAGCGTCGCAAGGCGCGGAACCCGAAGCTCCGAGCCGCAGAGAACCTTATTGCGGTCGTCGGCGACAAGCGTCTCACCGATCTGACGCGCACCGACGCGCTGGCGTTTCGCGATCACTGGAAGGATCGCGTTCTGGAAGGCGAAGTCGAGGTCGCCACGGCGAATAAGGACTTCGGCCACGTCTCGAAGATGTTGAGCACGATAGAGAACGCCAGGCGTCTCGGCATCTCGGTCGAGGCCTTCTCCAGGCTGCGTCTGGAAGGCGAAGAGAGCGGGCAGCGGACGGCCTTCGATCCGAAGTTCGTACAAGATGTGATCCTCGCTGACGGCGCTCTAGACGGGCTCAACGAGGAAGCCCGGCGCGTCGTCTATGTCTGCGCAGACACCGGCTTGCGGCTGTCGGAGATCGTGAACCTGCTTCCTCACCATATCCATCTCGATGCGGACGTGCCGCACGTCGAGATCGTCGCTGAAGGGCGGAAACTGAAGACGCGCCACTCGGCGCGGAAGATGCCGCTCGTGGGCTGCGCCCTCGCGGCAATGAAGCTCCAGCCGGATGGCTTCCCGCGATACCGCGACAAGGCAGCGGGTTTATCGGCGCTGGTGAACAAGGCTCTCGATACGCGGAAGATGCGGCCGACGACGCGTCACAGTCTCTATTCCCTGCGGCATACGTTCGAGGATCGGCTCACGGCGCTCGACCCGCCCGACAAAATCATCGCCGTGCTTATGGGGCACAAGCACGCCCGCCCGAAGTATGGACAAGGTCCGACGCTTGAGCATCTGCGATCTTGGCTCGACCGGATCGCGTTTAAGGCGCCGTCCAACCTTTGAGGAAGACCATGGCTAAGAAGGTCAAGAGCGACGCGGACGTTGCGACCTACGACGCGATCAAGGCGCGGATCGAGCGCGGCGAGGAGGAGATCTTCCCCGCCGAGGTCGCGAACCGCATCATCGACGGCGAGAACAAGATCCGCGTGCTTCGGGAGTATCGCGGAAAGAGCGTCAAGCAGCTCGCCGAGGATGTCGGGATCGCAGCGTCCTACCTTTCACAGATTGAAACGGGCGCGCGCGACGGGACGATTGATACCTATCGCAAGATTGCCGCCGCGCTGAGCGTATCGCTCGACATGATCGGCTGAAGCGCATCGGCTTCACCCACGCCGCCCATACTCGCACGCTGGCGGCCGCTCTGTTGAGCGGATACGGCCCAACGCCGCTGCCCGATCATCTGTGGCGCGACGAGCCCCTATTGGTTGCTGACGCGATCGCTTCCCGACTGATCGAACTCCGGCCCAGGGCGCCGCGCGACGGCGCGCTTCCAGGCGTCTACAAGCCGACCTTAAGGGCTGGGTCGGCATCAAGGCCCCTGGACCTCCGATGAGCGATTACCCAATGGCCATCGTCGGTAAACGTCGTGAGTTCTGTGACCGGGGCCAATGTGAGCTTTCGCGGCGGAAACCGACCGTAATCAATCAACAGTTCCATTTCGTTGTCATTATTCGTTGCAAATAGGATAGCTCGGCTTGACTTCTTGATTGTCACGCTCGCGATGACGGGATCAGTGATCGCCATGCCGCGATGACCGCGTGCGAAGCTCGCGGCAACGTCCGGGTCAAATGTCCACGAGAGCCCATTTGCGCGCCACAGGCTGCCCCCTCGGTAGATGGGGAATTGCTCCGGGAGGCTGGCAAACCAGCCCTCTCTCCACGGGCTCCCATTCCTATTCCTGCGCCGCAGTTCACCGAGCACACGGCCTCTCAAGTCCCACGTGTCTTCGCATGAAGACCAGCAATAGTTGAACACCGACCAGAAGACGTCATCCGGCTCGTGGGCCAGCAGGCCCAACATCTCCTCAAGTCGGTTCGTGCTTTGCACACCAATTCCGAACAGCCGCTTGCGAATTTTTTTGGCCCGGTAATGCATTCTCGTTCCCCTTTTGCCACCGTCGTGAAGGCGATCCTCATCAGGATCGCGATAATCTTCTTCGCGCGCACGCGGTTCTGCATGAGCGGCGGCATCCCGCGACGAACGCAACGCCGAACCGTTTCAGCTCGTGCTTAGGCTCAGTTGCCGATCAGATGCGTCGGCTCGCTTTCAAGCCGGATCGGCTCGGCCGATGCAGCCTTGTTCTGGAACTCTTTAAGGATGCGCCGGGCTCGTGCGGTCGCGCCGTCCCGGCGCGCGGCTTCGACTTCGCGTTCAAGCCTGTCGAGGATCGGTGCGTATCGCTCGCCATGACGCACGACGATATGCGCCACGAACGCAAGGGCTCGCTCAAGTTCTTCAAGTGAGGGAGGAGTTTGCATTTCACCCCGAACCGATCGCGGGGAAGGCTGCTCGCCGATCCCCAGAACTGCGCCTAGGGGTCGGATTACTAAATGACATTCGGCGAAAAAGTCAAGCGATTTCTCAGTCTGCGCACCGTCGCGCGTTCCTGCCCGACAGTCGCGCGGACACGACCATTCGGCGTTATCCGGTAGTCAAGCGCAGATCCACGCGACGGCCTTGTCCGAGCCGGAGCGGCCCGGTAACCAGCAATCCGAGTGGGTCACAGTCCATCGCTCCAGAAGTCCAGGCGATATAAAAATCAGTCCAATATTCGGATTGCATTTCTTGACGAACGTCCAAATCCTGGACTATATTTATCCCACTGAGCGAGAGGGCGAATGGGCAAACTTCATCAGACCGGCAACGTAATCGTCAGGGTCTACCCGAACGATCACCTCCCGCCCCACTTCCACATCGTCTCGCCGGATGAGGAAGCTCTGATCGAGATCGAGACGCTCTCGGTCCTCGCCGGAGCGATCCCCAAGGGAAAGGCGGGTCGCGAAGCGATGAAGTGGGCGACCCAGAACAAGGCGGGCATCATCGTCGAGTGGAACCGGATCAATCCTCGCTTCCCGACGAACTGAGAGGCAAAGATGACAAGTACGCTCCCCCGTATCCGTGACGCCAAGGCGGTCGGCGCCACGTCGCTCGATGTTACCTGGGCAGATGGAAAGAAGGACCGGATTAACTTGGCGGGTTGGATCGCCACCGGCGGCGAGATTCTTTCGGCTCTGGTTGAGCCGAAGACGTTTAAGACTGCTTGTGTCGGCGACTTCGGCGCCTCTGTCGAATGGGGCGACGATGATGATCTCGCCATCGACGCCGTGCATCTTGAGAAGATCGCTGTTGAGCAGCGAACCATCAAGCCTAAGGAACTTGCGGACTGGCAGAGGGCGACCAACCTGACCAATGAAGAGGTCGCCGCGCTGCTTGGCATCTCGCGCAGCTCTTGGGCTTCATACAAGAGTGGGACGCCAATTCCGCAGCCGGTGTGGATGACGATACGGGCTGCTCAACGCGATCCCGTCATCCTGCACGCGCACTACCGTCCGCTGAAGGGTAAGGCTGGTCGGCCGCCTAACCCCGTGCCGCAGCAGGCGCGTCGGAAAGCAGGAGGTGGTGGATCATCTGGTCGTCCGATGCGCTGAGGAAATTGCGGCCATGACACTTCCAACCCTACCCCCGATCCACCCCGGCGAGATCTTGCGCGAGGAGTTTCTCGTGCCGCTGGGCATGAGCGCAGCCGATCTCGCTATTCGCCTCGGCGTGCCTGCTGCGGATGTCGAACAGATTGCCGCCGAGCGGGCGCCAATCACCGACGATATGGCGATGCGGCTGGGGAAGCACTTCCGAACGTCGGCCGAAGTGTGGATCGGCATGCAGCGGAGCTACGATGTGAAGACAAGCGCGCGCTGACGCGCTCGCCAGCTCAAGAGCTGACGTCAGCGACGCGAAAAGGCGTCCCACTCGTCGCCACCGCGAGATCCTCTATTTCCCGTCATGGTGCTCTCTCGGCTGGCTGCCACCCTCATTCTGGCCAAGGGTCGAGCCGAAGACCGAGCGCCACGGCGCGCATCACCTTGCGCACAGGCTCCGGCGGCGTTGCAGCCTGCCCAGTGCTTCGATGGGTGCCGCCCTCATATTGCTTGATAGTCGAGAGCGCGACGCCGAGCGCCGACGCGGCTTCGGCCTGGGTGAGCCCGACTTGCTGCCGCCACTTCGCGAATTCCGTTTTCATGTTGCATATGTCTAGGTCAAAAAGCGCACCTGTTCAACAGGTGTTCGCAAGAATTATATTGATCGTAAGGTGCACATATTATACCTTAAATATGAGGCGAAGGGCACAACTCTTCGGCTCGCAAAGAAAAAGCCCGGACGATGCTGACACACCGCCGGGCCGCGTCTCAACCCAACCCGCTAAGGAAGGAATTTCGACATGGGGGAAACTATCACATCGCCCTTCGGGCGACAAACATGGCATGTGCCCGGTTGGGCATGGGCGCCAATCTCACTCGCGATCATGGCCGAGGCTGCCATCAACGCGCTCCGAGCCTACGGGCTAGGCCAGCATCTCGAACACTTCACGGTCAACGTCGCGATGTTCGGTTTCTCGGCGACGGTTTCCATCGCAGGAGCCGTGCTCGTCCTTGCAGCGATCGCTATCTCGCTCGCTCAGGCGCGCGCAGCCTGAGTTGCGTTCCGGCCCGGTGCGATGGCCCGGCAGCGCGCCTTGGCGGCGCCGATCGCCCTGCTTCTGCTGGCCGTATCGGTTTCGGCCCTTTCGCTGACGCTTCTCGAAGCGCAGCGCGGTAAGAACGGCGATGAAGGCGGGCAGCGCACGGCTTATGACATCGCCAAGGGCAACCACGAAAAAGCCGATGCAGAACTCACATCGCTCGACGGTACCCGCACGCCTGCCGAAGTCAGAGCCGCCATGGACGCGGCTCCTGTCTCTCGCGTCGTGTTCCGCCGCACCGAGCAATGCACGGACGTTACACGCGACGACAGCTTCGAAGCTTGTAAGCCGATCCTCGATCTTCGGCAGGAGATGGCCCGCGCGATCCGCAAGATCGAACTTGAGCAGGCCATGCCGGGCCTCAAGGCCGCTCTCGACGCCGCACCGCGACCGGCAGAGCCTACCTGGATCGAGGAGCAGGCTGCGAGCGTGTGGGGCTGGCTTATGGGATTGGCGGTTGTTCTCGTCGCTACGTTCGGCGCTCCGCTGTTCGCCGTTCCCGTTCGCGTGAACGGTTCGGATGATCATCCGGCCGTGACCGAACGATCAGACGATCAGCCGGTCGATGACGCGAACCATTCGGCGAACGGTTCGAAGCCTGAAGGCGGCGCGTCCGTGAGGGCGGCGCCGAACGGTCCGAACCGCCCGAACGGTTCTGCCACGATCTCGCCGAAGGCTCTGAACGGTTCCGACGCCGAACGACGGGCGGACATCCTAGCGTTCATTCGAAACGAGGCCGCGATCGGAAATCCGATCGAGAGCCAGGCTTACATCGCCGACACGATTGGCGTGCCACGTTCCACGCTCTCGGAGATGCTTGCGGCGCTCGAAGCCGATGGCTTGATCGTTCGGCGGATCGAAGGGCGACGGAAGGTGATCACTGTTCCAAATCGTGAGCTGATCGCGGCGTAAACGCCGCGCACGTGGTGACGACCAGCGTGAGGCCCCGGAGGTTCACCCCTTCGGGGCTTTTTCTTTCTCCACCATGTCAGATGTGACTGGACTAAAGATAGGGGCAGCCCAATCTGGAAGCCGGGGGCAACCAATCTGCGATCTAATTTCGATCAACGTTACTTCAGGTGTAGGATTGAGCCATTGGGAGCAGATCAAGCGTGATAACGCGCGGCGTCGGGGCCATCCGTCGCGCCGCCGTGATGCTGCTGAGACCGCTGTTGCGGCTGTCGCGGCGCTTGTGCTCTGGCTGGTGATCGTCGCCGTGCTCATAATGTCGTAACGGTCCGCTGCCGAAATTATTCCCGCGCCCGCACAGGCAGTTATCCTCCCCGGTACTACCCGAGGAGGTGGACAATGGACCGACACTTGACGATCGAGAGCGAGGCCGATGCGGAGGCCGCCCTGGCTGCGCTCCTGTTGTGGGCAGATCGCGCCCACAGGCCGCTCGCCGTCCTGCTTAGGCGCTGCCTGATCCGGCTCGGCTCACGGCCATCCACGATGCACTGATCCAAACGGCGCAATAGCGCGATCGGTTGAAATCGAGGCGTCGGATCAGACCGGACCGTTCGACGTTTCCGTGATCCACATCTGATGATGTGTCCCATCTGCAACGGCAAGTTGGGAAGCCGACTGACAGTGCGCGCGCGTATGGCGCTGATTTTAACCCCCTGTTAATAAGTTGTTGAGTGTTGGTGTGCGTATCGGGGGTTATTATGCGTAAGTGTATTGTTGCGTCAGCGTTTTTTGCGTCTTGCATTTTCTCCACAGCTTCTTCTGCCTACGATTGGAATGGCCTGTATGCTGGTGTCCACGCGGGCTACGGATGGGCAGATGCGGATACTGGTGCTGCTATCGCGGGAGCATCAGCGGCAATTCCATCCGACGGCGACGGCTTCCTTAGTGGCATCCAGGCTGGTTTTAACGTTCAGTCCGGAACGTTCGTTTGGGGTGTGGAGGCCGACATTTCTCGATCGAGCGTCGACACGAGCGGAAACTTCCTAGGGGCGCCAGAGCCAAGCATCCTGGGCCCGGTCCAGGGCGCTGGTAGTGCTGACGGCAAGATCGACTGGTTCGGCACGTTGCGCCTTCGCGGCGGCGTACTCATCGCGCCCAACGCATTGGTGTACGCCACCGGCGGCTTGGCCTACGGGCGCGTCGAGCACGCCTCTGAGGGCAGCCTCACATTTCTTGCAGGTCCAGTCACGGTTCCGTTGTTCGCCGGAAGCGATCGCAACTGGGAGGCTGGATGGACCGTCGGTGGTGGCGCTGAGTTTGCTCTCACCGGATCGACGACGCTGCGCGCCGAATACCTTTATTATGACCTCGGCGACACGAGCTACGACGCACCGGCCGCCGTCGGTGCGGCACGTATCGCGTCAGAGAACACGGGCCACGTAGTTCGTGCTGCGCTGAACTTCAAATTCCACAGCGACGCGCCAACGTCTCTGAAGTGATTTCCGGAACGCCGCGTCGCACCATGTGAGGAGCGACGCGGTTGATCGGCACCTTGGTTGGCATGAACGTCACTCGCCTCGAGAAGCCCAGTCCCGATCTCCCATCGCCCGCCGCGCAGGTAAGCTACGTCCTCAAGGATGTTAGCGAGGACAGATCACTACCCGACAATCTCCGCGCATCCCTGCTCCGGGGAAGTATGGCGAACGGGCCGAGCATTGAGCAATGTCAGGGCTGGCTTGAGCGGATCGCCTTCAGGGTGCCTTCGATCATCTAACGCGACACCGCCTAGACGTTCAGAGCAGTTTCTGGCCAGACTATGCGAGCCACGATCGCGGATTCTCATTCGCGTTGATAAGCTCGCCGCCGGAGCGCTCGGCAAGGCAATTGGGCGTCCCTCCGCACTCCAATAGAGGTCAGAACCACCAGTTCAACAAACCCGAAGCGTTCGGCGTTGCTTGCGATCTCGCCGAAGTCTCGCCCGTGTCGCCGTCGTAATGGGCTTACACGCGGTCGAGGAGGCCGGGGACTTCGACGGTACGCTCGGTGTCGATGTCGTCCATTTCCACGACGCGAATAGCTGAGCTAAGCACCGGAATGCTTGGTGCTACCCAGCATTCCGGGCTGCGTGGCTCCATACGAATTCCGGCACCCGGCTCTGGCGTGCGCAAATGTATTCCGTTTATCTCCGAGAACGCCGTCTCACTCCCCTTTGCTGATACGGCGCTCTTTAACACCCGTTCCTATTGACTACTGTTCAGCCCGGCGCTTCTTGCGTCGGGCTTTTTCAGCCTTGTTACTGGAGCAGACCATGCCTCCGACGGACTCTCCTCAGCGTTTCGTCTCAACTTAAATGTTAGCTCTTCTGCAGTTGGCTGCATTGGAACGGCGGTGTGTGGGACTTCCGAGAGTGACAGGCCGGGCTCGTCGCTGCCTAGTTGTGGAATCAGTTCGTCCCGCGAAGCGGGTTTACGATGTCGATGCCGGGGAAATCGCGTTCATTGTCTGTGACAACGATGCAATCGTTAACAACAGCAATCGCTGCGATCATCGTATCGAAACCGCTGCGTGGGCGACCGCTCGCTTTCCCTTTGGCCATGAGTTCAGCCCAAGCGAGCCCTGCCCTATCGTCGAATGAAAGAATGCGGCCCACGAAGAGAGCCTGAGGGCCGCTGGGGCCAGTGAACCAAGCGCCGAGTTGCTCTCGTCGCTTGCCTGTTGGCTTCTCAAGGATGCCCCGTTTGACCTCGGCCAAGGTCAGCGATGCGATGAACAGATCTTCGTCGGACTGCTCGGCCATCCAAGCGACCAACGACTCCGATGGGGTGAGTTTGGTGAAGTTGCTAATGATGTTGGTGTCGAGCAAGTAGCGCATCAGATATCGACCTTCCTCCCTTCCTCCCGCAGGCGTGTAAGGTCGAGTTCAGAACCGATCAGAGGCGAGGCCAGCAGTGCCGTCAGAATGCCGCCCTTCCTGGGTGGCTCACCGTCGACATTTTGCTTGACGGCAGCGCGAAGCCGATCGGACGCCGGACCGCCCTCTGCAAGACGCCTCGCGACAGCACGAACGAGTTCGCGGTCTACGGTCCGACCGGTCACCTCGAAGCGGATTAGGCCTTTTTCAGCCAGCCGTTTTCGGAAACTGGCGATTGCGCGTTGCTGTGAAGACTTGCTCATTCATCACCCGTCGTATATATCCAGAATATATCCTGAATATGTGAGGGTTGCAAGACTGTTGTACAGGCGAGGCGGAGTTTTGCCGACTGGACCGGCGGGCCTGACACGGAGCGTGACGTCCGACGTGATCCGGGCGCGCTTAAAGATGATCCTTGGCTACGCTCCACACCGCAGGACATCTAGCTACGTCAGACCCGATGTAAACCGCGCCGACACGAAATCGGACGTCCGCAATGTCATTCGCGAATTAACCACCATGAGCCTGAAACATTGCTTCTCATCGTTCCCCCTGTCTCCCTGTGCGTCCCAACGGCAGAGGGCCAAGGATTGGATATATTTGCCGACCTTAGAGTTTCGAAGGATCGTCAAATTGTGTCTGAAGCTGAAATCTTGCCTCCTTGCGGCACAACGAACTCCGGGCATCTCAGACTGGATGCTCTCGTCGCTGAGATTCGTAGAGACATTAAAGACGAGCGCTCCCGCGCCCTCAACATCGGTCTCAATCTGATAGAGTGTAAAAGCCTCTTACCTCACGGCAACTGGAGGCAGTGGCTCCGCAACGAATTCGATATGTCGGAACGAAGCGCGCAACGATACATGTCGCTCGTACGCGCGACGCAGAGGCTCTGTGGGCAATATGGTTTAGATTCGCCATCGCTGGCGTATTTGCCGATGGACGCAATAATCACGTTATCAAATGCACCGCTTAATATTCGCGATGAGATAGCGAGAGCGATTCTCAATGGCTATCGGCCGACCGAATCCGATGTCTTCGGAATGCTGTTCAAACGAGCGACCGTTCAGCAGAAGGTCGACTTAGAAGTGCTCAACGAGGAATTGAGCGGGAATAATTTTAGACGAGATGTTTCACACGAAGCTGCACGGCAGGCGATAGAGATGCTCAAAAAGCGGTTCTCCGACGAGGAATTCGATCGATTCAAAGAACTCTATCGGAAGGCTGGGCTGGCTTTCGATTTGGAACTCTTCGGGTAGTATTTTTCTCCACGTGAGCCACACTCGAACGTCCTGCGTCAAGTTGGGTTATCCGAAACCGGCACCTGTCGAGCAGGCCCCTCACCGAGATCCTCTGGAATGAACTGGACCTGTGGACCTATGCCCGCGGCGCCACACGAGTTGCAACGGGCTCACGCCGAACGTTTGCATTACGGCCCACGTCGGACATAGCCAGGAAGAACTCCAGTAACGATCGACTATCGTGCCGGGGGCAATGTCATTCGGCCCATTTTCTCGGGTCACATCACATTGCTCTGGGGTTCTCTCTCCGTACGCTACTTTCATCGCCAATCTCTCACTTGGATATGGATATGAAAGACAAGACTGCGAAAAACTACCCCGTCGAGCTGCGCGCGGCTCTCAAGCAAGGTGACTTCCTCATTGCCGCAAAGTATCTGCGCAAAATTCACGAGGAAGCACCTGAGACATTCGACACCGTGCTCTCACTGTTCAAGATCGGACGCCGAAGAGCATACTATTTGATCTCTTTGGAAAAGCAGCTCTCGAAGCTCAATCTTGACAATGAGAGACTTCGGAGCATCGGTTCGACGAAACTACAGATCGTCGCGCCCCACATGACACCAGAGAACTGCGAGTCACTTCTTCTACTCGCAGAGCGATTCACAGGGCGCGAACTCTCTCAGAAACTCCGGAACGAAAAAATCGTGAAGGGAGAACGATCCGTTCTGCTCTACTTCAGTCCACGACAGTACAACATCTTCGTTGCTGCCTTGTTGGCCAACGGTGCCGAGAAGGCCGGGAACGGCCTCCGCGGAAAAGAACGAGCGCTTATAAAGGCCCTGTCATTGTCCAACAAGAAGCTCACCGCTACGTTGCTGAACTAGCGACTGACCGGTTCAACCTTCATGAGTAGAGGGATGGGTCATGTACAACGGAAAATAATGGAGGTGCTGGGTTCGTCGATTGGGAAGAGTTTCACGATCGATGAACTGTGCACCTGTGCTTTTCCGGATACTCCAATCGAAACGGTCCATAAGCAGAGCGTTCGCCGTGCTGTGCACGCACTGGCTTCAAAGTATGATCTCGCCCTGATCAGACATGGCCGTTCCGGATCGTCAGGATGGAGGTACGTAGTTAGGATGGCGTGAGTGTAAATGTTATGTTCTATGAAATTCTCTGCAAAAGCGCCGTGCTGGTACGATCACGTCACGGGCGTCGCAGAGATCGGCACCCAACATGATATCGTTTCCGAATGGCACCGTCGCGGCGCAGGCTACGGCGAGTTCGTGGGGCGCGGTTTTTTGTGATCTTCGAGCCGCGTCGGCAACATCGCGTACGTGGCCGCGACCAGTCCTACGAGGCAGAACCACCAGGACTGCCAAGCTCCGTGGCTCACTGTCGAGACCGTGAACACAGCGGCAGTCGTTGCCGTCGCCGCGCTCAGCCGCTCGGTCGGCAAACGCTCCATCGCTCTGAGCGCGAAGACGATCAACACAGCAACAAAAATCGCGCCGACTAAGCCGAGCTCGAACCAGACTTGGAGCGGCGCATTGTGCGGGTGGGTGAATGCCAACAGATCGCGCACGCTCTGAGGCAGCGACGCGGCCATCGGTGTTTTCCAGATGATGGTGCTTGCCTCCATTCCGTGGCCGAGCAGAAGCCTTTCAGGGACAAGATCTGCAAACGCCGTCCAGATCTCGCCGCGGATCGTTAAAGTGGCATAGCCGACTTTCGCGTGAACGGCAGCGGGCACCAAATCGTTAGCGAAGCGAACGACGAACGGCATGACCAACACCGCCGTGACCATCGTCGCGCCGACGAGGCGATGGACGACGAGCGGATGCAGTGTAGCGGCAGCCCAGACCGCGGCCGTGACAATTGCGGCGAGCTGCGCCGATTCGCTTTGCGACAAAAACACGGCGGGGAGGCAGATACCGATTAACGCGACCGTCCGAGCCCGCGAAGAACGCCACACCAGAAGAAGCGCGAGCGGCAGGAAGAGCACGATCGCGACAGCGGCTCTGTTCATTCTCCAAACATCGGGCGAGAAGCCCATCCAGCTTCTCATTGCGCCATCGAGCAGGAGATTGGCGAGCAGAAGCAGCGCGCCCGCTGCCAGGCCGAAAAAGAGCGCGCGATCAAGCCCCTCCAAGCGTGCGGTCGAACCGAACGCCAGCAGCGCGGCGATGAGAAGAGCTGCCATCACGATGCGGAATGCGTGGACCGCACCATGCTCGGTGGCTGGCGACCACATCACAGAGACGGACAGCAGCACGAGCGCCGCGACCAGCACATGCGCCTCAGGGCGCGCAATCCAGCGGCGCAGCGTTGCCAACACTTCATGCGTGTTTCCGCGTGCATTCGCAGCGCCGACAAGCGTCGCCAGCAACACAACACACAACAGCGGCGATGCCTCGCGCGCAAAAACGATAACAGGCAAAATCGCTGCGACGACGCTCAGGATCGCCAGCTGCCACACCGTTTGACCCTGGTCGTTGTACGAACGGCTTTCCGCCGGATGGCTCACCATTTGCAATCCCAACTTCCAAAATAATTTGCAAAATCTGTCTTCGGACTCGACTCAATGTGATCGACCTCCGGAACTGCCGATGAGGTCTTAATTTCGACACTGACCGGGAAATATCGTGCTTTCATCTCGGGAGCGTTGTGAGACGCTGAAATATACTCGCGCAGCTCATGGCGCAGACGCCGCTCCGGCCTCCGCTTGAGCGACCGTCTTGTTGACGCTCGCATTTTCGATGCGCGCCGGCAAGGTCAGGAGCCTGCGCGCCAACCGGCCATCCACACCTACCGTCGCCCCCTCACTCTCGGCCGCATATTTAAGCCCGCGATAGGCGTGAAACGCGGGATAATTCACTCTTCCCCCTTTCAGCCGCGGCCAAATCCGGAGTTTCGCGAAGGGGTTAAGGCTCGATGGATTTGCAGATGTCGAGTTGCGCGCACTTTCCAAATCTCCATCACCACGAGCCAGCGACGCGGCGGACGACGATTCCAATCGCTCCCGCCGTATGGCGGCAATGTCACACCAGACATTCCAAAACGATCAAGCTCGTCCTTATCGCGCCGCCTGGTTCCGCCTCAGGGTCGCGACCACTGTCTCGTCGATGGCAACCGTCTTGACGAGCGCAAAGACGTCCCGCCCCTCCTTCAGATCGAGATCGGCAACCGCGAGGCGGGTCAGCAATGCGACGATGCGATCGCCTCCGGCAAGCTCGACGGTGACGTGGACGGACGGGCCGGAGCCGCCCTCTATCCGCACGATGCGCCCTCGGAGACGGGTTCGCACGCTGAGACCCCGTGGCTCCTCTACGGCGAGCGCAACGTTCGTCGCGGCGATCGCCACGCGCACAGTCTCGCCCTCGGAGCAGGCGCCGCCGGGCAGGACGATCTCGCCAGCGGGATGCGCAAGGATAGAGACCGAGAACTCCGGCTTCTCGCGCACCACCCTTGCGGAAACGAAGGACAGCGTCGGAAAAGTTGCGTCATCGGGATCGCGCACCGACGCACCAATCACATCGCCCGGAGCTCCCGCTGCGACGACGCGGCCCTCCGACATTCGCACCACCGTGTTGGCGAGGCGGGCCACCTCCTCCACCGCGTGAGAAACGTAGACGATCGGAAGCTCCAGCTCGTCCCGCAGCCTCTCGATGAAGGGCAGGATTTCGAGCTTGCGGGCGGTGTCCAGAGACGCCAGCGGTTCGTCCATCACAAGGAGGCGCGGCGCGGCAAGCAGCGCGCGCCCAATCGATACTCTCTGCCGTTCGCCACCCGATAGAGTTGCGGGCCGCGCTTTTAGGAGGTGGCCAATCCCGAGCAGATCCACCATGGCATCGAACGGGACGCCGCGCGCATCGCGAGGGGCGAAGCTGCGCCCATACTCAAGGTTCTGCCGCACTGACAGGTGGGGGAGGAGCTGACCATCCTGAAACACCAAACCGACGTGGCGCTTATGGACCGGGACATCGATGCGCGCCTCGGTGTCGACGAGCGTGCGACCATCCACCACGATGCGGCCGCGCTCCGGGCGTTCGAGCCCCGCCAGAAGCCGGACAATGGTGGACTTGCCTGATCCGGACGGGCCGAACAGCGCCACGCATCCGCTCGCGGCGGTAAAATCCGCGTCCAGCACAAAGCGAGGGCGGACCAGCCGGCAGGACACCTCGATCATGCAAGGCCTGCCCGCCGCCTGGTGGTGCGCCGGCTCAAAAACTCGGAGGCAACGAGCGCACCGAGCGCGATCACGATGGCAATAACGGAGAGGCGGAATGCACCCTCATCGCCGCCGGGTGTCTGCGTGTAGGTGTAGATCGCGGACGGGATGGTCTGCGTTTCTCCGGGAATGTTCGACACGAAGGTGATGGTTGCGCCGAACTCGCCAAGTGCCTTCGCGAAGCCCAGCATCGCACCTACGACAATGCCAGGCAGCGCAAGCGGGAGCGTGACCGTGAGGAAAACCCACATCGGCGAGGCGCCGAGCGTCGCTGCGGCTTCCTCGCTTCGGCGGTCGATCGTGTCCATCGCAAGGCGAATGGCTCGCACCATCAGCGGAAAGCTCATGACTGCGGCGGCGAGTGCCGCGCCCGTCCAACGGAACGAGAGGACGATGCCGAAGGCGTCTTCGAGGAACGCGCCGAGCGGTCCGCGCCGCCCGAACAGGATCAGGAGGACATAGCCCGTGACGACGGGCGGCAACACCAGCGGCAGGTAAACAACGCCATCGAGCAACATCTTGCCGCGGAATCGCCCCCGCGA
>ERZ869909.1858-NODE-1858-length-15710-cov-18.484872_pt1 | contig 15710 bp, 12 predicted proteins | sample MGYA00520892_ERZ869909 | MGnify/ENA primary metagenome ERZ869909 (study PRJEB32215, sample SAMEA104723947) | bioreactor metagenome | biome: bioreactor; feature: anaerobic bioreactor; material: water | place: China | collected 2015-03-12 ...
TGTCATGGCGGCTGTGTCGGCTAATTCTTGGTTAGGCTCTTGAATTATAACCGATTTTCAGCCGCTTTTTTCATGCCGGTGCAATATTCGGGCTAGCGATGCGCAGCGCGCTGAGAAGGGCCGCCAGTACGCGGTGCAGTTCGACGCTGCCGCTCGCCACTTCGAACGCCCGGATGGCCACGCCCTGCTGGATGCCCAGGGCCAGCCCACCGAGGTGCTCAAGAAGGTGCAGCAGGTGTTGATCGCACTGCAAAAGGATCAGGAGCGGACCCGCGGGCTGGTTGACCAGCTGGACCAGGCTGGGCTGCTGATCGAGCAGACGATCACCGTCACCCAGGGTGAGCATAAGCACCGTCTCGGCGGTTTCCGCCTGCTGGATGCCAAGGCCCTGGCCGGGCTCGACGCCGATGCCCTGGCCAAGCTGCGCGACAGTGGCGCCCTGGCACTCGCCTATGCGCACCTGCTATCGCTGACCAACCTGCAGGATGGCCTGATCGCCAGAGCCTACCGCGGCGCTGACCCTGAAGCGCCAGCTGATCTGGATCAAGTGTTTGGCACCGACGACGACTTCAGCTTCGACTTCGATAGCTGACAGGTAGCGCCTATGTCCCGGTCACGCCGACCGCCCCCCCCCGCCAGCAGCCCCGCGCTGCCTTGGAGCCGCTGCGCCGCCATCCCGCGCTGGCTGAGCAATTGCTCACCATCGAGCGGGCCTACCTCGATAGCGACCCCAAGCCGCTGCTCAATCAACCGCGTGAGCTCAAGGCGCGTTTGGCCACCAGCCAGCCCAGGCGCTGGCTCGCTCTCTGCCCAGGGGTGACGCATGACGCATGACGCCCCCGCCACGGCACAGGTGAGCGATGTGGTGCTGGGGGCACGCCTGCGCAAGATTCCTCATATCGGTAGCAACAGCTACCTGGTCGCGCTGGCCGCCTGGCAGCGCGGCCTGCAGGTCAGCTTTCACTACAGCTTTGCGCACCAGGAGGCCAGGTTTCGCCATCTGCCTGTCAGCGGTGAGCGCGGTGAGCTGCTGGTGATTCGGCACGGCAAGCGTCGCCACGCCTTCCATCGTGGCCTCGGAGACCGCATCGATGCGGCGGCAAGCCGCCTTACCCGCCATAAGCCCGCTACCTTGGCCACCTGGCAGGCTGCCGGTTTGCCGACTCCTCAGGGCGTCGTGGTGGCCCCCGGCGAGCGCCAGGCCGCCGAGGCCCTGCTGGAGCAGGGGGGGAATTGCTTTGTGCTCAAGCCCCTGGATGGTAGTTTGGGTGCCGGTGTTGAGGGTCGTCTGACGCAGGCTCAGGTTCTCTCGCGGCTGTCAACCCTCGATCAACCGATGCTGCTCGAGCCCTTTATCCAAGGCACGGAATACCGGGTGTATGTGGTAGATGGCCAAGTCGTGAGTGCCTATATTCGACGCCCGGCTTGTGTTGTTGGCGATGGGCAGCACAGCATTGCCGCCCTGGTCGAGCACAAGGCCGCGCTGCGCCGACAGCATCGTTACTATCGTCAGGAGCCTTTTGCGCTCGATGCCGCCACCAGCGACCATCTGCGGGCCCAGGGGTGGCGAGTCGACGCGGTGCCCCGTGCCGGAGAGGTCGTGTTTCTCAGCGATATCCCGAGCCTGCATCATGGCGGAGATTTCATCGACGGCATGCCGACCCTGAGCCCGACAGCGCGTGCCACAGCCGAACAGGCGGCAACCGAGCTGGGCGTGGTCTTTGCCGGTATCGATCTGATCGAAACGGCGCCCGCAGCATCGGGTGGCATGGCCCGCGCGGTGCTGCTGGAGGCCAACGTCAACCCCCTGCTCGAGCTATCGGCATTGCCCATGCCGGGCGTGTTCGACACCGGCCATAACCGCGTGGCAGAGGCGCTGATAGACGCCTACTTCCCCGACAGCCGAGGCTATCCACGCCTCACGGCGGCGAGCTTCGACATGCTGCCGATCTGCGACGCCCTGAGTCACGGCCAGCTCGATCATGTCACCCTGCCCACCCTGGGCCGCGACTGGTGCCACCGCCGCAGTGTGCTGCCCGCGGCCAAGGCCGATGAGGCACAGGTGCAGCAGCTCGGGCAGCAGTTGCGCCAACAGGGTGTGCACGCCAGCTGGATACGGCGCCAGACCGGAGATGTGTTGGCCGATATGTTGATGCCAAGCGCCGTGTGGCCGCGGATCAAGGCCTTGTTCCCCGACTGGGCTCGTCATCTCGCCCCCAGCGATCCGCCCGCGCGGGCTGCACAGCAAGACGCCACCCGATAAGGTCGGTGGGGGGCAAGTCCGCACCGCACGACCCACTATCTTGCTTACCAGGAGAAATACCATGGCCGATACCCGGCAGCCTGAGACGGTCACCGGTGACGGCAAGGAGTATGGCCCGATGAGAGATCGCTATTGGCCTGTTCTATTGGCCCTTACCGCTGCCCTGGCCCTGGCGGGCTGTGGCCGGGTGCCGCTGGTGCCGATTTTATAGCGCGGCGGCAAGGTGGTGGCTCCTGGCGTCGGCTGATATCACCAATAATCACAGCACCCAGCTGTCGCTGTCCTGGTGATACGACAGGCCGGCCAGCCAGTCGGCCGCGTTACCGCGGTTTTCGTCGGACTGTGCGAAGCTCACCAGCACATCGGCATGGCTGCGGCCGTTGATTTCGATGTCGTGTAGCCAGTACGACAGCCCTGTCTGGTCGGCCTCACGACCGAGCACATTGAGGTATAGCTGGTTGACGTAGCTGTGGTCGTCGAACTGCTGAAACTGGGCGCGAAACTCGCTGGCCAGATAAAAGCTGTTGGCAATGTCCTGTAACGACTGGCCGGCTTGCAGGTCTCCAACGAAGTAGTTGAGGCCATTGCTGTCCGGCTGGCGGTTCAGCGCTGCTTGGTAGAGCAGGGCCATGTCCTGGACGGTGCTCACGTTCAGGCCGGGCCCGGAAGGGAGGGAAGGGAGGTTCGGAATATTGGCCTCCAGGCCCTGATAGCGGCCCTCGGCAATGCTCTGGTGAATGTTACTCTCCTGCCAGAGCTGCTGCGCTTGCTGGCTCAGCAGCGGCATGGCTTCGAACTGCACCGCATCGGCGATGGCATGGGCGTCGCTGCGCCCGGCCTCGGCCAGATGCTGAAACACGTTCTGCCAGTTGAGTGTGCCGAATACCATGTCGATTTCTGCTAGGGCCTCGAAGGTCAGGCGATCCATGTCAGAGCCGAAAAACGACTGGACATCCCGAAAGGGCAGGTCGCCATAGCCTTCGCGATAAACGCGATCTTCTACCGCCTGCGCGCTAAGCCGGAGACCGCTCTCATCGATGAAGGTTTCGATGCGCCCGGCGCCCTTGAAGTCCATAATCAGAATCGTGTGTCCGGACCAGACATTGTAGAGCAGCAGGTGCTGCCCACTGATGAAGCCGCCTTCATAGTCGGCGGCAAAACCCGGCACATAGAGGGTGTCGCGTCCGCCGCTATCGGTGATCTGGGTGACTTGGGCGTCGGCGATGTAGGTATCGTTGCCCTCGCCCCCAAGCAGTACGCTTATCCCGCTGCCATGGCTCACCAGGGTGTCATCACCGTCCAGGCCTATGGCTAGCTGGTTGCTGCCAGCTCGCAGCGTATCGGCACTGTTGGTTCCGAAGATGGCGTCGATGGGGTAGTACTCGATAGTCGGCATGGCCTTCCTCCAAGGTATTCTTGGGAAGTATTAGCCATAGAGCCGGGTTTGACTACTATCTGCCGGCATATTGCTCTTTCAAGTGCGTCAGCCGGCCTGCCGATACTTTTTGAGCTTGGGCGTGCGGGAAGCCCGGTATAGTTCAGTGCCCATGGCGCCTCGCCGTGCGATAAGCTCATGGGCGTGATGATATATGCCACGTTGAGGGGGGCAGTATGGCAACGTTCATAGCCGACAAAAGCGCCAATTTTCCCTACAGTGCTGTCACCTATGTGGAAGCGATCTTTCCCAATGGCACTCGGGTCTCTGGTTCGGGCGCTGTGGTCGGCATCAATGATGTGCTGACGGCGGCGCACGTGGTCTACAGCCCCGAGAATGGCGGCTTGGCCGAGCAGGTGACGGTCTATCCGGGGCATGATGGTTACATTGCTACAGCAAGCGGCTATGCGGCCGTCTACGCCGAATATTACCCGCTGGAGCCAGCCGAGCCGGGACGGTTGACCTTGCAGGAGAGCCAGGATGATCTCGCGCTGCTGGGTTTTGATACGCCACTGGGTCTGGAGACCGGCTGGTTTGCCCTGGGGCCCCATGCCACCGGAGCGGCGTATCAGATGGCCGGCTATCCCGGTCGCTACGCTGATGCCAGCGGGCCACGGCTGACCGAGGATAGCGGCTCGGTGAGCGCTAATTCCCGCTACGGTGTGCTGGACATCGCGGCATTGGAGGTTAGCCCCGGCAACAGCGGGGGGCCTGTCTGGTATGACGATGACGGCGAGGCAATGCTGGTTGGCGTGGTGTCGACCTCCTTATGGGCGGTCAGCGTCCAGGCCCAGTACGATACCCTGCAGGCCTGGATTGCCGGCAACGACTACCTGCTGCCGTCCAGGGTAGAGGAAAGCCTTGCCCCAGATGAGGCCGATCAGTTGCTGGCCACGTTTCTGGCGCGACTCGAAAGCGAAGGCTGGAGCCTTCCACCGGGCTTGATGGATGAGGTCATCCAGACGGATGTCTTCTTCTCCTACGCCGATCTGGAAAGCGTGATCGACCCGGTAGTTCGCCTCTATACCGGCATGCTGGGCCGTGCTCCTGACCGTGATGGCGTGGAGTACTGGGTCTGTCAGCTCAATAACTCAACATCACTCGTCGAGCTGGCGCAGGGCTTTCTCGACTCCGGGGAGTTTGCTCAACAGCTGGCTTCCCGGGGTGGGGGCAATCGTGCCCTGGTGGAAACACTCTATTGGCATGTGCTGGATCGCGATCCCGATGCCGAGGGTCGAGACTTCTGGCTGGGCGAGCTTGCGAGTGGTCAGCTGAAACCGGCGGAATTGGCGCTGGCCTTTACCGCCTCCGATGAGTACGTCGCATCCTCACACTCACTGGTACAGGGAGCGAAGCTGCTGCTCTGGGGCCCCAATCTGGAGCGGCTGGACCCTGCCGAGCTGGGTTTCGACACGGCTTCTTTCGAACGTGCTCGAGAGTCAGCTGAGTCGCTCGTCCGTCTCTATCACGGCATTCTTGATCGTATGCCGGATCTCGATGGTTTTGATTATTGGCTGGAAGAGACGGATCAAGGAGCATCGCTGGCCGCTATCGCCGAAGCTTTTTTCTTGAGCGATGAGTTTCTGGGGGGGCTGCTTGAGCCTACGCCGGAACAAGCCGTCGAGTCGCTATATCGGAATGTGCTCGACCGTCAGCCAGATGCGTCAGGATATGATTTCTGGGTCGCCGAGATGCGGGGCGATGATTTCGGCTTTGGCGATCTGGCGCTGTCGTTTACCGAGTCGCGTGAATTCGTCGCTGCCAGCCAGGCGCAGGTAGATGATTTCATGCTCGAGCACTATCGCGGCGGTCTGGTAGGAGAGCCGCTGCCACTCGATGAGTACCTGTTTGGCTAAGGTCATGCAGGCTTCGAGCTATCCTCGCGACGCACGCCGTTTTCAATTCTGGCGTGACGGTTGCGGGGCTGTCTGGCGCGGCCTAGAGCTGGGCTTCGACAGCGGGGTCGTATCCGGTTACCCTTCACCACCTTGATCAGTCCTGTTTATTCACACCATCAAAAGGAGTCACTCCATGGCAGGTCAGAAGCCTCAGACCATCACCATCGACGGCAAGGAATACAACGCCGCGGACCTCTCCCAAGAGGCCCGCACCCAGATCATGCAGGTTAAGGTCACCGACGACGAGATCGCTCGTATTCAGCAGCGCCTGGCCATCGCCCAGACCGCTCGCACCGCCTACGCCAATGCGCTCCAGTCCGAGCTGCCCAAGGACGCCCACTGAAATACCCGTCGGCAACCAGCAGGATGCCGCTTTGTCTGTGATCCTACTAGAGAGCTTCTATGATCTGGCAACAGGCCGGTATTTCTCACGACGACCTCCTCCAGGCCATGGCGCACTGTGATCGCATCGGGCTCGACGCCTTCCGTCAGGCCTGCCACCCTGGCTTCAAGCCCGCCAAGGGCAAGCGGGTGACCTACCAGGGGCGCGGCCCCTATGAGCCCCGCCCGCTGATCGCCGCGGCCTATGCCCTGCGCCATCCCGAAGCCGTGCCGCTGGGCCCCAGGGCTTTCACCGGCGACAGCGCCCGTCAGGCGCTGCTGCGTCGCTACGGCTTTGTGCTGGAAGGGGAGCAAAAGGTAGCGTCTGTTCCCCCGCCCGCAGCGGATGCCCGGTCCGCCAATGGGGCCGGGAATGTCAACCAGTCTGATAGCCGAGCAGCCGATTCCCAGCGAGCCGCGCTCAAGGAGCTCGAGGCGCACATCGCCCACCTCGAGCAGCGCCTGGCCATCGCCCGCACCGCCCGAGCCGTCTATGCCCAGGCGCTGCGCGACGCCCTGCAGGACGTCTCACCCGCGCCGGTCAAGGCATGGCGCAAACGCACCGGGCGCAAGCGGTGGGGCAAGGGGAGGAAACGTGCCTGATGCCGATGGCGGATTGCGGTGCGGATGGTGGCTCGGCTTGTCTTTAACGGTGGCCATCATAAGGTGCCGAGCGAGGCGGCTGTATGGCCGTGGGTTTCGCCCTGCGATCCTGTGTTGGGATGTGCAAATGAGGTATGCTAGACGGCCTTTACCTATCTAGCCACCATTATATCAGGAGATACTGTAATGGCAGAGCAGCGCAAGGAACAGACCGTTACCATCGATGGCAAGGAGTACGCTCTGGATCAGCTCAGTGAGGAGGCGCGCAACCAGGTGGTCAATCTGCGGGTCACCGACCAGGAAATCTCCCGGTTGAAGCAGCAGCTGGCCATCGCCCAGACCGCTCGCACCGCCTACGCCAATGCGCTCAAGCGTGAGCTCGACGGTGCTGAAGCCACCGCTCACTGACGACTATCTGACGGCTGTACAAGGATCTGTGGATCCTGGCTGCGGGGTGCCATTGGCGCCCCGCGCTGCTGTCAGAGCCAGCCGCGCCGGCGGGCTCAGTCTTCTGCAGTGCCGGAGTGGTGGACCCATACAGCTCCGTTCATGGCTGACGGCGACCAAAGATGAACTGAAAGTGCGTCGAGCCATTCCTACGATCACTTCCTACCGAGGCCTGCCTCCGTGATGATACTTGAGCGTAAGGACCGCGCCTGGACGTGCCCGCAGTGGCTGTGGCTTTGCGGCGCGTTTCTCATGGTGGCCTATGCCAGCTTTCAGTTCCTGTGGCCTGAAGTCGGCCAGCCGGCGGAGACCTTGCTGGCCGTCTTGGGACTGGTGGCGGTTCTTCGCTATGGCGTTGGGCTGCGTTCGACTGCTCCGTTTTGGCTGCTGCTGGCGGCTCTATTGGTACAGACCCTCTCCTGGTGGCTTATCCTGCGCGACGTTCCGGAGTATGCCGCCAGCAACCCTCGGCTGGATAGACTCGCCAAGCTGTTCATCTTTGTTGCGGTGGCCTGGTGGCTGGGCGGCAATACCCGTCTCACGCTGGCGTTCTGGGGGCTGGCACTTGGTGGTTTTCTGCTGCAGGCGCTGTTTGGCGGCGGTGGTTGGGAGGAGTGGCGTGCTGGGCTGCAGGGCCAGAGGATCGAGTATGGCATTCGTAATGCCCAGCACGGCGCGATGCTGTTTGGCGTTGCGTTCCTTGGGCTGGTGTTACTCGCCGGGCGTTTCTGGCAGCCCGGAAAATGGCAGTGGGCTAGGCGAGTGCTGTGGTGTGCCGTCACGCTGCTGGCTCTGGTGGGGGTGCTGATTGGATTGACAAGGGCGGTCTGGTTGGGACTTCTGCTGGCGTTCACCGTGGTCTTGCTGGTGCTGCTTTTTCGTCGGCGTGGGGCCAGGCAGTCTGAAGCAGGGTCGCGACTCGGCCTGCGCTTTGGACTGGCAGGGCTGGCCATGGTGGGTGCGCTCTTGGCAATTGGGTGGGTATTTCAGGATACGGTGTCGCAGCGCCTGGCCGATGAGCGGGAGGTGCTATCCCACATGGCCGAGCGTGGCCTGGAGGATGTGCCTTACACCAGCATCGGTATTCGCATCAATACCTGGCAGGCCGGCGTGGAGTGGGGGCTCGAGCGCCCCTGGGTTGGCTGGGGTAGCCAGGCACGCAGCCTGGTGATTCAGGAAACGCCTTGGCTACCGCCATTCGTCAAGCAGCATTTTGGCCACTTGCATAACTTTCTGCTCGAAGTGTGGGTGGCCTATGGGCTGCTTGGCGTGGCAGTGATCCTGGCGCTGACCGGCTGGGTCGGCTGGGCTACTTTCGCTAGCTGGCGGAGGGGCGTACTACCCGGGGATATGGCGCTGTTTGGTCTTGCTTTTTTTGTTTACTGGGCGGTCGTGAACCAGTTCGAATCTTACAATTCGTTCTGGACGGGCGTTTTTGTGCATAACGTGATCGTGGGAGGTTTGGTGACCCACCATTGGCGCTGGTTGTGGGAGCAGCGATCGTGAGAACGCTGGTGGTGGTACGTTCGCTGAAGATGGGGGGTATGGAGCGAGTGGCGGTCAACCTGGCCGATGCCTTCGCTGAGGCGGGGCACGATAGCCACCTGGTAGCGCTGCGCCCGGTGAAGGCCCCACTGACTCCAGAGCGAAATGATGTCACCGTGCATACGCTGCGTCTCAACTGGCTGGCGCGAATGACGCTTGTTGGCTTCGTGTTGGAGCTGCTGGCCAGGCTACTGCTTAACCCGCTAGTGAAGCGTTCCCTGTTTCTGGGCACCGGCGTGATGGGCGGCGCGGTGTTCCGCATCTGGCTATGGTGGTTCGAGGGGCGCTATGGGCGGGTGGACCGGCTGGTGTTTCGAGGTGTTGGCACCTTCGAGCAACTGTGGACCTTTCGTGATCCACGCTCCTGCTATGTGCTGGAGAATATCTTTCAAGAGCCGGCGCCCAGCCTTCGCCAGAGGCTTTTTGCCCGTTGCCTCTATCATGATCGACATCTTGTGGCGGTGTCTCGTGGAGTGGCCGAGAGCTTCGAAATGGCTCGCCAGATGTGGCGCGTCGAGCACGCCTCGCTACGCGTGATCGTCAACCCTTGCCCGATCGACAGCATTCATCGGCTGATGCTCGAGCCGGATCCGGATATTCCCCAGCGTCCCTATCTACTTAACGTGGCACGCCTGGTGCCCGCCAAGGATCAGGGCTTGCTGCTGCGCGCCTATGCTCGCAGCAGCGTGGGCCTGCCGCTTGTGCTGGTAGGGGATGGTCAGGAGAGAGGGCGTCTTGAGCGGCTGGCCGAACAGCTGGGAATTTCTGATCGGGTGATATTTGCAGGGCAGCGTCGTAATCCTTATCCCTGGATGCGCCACGCCCGACTGTTTGTTCTCAGCTCACGTTTCGAAGGCATGGGAATCGTGCTGTTCGAATCACTCGCCTGCGGCACGCCAGTACTCAGCGTGGACTGCCCGGGCGGTATCCGCGAGATCCTCAAGGGTCCCTTGGCCGACAGCGTAGTGCCCCATTCTGAAGTGGGGTTGGCCGAGGGGTTGACCAAGGCGCTTGAGTCTGCAAAGCCGCCGGTGGATGAGGCGTGGCTCTATGACTTTTTGCCAGAACGAGTCGCAGAACGCTTCCTAGAATTGTCTTGAGATCGTGAACTTCCTTCTATGCATCCAGACTTTTTCCTCCGACTGCAATAAGGATCAGTTTCCGCCCCTCAGGCAATCAGCCAGTCGTCGGCGAGCTGGAAGTCGTTGTACCAGATCTCGCGGGCTTCCTGGTTCCGCGCGAAGACGAAGAACATGCCGTCGGTCGCCTCTCCCACGGCGTGGGTCGGCATCTGCGGATCGCTCATGTTCTCGCCGTCACGCGTGCTGGTCATGAACAGGGTGCCCGGGTCGCCGGGGTCGAAGACGAGCGCTTCCGCGCTGGAGGCCTTGAAGTAGATGTCGCCGTAGGGACGGTTGGTGTTCTCCTGGTAGAAGACGAACAGCGTCTCGTTGTCCTCGTCATAGGCCAGGGTCGGGCGGCTCCCGCTGTGGGTCGCGGCATGCACCAGCACGGGCGCCTCCCACTCGCCCGGCATGCCCCTGATCGCCCAGAGGGCGTCCTGGTCGTCCTTCATGGTCATCAGGATGGCGCTACCGTCCCAGAGCGCGGCGAGGTGGTTGTCCAGCACGACCTGGTCGGTGATGGTATCGATCGTCCAGCCGCTGCCGTAGCCGGCGGGTGACGAGGGCGTCGGCTGGTAGGCGAATTTCCAGAGCCCGGTAGCGTCGTCGCCATAGACGAGGCCGACGTGGTCGATGCCCCCCAGCTGGAAGGCCACGAAGTCGACCTTGTTGTCGCCGTTGCTGCCCGCGGTGGTCGAGGGACCGGGGTCGACGGTGACGGTACCCCAGGTGGCGAGGCTATCGGAGGTGGGATAGGCCAGCTTGAGCCCCTTTTCCCCCCCGGCGGCTGAGGGGCCGATCATGGCGACCACCGGGCTGCCGTTCTGGTCCAGACCCAGCGACATCTCGGTATTGCGCTGCCACTCGGCGCCGGTCAGCTTGCCGCCGGAGCCCGCCAGCTGCACGTTGACCTCGATCTCGAAGGTGCCGGTCTGGGCGCTGTAGCCGAGCTGGAAGAGGCGCGGACTCGTTTCCGAGGGCCCGAAGTTGAGCACATAGAGGGTGTCGGTAGCATCGTCCCAGGCGATGTCGGCCCGTCGCCCGCTGGTCAGCATGGTCGGGCTCGACTTGATCCAGCCTCCCATGCTGCCGGGGTCCGGCAGCGAGCCATCGAAGCGATAGACATGCCAGCCCGTCTGCTCCGGCAGCACGGCCCACCATTCCCCGTTGTGGAAGAAGCTCTTGGTGGCGTTGGTGTGCTCGAAGTTGCGCCGGTCGCTGGTGCCGAAGGCCGTGGCGATGTAGGAGGTCTCCAGCGGCAACGGTGGCGGACCGTCGCCCTCGCCGACGGTGACCAGCACCGTGGCGGGGTCGCTCAGCAGCCGGCCGTCGTAGGCGCGGTAGGTGAAGCTGTCGCTGCCGATGAACCCCGCGTCGGGGGTGTAGGTGATGGTGCCGTCGGCGTTGATGGTGACGCTGCCGTTGCCCGGCAGGGTGGCGGCGCCCACCGTCAGCGGATCGCCGTCCGGGTCGCTGTCGTTCGCCAGCACCGCGATCTGCACGGCGCGCCCCTCCAGCGTCGAGGCGGTGTCGTCACTGGCCAGCGGTGCGCTGTTGACGGGACCACCGTCCGCGGTGGTGTACTCGACGATCAGGGTCGGCGGAGTCGAGCCCTCCGCCGAATTGAAGTCCCAGCCGTCGGGGCCCAGCGGCAGGAAGGCCCAGCCGTGATTGGCCTGGCCATCGGCCCAGGCCTGCAGGCTGGTGGTGACGTCGAGCCGGGTGGTCCCGGCCGGAATGAACCCGGTGTCGAGGTCGTTCGGGATCATCGCCTCGATGCCGTCGGCCTGGATGCCGTTCGCCAGGCTGTTCCAGGTCGCGCTGTCGCTCCAGGGCAGCAGCATGCGGTGCAGGGTGGCGCCGTCTCCCTTGCTGGTGGTCTGCACCACCAGAGTGGCGGAGAGGATGGTGGCGCCCAGCGGAATCTGCCCGCTGGCGCTGCCGATGATGTCATCGAAGCGCAGCAGGGCCTGTACCTCGCCCTTGCTGTCGACGCTGTCCACCACCAGGGTGGTCGAGGAGGCCCGGCTGGTATCCGGCTGTGACTGATGCAGGTAGGTGTCCACCACCCCGAAATAGCCGCCGCTGCCGGGCTGGAACTGCAATGTCGTGCTGCCGGGTGGCGGCTCCTCAGCTTTCTCGACAGTGACCAGCACCGTGGCGGGGTCGCTGAGCAGTTCCCCGTCCGAGGCCCGATAGGTGAAGCTGTCGCTGCCGAAGAAGCCCGCCTCGGGCGTATAGGTTATCGTGCCGTCGTGGTTGATCGAGACGCTGCCGTTGCTTGGTTGAGTGACGGTGCCCACCGTCAGCAGGTCACCGTCCGGGTCGCTGTCGTTCTCCAGCACCCCGATCTGCACGGCCAGCCCCTGGGTGGTCGTGGCGGTGTCGTCGTTGGCGACCGGCGGGTTGTTGAACGGCTCCGCCTGCTTGACGGTGACCAGGACCATGGCAGGGTCGCTGAGCAGCTCCCCGTCCGAGGCCCGGTAGGTGAAGCTGTCAGTGCCGAAGAAGCCCTCGTCGGGGGTATAGGTGAGGGTGCCGTCGGGGTTGATCGAGACGCTGCCGTTGCTCGGCTGGGTGATGGTGGCCACCGTCAGCGGATCGCCATCCGGGTCGCTGTCGTTGTCGAGCACCGCGATCTGTACGGCGTTTCCCTCCAGGGTCGAGGCGGTGTCGTCCTGGGCCACCGGCGGGTTGTTGACCGGTGCCACCGGGGTATAGCTGTACTGCACGATCAGCCTGGGCGGGGACGTCCCCTCCGCCGAGTCGAAGCTCCAGCCATCGGGCCCGAGGGGCAGGAAGGCCCAGCCGAGGTTGGCCTGGCCATCGGCCCAGGCCTGCAGGCTGGTGGTGACGTCGAGCCGTGTGGTGCCGGTGGTGACGAAGCCTGTCTCGAGGTCAGCCTGCGCCAGGGCTTCGACGCCATCGGCCTGGATGCCGTTCTGCAGGCTGTCCCAGGTATCGCCGTCGCTCCATGGCCGGAGCATGCGATGCAGGGTGGCACCTTCCCCCGAGGCAGTGGTCCGCAGTTCCAGCGTGGCGGAGAGGATGGTGGCTCCCAGCGGGATCTGACCGGCGGCGTCACCGAAGATGTCGTCGAAGCGGACCAGGGACTGCATCTCGCCCCGGCGCTCCTCGCTGTCCACGGTCAGCGTCTTCTGGCTGCTCCGGTTGGCGCGGGGCTGTCCCTCGTAGAGGAAGGTGTCCACCACGCCCGCATAGCCGTTCTGGCCCTGCTGGAACTGGCTCGTCGCGCTAACTGGCTCCGCTCCGTCCGTCGTGCTGGAACTCATGGCCAGAAATATCGAGGAGTCCTCGGCGTTCTCCTCCAGAGCCTGGAAGCTGATGATCTCGCCATCGTCGAGCAGCGCCTGGTCCTGCGTCTGCTCCGGAGCGGCCGTGGTCTCTTCCGTCCTTGCTTCGGGCTCGGTCGTCGAGCTGGCGGCCGTCTCTTGCTCTTTCTCGTTCTCGGGCAGTGCCGTCGCTGTCACCTGAGGATCAGCGCTCTCTTCGGCGGTAGCGGCAGAGGTGTCGTCAGGGTCTGTGTCCGGGCCTTTCTCAGGCTGGGGGCCTTCGTCGCCGACGGGAGTGTCTTCCGTCGGCGTGGTCGATATCTCGGTGGTGGGCTCGTCGGGCAGCATGTCGGCGCTGTCGCTCGGTGTCTCCTCGTCCGCCGCGACGGTCTCGGCCTCATCTGCCGGAGGCGCGTAGTCTGTATCGGCCGGCGTTGTCGCCGTATCGGCCTCCGATTCGTCGGCGTCAATGAGGTCAGGCGGTGCCTGGGCCTGGCCACGCCTCTCCTCGCTGTCGACCGCTCGACCGCGGGGAAGCGGACGGCTCGACTCGAAGCGGGTCTCCAGCAGGTCGGTATCGAGATCGTCCGACTCGGGTAAAGTGGACATGGCGGCCCCCTAGGCGGTGCGGTTGGGTTGCTTTCTTGCCGGCAGGCGTCGACCGGGACGCTTTCCCGCGTTGCTTTATGTAATGTTAGGTTTCCGGGAGGGCGGCGCCATCCCGAGAAGTGATGAACCGCCGGCTTAAAATTGCCATGCGCCTTGGTTCAGGGGATGCCCTGAGGGAACGAGTGTCGGGGATGAGAATGTTGCTGCAAGAAGGGTGAGGCGGGCCGAAGTATCAGGGGCTGGTTGACGCTTCAGAGGGGGACAAACAAGAAGGGGCTGCCGAATGGCAGCCCCTTATTCTCTACGATATGCGGTAATTAAGCAATCTCAACAAAGCTGCTGTAGTCGCCTGGAATTTCGTAGTAACCGATTTCGATGGCGTCCCAGATTCTTTCCTCTTGGAGGTGTTCGCTGTAATCAATGGTTACCGACCAGCTTTCATCCTTAAGGCGGATATTAATAAAGTCATCCAGTCCGTCATCATTAACGTCAGTGTACTCAATCTCGAAGAAGGATTTCACGTATTCCAGTGCATTCTGACCATCTTGATTCCAGTCGTCAGGATTTTCAACGACAAAGCGCAGCATATCCGTCTGGTTGTCATTGTTAGGGTTGTTCTTGAAGTCAGTGATGGTGTCATCGCCATCATTACTGGTCAGGACAGTCTCTCCGCCCCAGTCGAAGTCGTTGTGGAGGTCAGAATAGTAACGCTCCTTGTCATTTCTCCCAGCGGTGATAATTATTTTAGACGCGTCGCCAAAGACTTCCGCCAGCTGCGCTTCTGAAATCCCCTCGATATAGGGGTTGCCATTGGCATCATTCTGGTTGATGTCAATGATATAGTCGTCCGGGATATCTTCGTAGAGATCGCGCAGCCAGCCATCCACCAGGTACTTGATCCAATTGGTGTACTGGCTGGAGAAGTCCCCTTGACTCATATTGACGATGTCATAGCCATCGTCGAGCCAGTTGATGAATGACAAGGGAGCTTCACCGCCTTCCCCGCTTCCCTCGAAGAAAAAGTCGAACTGGAAGGTGTCATTTCCATTGCCGGGTCCGCCTGACAGGGTGTCATCGCCTGCTCCCCCGATAAGAAGGTCATCACCACGCCCTCCAGATAGAGTATTATCTTGTTCGTCGCCGATAATGACATAGGTTGTAGGGGTAGAGCCGCCACCGCCTCCCGTTGGGGCACTGAAGTCCGGATAAGATTCCAGATCTTCAGTAACATTTATAGTCTGGTCATAAGTTGCCATTACATTACCCTCGCTTGCCTGCTGTTTCTTTGGAGAAACGGGCGGCACCTGTCGGTGCGCGGTTACCAGTCCGCCGCCTTGTCTGTTCTTCTCTTTCTCAAGGCGCCTTCCTCAGGCAACCCGGCTGTCTCGGTACGAGGGCGAGACCCGTGGCTTTCCGTCCCGGCATCGCTGCCGGTTTGGCGTTTGCTGCGTGGCGCATGGACCGTGCCGTCGTCGCGCCCGCGGGGCTGGGCAGTGACGGGGCGAGTTCGATACGGTCTCCGGTATCAATTCTTGCCGAAATGTGAACTTTTGCAACAAGAATATTCAGCGGCCTCATGCCCGAGGGCTGAGTCGGTCCATGCCGCCCGGGTGAGCCGAAGTTGGCGCAGCTCGTGCGCGCGTCGATGCCGTTCATCCAGTATGCTGCAAGCAAGAGTCATACAAGCAGGTCACGTCAGCAGGCTAAGGAGCGCAACCCCATGTCGACACTCACTTTCCAGGGCGCGGTGAAGGAAGTCACCGGCTCTCGCTACCTGATCGAGGTGGACGGCGACGGCGACAGTCCGAAGAAGCTGCTGCTGGAGTGCGGGCTGCACCAGGGCGGCAGCGACGCCGACGAGGCCAACGCCAAGCCCTTCGGCAAGCTGGCCCATGAACTCGAGGCCGTAGTGCTTTCCCATGGCCACCTGGACCACTCGGGCCTGCTGCCCAAGCTGGTGCGCGAGGGCTTCAACGGCCCCATCCACTGCACCCGGGGCACCCGGGACCTGCTGGAGATCATGCTCCAGGATTCCGCCTTCATCATGGCCAAGGACGTGGAGTGGGAGAACAAGTGGCGCAAGCGCAACGACAAGCCGCTGGTCGAGCCGCT
>ERZ869909.1859-NODE-1859-length-15695-cov-23.400051_pt1 | contig 15695 bp, 11 predicted proteins | sample MGYA00520892_ERZ869909 | MGnify/ENA primary metagenome ERZ869909 (study PRJEB32215, sample SAMEA104723947) | bioreactor metagenome | biome: bioreactor; feature: anaerobic bioreactor; material: water | place: China | collected 2015-03-12 ...
CAAAGTGCATTACCTGAATAATATATTAAATGATTTCCTTTCCATTGAACGTCTGGACTCCGGAAAAGAAAAATACAAACCCACAACATTCAAACTAAGCAAAGTAATCAACGAAGTGGTGTACAATGCAAATATGCTTTTGAAAAGCGGGCAGCGTATTACCTTCCCCCCGGAAGTGGATGAATACATTCTTACTCAGGACGAAAAAATCATGGAACTTTGCCTTTCAAACCTCATTCACAACGCCATAAAATACTCCCCGGAAAATACCAAAATAGATATTGACGTTCTACAAAACGGAAAAATGTTGACCATTTCTGTCAAAGACAGTGGGATGGGAATTCCTGAAGATGCTCAAAAACACATATTCAGCAGGTATTTCAGGGCAGAAAACGCCATCAATGACCAGGGAACAGGGATTGGACTAAATATTGTCAAAGGCCATTTGAAAAATCTGGGAGGAAACATTAGTTTTGTAAGTCAGGAGAACAAAGGTTCGACCTTTACAATGTCCATCCCCATTGAATTGAAGATAAAATAAACAACCATGCACAAAGTATTGCTCATTGAAGACGACACTGCCGTCAGAGAAAACACTGCCGAACTGATTGAACTTTCAGGCTATGAGGTCACCACCGCACCCAATGGAAAGGTTGGTGTATCAACAGCTAAAAACATCCTCCCAGACATCATTATTTGCGATATTATGATGCCGGAAATGGATGGCTATGGTGTGATTAAGGAACTTTCAGAAGATGTGACAACCAAGAATATCCCCTTTATTTTTCTTTCTGCAAAGACCGAACACAAAGACATCAGAAAAGGTATGGATCTGGGGGCAGACGATTACCTGACCAAACCTTTTGAAGAGCAAGACCTCTTCAGTGCTATAGAAAGCCGTCTTGCAAAAGCCGCAATACTTAAAGATGAACGTGAAAGAGTCGCAAGTACCGAAGATACTTCTGCACTTCGCTCACTCAATGACCTTAAAAATTATGTGGACGACAACGGTAAAGAATTGCTCTTTAAAAAGGGCGAACTTATCTTTGAACAAGGCAACAATTCAAATTATATCTATCTGATTAACAAAGGCATTGTAAAATGTCATAAAATTGATGAATCCGGCAAAGAACTCACAACAGCACTTTACAAAGAGGACGACTTGTTTGGTTATGCTTCTTTGCTGCAAAACATCCCCCATCAGGAATCGGCTACTGCCATGGAAAATTGTGAGATTGTAGCTGTTCCCAAAGAAGAACTGAAAGAGGTACTGAACAAAAACCATCGGGTGAACTTCGACCTGATTAATTTGCTTTCTGACAGTATTTCGGAAATTAAAGATCAATTGCTGCAAATGGCTTACGGTTCAGTAAGGAAGAAAACCGCTGCAACCATCCTTCAGTTTGCCGAAAAGATGAACAAGAAAAATAACGAAAGCATAAAAATTTCGCGCAGTGATTTGGCCAGTGTTGCCGGTATTGCCACCGAGAGCCTCATCAGGACACTCTCCTCTTTTAACAAAGAAGGTTTAATAGATATAGAAGGTCGAAACATTAAAATCATCGACCTGGAATCCTTAAAAGAAGTCGATTGATATGGCAAAAGTGCTCCCTTTCAAAGCTGTAAGACCCACCAGGGATAAAGTGGGACTCATTGCCTCAAGAGCTTATCAAACCTATACCGTTGCCGAAAGGGAAGCCCGGTTAAACAACAATCCGTTTTCATTTTTGCATATTGTCAATCCCGGCTACAAATACCACAAGGAGATTTCCGGAATCGAACGCTACAAACTGGTGAAAAACCGTTATCAGGAGTTTCGTGAAGAAAATATTTTTGTTCAGGACAAAACACCCTCCTACTACATCTACAGAATCGTTGACCGTGACCAGCAAACATATGAAGGTATAATCGCTGCGACAAGTACAGAAGAGTATGAAAAAAACATTATCAAAAAACACGAAGACACTCTTGAGGAACGCGAGATTATTTTTAAAGACTATTTAAAAACCGTGGGCTTCAATGCAGAGCCTGTTTTGATTACTTATCCTGACAATACTGCTCTGGCCAAAATCATAAAGGAAAACACCCAAACACGCTCTGAGTATGAGTTTACCACCACTTACAGGGACACCCATTACCTCTGGATAATAGACAATCCGGAAGTAGTGACTCAAATCAAAGCCGAATTTGAAAACTGTGAGCACCTATATATTGCAGACGGACATCATCGTTCAGCATCTTCATTTTTGCTGCAACAGGATTTAAAATCTGAAAATCAAAAACACACCGGAGAGGAAACCTATAACTTTTTTATGAGTTACCTCATTCCGGAATCCCACCTAAGCATTTATGAGTTCAATCGCCTGATTAAGGATTTAAACGGACTTTCAAAAGAGGAGTTTCTCATCGTGCTGGATGAATTTTTTATGATTGAAAATAGGGGATTGACCTATTACAAACCAAATAAACCCCACCATTTCAGCATGTATTTAGAGGGTGAGTTTTACTCGCTGCAATTGCGGCTTTCCAATTATAAAATCGAAAATGCACTTGATGATTTAGATGCTCAAATTTTGTATAAAACCATTTTAAAAACCATCTTGGGTATAGACGATTTACGCAATGACAAACGCATAGAATATGTCCACGGGCGAAATGATATGGCGTTTATCAAAGCAAAAGTGGATAACGGTGAATTTAAAGTGGGTTTTGGACTCAAACCGGCGACAATACAACAACTGAAAGACATAGCAAACCAAGGATTGATAATGCCTCCAAAAAGCACTTATATTGAACCCAAACTGCGCAGTGGAATAACGATTTATGAGTTTTAAATAATAACCATACTTCTTCTTTGTCATAACATTAGTTTGTAAAGTAATTTGAATATGAAATGGAACACAGATGACGCGGATGCAACGGATTATCACTGATAAATGTAATAATAAAATCTGTGCAAAATCAGTACAATCAGCGTCATCCGTGTGCTAATATATATTTAAAAAAGTGACCAATAAAAGCAGGACTCGTGTTTTGTTACAATTGTTTTTATAAATACTGATTATATAATAATGATTTAATAAATGGAACCCTGCTAACTCTTTAGTAAAAAATAAAAATGTCTATAAAACAAAACTTATTAAATATCAAATCAACCCTTTCGGGGAAAGTGACACTGGTTGCAGTTTCAAAAACCAAACCGGTTGAGGAAATCATGGAAGCCTATGAGGCCGGGCACCGTGACTTTGGTGAAAACAAGATACAGGAAATGACCGAAAAATGGGAACAAATGCCTAAAGACATCCGCTGGCATATGATTGGCCATGTGCAGCGCAACAAGGTCAAATATATGGCTCCCTTTGTTCACCTTATTCACGCTGTGGACAGTTTGAAACTCCTGAAAGAAGTCAACAAACAAGCACAAAAAAACAACAGGACAATCAATTGCCTGCTTCAAGTGTATATTGCCAAAGAAGAAACAAAATTTGGTTTTGACCCTGATGAAATCCTTGAGCTACTGGAATCATCCGAATATAAAAATCTCAAAAACGTCAAAGTGTTGGGACTAATGGGCATGGCCACCTTTACGGAAAATGAAAACCAAATCAAAAATGAATTTGAAATGATTCAAAACTTATTTAACAGCACAAAGGAGAGCTATGGGTTTACAGAACTATCCATTGGAATGAGTGGTGATTATCACCTGGCTGTTGATTTTGGAACGACTATGGTGCGAATTGGCAGTGCCATTTTTGGGGAAAGAAATTACAATTAAAAAAACTGAGTGTACGCAATACTTGACATAGAAACCACCGGTGGAAAATACAATGAAGAAGGCATTACCGAAATTGCCATCTACAAGTTTGACGGGCATAAAGTTATCGATCAGTTCATCAGTCTGGTCAACCCTGAGATTCCCATTCAGCCCTTTGTTGTTAACCTTACCGGCATCAATAATGAAATGCTCCGACAGGCACCCAAATTTTATGAAGTGGCAAAACGCATTGTAGAAATTACTGAAGAAACCATTATTGTTGCACACAATGCCAGTTTTGATTACCGCATTTTAAAAACTGAATTCAGTCGTTTGGGCTTTGAATTTGAGCGCGAAACACTTTGCACGGTTGAACTTTCAAAAAAACTGCTTCCAGATGTCAAGTCATACAGCCTTGGCAAGTTGGTGCGCGAACTGGGCATTCCAATGAGCGACCGGCATCGTGCTTCCGGGGATGCTCAGGCTACCGTCACGCTGTTTAAACTGCTGATGTCAAAAGATTCAAAAAAAGAAATCATCAGCAACACCGTGAGAATGGAGCCCAAAAGGCAACTGGATTCAAAACTTTTGCGCATTATAGAAAAGATTCCAAGTGAAACGGGTGTGTATTATATGCATCGTGAGGATGGCACCATCATTTATATTGGGAAAAGCAGAAACCTGAAAAAACGCATTGTACAGCATTTTACCTCAGACAACAGGAAATCTAAAAAAATGCAGGAGGAAGTCTTTTCAGTTTCATTTGAAAAAACAGGTAGCGACCTTATTGCCATGCTCAAGGAAAGTGAGGAAATAAAAATCAACAAGCCCATTTACAACCGGGCGTTGAGAAGGACTATCTATCAATATCAGCTCAATAAGTTTACAGATGACAAAGGTTATGTAAATTTAAAAATCGAAAAGGCCGATGCACGTAAAAACCCCATAACCACCTTCAGTAATCACCAACAGGCCAAAAGCACCTTATTCAAGATTTCTGAAACATATGGCTTGTGCCAAAAGTTAACCGGCTTATATGAAACTAAGTCTGCCTGTTTTTCTTATACCATAAGGGAATGTGCCGGAGCTTGCATTGGTAAAGAAACTCCAGAAGAATACAACAAGCGTCTGGAGGACTTTCTGAAAACTTATAGTTTTGAAAACAAAAGCCTGCTCATCATAGACCGCGGTCGTGAAATTGACGAACGCAGCCTGGTCCATATTGATAAAGGAATTTTCAGGGGGATTGCCTTTTTTAACCTCAACTACCAAGTAAACAACCCTGAAGTATTAAAATCACTCATTACTCCAATGAGCCACAACAAAGATGCCCAACACATCATTCAAGGCTATTTACGAAAACAAAAAGGCATTAAAGTGATTGAACTCCAAGAATAATAAGGCTTTTAAGTTTTAGATTTCTTAAATTTGAAAATAGTTTCCATAATCAACTATGCAATCAGAAGAACCAAAGTCCAGGACTGACCTAATCAGACAACGCATTTATATAGTGATTTACGGCACAAATACACGAGCCGGAAAACTGTTTGATATCTTCCTGCTCATATTTATCCTGCTGAGCGTGGCAGCGGTCATGCTGGAATCAGTCCAGGAAATAGATGAAAAGTATCACACCACCCTTTTGGTTGCCGAATGGATTTTTACCTCCCTGTTTACCATTGAATATATACTCCGGATTTTTTCTACCAGAAAACCATGGAAATACATCTTTAGCTTTTATGGCATAATTGATTTGTTAGCCATTTTACCGATGTATTTGTCCTTCTTCATCAGTGGCAGCAATTTGCTGGCAAGCATCAGGGCCTTGCGTTTACTCAGGTTATTCAGGGTATTGAAATTGGCCAATTTTATTGGAGAAGCCACCAACCTAAAGGGTGCTTTACGTGCTAGCAGGGCAAAAATCACGGTTTTCCTGTTTACGGTGTTGATTATAGCAATGGTCATCGGGACACTAATGTTTCTTATTGAAGGACCGGAGGCTGGATTTACAAGTATCCCGCGTGGTATTTACTGGACAATAGTTACACTCACAACCGTGGGTTATGGAGACATAGTACCCCTAACGGCTTTTGGACAATTTTTAAGTGTCCTGGTAATGATTACCGGTTATGGAATCATTGCTGTTCCCACGGGTATAGTTTCTGCAGAATTTACCAAGCAGAGAATCAAACAACAAAAAAACCAAAAGCCTGTGAAAAAATCGGGGATAGTTTGCCCGCTTTGCAATGCTGAAAAGCACAACAAAAAAGCCACTTACTGTCACAGTTGTGGTGAAAAACTTATCTTTTAGTTTTGATAGAAAACAAGAAATATCTCATTGCCGTGGTGGGTCCAACTGCTATAGGAAAAACTGCTGTTTCCATAGCTTTGGCAAAACACTTTCATTCTGAAATTCTTTCGGCAGATTCGCGTCAGTTTTTTAAAGAAATGAGCATTGGCACTGCCGTGCCTTCCAAGGAAGAACTCGATGCGGTTCCCCATCATTTTATTCAGCACATTTCAATAGAGGATGAATACAATGTGGGTGATTTTGAACGGGATGCACTTAATTTGATTGAAGAAATATTCAAAAAGCAGGACATCCTTTTTCTTGTGGGTGGCTCCGGTTTGTACATCGATGCGGTTTTGAAAGGGCTAGACAGCTTTCCGGAGGTCAATCCAAAAATAAGGGAAGAGCTTCAACAAGTTTATGATAAGAATGGGATAGAGCCTTTGCAAAACCAATTAAAACAACTCGACCCCGATTATTATAATGTGGTAGATATTCAAAACCCCCATCGGTTAATCAGGGCTTTGGAAGTTTGCATTCAAAGTGGAAAGCCCTATTCTTCCTTTTTAGGAAAAAACAAACCTGAGAGGCCTTTTGAAATTATCAAAATCGGGTTACAGGCAGACAGAAAGGTGCTGTATGACCGCATCAACATGCGGGTGGATTTAATGATTGAAAATGGTCTATTAGAAGAAGCCAAAAATCTTGTGCATAAAAAACACTTAAATGCTCTCCAAACTGTGGGTTATAAAGAATTATTTTCTTTTTTAGAAAAGGAAATTTCGCTTGAAAGCGCGATAGAAGAAGTCAAGAAAAACTCAAGACGTTATGCCAAAAGGCAACTCACCTGGCTAAGAAAAGACGAGGCAGTAATTTGGTTTGAATATAATGAACCTTTAGAAAATATCATAAAATATATAAAACTCAAAACGTCCTGACGTGCAAAACGTTTTGAGTTTATAACTTCAATTAATTTTCTACTTCGCTTTTCACTACAAGTCGGAATCCCTCGCCGTGAATGTTTAAAATCTCAACATCGTCATCTTTGCTGAGGTATTTTCTAAGTTTGGCAATATAAACGTCCATACTGCGCGATGTAAAATAGTTGTCGTCTCTCCAGATTTTGGTCAACGCCAACTCACGCGGCATCAAGTCGTTTTTGTGCAATGCCAGTAAGCGTAACAATTCGTTTTCTTTTGGCGAAAGCTTATCAGGCTTTTGATCCTTATAGGTAAGAAAACGAAGTTTTGAATTCAAGTGGAAATTTCCAACCTGAAAGTCAAATTGCTTGCTGTCTGCAATAGAATCTGTTGCTTTACGCTGAATGATTGCTTTGATTTTCATCAACAATACTTCAGAATCAAAAGGTTTGTTGAGGTAATCATCTGCGCCCACTTTGTAGCCTTTAAGCACGTCTTCTTTCATTGCTTTTGCCGTTAAGAAAATAATGGGGATATCCTCATTTTTCTCCCTGATTTCCTTGGCCAAAGTGAAGCCGTCTTTATAAGGCATCATTACATCAAGGATGCAAAGATCAAAATCGTCTTTTTTAAACTTTTCAAAGCCTTCCATGCCGTTTTTGGCGTGGGTGACATTGTAGTTGTTCATTGTCAGATAATCTTTTAAGACAGTTCCAAAATTGGGATCATCTTCTACCAATAGGATTTTTTTATTTTCTGTTTCCATGATTTAAGATATTAATTGAAGTTTAATTATGAAGGTACTTCCTTTTCCTTTCTCGCTTTCCACATATATCTCGCCCTGATGGTCGTCAATAATGCGTTTTACGTATGAAAGTCCAAGTCCGTGACCCTTTACGTTATGTATATTTCCTGTGTGTTCTCTGTAAAATTTTTCGAAAATTCGTTTTTGTGCAACCTTGCTCATACCACTACCCTTGTCCTTTACTTTTACAATGATACTGTCTTTGACATTTTCAGTATATATATCAATTTCAGGAGGTTCTGGTGAATATTTAATGGCATTGTCCAGAATGTTTACAATCACATTGGTAAAATGTGATTCATTTGCAAGTATGGACGACTTTTGGGCATTAAAATGGGTTTTAATGTAGCCACCCCGGTCTTCAACCAAAAGTTGCACGTGGGTAATGGCATCCTCAATAAGCTCGTGTAATTTAAGTCGCTCTTTCTTGATGTTTAAATCGCGTTTGTCCAGTTTTGAGATTCGCAATACATTTTCAACCTGGGCATGCATGCGTTTGTTTTCTTCTCTTATCATTTTTAAATAACGCTCCATAGTCTCCTTGTTTTCAGAAATCATGGGGTTTTTCATAGCGTCAAGTGCGAGGTTTATGGTTGCTATGGGAGTTTTAAACTCATGGGTCATGTTGTTGATGAAATCAGTTTTGATTTCTGAAATTTGTCTTTGCCTGATTAATTGTTTTATGGCACTGTAATAAGCCAAAATAATAATAGTAGTTAAAAACAGTGTCAAAATTCCCATACTCACTACAGATGAAAAAACATATCTTTGTTTTTTTGGGAACGTTAGAAGTAATTCATAATTATAGCTTCTGTTTTCATCTATAAACAAGGGTACACTATAAATTTCTGGAGAATCTTGTGTATAAGAAAATCCTTCCGTAGCTACTCTGGTTGACAAACCTCTGCTAAAAATCGCAAATTCAAAATCGATTTCCAGATCTCTAGTTTTAAGTTGGTGCTTTATTAAGTCTCTTAAATCTTCAATCTTTACTCGTTTATGAATGGGTATTTGCTTTGCAATGTCCTTAAATGTCTCCCTTAGCTGAAACTGTGATGGTTCTTCAAGTGTTCTAATTGAAATTTCACTTGACTCAGTATTCATTGAACTTCCGTCTACACCTGGGCTCAATGTAGCTGAAAACTTTCTGTTGGTAAATTTTGTAAAGTTGATACTGTCTGCACTTACTTCCAAAATATTTGATGAAAGTTTAAAGTCTTCTTCAAGTAATCCACTTGAATAAATGAATGTTTCACTAGTAAGATTATCGGTATTGGTATAAACTATTTCCCTAAATGTTGATCTATCAGGCTGGCCAATACTGTCAGCGACCTCTGCATAAAGCCTGTAGAAATACTCAAGCTCTTTATGCTGCAAGTCTTTTGATATAGAGATTAATGATTGTCTAACGTTATAGTTGAACTGGTCCTCTTTGTTTTGAAATGAATTCCTGATCCAATAACCCTGAACAAAAATAATCCCTAACAGACAAAGGCTCATAAACACTATGAGTAGTATAAACAGTTTTTTGCTCATACCTCAAAAGTAAGATTTTAACATTTAGTCCTTTAAAGGTTTAACCAAATGTTAACAAAACTATTTTCATTTAGAATACAGCTTAATTAATTCTTCATGAATAGTGTAAACTTTGACCTTTAATGACTCTAAATCTGAATTGTTTTCAATAATAAAATCAGCAAGGTCAATTTTTTGATTATCAGTCCATTGATTTTCTATTACATTCACTACTTTTTCATTTGTTGTCTTGTCTCTTTGAACAACACGGGCAATGCGCTTTTGTTCATCAGAAATTACAAGTATTGTTTTGTCGCAGTGTTTAAAGTTGCCGTTTTCAAAAAGAATGGCAGCTTCTTTAATCACATAAATGCCTTTCTGGACTTTAAGCCAGCTTTTAAAATGTTTACCCACTTCCGGGTGAACAATTTGGTTGAGCTGTTCAAGCAAGTGCTTATCTTTAAAGACTTTGGAAGATATGTATTTACGATTTAGTTTATTATTAATATAAGCTTTCTCCCCAAACAAATTGATGACTTTTTCCTTAATTACATTAGAGTGCATAAGTTTTTTGGCTTCATCATCTGCAATGTAAACAGGGACACCCAGATTTTTAAACATACTGGCCACAGTGGTTTTTCCACTGCCAATACCTCCGGTAAGTCCAATTACTTTCATTTGTATTAAAAATTTGTATTACAAAGTTCGTTCAAAAAATTGAACAGAAAATAATACTTAAAGTTACTTAAAAAACAAGTGAGGGAAACATACTTCAGGATTTTTATTCAAAACTCTGATGTAAAAAGTGGATTTGAAAAAAGCCAATCCGTATCCAAAAAATTGAATAAATGTGGCATAAACCGATAGCAATCCAATATAAATATTTTTATTTTTTAAAGAGGAATCCACTAAAACAAGAAACAAATAGAACAACAAAATCAAAAATAAAGACCAACTTCCTATGAAAAGTAATAGCATTGCAAAAACAGTGAAAAAAACAAAAGCAGTTGGAAACCAGAAGGTGATTTTTGCAGAATGAGGATGCCATTTTGTTAGGATTGGTCTCACCATTCCAAATTTTTTGACCTGTGTATAAAATTTTGCCCAGGAGATTCTACGTTTATGATAAACAAAAGCATTTTCAATCAACCCGGTTTTAAAACCAAGCTTTTTGAGTCTTTGAGACAAATCAGGGTCTTCACCGGGATGGATTTTTCCAAATCCGCCACTCTTTTCAAAAGCTTGTTTTGAAATTCCCATATTAAAGCTTCTGGGTTCAAAGTTCTGAACAGCATTTTTCTTACCTCTTATACCACCGGTGGTCAAAAAGGATGTCATAGTGTAATTGATGGCTTTTTGAAGCGGAGTGAAGCTTATGTGAGCTGCATCTGGTCCTCCAAAACAATCTAAATAGTTTTCACTTAGTGATTTTTCAACCTCAATAAGATATTGAGGAGGTAAAATACAGTCGGAATCAAGAATAATGAAGTAGTTGCCGCTTGCGCGTTGCATTCCATAGTTTCTGGAAGGACCTGGACCCGAATTTTGTTTAAAGAAGTATTTAATATCAAGTAGAGGTTTAAATTTCTCAATCACCTCATCAGATTTCACTGAAGACCCATCTTCTATAATTAAAACTTCAAATGGAATGTTACCCCCTAATCCAACGAAACTTTCAAGTAGCTCATGAATTTCAGAAGGCCTGTTAAAAACAGGAATGATAAAAGAAAAATTTAAAGACATTTTGCAAATATAGAAAAGAAAAAACCTTCCGCCATTGGCGAAAGGTTTTCCTCATTAGTAAAACTTAAAGTTTACTTTTTAAGAAACTGGTATGTAGCTGTTTGACCTCCAGCATTCACTTTTATCAAGTAAGTACCGGTACTCAATCCGCTAACATCGATTTGTGTTCTTGTTGCTCCAATGGTTTGAGCATACACTCTTTGTCCCAGCATATTATATACTGTAACATCATCGATACTGACGTTTGAATTTAGATTCAACACATTTGATGCAGGATTTGGATACATCACAAATCCGTCAATGCTATTGTCATTTGTACCTAACGAACCGCTGATGTCTATCACAATATCACTTGGACCACCTGTATTCAACACAAATATGTAGTAACTCTGGCCGGCTGTCGTGGTAATTGACGATGCCGTGCCGGGAGCACACTGGTTGGTCACTTCAAAGTTGTAAGTCAAATCTGTCTCATCACCAACATCTTCACTTGGTGCTTCATAGAAAATAACAGCACTGGTTCCTGCAGGTGTGGTGATTGATGCTTGGGCTGTACCGTCTATACCGGCAGTAAAACTGTACCAAACACCATTTGTACCGGCTATGGCACATCCCTCCGGATTCAACAATTCATTTGTTGCATATTGAAGTCTTACCGCTGGGTCTGTATAAGGCTGGGCCTCATTGGTAACACTAATTGCATTCTCTATCAAATCGTTTGGTGGTGGCACCGGAGAACAAACCACATCTGCAATCCATCCCGGACGGGTCACTGAACCATCACTTAAAAATCTGAAGGTCAAAGCTCCCGATGGGTGGGTTGATGCAAATGGACCGGGTATAGTGGTGCCCCAGTATCCTCCTGCAGGGAAGCCTCCATTTGTTGGTGGGTTACCACTACTGATTAATGGTGAACTGGTGTCAGGACCATCAAATACATACAATGCATCCCAGTTAGATTCAACATCAAATGCAGTGAAGATAACTGTTACAAAATCATCAGGATCATCTGGAGAAATTGTCCAGGTTATATCTTCATTGTTACTGTAGTTTCCTGAGGCTCCTCCTGAATCTGTGAACTCACCACCACAAGCAGGTGGAAGATTTGGCTCACAAGTAATAGCTAAACTATATGCTCCTGATGCTGTACCAAAACCTTCTACCATAATAATATATGTAGTAGTTCCGTCTGACTCAAATGTTAATTGTGATTGTAATCCACAGAAGTCATCGTTTGACGCGATAGCAGCTCCTGTTGATAGATTTGCACAACTTTCATAAACTCTCAAGAATGAATCATAAGTAGTACCACCATCACATAACGAAATGGTTACAAACTCTGGGGTGCCAGAACCAGTATAGGAATAGAATACATCAGGTGAGGCATTACCTCCTGAATTTGTAGCTCCCACAGTTGTACCTGTTGCCACATCACCACAACTCAATGCAATGGCGTCTGCACATTCCCAGTTATTAATAGGTCCACCAGCATCTTCAATACAGAATGTGATAGTGAATGAATCTAAAGTTCCGGTGTCACCGGCGGCTGTATCACAAATTTTCAATTGCCAATTTCCATTGATTTCTTCACCATCAAATGTAGCAGCAAATGTTCCTCCGATTGGTTGATAAATATTCGTATGGGGTGCAGTACTTCCTGTCGTAGGAATGCCTCCATCTTGGAATTGAGTATTTGTAAAGTTGTCACCAGAGCCACCCACATTATCCCACAACATTAACTCAGTACCTGAAGGAGAAATTAAATAAATTTCTAAGTCTCCAGACCAAGTGTGTGTAATGTTAATTGTAACATCTTCAAGAGTTGCATCGTCTCCAATGATACCATTGCCTGTTACGTTAACTGGATATAAATTTGGTGCCGCAATACAATTTGCCGTCTGCGTTGCTCCCGGGTCGATATCTGCTGGTAAACCTGCAGCAACAAATGTTTCATTATCACATGTACCAGGTCCACCGCCACTGCCATCACATAAACCAAAAACTAACATTCCTATCAATTCGGCATTTGCTCCAGTTAAGTCTTGTATTTCTACCCTATCAAGTATCTCAGAAGCTATATATCCAAAGAAAACTTGAGAGGTAGCATTAACAGTGAAAGTGTCTAACAGTCCACTCGTTGTACCAAAGATTCTAATATCAACATTACCACCTCCTAATAAAGAAATTAAATCAAAACCAAATGCATCTACATCTCCATTTGGAAACTCTATAATTGTAAACGATGCAAACTGATTTGCACCAACAACATCAACTGTATTTCCAAATGAACCGGCTTGTACAAAAACCATTGGGTCGGGTTCAGCTGGTGTGTTTGTAGTAACAGAAATGCCGGGTAAAATAGCACCGGGTCCATAGCAACTATTTCCAGATGAATTGATAGGCCCATTACAAGCAATAATACCACTAGGACCGGCAAAATTTTCTAGGTTTAAAAAACCGGAAAATGCTGCTTCAAAAGCAGGACGAGTGGCAAAAGTGCCGGTTATACAACCACCGCCGCCGGTACCTTCATCACAAAGTATTGCCCCGGTTCCTCCGTCACTTATTGTGAAGCTAAAATCACAGTTATTTTGAGTTGTGGTATTTGAGAACACGACTTCAAACCAACCGGGTCCAACTTCTACAGAAAATGGTTGAGACAGAGAAGAACCAACATCTCCTATAAAGTTTTCACCAATATCCAATGGGTTATATGAAGATGTACTGGTTCCTCCGGGTGATTGATACACCATGGCATGGCCATTTGTTGTACAAGGTGAAGCACCCGAATCAACATCTACATTTACAGTAATACACACGTTACCGGCATCAGAATTGTAAAACCTAACTGATGTCCAATTATAAGTAGTAGCAGGGTTAAAGTTACCGGGATATGGTTTTGAAGGGCATACAGTAGCCACGCCATCTCTAAACAATCTACCCAATTGAGTTCCTGCTTCGACAAAATAACCGGCCGGACCTGATGAAATACCCATTTGAGCCTCTACAGGTATAGAAAGATCACAAGCTCCTCCTCCACCACCGCTTCCGGTAGCAAGAATTTCAACTTCCCATCCAAGGCGATTTACAACTGCAGTTGCAAAAAACTCAAAAAAGAAATTACCGGAAGTTGCGTTGAAAACTCCGGAACCACCATTTGCAGCGAGAAATTGTGCGAATGTATTTGCTCCATTATTTGCACCTGTTGAACTGTTATCAAATAAAACAGTTCCTGTGTTATTTGCACCGTCATATACTCTTAGCCAATCAAAATTTCCAAAAACCTCATAATCAAGAAACTCAATTTGAGTTACACCGGCTAAAGTTGTTTGAGTCAAACAGCCACAGTTTGGGTAGTTTCCAGGTGAACCATCCGGCCCGCCTCCCGGTCCTCCCGGGTCAAAAAACAAATCACCAACATCAGGTGTAAATGTTTCTGTTGCACCAGCTGTTGGTATCCAATTAATCATAGGGATTCTGTTCAACGATCTGTTGTAAGATCTCAGCAGTTGAGATTCTTCGGAAGTAAAAATGGCATTGAAATTTGAAATTTGATTTCCTTCCGGAATCTGCCTGTTCAGCAATTCCTCTATGTCTATTAATACATTGTTTTGTGGAAGATTAACACTTCTTGAGTTTTGAAGTATTTCTAACTCTTCCATTGTGGTCAGATGCTGTGCATTAAACAAGGTCGTAAATCCCAGTAAAATACAGCAAAATAAAATAGTTTTTTTCATATAGTTAATCTTTTAGTTAATTAATCATAAATGTAATAATTTTTTCAATTCATTAACATTTTTATTCGATTATTTTATGAACTACCTTGAATTAAGTATAAAAAAAAATCGGTCTGATTTTCAATCAGACCGATTCTAACAATTTAAACTATTATTAAGCCTATTTTTTCACAAAGTGGTATGTTGCTGTTTGACCTTCAGCATTTACTTTTATCAAGTAAGTACCGGTACTCAATCCGCTAACATCGATTTGTGTTCTTGTTGCTCCAATGGTTTGAGCATACACTCTTTGTCCCAGCATATTATATACTGTAACATCATCAATGCTGATGTTTGAATTTAGATTCAACACATTTTCAGCAGGATTTGGATACATTACAAATCCGTCAATGCTATTGTCATTTGTACCCAGTGAATCACTGATATCTATCACAACATCACTTGGACCACCTGTGTTCAACACAAATATGTAGTAACTCTGGCCGGCTGTCGTGGTAATTGACGCTGCCGTGCCGGGAGCACACTGGTTGGTCACTTCAAAGTTGTAAGTCAAATCTGTCTCATCACCAACATCTTCACTTGGTGCTTCATAGAAAATAACAGCACTGGTTCCTGCAGGTGTGGTGATTGATGCCTGAGCTGTACCATCCATATTGGCAGTAAAGCTGTACCAAACACCATTTGTACCGGCTATGGCACATCCCTCCGGATTCAACAATTCATTTGTCGCATATTGAAGTCTAACCGCTGGGTCAGTATAAGGCTGGGCCTCATTGGTAACACTAATTGCATTCTCTATCAAATCGTTTGGTGGTGGAACCGGAGAACAAACCACATCTGCAATCCATCCCGGACGGGTCACTGAACCATCACTTAAAAATCTGAAGGTCAAAGCTCCCGATGGGTGGGTTGATGCAAATGGACCGGGTAT
>ERZ869909.1860-NODE-1860-length-15695-cov-7.085542_pt1 | contig 15695 bp, 11 predicted proteins | sample MGYA00520892_ERZ869909 | MGnify/ENA primary metagenome ERZ869909 (study PRJEB32215, sample SAMEA104723947) | bioreactor metagenome | biome: bioreactor; feature: anaerobic bioreactor; material: water | place: China | collected 2015-03-12 ...
GCCTCAGGCGAGCAGCCCAGAGCCTCCCCCGCCTTCCCCCGGCGCCTCCCCCACGCTCGCTCAGCCTGAGGAGTCCGCACGTGAAGCCGACCCAGACGAGCCCCAGGCGCTAGCCGCGGAGCCCCCGCCAGCCCGCGCGCCCGAGCGCAGCGTCGAGGAGATTCTGGCCGTGTGGATCAACGCAGGGGCGACGCAAGAAGAGGGAGAACCCGCCGATCGCTTCGCGCCGACGCCGCCGGGCGCTCAAGCGCAGACCGCCCGCTTCACGCTGGAGGGGGGGGCCTTCAGCGTGGCCGTCTTTCTCTACCCGAGCGAGCGCTTCGCTCACCCTCACCACATGGACGTCCGGGAGCGCATCCGTCTCCTACCGCAACGCGGGGAGGCCGTGGTGGCCTCAGGAGGCAGCCTCGTGCACTTGGTCGCCGCAGACGCCGCGACCGCGCGACGCGAGGCCACCCGAGCCGCGACGGCGCTCGGCTGGCCCATCGCACCGGAAGATCTCCCCAACCCATGAGGGGACGCGCAGAGAAGGCCAGGCGCCGAGGAATCCGATCCAACCTCCCACTTTTTTGTGATTCCAGCACCGCAAGGACTTCCCCACCCGGGTCTGTTCTGCTAGACCACGTGCCCCTGCGTCGCGCGGGGGTCGGCTTCCAGCATAGGCTGCGTGTCGACCCTCATGGTGCGTACGCCCCCTGATCTACCGTTGATCCACCTACCCTCCCCTTACGGAGCGCAAGAGCATGGCCCGATACACCGGACCGCGAGTGAAGAAGATGCGCGCCCTCGGCGTCGAGCTGCCGGGGTTGTCGCGCAAGTCGATCGAGAGGCGCCCCTACGCGCCTGGCCAACACGGCCAGAACCGGCGACGCAAGCTCTCTGACTTCGGGAAGCAGCTGCTGGAAAAGCAGAAGTTGCGTCTGAACTATGGGCTCGGCGAGCGACAGTTTCGTCGCCTCGTGGTCGCTGCCCGAAGCTCCCGCCTGGCTACCGGTGACAAGCTCCTTGAGCTGCTGGAGCGCCGCCTGGACAACGTGGTGTTTCGCGCTGGCTTTGCGCCCACCATCCCTGCAGCGCGCCAGCTCGTCGCCCACGGCCACATCCTCGTCAACGGTCGCCGCTTGGACATCCCCTCCTACTCCGTTCAGGTCGGCGATGTGATCGGGCCTCGGGAGAAGAGCCGGAACCTCACCGCCCTCAACGAGAGCCTCGGCAACCTCTCGCTGACCCGTCCCGACTGGATGGACTACAACGAGAGCGCGCACCTGGCCCGCATCACGCAGGTCCCCGACCCCTCGAGCGTGCCCTTCGAGATCGACGTGCAGCTCGTGGTCGAGTACTACTCCAAGCGTATGTGACGAGCGCGGCGGCCCCGCCGCCCGCTGCTGCCACGCCCCCCAGAGCCAGCACGCCCCGGCGCGCTGGCTTCTTGGCTTTTTCTGCGCTGCCTCAGCGCAGAAGACCAGCGCCCTCGCCCCGCCCTCAGCAGGCCCTCAGCAGCCCCGATAGCGCGGCGGACGCTTCTCTCGAAACGCGCGCAACCCTTCGACGCGGTCCTCGGACGAGAGCAGCGACAAGGCCTGCTCGCGCTCCAGGTCCAGCCCCCGCGCCAGCGAGAGCTCGACCCCTTCCTGCATCGCCTTCTTTGCCGCCCGGAGCGCGAGGGGACCCGCCGACGCCAGCTCATCGCACCACTTCGCCAACCCCGCCTCCACCTCGGCGCTCGCGAAGGCCTCGTGGACCAAGCCCAGACGCTGCGCTTCCGCGCCACGCACCCTCCGTCCCGTGAACACCAGCGCCTTGGCGGCGGCGAGGCCGACCACCCGAGGCAGCCGCTGCGTTCCGCCAGCACCGGGAATGACCGCCAAGCGGGTCTCCGTCAGGCCCAACACCGCCTCGGTGGAGGCCAAACGAATGTCGCACGCCAACGCCATCTCCAACCCACCACCCAGCGCTGGCCCCTCGATGAGGGCCACCGTGGGCACAGGAAAGTCCGCGATCGCATCCATCAGGCGGCGCATGTCTGTGAAGAACACGCCCACCTCCTCATCGGACATCAACGCCCTCTCCATGAGATCCGCCCCCGCACAAAAGGCCACGGGAGAGACGCTGGCGATCACGAGGGCCCGCAGTCGGCGGTCCGCACGGCAGGATGCCACGGCACGCTGAAGCTCCGCGACCATCGCGCGGCTCAACGCGTTGCGGCGCTCCACGCGGTTGAGGCGCAGGATCGCTACCCCGGCCTCGCTCGTCTCGACCAGCACCAGCGGACGATCCTCGCTCATCACGATCCTCGCTGTGACAACACATAGCGGAAGTAGGGGCTGCGCAACGTGGCGCCATGCACCTCCTCCAACCAACGAGCGACGGCACCCAACGCCCCGAGATCGACACCCGTCTCGATCCCCATCGTCGAGAAGAGGTGCACCAGGTCCTCCGTGCCGACATTGCCCGACGCACCCGCCGCATAGGGACAGCCGCCCATCCCACCGACAGACCCGTCGAAGGTCCGGACGCCCACCTCCCATCCCATGAGCGCGTTGGTCAGCGCCAGGCCGCGCGTGTCGTGGAGGTGGAGCGCCACCTGCTCGACCTCGAAGTGTTGGAGCACCCGCGCCATGGACGCTCTGACCTGCGTGGGGTGCCCCATGCCCGTCGTGTCGCCGAAGCTGATCTGGCTACACCCCACATCGCGCAAGGCCTCGCCCAGACGGAGGACCCGGTCAAAAGGGATCGCGCCCTCCCAAGGGCAGCCAAAGACGGTCGAGATATATCCCCGAAGCTCACACCCCGCCTCGCGCGCGCGGCGACAGACCGCTCGCACATCCTCAAGGCTCTCGTCGATCGTCCGGTTCAAGTTGCGCTGGTTGTGCGTCTCGGAAGAGGACACGAACACCGCGAGGTGGGTCGCCCCCGCCGCGAGCGCGTCCTCCAGCCCACGCGCGTTGGGCACCAGGACCCAGTGCCGAACCCCCTCACGGCGCGGGAGCTGCTCCAACACCTCCCTTGTCTGAGCCATCTGGGGGATCCACCGCGGCGAGACAAAGCTCCCGACCTCGATGTCGCGCAGCCCTGCGTCCATGAGCCGCGTGACCATCGTCACGCGATCCCGCACGCTCAAGCGGACACGCTCGTTCTGCAGGCCGTCGCGCGGACCCACCTCGACCAACCGGACACCACCGGAGGTAGGCGTCACGGCGACGCCTGGCATCGACTCTTGTACGGGCGCGCTCATGGTTCCCGGGAAAGGAGGATGCACCAACGCCGGAAGTGGAGTAGAACGCTCCTCGGGCGATGTCTACCACCGCGCACACGTGAAGAGCATGAAGGTCGAGACCGGACTCAGCACCTACCCCTTGGACAAGGACGAGGCGTCCTCCCCCACGGCAGATTTCCGTGAGGTCGCCCAGACATGGCACCAGAGCTTACGACGTGCCACACTCAGACGGTGGCAAGAGAAGGCCGGAGCGGCCTGGGAGGGCTGGTCGTTCCTCCTGTGGAAGTGGATGGTCTGCGACCCAGACGAGGAGCGCGAGGCGCCACCAGCGCTGGACGACGCTGCCGGCCCCGCCGGACTCCTCCGCCCATCCGCGCTCAACCACGCCTACTGGGGCCGATGGATCGCGCCCTTCCCAGAGGGCCCCAAGCCACACGTCCTCCTGCGCACTCCCGCCTCCTTCACACCCACGGACCGCAACCGAGACGCGCTGCGACGCTTCGTCCACGAGCTCGCCGCGCCGGCGGGGTTCCCCGTCGAGTGGGAGGCCAGAGGGCTGTGGGAGCGTGAAGACGTCGTCCAACTATGCGCTGAACACGGTGTTCGGCCGCTGCTCGACCCGTGGCTGGAGATGGAGGACCCCGTCGCACCCCGGATCCCCATGACCTTCGTCGTAGAGCGAGGCCGATCCGGCCGCATGCGCCTCAGCGAAGACGACCTCTGGGACCTCATGGAGCTCGTTGAAGCCCAGCGAGCCGACGTGCGACTCGTCTTTCGAGGACAGCACAAGCACGCGCACCTCAGCCTGTGGCAGCGGCTCGTGGCCGCAGAAGGATGGATCCAGGGACAACCCCCGGAGCGCACAGATGACTTCGAGGACGACGACGACCTTGAGGACGACGACGAAGACTTCGAGGACGACGACGAAGACTTCGAGGACGACGACGAAGACTTCGAGGACGACGACGAAGACTTCGAGGACGACGACGACCTTCAGGACGACGACGAAGACTTCGAGGACGACGACGAAGACTTCGAGGACGACGACGACCTTCAGGACGACGACGAAGACTTCGAGGACGGCGACGACGCCCCGACGCCTCCTGGGAGGAGGAAAGGCTGACGAGGTAGATCGAAGAGGTGGCCGGGGCCGTTGTCCAGAGGAGCCGGTCCCCTGCGAGGATGCGGGGCGACGGACTTGCTACGGTAGCCGAAAGGCCTCTCCTTCACTCAGGTCACTGGCGCGACCATGGCTGCAGACGCGGAGAACAACTGGGAAGAGCTGGTGCTGCGCCTGCGTGCCGGTGAGGAGGACGCCTTCACCGAGCTCGTGCGCAGCTTTCAGGGCCGCGTCTATGGGCTCTGCTACCGGATGTTGAATCACCCAGCGGAGGCCGAAGACGTGGCACAGGAGGTGTTCGTCGCCATCTTCCGCTACATCGATCACTTCCGCGGGGAGGGGAACTTCAGCACGTGGGTGCTGCGGATCGCTGCGAACCGATGTCGAAACCATATCAAGTACTTGAAGCGCCGCAGGCACGACGCCAAGGACACGTGGGAGGAGATCACGGAGCACCGACTGGACGATGATCACGTGCAACGGGTGCCCCGGCCAGACCAGGTGAGCGAGGGTCTGGAGTTGGAGCGGCTGGTTCGCGAGGGGCTGCAGACCCTCGACGAAGACCATCGAGAGATCTTGATCCTCCGGGACATGGAGCACCTGTCCTACCAGGAGATCGCCGAGGTGCTGAGCTTAGCGGAGGGAACGGTGAAGTCGCGCCTATCTCGCGCGCGCTTCGCCCTGCGCACTTTTTTGTCTCAACGCTACGCGCTCGTTGGAGGAGGCGATGGCTGACATCCACGACCGAGACCTTGAGCAGCTCAGCGCTTACGTGGATGGGCTCTTGGACGAGGGAGAGCGGGAACGCTTCGCCGCGCGTCTCCAGCGCGAACCGGCGCTCCAGGCTGAGTACGAGGCGCTGCGCCGCACGCTGGGTGTACTCCAGGCGTTGGCGGCACCGGCACCCGAGGCAGGCTTCGAGGAGCGGGCGCGAAAGCGCTTGCGCAGGCGGCAGGACCGCGAGCGCCGGGCGCGGCGCGTCCGTTCAACGGTCGCGTGGGAGTCGACGCTGATGGTGCTCCTGTTGCTCCTGGGGCTAGCCGTCGTGGCCTATCTGGCGCTGCCGATCATGTTGGAGACCGAAGACGTGCCCGACCCTCCCCTACCTCCCCCTCCGCATGAGGAACCTGTGCCCGAGGAGCCAAGGGACGATGAAGGTGCGTGGGGGCCAAGGGATGGAGGTCGTGCAGACAACCCGTGGGTGGGTAGCACGACCAGCACGCTGCCCGTGCTAGCGATGCGACGCGTCGGCTGGCGCTACGAGGTCCGCACAGAGCTCGCACATCAGGACCTTGGCGCGCTGCTGCACGCGCGCTTCGGGGCACGTCGCGTTCACGACGAGGGAGACCATTGGCGGGTCGACGTCCCTGCTGACCAGCTCGCCGAGGCGTTGGCTCGTGTGTCAGAGCTCGGGGCATGGTCTCGCGCGATGCAGGAGGAAGGGGAGGGAGGAGGGCTAGCGTTCCGCTCGCTGGTGCTCTACCCAAGGACGCCTTAAGGTGACGCAGCGGATGACGTTGAGCGTGGCAACCAGGGGGTCAAGGTGGAGATTGGTGGCAGAATCGAGAGGCATCGCGACGCGATGCGGCGTCGCTTCCGCGGGAGCCTTGGGCTCTTCGCGGCAGGCATCGTGCTCTCCTTCGTACTCCCGATCCATGCGGGCTTTGAGCATCCGCTCGTCCTCGTCCAGATAGGCTTGCTGCTCGGGGCGGTCGCTGTGCTGCCGCGAGACGTGCTACCGCGGATCTGGCCAACCCCCGAGAGTGTCGAGGACGCCGAGGCGCAGGATCTCTTGCGCTCCGAGCTGCAGCAGATGCAGACCCGCAGCACGCTCTTGCGCCTGGGGTACCTGATCGCCCTGGTGGTGATCCTGCTGGGGGTCCCCTGGCTGCGCGCGCAGCTCGCTGCGGGTTGAGGGCGGCTCCGAGCAGAGGCCCAACACGACCGCCGGCCCCTGCCCTGCGACCCATGCACCGCTGCCCTGCTGCTGGTGTGTTGCACATCGCCGCGCCACGCTGCCCCACGAGGGTCTTCTCTCCTCCGGGGGTCCTCCGTGATGGGAGGGCCATGGAGCGACCTCCCACGTACTGGACGGCAGCATAGGGATGCGGGTATGCTTGCGCGAACGAAGAGCGCTCAGGGCGCTCTCGCTCAAGGTCGGACAACGAGTCCCCATGACGATGCAGCCATCAGCTTCGTTGCCCCCCTTTGCTCCCAGTGAGGAGGGCGCTCAGCCCGTTCACAACAGACTGGGCATTCGGCTGGGCAGCGCCATGGCGCACGTCCCTGAGACGGGCCGCGTCTATACACAGTCCCACGCTATGGCGCGCGGGATCCCCAGGACAGAGCCCGACAATGGGCGCGACGTGCCCGAGCGCCTCTTCTTGCGACTCGAGGACAAGATCTATGGGCCGATCGCGGTCGAGGAGCTGCGACGCCTGCTCGGACAGTCGCGACTCACTGGCTACGAGGCCGCGTCCAAGGACTTGGCACACTGGACCCCCATCGCCTACCACCCGAGCCTGGTGCCCACGACCCTCGTGGACTTGCGCGCCGCGCACGTGTTTCTGGCCTCGTACTCGGACCTGCCTGCGGCTCGGTCCTGGGATGATCTGCCCCCACCGCAGGTGATGGCCCCGCGCCTCCCGGAACGTGCGGCGGCGGCCGTCATGGCCCTGCCAGCCCGCTTCGGCCCCTTCCGCCGCAACACCGGCCCCGCACCCGCCCTCACGTCCACCTCCCCCGCGAAGAGTGAAGGCGCTGCGACGCCCGACGGGCCGCCGCGACGCCCCACCGGTGAGCAGCACATGATCGTCAGCCCGTCTGCGACGGGCTCAACGCAGGTGCTCACGCGCAACGACGAGATCGCCGCTGCTCTGGAGGCCGCTGCGACGCCCCACTCGATCACCGCGGAACCCAGCCAGCGACCCCCGGCGGCTGCCGCGACGAACGGCCGCGGACGTTTTGTGCGTGAGAGCCCGGCAGGCGGCTCGCCAGGCACGGGCATCACCCAAGAGAACACCAGCGCGGCAGCACAGCTCACCGCTACGCCTGCGCACAGTACGAGCCCAGCGACAGCTCATGAGGCCTACCGCGAAGCCCACGACGCTGACACCCATGGCATCGACTTCGGGGCGTTGCCCGACACGCTGGTGTACGCCACAGGAGAAGATGAGGATCCGCCGCCCCTCGGAGCAACAGCCCCCGCAGAAGGGGCCACGACGGCGACGGCATCGAACGCCGAGCGCTTCTTCGCCCCAGAAGGCGAGGGCCCCGGTATCGGTGCGGCACCGACGCTCGGCGCTGGGTCGAGCATGGGTGAGGCGACCTCGCAGCACAGCGGCCTCATCAACGCGCTCTTGGACGAGTGGTCCTCCACGACGCCCACCCATGAGGACGCGCCACCGGACCCCAGCGAGCTCCCTGCAGACACACGAAGCGCGGCGATGAAGCGCTGGGCCATCGTGTTCCTCGTGCTCGCCGGCAGCGTCAGCGCGGCTGCCTATCTCCTCCTCCGCTTCGGCGCTGGGAGCTGAGCGACCCACCTCACGCGGGAGAGACGCCCAGTGCAGGCCGTGGGAGCTGAGCGGCCCACCTCACGCGGGAGAGACGCCCAGTGCATAGGGCTCACGCGCCGACGACCACGTCGACGCGACGTGCAGCAATGCGGCTGTCATGGCCCGCACGCCCACCAGCAAGCACGCTTCGTCGACATCGAAGCGTGGGGTGTGCAGGGGGCTCGTGATGCCGCGCTCCTCGTTCCGCGTGCCCAGGAAGAGATACGCGCTGGGGACACGTCGGGAGAAGGCCGCGAAATCTTCAGCACCCAACTGCGGCTCATGCCCCTGACGCACGGGGATACCTGCGCGCGCCACCGCCTCCAGTGCCGTGCGCTCGAGCGTCGGCGCGTTGGACGTCAGGTGAGCGCCTCTCACCCACGTCACCTTCGCGCGACACCCGTAGGCCCGCGCGACCCCCTCCACCACTTCGTCGACCCGCTCCACCAGCATGCGGCGGGTGCTCTCGCGCAGCGCACGCACCAGACCACGCATACGCACATTGGCGGGCAGGATGTTCGTGCTGTTACCGCCGAGAAACTCACAGACGCTGACCACAGCAGCGTCTCTTGGGTCGACCTGACGCGAGACCAAGTGTTGCAGCGCAAGCACGATCTGCGACGAAGCCAGGATGGCGTCCCTCCCCTCGTGTGGGTAGGCGCCATGCGACATCCACCCTTCCACCTCGATGGAGAAGACGTCGGACGACGCCCACACCGCCCCGCCCGTACCGGCGACGACACCCACCTCGAGGGTCGGCATCACATGGAACGCGAACGCAGCGTCGACGTCAGGTCCAGCCAGCGCCCCCTCTTGGACCATGCGCTCCGCGCCGATCACCTCGCCAGGTGGCGGCGCAGCTTCCTCCGCCGGCTGAAAGAGCACACGGACGCGGCCCGCGAGCTGGCTGCGAGCGCTGACGAGGCTCTCGGCGACCCCGAGCGCGATGGTCGTATGCACGTCATGGCCACACGCGTGCATCACGCCTGGCGTACGCGACCCGTAGGGACGGCCGGAGACCTCTTGAATCGGGAGCGCGTCCATGTCTGCCCGCAGCAGGAGGTGAGGTCCAGGCAGCGCGCCCTCGATATCCGCGTAGAGACCGTGCCCGGCGACCTTCTCGCGCGGCGCGAGCCCCAGCGCGCGCAGACGTTCGGCGACGACCCCTGCGGTTCGGTTCTCCTGATGAGAGAGCTCAGGGTGCGCGTGGAGGTCACGACGCACGGTGATCAGAGTTGACTCGTCGGGCCATCGCATCGTCAGCAACCTGGGGGGTGGGCTTCCTGCCTAGGGTCACGCGCGCCTTCGGGAGCGGCGCCTCGCCTGTGGGACAGGCCATGTCAGAGAAGCGTTCTCGCGCTCCGGCTGTGGAGCACGAGAACGCGCCAAGGGCACTTCGTCAGCGTTCTTTTCACGGAACGCCCTTCCTCCTAAGCTCTCGCCTACGGAAAGTCGCTCCGTCTCCTACAGAGGTCACCATGCAACCTGTTCTCGCTCGCCGCAATGGCTTCGCTCTCTTCCTCGGCTGCGCCGCGCTCCTGCTCATCGCGTGTGGCGACGAGAGCGACAACAGCCCCTCGCCTGGACAAGACGTCTTCGAGGACGTTGGCGAGGACGTCCCCGCCGAAGACGTGTCACCCGACGGCGCGGAGGACACGGACGCAGAGGAGGATGGAGCGCCGGACACTGCGATGGACGCGGACACCGAGGACGTTGACGAGGAGGACCCGGAAGACCCTGGTCGCCTGCGGCGGGGATGCAACCCGCTGGCTTGGGAGCACGACTGCTTCTTCCCCTACCCCTCGGATCACTTTCGGGTTGCGGACGACAGCCTCCCCGGAGGGTACAGGGTGGTCATCCCCGAGGTTGCCCAGGTCCGCCGCACCAACGGCCAGAGAGTGGATCTCCTGTCCCGCTGGCCGGTGGACGGGTTCTCCCACCATCAGCCGATCACCGCCTTCTTCTCTGAAGGGGTCGACGACACGTCCTTCGCCGGCTTCTTCGATGATCCCTCGGCGACCCTGCTCCCGACGAGCCCGACTCTGCTCATGCATGCAGAGACGGGAGCGCTGATCCCCCACGTCGCCGAGCTCGACTATCTCGAAACGAACAACCCACGCAGGGTGCTCTTCCTGCGGCCGCTCGTGCGGCTCGAGTTCGGCGAGCGCTACATCGTGGGGTTGCAAGGCCTCCGCGCGGTGGACGGATCGACGATCGCGCCCCCCTCCGGCTTCCGCGCCCTGCGCGCTGCGGGAGGCTGGAGCAACCCGGCCGAGGAGGAGGTGCTGGCGCCCGTCGCGGCACGCTTCGATGCGGAGGTGCTCGCCCCGCTGCGCGACCAAGGTGTGGACACGGACGAGCTGCAGCTCGCATGGGACTTCACAGTGCAGACTTTTGAGGTCGTCTCCCGGGACATGTTGACGATGCGCTCGCTGCTGCTGGATGCCCTGGACGATGCGGCACCCACCGTAACGGTGACACGTGTTGAGGAGGGCGACGCACTTCCGGAGTCGCAACGCGGGACCATCTGGCGGATCATTGAGGGGACCTTCACGGCGCCACTTTTCACCGTCAACAACGGCCTCGCTGCCCGCCTGCGCCGCGACGCGTCGGGTGAGGTCGTGCGCGGGGCACCGGAGGTCTACGCCTTCACCGCCGTGATCCCACATAGCGCACGGGAGGCCGCTGAGGCGGGGGAGCCTGGCGGGGTGTTGCAGTTCGGACACGGGTTCTTCGGCGGGCGTGCGGAGGTTCGCGGCTACCCTGCGCGCCTCGCCGCGGAGCTCGGGTGGATGGTGATCGCCACGGACTGGGCGGGCATGTCGACGGGTGACGGCGGGCAGACCTTGATCACCCTCAGCCGCAACCCCGAGGCGACCTTTGACTTCGTTGAGCGCACCCACCAGGGCATGGCCAACTTCATCGCGCTCGGCGAGGCGGTCGCTCGCTCCCTGCCTGGGGAGGAGGCCTTCCACAGTGGTGAGGCGCTGGTCTATGACCCAACACGCTTGAGCTTCATGGGCATCAGCCAGGGACACATCCTGGGCGGCACCTTTGTCGCGTTGAGCCCGCGCGTGGAGCGGGCGATTCTGCACGTCGGGGGAGCGTCGTTCACGCTCATGATGAGCCGTGCAGCGCCCTTCGCGGACTTCCTGACCCCGATCCAGCGCTGGACGACCGACGTCGTCGACACCCAGAAGTTCGTGGTGCTGGCCGCGCACGCGATGGACCGCATTGATCCAGGGACCTACGCGCACCTCGTGCGGGCGTCGACCTTGCCCCGGGGTCCAGAGGCGAGGGAGATTCTGATGCAGGTGGGTCGGCACGACTCCCAGGTCCCGGAGATCGCCAACTACCTCCATGCACGGATGCTTGGCTTGCCCCTGCTCTTGCCGAGCGCGCTCGTACCGCCCCTCTTAGAGACGACCGACGAGCCCGCGGCCAGCGCACTGGCGATCTTCGATGGCTCCTTGACCTCTCCCCCTGATCCTCGCTCGACGCTGCCAGCACGGACCAACCCGGTGCACGACGCGCTGCGCTCCCGTAGGGAAGTCATCGAACAGATCGCAGGTTTCCTGAGTGACGCCGGCCTGGTGTTTCCGGCGTGCGGCGACGAAGCCTGCGTGTTCGACCTCAACTAGCGGTCGATGCGGAGCCGAAGGCGCCTCCCTTTCGGCGAGCGCCGTGGGGCCCGCGCCGTCGCTGGCGAGGGCTCTGAAGCTTGGCTCAACGACAAGATCTCACGCACGTCAGGGTCACGCTGCCCCTAGGGCACGATCAAGACCTGCTCGCCGAGCGCAGGGCCTGTCCGTGCCGAGGCGAACGCGCTGCCGAGATAGCGCGATCGGCTAGGATCGATGAAGTTTGTAAACCACCTATTGCCATAGTAGGTTTCCCTGTGCCGATCGAGTGGATCGGCCGCACGTTCCGGGACGGCTCCGCTGCTGCGTCGTCGTTCAACAGTCTCGCGGTCCCTATGGTCATGGAGGCCTAGGCGACCACCGCTGTGTCCCTCTGGGGAGGTCATGATGATGAGAGTCTTGCGATGGCAACGGTCTTCACCCTTGGTGGGCGCAGTAGCCCTGATCACGCTGGCGGCAGGCTGCAGTGGTGACGGCTCGCTGAGGGACTACTGGGACGACACTCCCCATGTCGACGCTTGGTCGGCGGAGTTCAGAGACGGGATCCTGGTGACGCCGTCCCCGGACCGGACGCCGATGCCCTGGGTAGCTCCTGTGGGGGTAGACCTGCCCTTGGGAGCGCGCTGCGGCGTGGACCAGGAGTGCCTCTCTGAACGCTGTGTGTTCGGACAGTGCTATCCCCAAGACATCACCCCCGAGACCGGGATGAGCCTCATCCCAGGCGGATGGGCCGTCATCGGGTCCACTGCCTCCGAGAATGGGCGCCGTTCTGGCTCGGAGTTTGCGCGCTCGCACGTTCTGCTCCCGGGTCCCTTCTTGATGGACCGGACGCCCATCACCGAAGCACAGTGGCGCGCTTTGATGAACAACCAGCGAGCTTCGCAGAACATCGCCTGTGGTCTCGACTGTCCTGTGGAACGTGTCACCTGGTGGAGCGCGCTGGAGTTCGCGAACCGACGCTCGATAAGCGCGGGCTTCACCCCTTGCTATGACCTCAGCGAGCTCGACTGCACGGGCAACCCTGAGAGGGGCCAGATGGTGTGTGAGCTGTCGGTTCCTCCCTTCACGACCTACGACGATGCCTTCTTGGTCGAAGGCTGCGATGGCTATCGTCTACCGGCCGAGTTTGAGTGGGAGCACGCCTTCCGCGCGGGCTCTGAGACGGCCTTCCCAGGAGGAGACCTCGTGGGTAATCCTCGTGCTTGTGAAGAGCAGCCTCCCGCGAACAACGCAGGATGGCATTGTGGCAACTCGGACGGGAGCAAGCAGCCCGTCGCGCTGTGGGATCCGAACGGCTACCTGCTCTACGACATGGCCGGCAACGTAAGGGAGTGGATGGCGGACGTCTACATGGACGCGGACCTCCACTTTGACTTCATGGGCATCGCCGAGTACGTCGGTCGCACGCTCTGGGTCATGGGAATTCCCAACATCACCTACTACCATGAGGGCGCGCCAGCCGAAATCCGTCGCACGATGCGAGGTGGAAGCTGGCGCGAGCGCCCCGAATGGGGTCGCGCGTCTGCCCGCACCGGTGCCCTGGCGGACCAACGGCACCAGCTCTTTGGCTTCCGCCTCGTCCGCTCGGTCGAGACCAGCGATTTTGCGGTGAGGACGGAGCGGTGTCGCGTCGGGTTGGATGCGTGCACCGAGTTCCGCCACTGCTCGCCCTGCGTCGACTGCGAGGCGTCGGACGAGGGAGACGGCGTCTGCATCGACCGAGGGATGGTGCACATCCCAAGGACCCCTGGATTCCTCATGGGCTCTCCCGAGGGAGAGACCGGGCGTCGCGCGGACGAGACACAGCGCGAGGTGACGCTCACCAAGTCCTTCACCGCCTCAACCACCGAGGTGACCGTTGCCGAGTGGCGGCGAGTCATGGGCGCAGACCCCTCACAGGACCGTGACTGTGGACCAGAGTGCCCGGTCAATCGCGTGTCGTGGTGGAGCGCGCTTGCCTTCGCCAATGCCCTCTCAGAGGAAGCGGGCATCCCCTCGTGCTACAGCTTCGCCGCGCTCACGTGTACAGGGGATGCAGCCCGTGGCACCCTGGACTGTGGGACCGCTTTCCCTCTCTTCATGGACGCCCCGACGCACCCGGTCAGCGGGAATACCTGGTGGCTCACACGGACCGAGTGTGTAGGCTTCCGCCTGCCCACCGAAGCTGAGTGGGAGTATATGGCGCGCGCCACCAGCGATGGCCCCTACGGCGATCCTACCTTGGCATCCGTCCCTGCACCGACCTGCGAAGACGTCAACCCTGCCCTGGACGCTTTCGCGGCCTACTGCGCCAATGTGGCCTCGTGGCAACCCGTGGCACAGCGTGACGCCAACGCCTTTGGCCTCTTCGACATGCACGGCAACGTCGCGGAGTGGGTGTACGACGGCTATGCGGCTGACCTGAGCGCCTATCCCAGCGAGGACCCACGCGTGCAGACGGGCACCACCCGCGTGCACCGCGGTGGACACTTCGGCAGCAACGCGCGTCGCCTTCGCGCGGCTGAGCGCTCCCCTCGCGAGCCGCATCTGGGCCACCAGCGCATTGGGCTGCGGATCGTTCGTGACGTCTTCTGTGCGTTCACCGACGACCGAAGTGGCGACACCTACGCTGAAGTTGGCGTCTTCTGCTTTGAACAAGACGACGACACGCCGCCTGTCACCGCATGTGACGAAGTGCTGATCTGCAATGACAACACGTACGGTTGCATCAACGACTGCAACGACGCTGACGTCTTTGACGGCGATTGCATCAACGCATGCCTGGGTGGGGTGTCCACCTGCTACCCTGATGAATTTGAGAGTCCCCTCGATACGGCATCGTGCGGCGAGGCCGCCTGCGGCCAGCTCTGTGAATTCCTCGTGTATGACTGCGCCGCGTCTGAGTGTGACGGGCTCGTCATGGGCTTTGAGCCGGGCGAGTGGGGCCCCTGCTTCTGGTCCCAGTGCGCCCCCATTTACGACACCTGCTTTGCCACCCTCTGCGAGGAGGAGGGCGAACCGGGCCCAGTCGACTGCGCGGCTGCCAACGCCTGCGCCGAGAACGGGAGTGAGTGCTACAACAGTTGCTACGACGACGATGGCAACATCATCGGCTCGTGCTACAACGACTGTGCGGACGCCGAGCTTGCATGCTTCGACGAGGTGTTCGAGGACGTCGCCGAGCAGGGCGGGTATTGCGCCTACGATGCGTCGTGGTGGGCAAACACCTACTGCGAGCACCTGTGCGGGACCTTCGACTACCTGTGCATGGCCGAGCACTGCGATGGCCTGTCCTACTACGACGACAGCGCCGGCAACTGCTGGTTCGAGCACTGTAGCGACGCGTGGGATGCCTGCTTCGACGAGGCCGCGAATGGCTGCCAGAGCGTCGGGGGAGGTGCTGATTGCGCGAGCCTGGAACTCTGCAGAAATCAGTACTGGTGGTGCGCCTCGCCTTGCACTGCGGGCGATACCCTGGACGGGGCCTGCCTCACGGCCTGCCTGGACGCCGAAGAGGCCTGCTACGAGGGTGTCGCTGGCGAAGACTGGTACCCGGAAGTCGCCCTTTGCCTGGGCGAAGAGAGCACCTGCAACCACTCCTGCAGCCAGCTCTCCCGCAGGTGCTGGGTTGACTTCTGTGACGGCCTCGAAGGCGACCCACTCTTCGAGTGCTACAACGACCACTGTTTTGAGGTATACGCCGGTTGCTACGAGACCCAGTGTGTCGGTCTCTAAGCGTCGGCACAGACCTCCGCGTCTAGGCTCGTAGCAACCGTGCGACGCCCTGCGAGCCCCGCGGGGGAAGAGACTTCCCTTGCGGGGCCGCGGTCTCCAGGCACGACCTCACAATCGCTGGGCTAGCCGCCATCGGCTCTTCCGGTCTCCGCCATGCACCCCTTGGCGATGGGCCCAACGCGGGGTGGCTTGGGGACACCAGCGCAGCGAAGCCTCCCCAGCTTCACTTCGTGTGGCCTCGGTCTGCCGGGTCAGCGTGCGGCGTTGGAACATCTCGATGCCGCGCAACGCTGTCCTGTGTTGGGACCAGTGCTTGGCACCGGAGGTAGGTATTGGGTAGCGCGAGACAGGTAGGGGGCAACGTCGAGCGGGGCAACGTCGAGCGGGGCAACGTCGAGCGGGGCAACGTCGAGCGGGGCAACGTCGAGCGGGGCAACGTCGAGCGG
>ERZ869909.1862-NODE-1862-length-15680-cov-5.075370_pt1 | contig 15680 bp, 13 predicted proteins | sample MGYA00520892_ERZ869909 | MGnify/ENA primary metagenome ERZ869909 (study PRJEB32215, sample SAMEA104723947) | bioreactor metagenome | biome: bioreactor; feature: anaerobic bioreactor; material: water | place: China | collected 2015-03-12 ...
AGATGGCGGATCGTTTCCCAATAAAGACGCAGTCGGGCCGCCGGCGGGATCACGCGGGAAGCAGCCTTTCCAGCACGGCGACGATGCGCTCGCCGGTCCTGCCGTCCCATTTCTCGGGGATCGCGCCCTTCTTCCATCGGCCGGCGAACAGGCGTTCCAGCGCGGGGGCGAGCGCGGCGGGATCGGTTCCGAGTATCTCGTTGGTGCCGACGCTCACCGTCTCGGGGCGCTCCGTATTGTCGCGCAGCGTCATGCAGGGCACGCCCATCACCGTCGTCTCCTCGGTGACGCCGCCCGAATCGGTAATGACCGCCTTCGCGTGGCGCACGAGCCAGTTGAATTCAAGATAGGGCTGCGGCTCGACGAGGCGGATGGTGGCCGGCAGGTCGGGTAGCGCCTCCAGCGTCCTGGCCGTGCGCGGATGGACGGGAAATACCGCGGGCAGGCCGCGCGCCCCCTCGCCTACCGCCTTCAGCAATTGCCCGAAGGAGGCGGCCGCGTCGACATTGGCCGGCCGGTGCAGCGTCACCACGAGATAGCCGCCCGGCTTCAGGTCCATCTCGTCCCAGAAGGAGGGTGGCCGCAGCCGGTCGAGATTGGCGTTGAGCGTGTCGATCATGGTGTTGCCGACGAAGAAGATGCGCCCGTCCTCGATGCCGGCGCGCTTCAGGTTCTCGCCGGCGGTGTCGCTGGTGGTGAAGAACCAGTCGGTGATGGCGTCCGTCACCATGCGGTTGATCTCTTCGGGCATTCCCCAGTCGCCGGAGCGGATGCCCGCCTCGACATGGACGACCGGCACCCTCAGCTTCTGCGCGGCGATGGCGCAGGCCATGGTGGAGGTGACGTCGCCGACGACGAGGCACAGCCGGCTCGGCGCCTCCAGCAGAAGCTTTTCATAACGCACCATGATCGCGGCCGTCTGCTCGGCCTGCGTGCCGGAGCCGACCTCCAGGTTGACGTCGGGTTCGGGAATGCCGAGCTGGGCGAAGAAGTCGCCCGACATGCGCGCGTCGTAGTGCTGGCCGGTATGGACCAGCCGGTAGCGCAGATGGCCGCCCGCCTGCTTGCGCGCGTCAAGCGCCTTGATGATCGGCGCGATCTTCATGAAATTCGGCCGCGCGCCAGCGATGATGTCGATGCAGGTCACGACGGTTTTCTCAATGCCCCCATGAGGAGTATCCGTATACTTGCCAGGAGAGGCAGACCGTTGACCAGCCGTTCATAGGCGAGCCCGGCAACGTAAGTCACGGGATGAATGCGCAAATATTCCGGACGTCCTTCGACGAGTTCGATTGCTTCGACCTCGAAACCCGTCATGGCCGCCAGCCGCCGGATGGAACCGCGGCTGTTGGCACGGTAAAGCGTGGGAAAAGTATCCTCCTCCGCACGACCGCGTTTGCGGTTGATCGAAGGAAGCATCGGGATAGGGAATGGATTGCCCGTCGGTCACCCGCCCTTCGTCGAGGAAGGGATTCTGCTCCACGCGCGGATCGAGATCCACCCCGCATACGCGCGCGGCCAGACCGCGAAAGTTCATTTGACTGACGATACCGGCTCCCGCTCCGAGATCGAGCACGACGCTTTCCCGTGTATCGGATATCTATCAACATATTCCACCTGATCTGAAACGCGGTAAGCTCGCTTGACCACAATCGACTTGCCTGTCCGTCGCAAGAACAAAAATCTTGTCCACACTTGATGGCACCATGAGAATATAATCCTTTTTCTTGTCTGAAGGACCGTTCTCTTGGAAGCCACCGCCAATCTTTCCCTCCCCTATATCATGCCCGCGCAGGCGCAAAAGCATGTGATACATAACGAGGCGCTGCGCATGCTCGATGCAGTGGTCCAACTCGCGGTCGGCGATCGCGATCTTGCCGTTCCGCCGCATGCGCCCACCGAGGGCGAAAGGCACATCGTCGCCGCGGGGGCGAGCGGTGCTTGGGCCGGGCAGAGCGGGCGGGTCGCCGCGTTCCAGGACGGCGGCTGGGTGTTCTTCACGCCGCAAGAGGGCTGGATCGCCTGGATCGCCGACGAGGACAAGGCCCTGGTCTTCGACGGGACGGCGTGGGTCGAGTTCGCCGGCGCGGCCAGCGTCGAGTCCGTTCCCCTCATCGGCGTCAACGCCACAGCCGACGCGACCAATCGCCTTTCGATCAAGTCCGACGCGGTGCTGCTGAGCCATGACGACGCCACGCCGGGCAGCGGCGATTTGCGCCTCACGCTCAACAAGGCGGCGGCAGGCCGCACGGCCTCGGTGCTGTACCAGACCGGCTGGTCGGGCCGCGCCGAGTTCGGCACCACCGGGGACGACGATTTTCACGTCAAGGTCAGTTCCAACGGCTCGACCTGGCGCGAGGCGATCGTCGTCAACCACAACACCGGGACCGTCTCCCTGCCGCTGACGCCGCCGCTGGCCGCGCCCTTCAACCTGCTCAAGGACGCCGGCCGCTTCGCCGGCAGCCCCGAACCGCGATCGGCGACGGCGACGAGCTTCGCCGCGCCGTCCTATTTCCTTCCGGTCAACGGGTCGACCTTCGCGCAGGGGCCGAAATTCATCTTCAACAACAACGACTATGGCGGCAGCGCAGGCGTGCTGGACGCGGATGTCGATGCGCTCGTCTCCAGGCTGAAGGACGCCGTCAACCCGTCCTTCCGCCGTTACGGCGTCGAATTCTATCTGATGGAAGTGACGGCCGGCGCCGGCACGGCGACGGCGCTGACCGTGGGAAGTACCACCTATTACATCTGCATGACCAACACAAACGCACCCGTGCCGGCGCAAATGAGCATCAATTTTCATATCCTCGTGAAATCCGGCGCCGTCGCCCTCATGTACAATGCGGACGAATCGACGTTGCATCTCGACGGAACGCCTCATACGAGCCATCAGGCGCTCGGGCCGGGAGACGGCTGGAAACAGGTGACGCGCCTGGCCAACCGCAACCCGCGCCAGTTCGTCGGCTACAACAACATCCTGAAACGCCTCTACGCGACGCCGGGAACGATATTCTATATCGCCGCCCCCTTCTTCACGCCGGGCCATGTCCCGATCTCTCCCGGCCTGCTCTACGGTGTGGTGCCGAGCCTCGAAGTGTGGCGGTAGAACATGTAGGACAAGGCTAAAAGGCATCGTACTGTCAAATGGCGTCAAATCTCAATGTGAAGTGCGACAGCGTAAGATAATGTATCGGCCAATTCCTGCTGAGAATGCCAAGAGGATATATTGACGACCAACGAAGATCTCTTAGCATAAATCCCGAATCTTGAAAGACCGATGTCCAGACCTCAGGTTGTTGATGCTTACTCCATTCGATGGACGGCACAAGAGGATTGCGCAATCCGATATCATTCCAGAAATTGCGGCGTCCACAGTCGGCAACGATCACACAGCCGCCATCGGCGATCAGACCCCTTAATTGGTGCAGGATTTCCCTGTAGCTGGCCACCGCCTGTTCGCTGACGTGCAGCGAAACGACGGCTTCCTCGTCCAGATGATTGATTACGTTGAAGAGGACAACAACATCGAAGGGTCCGTCGGATGGCTTCAGACCTTCGAGAAAACTGGCTCGCGCATCGATGACATTTCCAAGATTGAGATCATCGATTGTTTTTTGGAAGTGAGCGAGCGTTCCTTCCGTACTGCCATCATGTTCGGGCTCGATACCGAGGACGTGGCTTGCCCCATGAAGGCCTGCCCACACGGCAAAACTGCCCTTGCCACATCCAATGTCCAGCACCCGGGCTCCATCGAGCTTCAATCCTTCGAACAAAAACGAACATCGCTTTCGATAGCGGTCAGCGCTGCGATAGCCGAAATTTTGTGCGATCTTATCCAAAGGGGTCGAAGGGGTGACACCCATCTGCTTCTCCATTGTGGCAGTAGCCGGATTTGATATCCGTTTCCCCGGTGCGGCTAGAATTTCATTTTTTCGATCGTGTCAATTCGAAACATGACAGTAAAGTCGACGGATAGATGCGGATAGCATCGCGCATCTTCGCTGCGTAGCGCGGGCGCAAATTCGCTGTTCAGCATGACATGACGCGAGATGCCTCTGTTGTCCAAGCAATATTGCTCTTCTGATTGGCTAAAGCGCGCCCGGCTGCGTTCACTTTCCGTAGTAGTCCCTGAACCACTCGACGAACCGGGTAATGCCATCGTGAAAATCCGTGTGGGGCCGGTATCCGGTCAGCCTCTGTAGCAGGCTCGTGTCTGCCCACGTTGCCATGACATCACCCTTCTGCATCTCCATGTAGTTGCGGATCGCCTTCTTGCCGAGACACGCTTCGATGCCGTCGATGAAATCCAAGAGCCGCACCTTGTCGGCATTGCCGATATTGACGACACGATAAGGCGCCACCGGCGAGAGGCTATCTCCCGGCTCGATCTCTTCCTTCGAGGCAGGCCGCACCGGAACCGCGTCGATCAGCAGGCGGATACCGCGCACCAAGTCCTCGACATAGGTGAAGTCGCGATACATATCGCCATGATTGTAGATGTCGATCGGCCGATCATCGAGAATGGCGTCCACGAATTTGTAGAGAGCAAGATCCGGACGCCCCCACGGGCCATATACCGTAAAGAAACGAAATATCGTCGTGGGCAGGTTCCATAGGTGTGCATAGGCATGCGCCATGCTTTCACCAGCCTTCTTCGTCGCGGCATAGATGGTAAGTTGGGTATCTGCCTTGTCCATCTCGCTGAAGGGCATCTCGTCATTGCCGCCATAGACCGACGAGGTGGACGAGATTAGCAGGTGCTGGACATCAAGCCGTCGCGCCGCCTCCATTACATTGAAGGTGCCGATGACATTGGCATCGAGATAGGCGCGCGGATTTTCAAGACTGTAGCGCACGCCCGCCTGAGCGGCGAGATGGATGATGATATCGGGGGCGAATTCATTGGCCACTTTGTCGAGTTTAGCCTGATCCTCCAGCATCGCCTCGCTCGCCGAGAAGGCTGGATTTTGCAGCAACATCGCGTGGCGGCGCTGCTTGAGCCGGACATCATAGTAATCTGTCATTCCATCATAGCCATGGACGCGGAAACCTTCAGCCAGCAGGAGACGCGCGAGATGAAAACCAATGAACCCTGCGGTGCCGGTGATCAAAACCTTGCGCGCTTGCGTCGACTCAATGGTCATCTGCCAACTTCCTTGTATCTATTGCGAAATTCGGTGAAGGAGGCTGTGCAGCAGATATTCCTGGTCCATGCTGTCGAGTTGCAACGTGTCGACAACGCCGATGAGACTACCGGACCCACTGAAACAGTCTTCATCAATTATTGTGGTTTCGGCCTTTTATTGTCCCAGCACGGCTCTGACATTGAGCCCTCAGCCTGTCGATCTCATCAATCCACCGGGCAGCGATCGCCCTGGGTGCATAGATGTCAACGGCATTGCGTGCCTTGTCTGCATAGTCCTTACGCAAATCTTCATCATTCATGACGTGATGCATGGCCTCGGCAAGTGCCGGTGTATCGTCGGTGGAAACCAGTATGCCATACCGTCCATCCTGCAAAATCTCGCGCGTACCTCCCGGCGAATCGGTTGCAATCACGCAAAGATCGGCCGCCAATGCTTCAAGTATAGCATTTGGAAACCCGTCATATTTTGCCGTATGCAGGTAAAGATCGGCCGCCGCCAAGGCATCGAGCGGAGCATCGGTATGGCCCGGCAAGCGAATACGTTCTTGAAGTCCATACTGCTCGATCCGTTGTTCAAGTTCATGGCGAAGGCTTCCTTCGCCATGAATGACGATATCCCAATCTGGGACCTCGGCAGCGATCGTCGCAAACGCATCGATCAGGCGATCGAATCCTTTCTCCTCTTCGAGCCGTCCTAGGGAGAGCGCATATCGCCGTTCCCGCGGCGCACGGCCAAGACTGCCTCTCGTTTCCGCCGGTTGAGCCGGATTGGCAATGACGCAAGCCTTGATGTTGAGGTTGCTCGCATACCAGTTCTGGACATCGCGCGTCTGCACGCAAAGCAGGGATGCGCGTGGATATATCAATTTTCGGGCCGCCATCCGCAGGGGCGCGGAGAGGTGCAAGGCGGGATGGGAACGCTCGCTGATCAGCACGGGAACGCCAAGCGTTGTACCGGCGAGAACCGTGCAGATATTGGCTTCGTCCAGGAAGCTTATGATGGCTGTGGGTCGCACACACCGGAAGACGCGATGCAGCCTGAACACTCGGCGCGCATTGTTGCCAGCAAAGCCGAGCAGCCCCCGGGGTGACACGCTGGCCCCGATCTGATGCCGCACGATACGATCGTCCAGCGGATACACCGAGGCCGTATCTAGCTCCTCGTAGGTGACGAGATGAACCTCGTGGCCGGCCTTGATCCATTCGCCACAGAGGATCGAAGCCACACGGGCAGCACCGCCACCGGAAAGGTTCGGCAGCACGAAGACCAACCTATGTTTTTCCACTACACAGATACCTTAGTCGCCGTCCCGTCGTCAGGCACGAAACTCTCGGCCATGAAGCGAAGGGAATGTGTTATAATTATTCTACACTCCAGGATCGAAAGTGGCGTACCCTATATGAAACAGCAATAATAAGAGAAATATTTAAAATAGAACCAGAAATTGAAATAAAGATAACCGCAGAAATCGGACTAAATCCAAGATAATATGCATACAAAACTGAAATTACACGAAGAAAAACTGAAGTAATTCCAAATAATATAAATCTCTTCTGCTCATTAATGACAGGAACAGCTTTCACGCTTGGGATATTTGTGAATCCGAGGGCGAGCCACAATGAAAGCCAGCGCGCATATTCTCCCGCCTCGCGCCATTCCTCACCGAAGACAAACGCGAACAGCGATGGACCCGTGAGCATGATCGTTCCGAAGGGAACAAGGCCAAGCACAAACAGCGCGCCTGTCGGCAATAGAACCAGCCGTCGCAAGTCCTCGCCGCGATTCGCCGCCTCTGCCAACCGCGGGTAGAGAACATTCCCCACAGAAGCACCGATCAAGGTAATGGGTGCAGTGAGAACACTATATGCAAGCACGTAGAAGCCGGTAACGGCTGCGCCGTAGAAACCAGCAAGCAGGATCAGCGGAAGTCCGTGCGACAGAGCATTGAGAAGTTCCTGTGGCGCGCGGAAGAAGGGGAAATCGCGATAGACACGCGCCAGTTCGACGAGTCCCTTTTGCGATTCGTCGGGAAAAGGATCCTCCCGCCGCGCCCTTCTCCAGCGATTGCCGGTCGTCAGCATAGCTGCGTGCACTGCTACGCCGACGGTGGAAACCACGATCAAGGACGATGCCAGCGGTTGAACGAAACCCAACCCCACTTTGGCCATGTTGACGATAAAGGCCTGCAATACAGCCACAGAGGCCGTAAGGGTAAACTGCCCCGTGCGGATCGACCATTGCTGCGCGGTCGCCAGCATGGTTGCGAACAAGATGACGAACGGCAGCAGGAGGATGAAGGGCGCGATCTGTTCCAGCCCGAAAAAGGCGACGATCCGTTCGGAGAACGCGACGAGCATCAGCGCAACGACCGCCGAGGTCAGGATCGCGATCATCAGCGACAGCCGCGCAAGCCCCCTTGCGTCCCTGTCCGACTTCGGCAGGACGATAGCTATCGGATATGCGAGGCCGGCAACAGGGGTCAGCACCGCCACGACCGACATGAAAAGCCCGAGTATTCCGAACGCTTCAGGACCATAGAGTCGCGTGATGACGGGATAGAATGCAATCGTGATCGCCTGCGCGACCGCGGTTCCGCTCGCAACCTTCACCACATTGCGTATGAAGGGCTTGCGCGCAAGGGCCTTTGCGCCGGGCATGAGCGAGGCCAATACGCCCATCAGACGATCCCGAGCGATTTGTAGATGTCTATCACATCCCCGGCGAAGTCACGTCGATCGGCTATCGGGAGGTTGAATTCATCCACGCAGAGGATCTTTTCTACGAGCTGACCCGCATCACGCGAGGCGAACAGAATGGCGCCTTGCGGCCGCGCGGCTGCATCTGACGCGATTGCCGGCTTGTCATACCAAAGCGCCTCGCGCACTGAAATCGCGTCCCCATCGGTGATCGTGGGGCGCACGAAGAGGTCGCACAACCGCAGCACGCCCGCAAACGAAACCTGTCCGATAACAATCTTAATGCGGTCGTCCAGCCCTATCTCGGCTATGCGCGCGAGCAGACGATGAAAATCCGCTTCGTTTGGTCCCGCATTCGACAGGCAGATGATTGCGGAGTGGCCCCGTCCGATCCTTGCATCCTTGAAAGCATCGATGACGAGATCGAGACCGTATATGTCGATCCCATCTATCCTCGCCGTGTTGGATGCGTTTACCGCGATGATACGGCGCCCTGCAGAGCGTTGCAGATCGACCCATTCAACAATGTCGCCGGAAATTTCCTCGTCCTTCGGCCGAGGGGCGATGAAGGCCGGGATCACATGCGATGCTCCGCCGAAGGTCTTTGCCACCGCCTCGCTGACACCAATGCGTGTATAGCCCAATCGGCAGGCCAACCTCAGCGCCCACAAGGCAGGGCGCGAACCTCGGCTTGAGTGCACGGTATGAACGACGCGCCGCCCCAATATGCGGGCGGCAAGCGTATGAATGAGGCGGACGAAGTGGTTGGAGCTGTGAATATGCACGATCTGAAATCGGCGAAGGAGAGCGATGTAGCCCCACGGAGAGATGCTTCGGAGATTGGGGAAACCGTCAGTTCTCTGCCTGGATTCGTCGAGAATTTCGTGGGGGATACCTTCTACCGCAAGCCGGGCGGCAAGACGCTCGACATGGATGGAGACGCCGCCCTTCGGTGGTGGTACTGGGCCGACCAGCAAAATACAATTAAGGGCTACGAGCCCACCAGGATCGCCAATGTGCACTTCGATGCTACTCTCAGATTATCTTAAAGACAAAAAATACCACACGCACACCGTCGATATTTTATAATAACCAATATTGTACATTATAATATATATTTTTATAACCAAATACTTTTTATTAGGCGATTAGCAAACTAGATCATCATTCTAAATTCTTCGCCGTGATCGCTTTTTTGCATACCTCCATGAAACGCCAGCAAGGAGTCCGAAGATAATTGCAAGCATGACATTGTGATAACGCAACGCAAGACTCATATGACTCACGATCATATTTACCAGAAGAACAAACAGACATGTCAGTTCGAGGCGACTACGGACGTAACGTAAGCTGGAAAGAGCAGCAGACCCCATCGCTGCGATGAGTAACAACAGAGGCAGCACGCCGCTTTCGCTCCATATCATCAGGAATGTGTTGTGGGCACCTTGCCAAGCGTCATGTTCCAACACGCCACCTATAATATGGTGTGCGCTACCGAGACCGCTGCCAAGTGGAAAGTCGTTCAACGCTCTCTCTATAACCAGTCTCCATAGGTAGGTACGCCCTGTACTCGTCGTCTCGTCGATCTGACCGCTGAGAATCTGCCCTACCGCCAGCACGCGTCCTCTCTGGTGTTCGTCCAGATCCAACATTGGACTGTCGACGATCGCAATGAGAATCCCCTCGGCATCCTGAAGGAACAGAATGACGACGAGCATGCCTAGAGTCAGGATAACAAGCCCGATTCCCCTGGCGGCGCGCACCAAATGCCAGGCAAGGACGATCACCAGACACACCATGCCGGTCTTGGAGAAGGTCATGAAAACGGCAGTTCCCGCCATTGCCAGGGCGGCAATCTGGATAAGCTTGCTGCGGAACGGCAAAGCGAGCGTCAGCGCGACCGCCAGAACCGACACCATCGCGGCCTCGTTTGGGTTGCCGAAGAATCCGCCCATCCGTTGCTGGAAGGAAAACGGCAGGTTGACGTAATATTCATAGAGTATTGGCGATGCCCAGACCGAGGCCGCCGAAAGCAGGAAGACGTTGCGGACGAAAGCCAGGAAGCCGTCCAGACGCGGTCCCGGCTCCAGGCGAGCGACGTAACCGGCCAAACCCCATAGGATGAGTAGAGCCCCTCCATAGGCCCGATAGTACTTCCCTGGGGCTTCAACGGATAAAAGTGGATCGTAGAACAGTGCGCCGAAAAGAAGATAGCTGACGATCGCCAAGAACAGCAGCGCGAACGGCAGCGACCAGACCCGACGTCCGGCGGCAAGCACGAGAATCGAGGCGGTGCCCAGCATCAGAAGCGATACGGCGCCACCTTGGTCGAACATCATCGAAACCACGCCGTTGAGGTTCAGCACGCAAATGATCACCAGCACCTTGGCGGGCCAGTCGATGCGCCAGTCGCCACTGGCCTCCCGCTTTTGCGCGCGCGTCGTCACTGGCAAGTGCCCGCAATTGGAGCAGCAGCGCATGCCACCATGCCGCTGGCGTTCGTCACCGACAACAACGTGGTCCGCACAATCTTGAAAGCCCTCTCCTGTCGCGCGGCGTTCACTGGTCTGCGCCGTCCTCTGTCGTCTGGTTGTAGATGTCCTCCAGCCGCACGATGTCGTCCTCGCCGAGATAGTCGCCGGTCTGCACCTCGATCAGAATCAGGGGCTCGCTGCCGCGATTGGCGAGGCGGTGGATCGCGCCGCGCGGAACGTGGAGCGACTGGCCGGGAAGAAGCGTGCGCGTCTCATCGTCTATCGTCGCTTGCGCCTGCCCGCGCACCACCACCCAGTGCTCGGCGCGGCGGCGGTGCTTCTGGAGCGACAGCGCGCCGCCCGGCGTCACGACGATCCGCTTGACCTGATAACCCTCGCCGATGTCGAGCCGCTCGTAATTGCCCCACGGGCGGAAGGTCTGGAGGGTTTCCACCGCTTCGCCGCGCCCTTCGGCCCGAAGGCGCGCGACAAGGCCCTTCACCGCCTGCGCCCGGGATTTGGGAACCACCAGAAGGCTGTCGCGGGTGGAAACCACGACCATGCCGCTGACGCCCGAAAGCGCGGTCAGCCGGTCCGCGGAGTGGACGACGTTGTCCTTTCCGTCCACGATCACCGTCGCCCCGGCCGTCGCATTGCCGCAAGCGTCGCGCGGCAGCATGGCGGCGACCTCGTCCCAGCTTCCGACATCAGACCACGCATAGTCCACGGCGAGCACGGCGGCGCGGTCGGTCTTCTCCATCACCGCGTGGTCGACGGCGATCGCCGGCGAGGCGGAAAACGCCGCCGCGTCGAGCCGCAGGAAGTCGAGATCGACCGTGGCGCGGTCGTGGGCCTGCGAGACGGCGGCGCAAACCTCCGGGGCCAGCCGCTCGAGCTCGGCCAGGAACGCGGCGGCGGAGAACAGGAAATTGCCGCTGTTCCAGAGACAGCCCTCGGCGACGTGGCGCGCGGCCTGCCCGGCTGCGGGCTTTTCCACGAAACGCCTGACCGCATGCGCCGTTTCGAGCCGTTCGCCCGGCAGGATATAGCCGTAGCAGGTGGCGGGCCGGTCCGGGCGGATGCCGAAGGTCACCAGCCGGCCGGCGGCGGCTTCGGGCAGCGCGGTCTCCACGGCCGCGGCAAAGGCGGCCGCGTCGGGAATGTGATGGTCGGCGGCCAGCGCCAGCACCATGGCGTCGGGCGAACGCCTCAAGGCGTGAAGGCAGCCCGCGGCGATCGCGGCGCAGGAGTTGCGGGCCACGGGTTCGAGCAGGATGTCGGCGTCCGTCGCGATCCGTTGCAGGTCCTCGGCGAGCAGGAAGCGGTGGTCGTGCGCGCCGACGACGATCGGCCGCCGGTCGAAAAGCGGGGCGCGGCAGCGCAGCACCGTGTCCTGGAACAGCGAGCGCGCCGTGCCGAAGCGCAGGAACTGCTTCGGCTTCGAGGCGCGGGAAAGCGGCCACAGCCGCGTACCGGAACCGCCGCTCAGGATGACCGGAACGACGCGCATCAGCGCCTTCTCCGCCGCCGACGCGGCAGGCGGGCCGTGAGATCGGTTCCGATCCCGGTCGATGGCTTGAAGCCGAAGGCCATTCTTCGATGCGGTTCCGTCGTCGCGTGGAAGATCGCCAAGCCATTTCGCCGGGGCAGCCTTCCATAGCTACCGCACTCCGGGGTGAAACCGCGGAGTGCGTCATTCCTGAAACCGTCCGATCGGCGCTGCCGTGAAAAGCCGGACGGGTTGGGACAAAGGGCCGCTAGCACGCCCGGTTCGCGACCGGCCTTACCCGTGGGCGGGCAGCAGCGCCTGCGCGTCAAGCGTGACGGCGACCTCTCCGTGCATGATGCGCAACAGCACGCGCGCCCTGCCGGCATCGTCGAGGCCGACGAGCGTGCCTTCGGCTTGCGCGAGAGCGCCGGAAACCACGCAGACGGCATCGCCCAGCCGGACCCCGACCATGCCGTTGAATATCCCGTTCGCGTCGGTCGCCGCGCGCAACGCCTCGACAAGGCCGCCGGGACAGGGGCAAGGCCGTTCGCCCTGCATCAGCAGCGATCGCACGCCGCGCGTGCCGTTGATGGAGCGCCAGCGCTGGCGCTCGACATTCATCGACACGAACATGTAGCCGGGGAAGAACGCGACACGCTTCTGGCGGCGGCTGCGCGCATGGCGGACGCTGCGGAGCTGGCGCGGCATCCACACGTCGAAACCCTGCCGTTTCAGGTGCGCTTCCGCGCCGTCCTCGCATCCGGGCTGGGCAGCCACCACATACCACCGATCGGCCATGCCGTCACATTCACCAGTTGACGCCGCTGCCGGCATATTGGGAAACGACCCCGGAATGTCAATCTGCGCCGGGAGGTCCCGAAGGCCTTGTCCGGGGGCTTTCCCGGGGACATCCGGCCGGGGATGTTATTCTTGTCATTGCCTGACCGGCACATTAAGGATCGCACCAGATGCGAGCAGCGAGGTGAAATCGAGATGGCTGACGATACCGTGGCAGACGACGAAATCTCGCTGTCCGACATTATCAGGCGCCTTTGGGCAGGACGCGGCATCATCGTCATCCTGCCGATCATCGCGGCGGGGCTGGCGGTGTTGTTCGTCGTCCTGTCGGCGCTCGGCATCAACCGGCCGGTCACGTATTTCGTCAACCTGAAGAACATCGAGAACCAGCGCTATCCGAACGGAACGGCGTTCTCGCCGCAGGATCTCCTCATCTCGGACGTTCTGGCCGAGGTCAGGACGCGTTTCGACATACCGGCCAATGTCGACGTTCGCGAAGCCATCACCGTCAACTACGATTCGCCGGTCGCGGCCGGCATAACACGCGCCTATCGCGACCGCCTGACCGCGAGGAACCTGACGCAGGCGGAGATTTCCACGATCAACGACGCCTATACGGCGGAACTGGGAGCGGCGGTCAGAAGCTCGCTTCGCATCAATGTCGATTACCGCGCGCTCGGCGTCGACGCGGTCACGGGCCTCGACATCGCCCGGACCCTGCCCGAGATATGGACGAAGATCTACACGACGCAGTTCCGGATCTTCATGGATACGCGGCTTGCCGACTATTCGGTGACGCGCACGACGGAAGACCTGGCCACGACGTCGAGCATTCTCGTCGCCGACGCGCGGCTGGCCACCATGCGAAGAGGGTTGGAGATCATCCTCAGCGACAACAGGCTTTCCCTGCTGCGCACGCCGGACGGCACCACCCCCGCCGATCTCAGGGAGGACCTGCGCCGTTTCACCACCGTCTTCTTCAACCCGATCAAGATTGCCGGTTTCCAGCACGACGATGCGGTTTCGGCGGCCTACGTCGCCGAATTGCGGATGGACCTCGCCGACATGCGCAGGCGCATCGCCGCCTATGACGAGTCGCTCAAGGAACTGCGCGACCATCAGCGCGCGAGTCAGATGCCCGCCGCAGGGCAGCCGGCGGCGGCAGACGGCAGCATGCTCCAGGTCGGGGACGCCGCCCTTCGGGAGATCGTGCAGCTTGCGCAGCAGGCGTCCTTCGCCACCTTCGTGCAGGACACGCTGAACAAGCGCAACGATCTGATGTTCCAGATATCGGGCCTGATAAAGGAGCTCGAGCTGGCGACGCACAATGTCGAAGCCGTCTCGCAGACGGATATCCATGCGCCCGCATCGGAGGCGCTGCACGAGCTGACCGGCCAGTATTCGCAACTCATCACGGCGGCGCGGACGCAGATCCTCGATCGCGGCGGCGACCTGTACGAGCCGGCGCTCGGCCCGCTGATTACCGGCTCGCTCATCAACACGAGAAATATCATGCTGGTTTTCGCCGCCGCGCTCGCCGGCGGGTTGCTCGCCGTCATCGGCGTGCTGTCGTGGTCGTTCCGCCCCCGGAAAGCCTGACCGCCCGCCACCTGCAAGACCGGGTTGACACCGGGGCCGGCGACGGCCCGCCATGCAGGCGGGCGTGATTTTCCGCCTGCGAGGTTTTTCATCTCAGGCATCGGGTTTGCCGTTTAGGAACGCCAACCCCGCAAAACGCTCCAAGCTGAAGGCCGGCGCACGCAGCCCGCGAGCCTCCCCCCGAAACGAAGAAGGCGGCCGTCGCAACGGCCGCCTCGGTGAAATCGTTCACACGCCGCGAGCAGGAAGGGCGCGGCGCGAAGCCGCCCCGGCCTCAGGAGCAGCCGCTGGTCGCGCCGCAGGTGTCGCACTTCTCGCAGGTGCCGTTGCGGACCATGGTGAAGTTCTGGCACTCGGTGCACATGCTGCCGGTGTAGCCCTGCATCATGGCCTGCGCCCGCCGCTCGGCCGTGAGCGCCTTGGCGTCGGCCGCTTCCCTGGCCGCCACTTCCGTGAACAGCGCGTCGGCCCTCGCTTCGGCCTTCTCCTCGATCGCGGCTTCCTCGGCCAGTTCCCTCGCCCGCTCCTCATAGTCGCGGCGGAAGGCCGTCACCACGCCCTGATCCGCATCGAGCTTGCGCGCGGCGGCCGAGCCGATCGCCGTCACCGTGGCGCCGCCGGAGACCGAGGCGCGCGGCGCGGAGCCGGAAGCGCCCTTCGGCTCGCCGCCGCCGGTTCCCGTGCCTCCCACCAGCGTCGGCTTGTAGCCGCGCGTCCAGCCGGTCGAGATCAGATTGGTCTTGCCCTCCTGGATGCCCTTGCCGAGCGTGGTGTTGGAGAAGTCCGAGGTGTCGACATGGGCGAGATCGTGGCGACCGAGATAGGAGATCGCCAGCTCGCGGAAGACGTAGTCGAGGATCGAGGTCGCGTTCTTGACCGCGTCGTTGCCCTGCACGACGCCGGCCGGCTCGAAGCGGGTGAAGGTGAAGGCCTCGACATACTCCTCGAGCGGCACGCCGTATTGCAGGCCGAGCGAGATGGCGATGGCGAAGTTGTTCATCATCGCCCGGAAGGCCGCGCCCTCCTTGTGCATGTCGATGAAGATCTCGCCGAGCCTGCCGTCGCCGAACTCGCCGGTGCGCAGATAGACCTTGTGGCCGCCGATCACCGCCTTCTGGGTGTAGCCCTGGCGGCGGTTCGGCAGCTTTTCGCGGTCGCGCACCACCTTCTCGATCACGCGCTCGACGATCTTCTCCGTCACCTGCGCCACGCGCGCGGCCGCCGGCTGGGCCGCCAGCTCCTCGGCGCGGTCGTCGGCCTCGTCATCCTCGTCGGCGATCAGCGAGGCGTTGAGCGGCTGCGAGAGCTTGGAGCCGTCGCGGTAGAGCGCGTTGGCCTTGAGCGCCAGCTTCCACGACAGCATGTAGGCGCTCTTGCAGTCGTCGACGGTCGCCTCGTTGGGCATGTTGATCGTCTTGGAGATCGCGCCCGAGATGAAGGGCTGCGCCGCCGCCATCATGCGGATGTGGCTCTCGAC
>ERZ869909.1863-NODE-1863-length-15679-cov-5.057685_pt1 | contig 15679 bp, 10 predicted proteins | sample MGYA00520892_ERZ869909 | MGnify/ENA primary metagenome ERZ869909 (study PRJEB32215, sample SAMEA104723947) | bioreactor metagenome | biome: bioreactor; feature: anaerobic bioreactor; material: water | place: China | collected 2015-03-12 ...
TATGATACTCGTTCTCATCAGTTTAATTTTCAACCAGGCCCAGTGTTTAGCCATTTACTGCTGGCTGATGAAATCAATCGCGCCAGCCCCAAAACTCAGAGTGCCTTGCTCGAAGCGATGGAAGAGCAGCAGGTGTCCATCGATGGCAAAACCAGAGCCTTGCCTTCGCCTTTTTTTGTGATCGCTACGCAAAACCCACTGGATCAATCCGGTACCTCGGCGTTACCAGAGTCGCAATTGGATCGTTTTTTAATGCGCTTATCGTTAGGTTTTCCCGATAGAGCCGCTGAGTTTGAATTACTGGACTCCGATCGCGGTCAATCCAGATTAAAGCTGCTACAGCAACAATTGAGTATCGAGCAACTGATGGCGTTGCAAGCCAAGGTACCTCATATCCATGCCTCGGAAGCCTTAATCAACTATGTGCTGGATCTGGTCGCTCATAGTCGGCAGCACCCGGATATGCTGCCCTTATCACCACGAGCGGCCAAAGCCTTACTGCAGGCAGCCAAAGCCTGGGCTTTGATGCAAGAGCGCGATTATGTGACCGCCGACGATGTCCAGGCGGTCTTTCCCAGTGTGACGGAGCACCGACTGGATCCTAAATCGCGAGCGGCACAACCACGCTGGAGTTTGCTACTACTGCGTGAAACGCCTTGTTCTTTGTAGGATAGTCCATCTGTGGCTCACATGACTGCGATACTTCGACAAAAGCTGCGCCAACGCCTGCAGCACTGGCTGGCGAAGAAATTTACTGATAATACAAGCTTTCAGTTAAATCACGGCACCCTGCTGGTATTTCCCACCCGCTATGGCTTTTGGTTTGTGGCCTTGTTCGTCCTGCTCTATTTACTGGGGACTAACTACCAGAATAATCTGATTTTACTGTTGGGGTATCTGCTGCTCAGCGTATTTATACTCAGTATCTGGTTTGCCTGGCGAAACCTGGCTGGTTTAACCATCCAGGTGTCACCGCCTGCCGCGATTTATGCTGGCCAGCAAGTCCAGTTGCCACTCAAGGTGCAGCAACCAGCTTTCTATCAAGCCGTCCAATTTGCTTTTGGTCCGGCGAAGATCAAACTGAGCTCAAGCCAGCAAGCTCTGTTGCAATGGCCCGCCGCAAAAAGGGGACAGTACCGGATAGCCAATGTGTTGGTACAGACCGAGTATCCGCTTGGGCTTATTCGCTGTTGGAGTTACTTGCCGCTGCGACTGCATTATTGGGTTTATCCCACACCTTTAGAGCCCAGTACCTTGTCGGCAGGTGCTGATGCTAAAGCGGATAGCAGCCAGCAGAGCGCTGTAGAACTGCCGGATCAGTTAAAAGCTTACCAGGCCGGAGACTCGATTCGACGCTTGCACTGGAAGCGACTGGCCCGCCAGCCTGACGCACCGGTGGTTAAAGTCTCCGAGCAACAGCCGAAAGCCGATCCGCGTTGGTTGCAGGTGCCGCCGTTGCAAGGTGCGGCTCTTGAGCAGTGTTTATCGGAAGTCTGTTATCAGTTACTGGAACTTGAAGCAAAACAACTAAGCTATGGCTTGCGAACACCCGCCGGAGATCTGCCACTTGGTCAGGGCCCGCTGCATTTGCAGCAATGCCTACAAAGGTTGGCACTATGTTAAATCAGCAACGTTTTTTTCAGTTAGCTCCTGCCTTGCAACTGCTGCTGATTGTACTGCTGTTACCCGCCTGGCAAGGCTGGAGTCTTGCCCTGCTGTTAGTGCTCAATGCCATGGCCTGGTTGCAGGCTTATCAAAAAATCCCGGTTCTGAGCCTGCGGCTGGTCAATGTGATCGCAGCTATAGCGGTGGTAATATTGCTACTGGCCATCCGTCAGCTGGGTTCAATGAACTTTTTAATGCATATTTTGCTGCTATCGGCTTTGTTGCGTTTGCTGGCGTTATCAAGACAAAGTGAAGCCCGTCAGCTGATATGGGTACAGTATTTCATTCTGGGCTGTAGTTTTTTATTTCACCAGTCGATGGCCATGGCGGTGCTGATTTTCTCAGTCACAGCGCTAAACTTACTGCTGCAATACTTGCTGTTTGCAGAGCAATTGCCCAGTCGTAAACAGTTGGCTGCAGATAGCCGCTTTGTGCTGTTGCTGCTCCCTCTTTGGCTTGGCAGCTTTTTGTTGTTTCCGAGGCTGGCACCATTGTGGCAACTGCCCAGTGCCCAACAAGCCACCACCGGGCTTGCCAATGAGATTGAGCCTGGCACCATCGAGCAACTGGTACAAAGCAATGCGACCGCTTTTCGGGTTCGATTCGACTCGGAGCTACCCGCACAGGCTGAGCGCTATTGGCGCGCCAAAGTATTTGAGCAATTTGATGGCCGGCGCTGGTCGGTTCAACAAAATTTTCATCGCTCCAGTCGGGTCCCCCGTAGCTCTGAGTCTGCGGAGCTGGTGCATTATCAGGTGATCGCTGAGCCGAGTTTTCAGCGCGCTGTGTTTAGCCTGGGTACGCCGGTCCGCTGGGGGCAGGAGCTAGAGCCCTTAGCGGCCGGACTGCTGCGCACCAATCGCCCAATCAGTCAGCGTATCAGTTATCAGCTGAGCAGTGCGCTGCAACCCGTGCCTTTAACCGATGACAATGAACGGCGCTGGAATCTGGTGACCGGAAATCACAATGCAAGAAGTCAGCAGTTTGCCAATGAATTGCTGGCAGCCCATCCAGAGCCACATCACTTTGCCGGTGCCGTCCTGGAGCATTTTCGTCAGCATGAATTTTACTACACGTTAAATCCGCCTTTGCTCGGACGTCATAGCGTGGATGACTTTCTGTTTGAAAGCCGGGCCGGCTTTTGCAGTCATTATGCTTCTGCCATGGCTTTGTTAATGCGCCAGGCCGGGATCCCGGCCCGGGTCGTGGGTGGCTATTTAGGCGGCGACTGGTACCCGGAGCAACAGTACTTACTGGTGCGTCAGCGCGATGCGCATGCCTGGGTGGAGTATCTGGTGGATGATGTCTGGCACCCGGTGGATCCCACCGCTGCTATTGCGCCAGAGCGGGTATTGGATGGCTTGGACAGTGCTTTATCGGCCGATGATATGGCTCTGCTTGGCCGCTCCTTGTTTGGTGAGATGCCATTGTTTGCCCAGCTACGGTTGCAACTGCTGCATCTGGATTACTACTGGTCGGTCTGGGTGCTTGGTTTTAACCAGCAGCGACAGGATGCGCTCTGGCAGTCGTTGCGTCAGTTTTTTCGCCACTGGCAGCAATGGCTGCTGGCAATACTACTGCTGTGTACGCTGTTGCTGGTGATATTGGCAGGCTATAGATGGCAGCGAAAACAACCGCCAAGCCTTTCTCAGCAGTTGATCAAGGCCATCCCCCAGTTAAGCACCAGGCCGCCGCAAAGCAGCCTTAGCCACGCCCTCAGCTTACTGGCTGAAAGTAACGCCCATGAGCAGCTTTTACTGAAGCAAATCGCCCACTGGTATGAGCGCAGTGTCTTTGCCTCAGATAAGTCAGCACAGCAACGGCTGCTTCTTCTACTACAGCAGCAAAAACACCGCCTTAAAAAACTGAGCGCAATACAACAGGGCAGTGAATAACTGCCCTTAACACCACGAGTGGCAAAAGCAGCTAGCGGCGAATATCCGCTGCAGGGCCAGGCTGCAAAGGCTCGGCTTTAAGCTCAGGAATTGGCTCCCGCTGCACTTTGCCCCGCAGATAATCAATGGCAAAGTTGAGCTGGGCATCTTCACCGCGAAAGGTCGCCACCGGCATATTGCGTACCTCATAATCCGGCGCTACACCATAGCCTTCAATGATATAACGCCCATCCATCGCAAACTGAGGCGTCTCAGCCACCCGGGCCACACCGCGATCTGTCAGTAAGTTGCGCCCGGTTAACCAGACACCGGCCCCGGCCGTGCGCATCCCCACCAAAGGCCCTAATTCCAGAGCTTTGACACCGGCGGCAAAGGTTTCCCCATCGGAGTAGGTCAGCTGATCGGTGAGTACCACTAAATGGCCTCGGAACGTCTGCTGCATATTGGTGTATGGGCCACCCTGGGTCGGTTGCCAGAAAGCCCAGGCCCGGCGCAGCAGTTTTTCGATGATCCAGCTGTCGATGTTGCCACCGCGATTACGCCGCACATCAATGATCAAGCCATCTTTGTCGACATTGGCATAAAACTCCCGGGCAAAGTTGGCAATATCATTCGGGCCCATCGCGTACAGATGCAGGTAACCGAACTGCCCTTCTGAAGCCGTGTTTACTGTAGCCGCATTGTTAAACACCCAATCCTGGTAACGTAACTGATGGTCGCGCCCGGCATTGACCGGCACCGCCACCGTTTGCAGGCGACTAGTCCCACGGCTTAAATCCAGCAGCACCTGGCGACCGACCTGATTGCGCAGCTGCTGTTGCACATCGGCCACTGTTTGCACGGTACGGCCATTGACCGCCCGGATCAGATCCCCTACCCGCGCATCCACCCCGGGTTGCGCCAATGGCGCCGCCTGGGCTGGCAGCTCTGGATCAGTGCGATAAATATGGGCAATACGCACACCCTCTGCGGTCGTTTCCAGACTGGCACCCAGACTGGCAGCGGCCGGCGTTGGCCGCTGCGTCGGGTAATCGCCACCACGCACCTGAGAGTGCAATGCGTCGAGCTCGCCCATCATCTGGGCCAGCACATCATCCAGCTCGTGTCGGTCTGATACCCGCTCTACCAGCGGCAGATAGCGTGCCTTGGCATCCTGCCAATCCAAACCACGCATGGCTTTATCAAATAAAAACTCGCGTTGCATCAGCCAGGCATCACGGAACATCTGCTGCCATTCCTGCTTAGGATCCAGCGCCAGCTGCCATTGCCGGCTGTTTAGCAGCGCCGAACTTAAATCAGCGGGTTCTCTATCGCCGATATCCACCACATACATAGGCCCGGTGCCATTGCCTTGCTGTTTACGCAAATACAGCAGTTTGCCATCGTGCGATACCCGGTAATCGGCAATAGCTGAGCCGTAGTGCTCGATTTTTGCATCCCGGTTATCAATTTTAATCACCTTCAGATCCGGGCTGCTGCCGGCATCATGGCTCCACTCACGCACAAACAAACGCTGCTCGGTCACACTGAGCTGGGTGTAGTTACCGGCCGATACCGGTACCTGCCATAAACGCTGATTCAGCCCCTGCCAGTCAACCCGACTGACCGCCGCCGTTCTGCGGCCACGCCGTGCAGGCTCTTCCGTGCTAACGGCTTCGGCCACCGGTAATTCTGTCGGTGGCTGAAACGGGAAGGCCGCGGCCTGCTTCAGACTAACGGCAAAAATTTCACTGCGCCGGTCAAACATCGGCCCCAGGTTACGATCGCCCCAGGGATGACCCGGAGTGGCCCTGAAATGACGGTTGGATAAGAAATACAGCCAGTTGCCATCCGGGCTAAATGCCGGAGAAAACGACTCATACTTGCTGCTGGTAATCAGTTGATGCTTTTGATCGGCCAGCGAATACAGCAGGATCTGACTACGCTGTTGGCGATGTTCAACATGAGTTAATGCAATCAGTTGGCTATCGTGCGACCAGACGATATCGGCAAAAGGCGACAGACCCACGCCCCCGCTGAATGCCAGACGGTTTTCCAGCGTTTGCAGGTTCAGCAGCCAGAGGTTACCGGCTTTATCATCATGCGCCAGCCAGTTGCCGTCGGGCGATAACGCCAACTGCCAGCGAAAGCCAGTACCATCTTTGGTTAATTGCTTCGCTTCATTCCTGCCATCGGCGGCGTAGCGCCAAATTTCCAGCTCGCCGCTTTGGTCGCTGATGGCATAAACCCATTTGCCATCCTGGCTCAAAATCGCTTCGCGGATCCGGCTGTTCACCGGGGTATCAATTTCAACCAGCCGGGCTGGTGACTTGGCGGCAATCGCCACTTTGCCCCGGGCGGTTAGTACCACCTGATCGCCAAAACCAGCGTAATGGGCACTGGTCAGGTAATTCAGTGGCTGATCCAGCCAGCGCTCACGTTGATGCGGCCGATCCGACTGAATGCTGAGCTCCAGCAGGCGGTCCTGGCCGCTTTGCAGATCCAGCAAATGAATATCGGCACCCAACTGATAGACAATGCGACCCTGATTCAGATAAGCCTGCCGCACCTGCCAATCCTGATGATGACTATGCTGTTGCACATCACTGCCATCAGTTTGCATCGACCAGATGTTCGGATTGCCGCTGGCATCGCTGACAAAATACACCCGATCCTGCCACAGCATTGGGTTGCGCACCGAGCCATGATGGCCAGCGCTTAAAAGTTCAGCTTCCTGCGAAGATCCCAGCCGATAGCGCCATAACTCACCCATGGCGCCACCGCGATAAGTTCGGGCATTGTCACCGGTCGCTTGCAGGCCATGCTGCACAAAGTACAGCCACTCGCCATCGGCATCAAGCGCGCCCTCAATGGCATCGGCGACCGGCAGGGTTTCGGTTTTTAAGCTGGTAGGATCGACGGTTTTTAACAACCAGAAATTGGCAGGCCCAGCCACATGGTCGGTGGCATACAGCAGCTGGCCATCCTTGGTCCAGCCTTGCAGCCGGACCCGGCTATTTTCAAAGGTCACCCGTTTGGCCACGCCACCCGAGGCGGCTTTCACGTAGAGCTCCGGGGTTTGCTCGTAACTTGCCACAAAGGCCAGCCACTGGCCATCTGGCGATAAGCGGGCCTGCGTTTCTTCGGTCGGGTGCGTGGTTAAACGATGGCCACGTAAACTGGTTAAATCAGCCTGCCAGATATCGCCCTCCGAGGTAAACAGCAGGCTGTCTTGTTGCAGTGAAGGCGAGCGGAAATAACTATCGGATGCCAGGGCCCCGGTGGTCAATACAGCAGTAATGGCAAACGCCAGAGTGGTCTTTTTGAGCATCGCTTGGTCTTATTGTTAGCACAGAGTAAAACTACGCTACCAGAACCAAGGCAACAGGGCCAGAATCAATGCGGCTAATTCAGGTTTTAGGAAGGTGGATGACAGGCCGAAACGACAGGGGTGCCGTTTCGACCTGACAATGACTTGAACACGAGTGCAGCCCAGATACGTCCAAACTCTGGTATTAGCGCAGTTCAGTGCGCAGCTTACTGACGCAAGCCTTCGCTTTTTCAATCGCGTCTTCCGTACTGTCGCCAAGTGCCAGTGCCACGCCCATACGGCGTTTGCCCTGCACTTCTGGTTTGCCAAACAGTCGCACCTCGGTATCCGGCACTGCCAGCGCTTCATCCAACCCCTGGTAGCGGATATCCGTGCTTTGCCCTTCTACCAGTAGCACCGCCGATGCGGCCGGGCCATACTGGCGAATATGCGGAATGGGAAGGCCTAAAATCGCGCGGGCATGCAGCGCAAATTCGCTGTATTGCTGTGAAATCAAGGTCACCAGCCCGGTATCGTGCGGCCTTGGGGAAACTTCACTAAACCAGACGTCATCGCCTTTGATAAAAAGCTCGACGCCAAAAATACCAGCCCCGCCCAACGCCTGCACCACCTGACGGGCAAACTGCTGCGATTTTTCCAAAGCGGCCGCCGACATCGCCTGGGGTTGCCAGCTTTCGCGATAATCGCCGTCTTCCTGGCGGTGGCCTATCGGCGCACAGAACTGAATGCCCTGGGCCGATTGCACGGTGAGCAAGGTGATTTCGTAATCAAAGTCAATAAAGCCTTCCACAATCACATGGCCCTTACCGGCCCGGCCCCCTTCCTGCGCATAAGCCCAGGCGGCAGCTAAATCATCGGCGTTTTTTAGCACCGTCTGGCCTTTGCCGGAGGAGGACATGATGGGTTTCACCACACAAGGGTAACCAATGGCAGCCACCGCCGCCTCAAAGCTGGCTTTATCCTGCGCAAACTGATAGCTCGAGGTAGGCAGCTGCAACGCTTCGGCCGCCAGCCGGCGAATGCCTTCACGGTTCATGGTTAAATTGGCCGCCCGGGCACTGGGTACCACGGTAAAACCGGCCTGCTCCAGCTCCAGCAGCTCGGTGGTGGCGATGGCTTCTAATTCCGGCACAATAAAGGTTGGCTTTTCTTTAATCACCAACTGACGCAGCGCCGCATTGTTCAGCATCGAAATCACTACTGCTTTGTCGGCGACCTGCATGGCCGGCGCATTGGGGTAGCGATCCACCGCGATCACTTCACAACCATACCGCTTTAATTCAATGCACAGCTCTTTACCAAGCTCACCGCTGCCCAGCAGCAGCACCTTGGTGGCACTTTCACTCCCCGATGTTCCGATGGTTGTACTCATTATTTGATCCTCGTCATTGGCCGGCCCTGCTCACTCCATAACACATGGAAGCTTTTGCCTTTGGGCTGATCGGTACGCTCAAAGGTATGAGCACCAAAGAAATCACGCTGGCCTTGCAGTAAGTTGGCTGGCAGCACAGCAGTACGGTACGCATCGTAGTAACTGAGCGCTGAACTCAGCGCCGGTACCGGGATACCAGCGAGTGTGGCATTGGCTACAGCCTGGCGCCAGTGCTGCTGAAAGCCAGAGATTTGTTTGGCGAAGAAAGGGTCCACCAGCAAGTTAGCCAGCTCATCATTGCGCTGATAGGCTTCGGTGATGGACTGCAAAAACACCGCCCGGATAATACAGCCGGCCCGCCAGATTTTGGCGATCTCGGCAAAGTTGAGCTCCCAGCCCTGTTCGGCCGCTGCGGTTTTCATCAGATGAAAGCCCTGCGCATAAACGCAGACCTTGGCGCAATACAGCGCATCGTGCAAAGCAGCTACGGTCGCTTGTTTTTGCGCGTCATCGAGCAACTGCGGGCTTGGCCCGGCCAGTACGCTGGAAGCTTTTACCCGCTCTGCTTTAAGTGCGGACAAAGAGCGGGCATAGACTGCTTCGGCAATGCTTGGTGCTGGGCTGCCCAATTGCAAGCTGCTGACCGCAGTCCAAAGGCCAGTGCCCTTTTGGCCGGCTTTGTCCAAAATAACATCGACCAACGGCAAGCCGGTGTCCGAGTCGGCGGTGGCCAGCACCTCAGCGCTGATTTCCATCAGGTAGCTGTTTAAAATACCCTCATTCCACTGCTTAAAGACGCCGGCGATTTCCAACGGGTTCATATCCAGTTGGTCGCGCATCACCTGGTAGGCTTCGCAGATCAGCTGCATATCGGCATACTCAATGCCATTGTGCACCATTTTGACGTAATGGCCTGAGCCGGTTGGGCCGATGTAGGTGGCGCAGGGTTCGCCTTCCGTGACCGGCTTGCCGGGGATTTTACGTTCAATCGGCTTGCCAGTAGCAGGATCGACCTTGGCAGCAATGGCCTGCCACACTGGCTTAATCCGGGTCCAGGCATAAGGATCGCCACTTGGCATCAGGGAGGGGCCAAAACGGGCGCCTTCTTCACCGCCAGACACCGCAGTACTGAAGAAAATAAACTTGCCTTCGTAGGATTTTTCCCGCTCGACCGTGTCGGTCCACAGGCTGTTGCCGGTATCCACCACAATATCATCGGCCTGTATGCCGGCATCGATCAGCTTGTGGCAGATATCATCGACCGGTTTGCCCGCAGGCACCGACAACACAATCAGGTGCGGTGCTTTGAGCAGACCAAGCAATTCGGTGTAGGAGCTGCAGGCAATGACCCGTGCTGGCTGATCGCCACGCTCGGCAGCATCTTGCGCCAATAAGGCGTCCAAACGCTGACGGTCCAGATCAAAGGCAGCCACCCGATAGCCATTGTCGGCCAGATTGAGGATAAGGTTTTTGCCCATAACACCGGCACCAACAAAGCCGATATCGCAATGACGAATGGGGTCTGACATGAAGTGTCCTATTTCAGCCGAAGAAATCGGCGCGAAGTATACCAAGTTCGCGTGATAATTGCAGTCCTGGTCTGTGCTCTGTGCTCGAGCTTTTAGTAAGGTGTTAAGAGTCGAGCCAGCAAGTGACGCTTTGACGGGCTATGCAAGGAAAGTTGCACCAGGTGCATTTCAGCAACAACCGGCAACTTGCACTCATGGCATAACGACCCGCTAACGTGCACTGGTCACAGTGTCACTTTTGGGGGGCTTGTTGGCCGCTTCTGCTCGCAAACGCTCCACCAGCCAGACTTTAATAATAGATTGTCGAGTAACACCGATCCGAGCGGCTTCACGATCAAGTGACTCCACAACCCAAGCAGGAAAATCTACATTAATCCGCTTAGCCTCTTGGTTTACCCGCCGCGCACTCTTGATTTCCAGATCATCAATAATGTCTTCTACGCCTTCGTCAAACTTGGTTTCAAAATCATTAGCTTTCATACAACTCTACCTCTCTCCTACGCGAGCGTCGCACCGAAATAATGCGAATTTTCTCACCTCGGTATGTGATTACAGCTGACCAATGCTTCATTTCAATGAGACCAATAATCAGGTATCGAGGTTCATCAGATGATTTTGCTTGAATTTCCAATAAGTCTTGGTCTTCCCATAAGGCTTGAGCGTCATGGAAGTCTATGCCATGCTTAAGAAGGTTCGCTTGGCTTTTATCGTCATCAAACTCGAAAACATTCATGAGTATAAACTATTCTTTTTTTACTCATTATGCAAGGTGGAAAGGTCAGTCCGTTAGACAGTATAGGCCGGCCTAAATCCCTGTACTGAACCGATTACTGGTGGTGAGCGTTATCAGACATCACACTTGAAATCCAGCTTCTGTAAGCCAAAAAAAACTCATCTGGTACGCTGTCGTACCATACAAGCCGCTCTGTATGAGGAAAGATCGCCTTGCCTCTATTGGCCGCTTGAGTACCTTACCGGCAACGAGGTTAACTGCTGCCTGCCGTGTAGCGGATCTGTATTTTATTGATAAAACCTAAGCTGCTCTCAGCTTTGAACTCCGTGCCATCGAGTTCCCTGTGTATCAATAGCTCTGTGTTTGATAGCCAGGTCAATTCAGGCGCATGCGTATCTGGATGGCCTCTGGTCACGAAAACATTGCCGCTTTTATTTTTCAGTTCAGCATCCATTTTCAAAATAGAAATCTGTGTACTAAAATCGGTGGTGGCCCCGCAATCACGCTGAAAAATAATGGCCTTATAACGATGGTCTGGCGAGTGAACTTCGGCATAAGCATCATTGCCGCACATGCCGTCACCGGTCAGAATAAGCAGTAAGGCAATAAATAAAATCGGCCCTCCGACTACGATAAACAGCAGGATAAGTAACGATTGTATCAGGGATTTCATGCAACCTCTTGGTTGTTAACGATCACACGCCAGAGCATGTGCCGTGGTAAAGGTCCAAGCCATTCAGTAACGATTATGGCAGTGTTTGTTTTAACAATACTCATTCCAGCCTGTTCTGTCTGGAGTTACTGTTGATCAGTCTCGGTTTGCAATAATTGCAGTACTTGCTTGTCCAACATATACCTTGTGTGTTGGCCAACAACTGATGCTGCGACAAGCAAGAAAACAAAACCCAACACAATGTTGTGCTTTGAGGCACTTATCCGCATTTGTAGCTCGGTTAAGATTACAGGATCCCCTTTGAACTCTCTTATGGCAGAGACCGTGAGCGATTCGCCAAAATATGTAGGTGGTCTGATTTGGTGCATCTCCGCCAAATCCACAATATACATGTAGCCTACATAGCTTGAGTAGAACTTGTGTATTGAAAAAGCAATACATATGACCATTAGAAGCAGATATGCCCAGGTGCCATACCTTGTTTTAGCTTGTAACTCATTGATTATTCTTTTTCTTTCTTTAACCATACTGCATTCCTTTACGACTAATCGAGAGCTGTTTTGATTACTGGCGACCCGTATTGCCAAACGTGTAGTGGGGTTTTCCAAAGCAGCTGTCACCCTCCAGAGCAGCCCCAGGACAATTCTCATGATTCACCTAGATCGCTAAAAGCTTAGGCATTCAGAAAATTCCTTCTTTGCTCGCGAGATTTTCCCTTTTATTTTTCCGATTGAATTAATCTAGCGAGCCCAGCCCATTAAATCAACAATTTAATAACACGGGGCTGGGTGTATGATGGTGTTTGTATGAGACTGTGGTGTCGGTTACCCGGCTGGATGCAATTGCCACAACGAGATACTAAAAGCCGGTTGCTGGTAGTGGCTGTGTTCACGGTTTTCTGGTTGCAGCATCCCTTTATCCACGGCGGTGTCAAACAACAGTCGCCAATCGCCAGCCGGCAATGCAACCTGCTGCGCATGCTGTGCGGCATTAAACACAAACAGCAAGCTGGCGCCATCACGGGTATTGCGAATACTGAACAAACAACAAGCCCGCTCCGGATCGTGCCAGTCGTGGCTTTGTTTCAGCTCACCCGTAGGCAAATACCACTGCACCTGATGCTTATCGCCGTGCAGCTGATACTGCTCATCCAGCAAGGACAATTGCTGCAAACAGGGGTAACGCTTACGCAGCGCCATCAGTTGCTGCACAAACTGCAGAAAATCTTTCTGTTCACTGTCCAGTTGCCAGTTCAGCCAGCTGATGTCGTTGTCCTGACAATAGGCATTGTTGTTACCGCGCTGGCTGTGGCTAAGCTCATCGCCCCCCAGCCAGTGCACGATACCCTGGCTCAGCAGCAAGGTTGCGACCAGATTACGTTTGTGCAAAAAGCGCAGAGCGATGACGTTGGCATCGCGGCTTGGCCCTTCCACACCATGATTGCAGCTAAGATTATGGCCATGACCATCGCGATTCTCTTCGCCGTTTAACCAGTTGTGTTTTTGCTCATAGCTCACCAGGTCTTGCAAGGTAAAGCCATCGTGGTAGCACAGATAGTTGACGCTGCAACTGGCCGGCATGCGGTGCTTTTGAAAGATATCGCGCGAGCCAAGCAGCCGGGTGGTAAATTCAGCCAGGCTGCCTTTATTGCCACGCCAGAAAGCGCGAAAACTGTCGCGGCATTTGTCATTCAGCTCGGCCCAGTTGGCCGGAAATTGGCCTAAGTGATAGCCAAAAGGACCCACATCCCAGGGCTCGGCAATCAGCTTGGCTTCACTCAACACCGGATCCTGCGCAATAATTTGAAAGAATGCGGCATAAGGATTAAAGCGTTTGTGCTCGCGCCCCAGGGTCACGGCAAGATCAAACCGAAAGCCATCCACCTGCATCTCGCTCAGCCAGTAACGCAGCGCATCCATCACCAGTTTCTGCATCACCGGCTGAGCCACATTCAGCGTATTGCCGCAGCCGGTAAAGTTACAATAGCTCTGATAATCGGTGATATCGGCATGGTTATGAAACAGATAATACTGCCGGTTAGCCAGGCCGCGAAAGCTCAGCACCGGGCCATCGTCACCGGCCTCAGCACTGTGATTAAACACCACATCCAGAATCACTTCGATGCCATGCTGATGGAAAGTGCGTACCATGGTTTTAAATTCACTGACCGCATCTTCCAACTGGTAGCGGGGATCGGGGGCAAAAAAATTGACCGGATTGTAGCCCCAGTAATTGCTCAGCTGCATGGCCTCAAGCCTTGGTTCACTCATAAAACTGGCCACCGGCAACAGCTGAATGCTGGTGATACCAAGTTGCTGTAAGTGCTTGATAATAGCTGGGTGGCATAAGCCAAGATAGGTTCCGCGTAACTTTTCTGGTACCTCAGGGTGCAGCATGGTTAAGCCTTTGACATGGGCTTCGTAGATGATGGTTTGTTCGGCCGGGATCTGCGGCTTAGCCACGCCTTGCCAGTCAAAGTCATGGCGTGCCAGCACCCCTTTGCTGATAAAAAGCGGGCTTTTTTGCTGGTACAAATGCGCTTGAAAACGCTGCGGCCGGTTCAGCCGCTTGCAGTAGGGATCGATCAGCAATCGCTCGGCATCAAAGCGCAAGCCCTGCTCGGGGCTGTCTTCTCCTGCCGCAGACAGCGCATACAAAGCCCCTTCCGGAATACCAGCTACCGCCAGATGCCAGATATCGCCGGTGCGGCCTTCAAACGCCAGCTCAGCAATGGGCTCTTCGGTATCGGGTTGAAATAACCAGAGATGAAGCACCTTGGCATCGGGTGCATAGACAGCAAAATTCCAATCGCCACTTGCCAATAGAGAAGGCCCCAAGGGTTTGGGCTGACCAACCTGAGTTTTGAGCAAAGGCACCTGCAGTCCCATCATCAACTCCTGCGTCGCAGATACAAGGTGGCTAACGGTGGTAAGTCCAACACCAGGCTGGCGGCCTGGCCTTGATGGGGTTGCACCTCCGCCTGCAAGACAGTACCGACATCAAAGTTACTGCCCCAATAGTAGCTGCTGTCGGTATTCACAATCACCTCAAAGTCTCCGCTTGCTGCAACCCCTAACCGATATTGGTTACGCGGAACCGGGGTAAAGTTCGACACCACATAAATACGTTCACCTGCGGCATCCTCACGGTAAAAGCTTAGTACCGAATGCTCAGCATCGTTGTGATCCAGCCAGCCAAAGCCCCGAGTGTCGTAATCCAACTCATACAAAGGCGCACAGCGGCGGTAACTGAGGTTCAAATCGCGGAACAATTGCTGAATGCCGCGGTGTTTGTCGTAATCCAGCAGGTGCCAGTCCAGGCTGCGCTGATGGCTCCATTCAGCGGCCTGCGCAAACTCCATGCCCATAAAATGCAGTTTTTTGCCCGGGTGAGCAAACATATAAGCGATGTAGGCTCTAAGGTTCGCTGCTTGCTGCCATTCATCGCCCGGCATTTTATGCAGCAAACTGCCTTTGCCGTGCACCACTTCATCGTGCGATAACGACAGCACGAAGTTTTCGTTGTAATGGTACACCATGGCAAAGGTCAGATCGTTGTGATGAAACTTGCGATACGCCGGATCCTTGCTGATGTAACGCAGGCTGTCGTTCATCCAGCCCATGTTCCATTTAAAGCCAAAACCAAGGCCTCCCTGATCGACCGGTTTGGAGACGCCGGCAAAGGAAGTCGACTCCTCAGCAATGGTGATGGCATTCGGGAACTGGCGGTACACTTCTGTGTTTAGCCATTGCAGCAGGCTGATGGCTTCGTAGTTGTTATTGCCGCCATCGACATTCGGTACCCACTCGCCCGCCTTGCGCGAATAATCCCAGTACAGCATGGAAGCCACCGCATCGACCCGCAGGCCATCAATATGAAAGTGCTCCAGCCAGTACAAGGCGCTGGCGACCAGAAAATGCCGCACCGTATCTTTGCCAAAATCATAGATGCAGGAATTCCAATCCGGGTGCCAGCCCCGACGAGGATCTTCGTATTCGTACAGTGCCGTGCCGTCAAACCGCGCCAGACCATGGCCATCGTCCGGAAAATGTGCCGGCACCCAGTCAAGGATCACGCCAATGCCCGCCTGATGGCAGGCGTCTACTAAAGCTTTAAACTCGTCCGGGCTGCCAAAACGTGAGCTGGGCGCAAACAAGCCCACCGGCTGATAGCCCCAGGAGCCATCAAACGGATGCTCCATCACCGGCAGCAGCTCAATATGGGTGTAGCCCATATCCAGCAAGTACGGGATCAGCTGCTCTTTTAGTTCGAGGTAACTGAGCGGCTCATTACTCTCTTTGCGCCGCCAGGAACCCAGATGCAGCTCGTAAATACTCATTGGTGCTTGATAAGGCGGTACTTGCTTGCGATGTTGCCAGGCCTGATCCTGCCACTGATAGCGGCTGTGATCGTACACCTGAGACGCATGAGATGGGTATTGGTCGGCAAAGAAACCCACCGGATCCGCCTTGTGCGGCAGCAGATGCCCCTGACTATCTTTA
>ERZ869909.1864-NODE-1864-length-15678-cov-4.385232_pt1 | contig 15678 bp, 12 predicted proteins | sample MGYA00520892_ERZ869909 | MGnify/ENA primary metagenome ERZ869909 (study PRJEB32215, sample SAMEA104723947) | bioreactor metagenome | biome: bioreactor; feature: anaerobic bioreactor; material: water | place: China | collected 2015-03-12 ...
AGAGCGAGCGGTCGGAAGAAGCGACCTTCGAGCCCTTGCAGGAAGAGAAGCGGTACGAACACCATCACGATGATAAGCGTGGCGAAGACCATCGCTGGGCGGATCTCATTGCTGGCCTCGAAGACGACATCCGTGACCGGTTTGCGATCATCCTCCGGCTGCATTCGGTTCTGCTTCAGGCGTCGGAAGACATTCTCGACATCGATGATGGCATCGTCGACCAGGACGCCGATGGCCACCGCGAGTCCGCCGAGCGTCATGACATTGAGCCCAAGGTCCATCCAGTCCATGAGAAGAAGACCTGCAGCAATGGAGATGGGAAGCGCGGTCAGCGTGATGATCGTCGTGCGGAGATTCATGAGAAACAGCACAAGTATGATGGCGACGATGATCGTGGCATCGCGCAGGACATGCATGACATTTTCGATTGAACGGTTGATGAACCAACTCTGGCGCATGACATTGCGGTTGAGCACCACCCCCTTCGGCAGAACCGGCTCGATCTGGTCGAAGAGTTCGTCGATCTTCTTTGTGAGCGCAAGAGTGTTCGTTCCCGGTGACTTCTGGATGGAAATGATGACCGCCGGCATGCCGGACTCGGAGCCGGTGCCTCGCTTGGGTGCGGGCCCGAGTGCGACATCAGCAACCTGACCGATGGTGATCGGTACGCCGTCGCGGTAATCGACGATGGTCTGCTCGATGTCGTGTGCGCTCGTCACACGGCTCTGCTGCCTGATGGGGATCTCGAGGTTGTCCGCATCGGGCAGGTAGCCGCCGCTGGCGGTGCTGTGCGCCTTGCGGGCCGCTCCGACGACATCATTGATGGTGAGTCCGAACTGACGCAACCGCTCCTGATCGACATGCACCTGATACTCGGCGAGTTCGCCGCCGATCGCGACGACCAGAGCCACGCCCGGGATCGCAAGGATCTTGTTCCGCAGGTCAAACTCGGCGTAGGAGCGCAGCTCCATCGGGCTGGCCGAGCCATCGGGTGATGACAACGAGATGAGCATGATCTCACCGGCAATCGAACTGATGGGAGTCAGCTCGACATGTGCATCAGCCGGGAGCGATTCCTGGATCGCGGTGATCCGCTCTGCGACCAACTGACGAGCACGATAGAGGTCCGCACCCCAATCGAGATCGACCCAGACGAACGAGAGCCCGATCGCGCTGGAGCTGCGCACGCGGCGCACACCGGTGAGCCCGTTCACCGCCGTCTCGATCGGGAAGGTCACATACTGCTCGACCTCATCCGCCGCGAGCCCGCCTGCCTCGGTCATGATGACGACGGTCGGAGCGTTGAGCTCGGGAAAAACATCAACACTCATCTGCGGCACACGGTAGGCAGCAAATCCCACGAGCAGCAGCGCGGCGATGAGCACGAACGATGAGTGCCTGAGCGAGAACCGAATCAATCCTTTGAGCATCTCGGTTCCCCTTTAGTGGTCGTCGGCGTGAAAAGTGCCGTCGGCATGGAAGTGACCGCCCCTTGGCATGCCTCCGGCGGCTGTCGCAGTGGCGAGCATGAGCTGGAAAGATCCGTCGAGCACGACTTCATCGCCCAGACGCACCCCGCTGTTGACGGCGATCCAGCGTCCGTCAGTGATCCCGAGATCCGCTTCGATGCGAATCGCCTTGTTGGCATCACGCGGATCGCGCCGGAAGAAGACCGCCACCAGCCCATCGCGATGAACCGCTGCCCGTGGGATTGCGAGCGACTGCTCGGCAGACTCGTCGGTCACAATTTCCATCTGTGCTGCAACGCCATCGCGTGCCCAATATGCAATTGACTCTGGCACGACGATCAGGTCGATGGTGCGCTCGCTGGCGTTGCCCGAGGGCGCAATTGTGAGTGTGCCGTGCATGGTGACGAGCATGTCGATCGAGCCCGAGGCCCGCGTCGGTGTGGGTGGAACGATCGTTGCCGACTGGCCGTTGCGCAGCATGGCAAGGTCGCTCTGCAACGCCGAGCCCCGGAACCGCAGGCGTTCGGGCTGTACGATGCTCATGACCACGGCGGTCTGATCCGCCCATCCTCCGTTCGAAAGGCCGATGCTCTCAACGATGCCCGCCTCCTCCGCGCGGACCGTGATCTCGCGGATGCTCCGCCACATGGGACGCACCCCCGACCCCGGAGTCTCGACTGACGCAACGAGCGACTCGGCATCGAATCGCAGGAGCGATGTGGCGGATTCGAGCAGAAAATCTCGCCTTGCAAGAGCAGCACCCAGCTCGGCTTTCGACTCGGTGTACGAAGCGGAGAGCTCTGCCTCCTTCTCCAGCACCTCAGCGAGTTCGGCTTCGGTACTGGCGGTGAGAGCACGGGCATCGAGCAGATCGCCGCTGCGCCCGCCGCCGGCGCTGACGATGGCCTCGAGTTGGGATATCCGCTCACGCCGGATCTCGATGGCTCGTTCGAGCATCAGCTCATGGTTGCGGTGCGCTGCGATGAGTGTACCAAAACTCTCGACACGCGCAGTGAGACGCTCGATCGACGCCTCGGCGTCGGTGAGATCGCGCTGCAGGAGACGCCAATCGGGAGAATCGATGCGGTACAACGGCGTGCCGGGTTCGACGCTCGCGAACTGTTCAACGAGTAGCTCCACACGACCGGGCAGCATTGTGCGATACTCTCGCACAGCGGTCGGTTGATACTCAAATCTTCCCGATACGCGGAGTGTACGGGCAATGCGCCGGGCCTCTACCGCAGCGAAGGTGATTCCCAGGTTCTGTCGGACTGCCGGTGGGATATCGATGCGGTTCGTCGGCGCCATGCCCGCTTCGTGCCCATTGGCAGCGGGCACCATTGTGTCATCCGCCCGATCGCAGCCGAGCATCACGCACGCGAGCAACGCCGCCAGAAAACCCGACAGTATCGGTGAGCCGAGGTTGCAACGATTCATTGTGCGTCTCCCTCATTCAGATCCGTCGCCGAGACTTGCTCGGGGCCGAGCAGTTGCGTGATTGTGATGGCCGCCCGCGCTTCGGCGAGGCGCAGTTCGAGCAGTTGTGTCTTTGCTTCGAGTTCGCGTCCGATGGCATCGATCAGGACGAGTGCGTTCCACTCGCCCAGGCGAGCGAGCCGGTCGAGATCATCGAGTTGTTCAGCGACCAGCGGCAGCACCACGGTTTCATGCAGTATGCGTTGCATGTGTGCAGCGTGATAGGCGCTCGTCGCCGTGCCCAGGCGTGCCGCCAGATGCTCGAATGCCGACTCCGCGCCAGCCCGAGCCAGATCGCGCTCCGCCCGAGCTTTGGCGATCACGCCACGATTCGCATTCAGGACCGGGATCGGCATCGAAAAGCCCAGCAGCAGGCGATCATCGCCCTCGCTGCCGTAGCCGCCGCCAATGGTGATGTCGGGAAACTGCTCTCGCACCGCGAGGCGGAGGGATTCCTCGGCGACCTGATACTCAGCGCGCCACACTGCGAGTGCTGTGTTGGAGGCAATGAGACGATCGTGCTGCTGTGCTTCGTGCTTATTGTCCAGTGGTGCGTTGATTGGAACGCTGGGAAGGAGGGTGGCCCGCGCTTCCAAGGGCAGTCCCAGCAGCATCAGCAGCTCCTGCCGAGCTCGAGTCTCGTGGTACTCGGCATCGACGAGGGCAGCGCGGCGTTGCACCAGTTCCAGCCGGACCAGTCGGGAATCGATGCGCATCAACTCGCCCGCACTCTCCAACTCGTCGGTCACCATGGAAATCCGATTGAGTTCACCGATGGTCTGCTGGAGGAGCGTCACCCGCTCTCCAGCGATCGTCCATGCAGCCCATGCGCTCCGCACCGATGCACGCATCTCCCACTCGGCATCAGCAATGCGGCGGAGCTCGGCCTCGTACGCAGCACCGGCACGGTCGCGCTCGACTCCGAGCCGTCCGGAGATCGGTATGGTCAGACTGAGGCGCAGGCCGTACTCGAACGGCGATGCATTCGAGAGGATGTCCGCACCGTCGAAACCGAAGACGGGATCCTGCCACAACCCGGCATGCTCGAACTCCGCAAGCGCCACACCCGCGCGGAGACGCGCCAGCCGGAGATCGGGGTTGAAGACCAACGCAATGGCCTCCGCCTCTGCGAGCGAGATGCCATCATCCACATCGAAGTGCTCCGGTGGAATCGCCCCCAGTTCTTCCACACGCTCCAAGAACTCTGCGATGCGCTCGGCGCCCTCCAGGCGCATCTCATACGCCCGCCCGTGCGATGCAAGGTCGAGCGGGGCACGCTCGTAGCGCTGACATCCCTGCAACGATCCCGCAGCACAGACAATCGTCCACGCCAGCGCAAGCCGGCGCCATCGCCCAGAGGAAGCAGCAATTCCATTCGACATCGGATCAACTCCTGCAGGAAAGCAGCGCAAACAACACCCACGCAGCACAAGCTGCGCAGGAAAGCGATGCGATCAAGCAGAATTCAGATCAGGAGCCGTACGCTCCGCGCCATGCACAAACGCTGGCTGGATAATGCAGCCCCGACATCTGGTCCCGGTGGCCCTCGATGGTGTATCCCGCAGTCGTGAGTGATACAGGCGGAGAATGCCCAGCCCGTGAATTCGGGCACTGGCAGATGTTGTGCCCTCAATGATTCAGACAGCGCTGCTTCCGGACGGACGATCTCTACATCGATGCAGCAGCACTCATCGTGATGCTCATGGTCTTCATGGTCTTGCCCACTGAAATCCGTATGGGAGTGAAAGCCGTTCCGCGAATGATCATGATGGGTGCAGTGGTGGCCCTGGTTATGTTCGCGGCAGCGATTGCCGGAGTCCTGAGGCGGTCCGGCGAACTGCATGATCTGATGTATTCCATGACCATGCTGGCTACAAAGATCGAGGAGCGGACTGCCCAGACCGATCGCCGTCTGCAACAGCATGGCGAAAGCAGTCAAGAGCAGGATGCAGCGACTCACTCAAAGACAGTACCTCTGAATGTATGTGCTGGCAATACTCAGGGCATAACTCGCAGCCGAATTGCTTCAACGAGCACGCAGATGCTCGGCGAGTTGATCCATCGCACCCTCGGAGTTCACCCATCCCCGGTCCTCAGCGGATCGGAGCCCCTGATCGACGAGCGCGGAGAAACGCTCGCGGGCACGCTGGACGAGTTCGGGGGGGAGAGAGGCGAGTTCCTCGGGCGTGAGATCCTGATACAGCCACTTCTCCAGCAGCCGCCGATGCTCGGCTTCTTCCAGCAGACGCAGACCGTCCCGCACCACCTCGCTGGCGGAGCGATACCGCCCCGTCTGGACCTGCGAGCGGACGAACCGCTCCTGCGCGGCGGGGAGGGAGACATTCATCGTCTGGCGATCGGCCATGCCGGAAGTATCGACCCGATTCTCTATGTGTCAATATTCGCCACAGAAGTGGCCGCTCCTGGACCCTCCCAGTCACGAGATGGGTGACTCTCAGGGTGCGGGGCGGTGCGGGGGGATGAGAAAGCTGAGATCGGGAGAGAGTGTTGTGTTTGTGTGCGCAGAAAGCTGCCCGATCCCGACTAGCCTTCGTGCAGTTCCCTTAGGGAAAGGAGGCCGCTCGTGTACACGCTCTGCCTGGACCTCCATCTGCGCTTTGTCCCACCGATGAGCACGCATGCCCCTGGCATCGTGCTGACGCGGACTCTCACACTCCCATTCCCGCCCTACTCGGGGCTGATCATCCATGGGCAAGCCATGGACGAGTGTCCTGACCCGCTCGGCTTTCACCTGACGGATGTGATCTGGGACATGGACCGCGAGGTGTTCCTCGCGCACACAATCGTCGAGTCCAGTGGCGAACCCCTCGCATTCATCCCTGACACGATCCGGGGCTGGATCGGTTGCGGCTGGAAGCTCGGGAGCTACCGAGACGACTACACACGGGACTACGAAGCAGCGAAGGACGACGAGTCCGGCGAGAGTTCTGGCGACGAAAGCGAGTATGACCGGATGGAGAAACTGCACACGCTGCCCAAGAGTCGTCGCGACCCTGAGTTCAACCGATTTTTCAAGGCACTGATCCGCGAGATGTCCGACGGCTACAACAACCTCAGCGTCGCCTACGCGATGGACAAGCTCGGGCGACTCCTCTCGGACGAGGAACCGAAGGCGGGCGAGCATCTCTCCGACGCCGCTCGACTTTGGCAGGATGCTTGCTCCGAGTTCGATCAACTCGACCCCGCTGCCCAAACGGCGTGGCAGGACAAGGTGGCGAAGTACCCCTCGCTTGAGCGAGCCCTTGGACTTGTTGCTCCCCGCGGTCGAGGGAAGAAAAACGCCGTTTGAGTAGCGTCCGCCATCGTGGTATCCAGTTCAGGTGACGCGGCACAGCCGGTCCCCCAGTCGGCTTTCCGCACGCCCGGACGAGCGGTTCAACACGATGCAGGACCTCTTCGAGTTCTGCCGGGCACGCAAGGAACGGTCGGATCTGCTGTGGCGACCGACCGATGACCTCCAGGCGATCGCCGCGAACGGTCGGCTGGAGTTGGCGACGGACTTCGTTCCGCCGCAGGAGTCGGGGGCGCCGGGCACGCAGGGCGGCCCTCGCCTGCTCGAAGGTGATCTTGGGCATGCCGCGGTGTACACCGCACGCCGACCAATATCCACTCCACGGTAGCATTCTGTACGGTATCAGCCGGGGGCCGTGCCGAAGAGCTCGCCGCCCGCTGACACCCATCCAGGTGCTCGATCGCCCCGCGACGCTCCGGGCAGGTTTCCATTCCCGCCGCAGAGTAGATGATTGCCATCACGGTGGGGCGCGTGTACTATCTCGGCCCTGACCGGAAATCAGTTGACAACTGACTCCGATCAGGAACGGACTGTATCCGGATATGTATCCGTTTTCAGTCTGGCCACCCTCGTTTTTCGGCGTTTAAAGGCCGTAAGGCCGGTTTGCGACAGACTACGGATCAGGAGGTTAGGGGTTCGACTCCCTTCGCCCGTCTTCGTGCCTGTCGTCTCCGGACGGGAGGCGGGATACGGAAGACCGGACGGTGGGCGTACGGTCGTACACGGTCGGATATTTGCAGACATGCCGCGGCGTAGCACGCGGCGAACTCGGAGCAGCGATCCTCATGGCTCATTCTCTTTCGGCGAAGAAGCGCATCCGTCAAGCCCTGAAGCGTCAGGCCCGCAACCGCTGGCGTATGCGGACGCTGCGCGTCTCGCTCAAGACCTTCGAGGAGAAGATGCTCCACGCCTCGTACGACGAGGCGCAGGCGGCGTACCGCGACGCCTGCAAGATTCTGGACCGTACCGCGAGCAAGGGCGTGCTCCACAAGAACACCGCAGCGCGGAAGAAGTCGCGTCTGAACAAGCGGCTGAAGCACAAGCACCAGTCCGCCAAGGCGTGATATTCTGATTGCGCATCCGGCCATCTGGTTGGCCGGTCCACTGCATTGAGAGATGCTGAAGCAAGCGCGGCCGTGCGAAGCGGGCGTGACCGGAGCCGTTCATGACGCGTGCGGAGCGCGGCTCACCTCCAGCGAGGCGGGATACGGCCCCGAGCCACACGGAGCCGCGCGGGCTGGTGGGCTACGCGGAGATCTCTCGGCGACCGCTGCACATCCTGATCTTTCTGCTGCCGATCATCATCGCGTACGAGATCGGATCGCTGCTGTATCTGCGTGACGCCTCGGGCATCGAGATGCAGACGATCCGGGCGCGCCGGCTGCTGGCGGTCTTCTTCGAGACCTTCGGTGTGGGTGGGCTGCATGTGCCGGCGATCGTGATTCTGGTGGTGTTCTTCCTGTGGCACCTGATGAAGCGTGATCGCTGGCGGGTGCATTGGGGCGTGATCGGCGGGATGGGGGCGGAGTCGATCGCGTGGACCGCGCCGCTGCTGGTGCTGGCGCTGCTCGTCTTTGCCCTGCCGGGGAGCAGCGCCAACGGGGCAGCGCTGGCGGCGACGAACGGGCTTGTGGAGGCGTCGTGGCAGGTGCGGCTGACGATCTCGCTCGGGGCGGGTCTGTACGAGGAGCTGCTGTTTCGTCTGCTGGCGATCACGATGCTGCATCTGCTGCTGGTGGATGTGCTGAAGCTGAGCGACCGCATGGGGAAGATTCTGGCTGTGGGGATCAGCGCGCTGGCGTTTGCGCTGTACCACGACCTGCACCTGCGGATGCCGTTCGATCAGGCGCCGGAGTTCTTCTTTTATCTGGCGACGGGGGTGTATCTCGGGATCATCTTCCTGATGCGGGGATTCGGGATCGTGGTGGCGGTCCATGCCCTGTACGACATCGTGGTGCTGCTGAGCCCCTCGTCGGGATGAATGCTCCCGTGGGGCTTGGACCCTCTAGAATCTCCGCATGGCAGGAAAGCCCAGCATCCAGAGCATCGAGACGGTCGAGCCGATCGGCCTGCGCATCCTCCTCCGCAAGGATGAGGACAAGAAGCAGACACGCTCGGGGATCCACCTCCCGGACAAGATGGAGATCCCGACGCTGACGGGGCGGATCGTGGCGATCTCGGCGCAGGTGGAGCTGGATGCGAACTATCCGCTGCGCCAGTACGACCGGGTGCTCTTCAATCCCAAGCACGCGATCCCGGTGGACTTCGAGGGTGACAATCGATTGTTTGTGATCCCGGTGGAGGATGTGGTGGCGGTCTTCCGTCGGGAGTCGGATCAGGATGGACGCTCATGAGCGCCCCGTCGGACACCTCGTGGCTCGAAGCGCCGCTGCACGAGCTTCCCGATCCGCTGCCGCTGGAGGTGGTCGCGCCGGGGGTGCGGTGCTGCATCGGGCTGCGTCCGCCGGGCTCGAAGAGCTTGACGAACCGCGCGCTGCTGCTGGCAGCGCTGGCGGAGGGGGAGTCGGTGATTGGGCATGCGCTGACGGATGCGGATGATGCGCGTCGGATGATCGAGGCGCTGGGCGCGCTGGGGGTCTCGGTGGAGGAGCCCTCGCCGGGGCGGCTGCTCGTGCTGGGCGTCGGCGGACGATTTCCGAAGGGCGGGAAACTCTTTCTGAACAACGCGGGGACCGCGACGCGCTTCCTGACCGGCGCGGCGTGCCTATGCGCGGAGCCGGTGGTGATCGATGGCAACGATCGGATGCGCGAGCGCCCCATCGGCGAGCTGCTCGATCTGCTGCGCCGGCTGGACATCGTGATCGACGAACTGGGGGAGCCGGGGCGGGTTCCGGTGCGGGTGCATCCGCGTCGTCCGGCGGGCGGCGTGCTGGAGGTGGGTCCGACGCTGTCGAGCCAGTACATCTCCGCGCTGATGATGATCGCGCCGTGGCTGCGTGACGGCCTGACGCTGCGGTTCACCGCGCCGCCGACGAGCCCGTCGTACATATGCATGACGGCGGGGCTGCTGCGCGTGGTCGGCGCGACCGTCGAGATGACGGGCGATCCGCTCGAAGCGGTGCGTGTTGATTCGGGCGACCTTCCGGGGCCCCCGGGAGGGATTCCGGGCTTTGCGTACTCGGTGGAGCCGGATGCGAGCGGGGCGACCTATCTGCTCGGCGCGTGCGCGTTGCTGCCGGGCGCGACGGTGCGGATCGTCGGTCTGGGCGCCTCCTCGTTGCAGGGTGATGCGAAGTTCGGCGGCGTGCTCGAAGAGATGGGCGTGCCGGTGCGGTACGAGGACGACTCGATCACCTGCGCGGGACCGATGCGCCTGGAGCCGGTGGATGCGGACCTGAGTTCGATGCCGGACGCGGCGATGACGCTGGCGAGTCTGGCGGCGTTCGCGGACGGCGTGACGACCATCCGCGGGCTGAAGACGCTGCGCGTGAAGGAGACGGACCGCATCGCCGCGATGCAGACCGAGCTGGGCAAGGTCGGCGTGCGCGTGGAGGTCTTCGCAGAGGGGGATGACGAATCGATCACGATCACGCCGCCGGAGAACGGCATCGACTGCTCGGCGGATGCAGCGCGTGTGGTCTTCGACACTTACGACGATCACCGGATGGCGATGTCGCTGGCGTTGATCGGGCTGCGTCGTCCGAATGTGCTGATTGCCGATCCGGGATGTGTGGCGAAGACTTATCCATCGTTCTGGAGCGATTTCGCGCAGTTGTACCGTCACACCGCGAGCGTTCACGAGGTTTCCATGGACCCGGCTTCCGTTGCAGGAGAGGGGCCTCGGCGTGAAGAGGCCTGACCCGCCTGAACTCAAGGAAGTCTGACCCCTTTCCCCTTCCACCGTCATGACACCTTTCTGGACATTCGCACGAGGCATGCTGCGTTACCGCGCCCGGACGGCCGGTGCGGTGGTGATGGCGTTCGTGTCGGCGGGCGGGCTCGGCGCGGGGATCGTGGCGCTGATCCCGGTGCTGCAGAACATCCTGAACGAGGACGGCAAGACGCTGCCGTATCTGCTGCGGGATGTGAACACGAAGATCGGCGGGATCATCCCGGCATCGTTGATCGACGCGATGCCCGACGATCGCTTCGCCACGGTGGCGATGATCATCGGCGTGCTCGGGGTGCTGACGGTGATCGGCGCGGTGGCGAACTTCCTGCACAAGTATCTGTCGCTGACGATCTCGACCTGGACGGTGGCGGACATCCGGCGCGCGGCGTTCCGGCGGGTGGTGCAGATGCCGCTGGGCGAGATCACGGGCGGGAACGCCTCGGACCTGACGAGCCGCATCGTCAACGACAGCAACACGCTCTCGCGTGGTTTTCAGACGCTGACGGACAAGGCGCTCGCGCACATCACGAAGGGGCTGGCAGCGCTCATCGCAGCGCTGATCATTCATGTGTGGCTGACACTGATCACGCTGCTGGTCGCCCCCCCACTGTTCATCCTGATCCGCAAGATCGGCAAGCGGATCCGGCGTGCCTCGCGTGCGGCGATGAAGAGCCAGGCGCGGATGCTCGGCGTGGCGAACGAGACGATGCTTGGCTTCCGCGTCATCAAGGTGATGGGCGGGGAACGGCGCGAGCTGGGGCGCTTCAGCGAGGCGAACCGCGCGGTGGTGCGGGAGCAACTGCGCGTGCGGACGATGCGGGCGCTGGCGAGCCCGCTGATGGAGACGATCGCGATCTTCGTGCTGGGCGGGATGGCGGTCGTCGCGGCGGGGATGATCATCCGGGGCACTCTGGATCCGGTGAACTTCTTCCTCGCGCTGGGGGCGCTGGGCATCGCGGGGCAGTCGCTGAAGCCGCTGAGCTACATGATTCAGGACATCCAGATCGCCGAGGCCGCGGCGGAGCGGTTGCGGCATGTGATGGACAAGCCCCGCGAAGAAGTGCGCGACATCGATCGTCCGCGCCTGGCACGCCATGCGCGCTCGGTCGCCTTCGAGGATGTGCGCTTCACCTATCCGAACGCGGAGAAGTCGGCGCTCAACGGCGTGTCGCTGGAGATCCCGTTCGGAGAGCGGATCGCCGTGGTCGGCCCGAACGGCTCGGGGAAGACGACGCTGATGTCGCTGCTGCCGCGGCTGTTCGAGCCGGACTCGGGGCGGATCCTGATCGACGGCGTGGACATCTCGACGGTGACGCTGCGGTCGCTGCGGTCGCAGATCGGCGTCGTGCCGCAGGAGACGGTGCTGTTTCGGGGCACGGTGGCGGAGAACATCGCGTACGCGTTTCCGGGCGCGACGCGCGAGCAGGTCGAGGATGCGGCGCGCCGGGCGCACGCGGACGGCTTCATCGCGGAACTGGCCAACGGGTACGACAGCGAGATCGGCGATCATGGGCTGACGCTCTCGGGCGGGCAGCGCCAGCGGATCGCGATCGCGCGGGCGATCATCCGTGATCCGGCGATTCTGCTGATGGACGAGGCGACCAGCATGATCGATACGGAGAGCGAGCGGCTCATCAGCGAGGCGGTGCGGGAGTTCTCGCGGGGGCGGACGGTGCTGGTCATCGCGCATCGCCTGAGCACGGTGATCGACTCGGACCGGATTGTCGTGCTGGATGCCGGGAAGATCGTGGATCAGGGGACGCACACGGAACTGCTCGAACGCTGCCCGCTCTACCGCCAGCTTGCCCAGCATCAACTCAGCCGGGAAGAGCACCACGCATCGACGGCGTAATCCCGTGCAGAGGACGCCGACCGGGCTGCTGCGGGATCGTCACAGACCCGCCTAGACTGTGCCCATGGCCCACGACCCCATTTCCGACAGCGTTCTTGACCTCATCCGCAGCCACGACCCGGACGCGGCGGTCATTCTGGAAAAAGAGAGCGATCGCCAGGCGAACACGCTCGAACTCATCGCCTCGGAGAATCATGTCTCCCCGGCGGTGATGCACGCGATGGGCACCTGCCTGACGAACAAGTACGCCGAGGGGTATCCCGGAGCGCGGTACTACGGCGGGTGCGAGTTCCACGACCGGGCGGAGGACCTGGCCCGCGACCGGGCGAAGAAACTCTTCGGGTGCAGGTTCGCGAATGTGCAACCGCACTCGGGCGCGCAGGCGAACGCCGCGGTCTTTCTGGCGCTCCTGTCGCCGGGCGACACCTTCGCCTCGCTGGAGCTTTCCGACGGCGGGCACCTCTCGCACGGGCTGAAGGTGAACATGTCGGGGAAATGGTTCAAGCCGGTGCACTACCCGCTGCACTATGGCGAGGGCGATGCCCAGTTCGAGCAGATCGACTACGACGCGGCCGAGCGCGTGTGCATGGAGCACAAGCCGAAGCTGCTGATGTGCGGCTACTCGGCGTACCCGAGGGTGATCGACTTTGCGCGGTTCCGGGCGATCGCGGACAAGTGCGGCGCGCTGCTCATGGGCGACATCGCGCACATCGCCGGGCTGGTGGCGACGGGCGTGCATCCCTCGCCATTCCCGCACTGCCATGTGGTGACGACGACGACGCACAAGACGCTGCGCGGTCCGCGCGGCGGATTGATCCTCACGGACGATGAGGATCTCGCCAAGAAGTTCGACCGCGCGGTCTTCCCCGGCATGCAGGGCGGTCCGCTCATGCATGTGATCCTCGCGAAGGCGATCGCCTTCGGCGAGGCGCTCAAGCCGGAGTTCAAGAGCTATCAGAAGCAGGTCGTGGCGAACGCGCGGGCACTCGCCAAGGCGCTCACGGAGCGCGGCTACCGCATCACCTCGGGCGGCACGGACAACCACCTGATGCTCGTGGACCTGCGGAAGCGCGATGCAGACCTGACCGGCGCGGATGCCGAGAAGTGGCTGGAGAGCGCGGGAATCATCTGCAACAAGAACGGCATCCCGCGCGACCCGCGCCCGCCGAAGGTGACCAGCGGCCTGCGCCTCGGGACGCCCGCCCTGACGACGCGCGGCTTCCGCGAGCCGGAAATGGTCAAGGTCGCCGAATGGATCGACCGTGTGCTGGTCGGAAAGGGCGATCAGAGCGTGGCATCGCAGGTCCGGCGCGAGATCGTCGAGCTCTGCAATGCGTTCCCGCTGCCGGGGCACAGCGTCGCGCAGTCGGTGTGAGTGCCGCTCCGGGCGGGAGGGCGATATTCTCCCCGCATGAAGCACACACCCATCCTCGCCTGCATCGTTGCGCTCGTCCTGAGTTCCTTCGTCACGCTCACGCCGTCGGCCCGGGCCGATGAGGGCATGTGGCTCTTCAACGCCGCGCCCGTCGATCGCATCGAGCAGGAGTACGGCGTCCGGCTCGATGACGAATGGCTGAACCATGTGATGCAGTCGGCGGTGCGGTTCGGGCGTGGCGGCTCGGCCTCGTTCGTCTCGGGCGACGGCCTGCTGCTGACGAATCACCATGTGGCTAGGGGACAGCTCGTGCGGCTGTCGACGCCGGAGCGCGATCTGATCGCCGACGGATTCATCGCGCGGACGCTCGAAGAGGAACTGCCCTGCGACGGGCTGAGCGTGATGTCGCTGCGCGAGATCGTGGATGTCACGGACCGCATCCGCGAGGTCGAGCGTGCGGCGGGGTCGGCGAGCGAGGCGGAGGAGGCGCGCCGCCGGTTGATCGCGCAGATCGAGGCGGAGAGCTTGGACGAGACGGGCCTGCACTCCGAGGTCATCACGCTGTACGCGGGCGGGCTGTATCACCTCTACCGCTTCGAGCGGTTCACGGACATCCGGATGGTCTTTGCGCCCGAGCGCGCCATCGCTGCGTTCGGCGGCGATGTCGACAACTTCGAGTTTCCCCGGTGGTGCCTCGATATGGCCCTGCTGCGGGTGTACAAGGACGGCGAGCCGTACCGCCCGAAGCACTTCCTGCGGGTGGAGCCGCGCGGCGTGAAGGATGGCGATCCGGTCTTCGTCGCCGGGCACCCCGGGCGGACGCAGCGGAATCTGACCGTCGATCATCTGCGGTACCTGCGCGATCACGACTGCCCGAACCGGATGCACTTCATCCACACGCGCGAGGTGCAGTTGCGCGTCTTCGCAGAGGCGGACCCGATGCAGGCCCGGCAGGCGCCGCGCGAGCTGGCGGGGATCCAGAACGGTCGCAAGGGATTGGGCGGGAAGCTGGTCGCGATGCAGGATCCGCGGATCTTCGCGGAGAAGGTCGCGCAGCAGTCAGAGCTGATCGAGGCGATCCGCGCAATGGATGACGATCACGGCGCGCTGCAGGCGTTCGAGGACATCCGCCAGGCGATGCGCACGCTGCCGTCGTACGCGCGCCGCCACTCCATCATCGAAGGCGGACCGCTCGGACGCTCGGAACTCTTCGGGCACGCACGGCGGATCGTCCGGCTCGTCGAGGAGCGGGCGAAGCCCAGCGGCGATCGGCTGAGCGAGTTCCGCGATGCCGCGATGCCGGGCGTGCTCGAAAACCTCAATTCGGTCACAGTGATCCCGCGCGAACTGGAGATCAACCGCATCGAGAGTGCGCTGCTCTTCGCTGCGGATGTCCTCGGCGGCGATGATCCGACGGTGCAGACGATGCTGGGCGGGGTCTCCGCCGCGGAACGCGCCCGCGAACTCGTGAACGGGACGACGATGTTCGATGCATCCGATCGTGTCCGGATGCTCAATGGCGGTCGCGAAGCGGTGTGGAACAGCGACGATCCCTTGATCCAGCTCGCGATGGCGATCGACCACGAGGCCCGTCGTCTGCGCGAGCGCTACGAGAACGAGGTCGAGGCGGTGCAGCGCTCGGCGTACGCCAAGATCGCCACAGCGCGTTTCGCGGCGTTCGGGCAGGAACAGTATCCCGATGCGACTTCGAGCTTGCGGCTCTCGACGGGACGGGTGAAGGCGTACGAGCAGGAAGGACAGCCCGTCGAGGCGTTCGCGACCTTCGCGGGGCTCTACGAGCGCCACGCCCAGCGCGGGCCGAACGAGCCCTTCGATCTGCCGCAGCACTGGCTGGATGCCAAGGACCGGCTGGATCTCTCGACGCCCTTCAACTTCGTCTCGACGAACGACATCATCGGCGGCAACTCGGGCAGCCCGGTGGTGAACGCCGAGGGGCGGCTGGTCGGGCTGATCTTCGACGGCAACCGCTATTCGTTCGTCTGGGATGTGCTGTACACGGACCCGAATTCTCGGGGCGTGTCGGTGGACATCCGCGCGATGCTCGAACCGCTGCGGATCGTCTACCGGGCGGACCACTTGGTGAACGAGATGGTCACGGGGCGTCGCCCGCGATGAGACCGGCATCGTCGTCCAGGGCAAGCTCGCTCCGCGCGATGCACTGGCGGATGCCCTCGTAGACGACCGCGCAGACGACGGTGGCGACATTCAGGCCGCGTTCGCCCGGGACGAGCGGGAGCCGGATCACCCGTTCGGGGTGTTGGGCGAGGAGATCGCTCGGCAGGCCGCGCGCCTCGGGACCGAAGACGATGTGATCGCCGG
>ERZ869909.1865-NODE-1865-length-15671-cov-4.460626_pt1 | contig 15671 bp, 14 predicted proteins | sample MGYA00520892_ERZ869909 | MGnify/ENA primary metagenome ERZ869909 (study PRJEB32215, sample SAMEA104723947) | bioreactor metagenome | biome: bioreactor; feature: anaerobic bioreactor; material: water | place: China | collected 2015-03-12 ...
CGGAGATTGGGCATTCTAGCGCACCTCACCCCTGATCATTATTTGATCGAAATTGCACTTCAACATTGAATCCGCGCGGGATATTACTCTGGAGGGCGAGACGGTAAGCCAGTTGCAACACTGGGTGGAGAACGGTTTGCTGGTGGATGCTCCACCGGTGCTGTCCGAGGTGGACACGGTACCTGCTTATGAAAACGCCGATGCGGCGTTGATCGACGGCATGACCGATGCCGCGTTGCTGCGCAATGCGAAGGGCTATCTCGATATCAACTGCGCGCATTGTCATCGCCCTGAAGGGGGCGCCAGCACCTCCGGCCTGTTCCTCGAATTCTGGCGGGATTTCGCCACGTCTCCGGAGCGACATGGTGTCTGTAAACGACCAATCGCCTATGGTGGTGGCCAGCTGAGCTATGACATCGTACCGGGGGATGCGGAAGCCTCGATCCTGTTTTATCGGATGGGTTCGCTGGCGCCGGGGCACAGCATGCCGACGCTGGGCAAGGCCACCTTGCATGATGAAGGACTGGCGCTGGTGCGTGCCTGGATCGACCGCATGCCCGATGACGACTGCAGTGGTTCCTGATGGCGTGGCATTGTGGTGGTAACACCGTTCGCGCGGCACTGTGGCTCTGTCTGCCGCTGATGCTGCTGAAAGGCTGCGGCGGTGGCAGCGGCAGCGCCACGGGCGACCCGTGCCATGCATCCGGTACCGGCGTCAACTGGGCCGCGCTGGCGCAACGGAATTGCCCGCAGTTGAGCGACTACCGGTTGCTGGATCAGCAGGGTATGCCGCAGGACCCGGGGGTGCGCTTCGCGCCGCCGGTGGCGCTGTTTACGGACTACGCGCTCAAAGAGCGTTCCGTGTTCGTGCCGCCGGGACAACAGATGGCGTTTCAAGCCGAGGCACCGTTTGCGTTTCCCGAAGGCAGTGTGCTGGTGAAAACCTTCCTGCTGCCAGCCAGTACCGAGGGTGCCTTGCCGCACGAGGCCCTGGAAACCCGTCTTTTGATCTTTCGTCAGGGTCGTTGGCTCGGGTTGCCATATCGGTGGCGCGAGGATGGCAGTGATGCTGACCTGCGCCCGGGCGGTGCCCTGTTGCCGCGCGAGATCATGCGCGCGGATGAGTCCGTGGCTTTTACCTATCGTATTCCGGATGCCAATCAGTGCGGCGTGTGCCATCAGCACCAGGGAGATGATGGTCAGCGCCGCATGCAGCCGATCGGCCTGCGCGCACGCTACCTGCAGGATCCACTGGACCCGGGTGGGGTGCCACAGATGCACGACTGGGCCCAGCGCGGCCTGATCAGCGGCGTACCAGAGCAGTTCGACGGGCTCTTGCGTGTGCCCTCGGCCGAGGCCACCGACATTACCCTGGCCGAGCGGGCCCGTGGCTATCTGGACATCAACTGCCGACACTGCCACAGCGACGGCGGCGGTGGTGGTTTGTCCGGTTTGCGACTGGGGTACGAGGAAGATCCGGGTAGCTTGCGTTATGGTGTCTGCAAGCAACCGCCGGGTTATGACGGCGGTGCGGCGGGACTGGACTACGATATCGTACCGGGTGACGCGCCGGCGTCCGTATTGCCTTATCGGATGGCGCACACTGGCGCCCGTGATCGCATGCCGCCGCTCGGCCGTTCTCTGATTCATGAGGAAGGGGTGGCGCTGGTCAGCGACTGGATCAACAGCCTGCCAGCGCAGGACTGCAGCGCCACGCCCTGATTGCACGGACTGCACACAGGGAGGGAGATCATGTTCAGAACACTGAAACAGCGCCGCAGACTGGTCATACTGCTGGTGGTCGCCGTTGCCGTCTTCACGGCGGCACGGTTGATGCCACGCGCAACACCTCCTGTGGTCAACCCGAACGCGCAGGCCGCACAGTTGAGTGGCGAGCTGGCCTCCGCACCGGCGCCACTGCCGACCATGGACGAGAGCACGATTCCGGATGAGGTGCCCGCAGAGCTGGTGGCGCGTTATGAAGCGCGGCAGGCTTTCTTCGCGTCGTTGCGCGATTTTCTCAATGATCCTTCCCATGTTCCTGCGGATCAGCGCGCCGCCTATGCCGACGCCCGCGTGGATGCACTGCGTGACTACGAGGAACGGGGTGAGCTGTCCGCTGCGGAAGCCACCTTCCTGCGACTCGCCCTGTTGCGACATCAGGTCAGTGACGACGAGTACGAGGCTGCGGCGGCAGCCTTGATCGAAGACACCGCCCAGGTGTCGGCTGAGCGCGAAGCGGCGTGGCAGGAAACACAACGTCAGCAGATGGCCGCCTATCGGGAGCGCGAGCGCGCGGTGGTGGCGGAAGTGGAGGGGATGACCTCGTTCCCTGATGGCATGACGCGCGGGCAATATTTGCGTGAGCGCTTGCAGGCGGAGCGGGAACAGCTGGCCGGGGAAGACGCGCCGGCCTCATGGTAATACATCCACGAGACCGGCGTGCCGGTTACAGCAGCTGGTCGAGTAACCAGTAAAGCAGATTGAAGGGTTTCTGATAGTCCGCCACCGTGTCGGTTTCGGATGCCTGCATGACCGCTCCGCTACCTTCCATAACGTTGGTCACGAAGTGATCCAGCTCAAGCCCCAGTTCCTGGATGTCGGAATTGGCGAACTCGATGATGCTGGTGCAGTGACTTTCATTGACGGCGCGGTAGCGCGGCAGGTAATAACCCACATTGTCCAGGTTGGCGAGCTCACTCTTCAGGCGCTCGGTATCGGTATACCAGCGTGCCCGAATCATGGCCTCACGCTGTGCCTGATCCGGTTCGTTCTCGATTTCTTCGTAGAAGCGTTCATACGAGTAGGATGAATAGTTCAGGTCATCCCAGAAGTGCGTATGACCCATGCGGTCACCCGGCAACGCGGCAGACAACGCCGGATACAGGGTGCCGAGATCGGTCAGGTCCAGCAGTGGCAACTCGGCGGCAATGTATTCCAGCGGGCCGTTGGGCGCATCCAGCCCCCAGGCCTGACGGATGTGGTTTTGTAGCGGAACGGACGGATAGACCTCCGGGTCGCCGTTGATCGGAGCCGTGAACACCGGACCGGAATCGTTGATCAGGTAGCTGCGCGTGGGCGCCAGATCGCGACGGTTGGTGTAGTAATTGGTGAAGCTGCCTACACCGCCCGCGCTGCAACCGGTGGCCAGCATCTGCCCGGAGCGCTGCAGGTTTTCCTTCATCCAGGCGACGACGGCGCGCGTGTTGCGGATACCGTTGTGGTGCCATACCAGCGGATCATTCTGGCCGGTGGGGTCCTCATAGACGGCTACGGTATCACCGGAGTAGATATCGCCGGTGCAATAGGGCACATAGACGATGTTCCAGTTCTGCGTCTTGACCCGCGTCCAGGGGTGGGCGCGTACCACGAACGGGCTCACCAGGCTGGCGCCGGGATTGAGCAGGCTCATATAGTCGTCAGGGATCCCGTCGGGGTTGCGGGCCCCGCGAATACCGAAGTCGCCGCTGCAACTTTCATAGTCCCAGCAGGCACCGCCACCTTCAAAATAGACAATGGTGTTGCTGGTGTTGGGCACACGATTGACGAAAAACTTGAACGGCGAACCGTTACCGCACACCGCACCGGTTTCCGGTGCCATCTGGATGGTTTGCCAGGCGTAGTAATTGCCCGGGCTGAAGCCATCGTTGAAGCCAGACGGGTTTGCCAGCAGGGGATAGGGGCCGTCGAGATCGCCCGGCGTGATGCGGTTGTCCGGCGCCGGGGGACTGACCAGATTAAGCATTGTCCTCCAGGCGCTATAGTCGCCGAGCTCCGCCTGTGCGGGCAGGGCGAAAAGGGATGTTGCCAGGGCAATGGCAAGCAGTTTCAGTCTTGATATCATGATTATTGCTCTCCTCGTCCTTGTTATACGCCATACCCACCGCGGGCATGGCGGTGTCCTCTGAGTACGGCCGGGAAACAGAGGGAGTCGGTGGTCTTTGAATGGTTGTTGTACTTGCGTGCCACCTGCTGTCAGCCTAGGCAGGGAAGGGGTATACAGGCAATTGGTACGGTAGAACCAATTATTATAAGGGGGTCGTCATGCCTATGGATCAGGTCACGAAAAGCGTTCAATCATGATGGCAATGTGCCATTATTTAATCTTCTCAATTCAGATTTTTTTATCCATAGATGAATAACAATCAACGTATACAAGTCACGTTGGGGCCGCAGGTGCCACGGCGTGGAAATGCGTTCAGCGAAGCGCTCGGGCGCTTGCTGTTACGCTGCATTGGATGGCGCATTACCGGCACGTTTCCTGATGTGCCCAAGGCGGTCGTGATCGGTGCTCCGCACAGTTCGAACTGGGATGCGCTGGTGACGGCTGCCGTGGTCCTGAGCCTGCGTGTGCGGATCGGTTTGATGGCCAAGGACACCCTGTTTCGTGGGCCCTGGGGGGGAGTGTTGCGCTGGCTGGGTGGTATTCCCATCGATCGCCAGAGCAAACGCGGGGTTGTCGAGCAGTCGGTCGACAAGTTCAACGAGCGCGAAAAACTGTTACTGGGCATCGCCCCGGAGGGTACCCGGACCTCCGCAGCCGCCTGGCGCACCGGCTTTCATCAGATTGCCCGTCGTGCAGGTGTGCCGGTGCTGGTGGTGGTGCTGGATTATGGTCAGCGCGAATTGCGCTTTGCCGATGTGGTGTACCCGGGCGAAGACAGCGCGGCAGACCTGCAGCGGATTCTGGCGCACTATCGCGGCGCTGTCCCGCGCCGCCCGGAGTGTTTGTCTGCGCCGCTGAAAGCGCTTGCGGAGCCACGAAACGATCAACACAAACCCGGTGACTGAGGTATGCTGTGGCCTCAGGTTACCCAGCCCACTGGATAGACAGGAGCACCCCATGACTGACAAGCAGGCCTTCGACAAGGCGCAGAAAGACGTGAAGACCCTGACCAAACGGCCGGGCAATGATGATCTGCTTTTCCTGTATGCGCACTACAAACAGGGCGCGGAAGGGGATGTCAGTGGCAAGCGCCCTGGCATGCTGGATATGGTGGGCCGGGCCAAGTACGACGCCTGGGCAAAGATCAAGGGTATGCCGCGTGAGCAGGCGATGCAGAAATATATCGACAAGGTGGAGGCACTGCTCAAGAGCCACCGCTGAAGCATCGGGGCACTGGCGCGTTGGCGCCGGTGCCCGTGATCGTTCAGCAATCCTCCATGGCGGTGGTCGCGCGCACCAGCCGCAGCTTTTCATGATTCTCCAGCGCGCAGAGATTCTCGAAAATTTCCCGGATGGTTTCGTTGGGCGCAATGGCGGCCAGCTTGCTGTACAGCTCAATGACGGTGTCGTGGAAGGTGAGTGCCGATTGCACCAGCATCATGATGGCGTCCGCCTGAGTGGCTTCCAGCAGGGTGCCGGGCGGGGTGGGTAGCGGCACGTCCGGCGCGGCGTCATACCAGGTTTCCAGGGCGCCGTCGTGGGTGCCGTTGCAGTAGGCGGCGAGAGCCTGTTGCAAGGCGCGCTCGTGATCAGCCAGGTATTGCAGCAGCAGTCGCAGCCGCTCCCGTGGCTCGCCACTCGACAGGCGCTGGTACTCCTCCGCCAGATGCTGGTGGAAACTGCCGGTCCACGCCAGCACCTCATGAATGGTCTTGAAGCGCATGAGGGGGGCTCCTTTATCCACGTGCCAACGGCTCCCAGTGTGCCTGTCTGGTCGCGTGAAGGCCAATCGGAGGCCCCGGGGGCTTTCTCGGGTGTTGCTTTGCTCAGGTGGGTTCGTCGTCGCCCTGCTGTTCCTGGGCTTCCAGGTGCGTCAGTACCGTGGCCAGGCGATCGACCAGTACCTTGTTGATGGCCTTGTCGAGAATGCGTGCGAGTTCCGCGCTGACTACCATGTCGGCAATCGGCCGCACACGCTGGATGAACTGGGCCAGCCGGGGGACGTCATCGCCGCGCGGCAGTTCCTTGTCGCCATACTTGGCGTCAACCAGATGGGTGACCACCATACGGACAAAGCCATCGGCAATCCGGTCCACTTCGGAGCGCACCGAATTGACTTCGTCCAGCAGGGCGTCCAGTGGAATGCCGGCGTCCACAAGTTCACGGCCTGCGTTGAGGATGCGCGGGCTGGGGACGCGCAGCCGGTTGCCTTCGGGAATCATGTAACCCAGGTTGACCGCCTTGAGCAGGACCTCCTGAGTCAGTTCATCGCCGAACGCCTCCAGCAGTTCTTCGTAGCTCATGTAGGACGGCGCTTCGTCGCTCCACGGGCTGGTGACCACGACTTCAAGGCCCAGAATGTCGTTCAGGTCACGGCCCTGTTCCCAGGCGGTCAGCAGGTCGCGAATGTTGGCCAGGGTGAAGCCGCGATTGAGCAACTGGCCGATGATTTTCAGGCGCGCCAGATGCACGTCGGTATAGATGCCGGTGCGGCCGCGCTTTTCCGGTGGCGGCAGGAGACCACGATCCTGATAGGCACGCACATTGCGCACCGTGGTGCTGGCTTCGCGGGCCAGTTCGTCAATGGTGAATTCCTTGCGCCCGCTGTGCTCAACGGGCGTTTCCGGTGCCCGCGCCACTTTGCGCAGGCTTTGCAGGATCGCGGAGGGTGTCAGCTGGGTCGGTTTCATGCAGCGATGATAGCGGGGTTTCCGTGACGGTACCATAACCGGCTGCCGTATGGACTGTGACGTTATTCCTGTATCTCGATGATACCGCCGTTGTCGGTGCAGAGGCCGATGGACCAGGCACGCTGTCCCGCCGCATGCAGTGACGTCATGCACTGCTCATGAGTGTCAGCCGGGATTGCAGCCAGCAGTCCACCACTGGTTTGCGGGTCCGTCAGGATGGCCAGGAGTGGATCTCCGGCCAGTGATGCGGCCACCGTGCACTGTTGCAGTGCAAGATCATTGGCGGCGGCCAGGGAGCTGCGCACGCTACTCTGTGCCAGCGTCAGCGAGCCGCTCAGCAACGGGATTGAATGCGCGTGCAATCGCGCGCCGCACGGTTGCCGGTGCACCATTTCCTGCAGATGACCGATCAGCCCGAAGCCGGTGATATCGGTGCACGCGGTTGCGCCGTGAAGCGCAAACAGGGCGGCGGCGGTGGCATGGCTTTCCAGCATGCTGTCCAGCGCCTCATCCAGCCAGGGCCCTCGGACAAGGCCGCGCTGAAGTCCCGCCAGCAGGATGCCGGTGCCGAGCGGTTTGGTCAGTACCAGCCGGTCTCCGGGCCGGGCACCTCGCTTCCGCAGCAGGCTGTCCGGGTGAGCGCGACCGTTGACCATGAAACCGGCCGCCATGGTCGGCCCTTCGATGGTGTGACCGCCGATCAATGCGCAGCCGACCCGGTCCAGCTCCTGCAGAGCGCCTTCCATCAGGCGGCGCAGGTCGCGGTGTTGCAGGCGCGGATGCTGATAAGCCAGAGCCACGGTGGCGAGTGCCGAATGCGGCTGCGCATTCATGGCGTGCAGGTCACTGAGCGCGTGCAGAGCGGTAATGCGACCGAACAGCCAGGGTTCGTCGATAAACGCAGGGAAATAATCCTGGCTTTGCACCAGCAGGGACTCGGCAGGCCAGCGGAGTACCGCTGCGTCTTCCGCGCTGCGGTAATCACTGATGACTTCATCGTGCCGAACCCCGTGGAGACCATTGAGCGCCTGCGACAGGGTCTGTGCGCCGACCTTGGCGCCACAGCCCTGACAATGCATCACGGACTGATTGTCATCGTCCTCATGCCGAGGTGACATATTCCGCGCCGGCAGTTCGGTGAAGCGCGCCATGAAGCGCCGGTCGATCCGGTCCTTCCAGCGCCAGACCCAGTCGCCGCGCAGGCTGAGGCGGCCGCGACTGGCGACCGCATGGCGTTTGCCGGCGGACAGCAATGCCAACACCTTGTGCTGTGGACGATAGCGCTTCAGCGGTGCCCCCTGGAGGGCGGCGCGGAGGTTGGCCGCCAGCACCGGCGCCTGGCGCACGGCATAAACACCCGCGCGCGGCAACGTGTAGGGATCGAGCCAGGCGCAGTCACCGGCCGCAAAGATGTTCGGATGGGAGATGCTTTGCAGGGTGTCATGAACCCGCACCAGGGCGTCATCGGTGCAGGCCAGCGGCGATGCAGCCAGCCAGTCAGCGCCTCGGGCCCCGGTGCACCAGAGCAGAAAATCGGTATGCAGCCGCTGGCCGTCGGGTCCTTCGATCCAGTGATGGCCGACACGTGTCACCGGGAAATGCATCACCTGCTCGACCTGTGCGGCATCAAGCAGACGCTGCATGGCGCGTCGTGTCCCCGTTGCCAGTCCCGGCAGCAGTGTTCTGGCATCGACCAGACGCACCTGGGCAGCGATGCCCGCCCCGGACAGCGCATGGTCTACAGCCAGACACATCTCGGTGCCCCCGGGGCCGGCGCCGACGATGGTGATCTGCATCGGCCCTTGCTGTTCATGCATCGAAGACAACAGGGTTTGCCAGCGCTGCCGGAAACTGCTGACTGGCTTGATCGGCACAGCGTGGGTCTCTGCGCCGGGAACCCCGCGGGTATCCGGTAGCGCACCGATATCCAGACTGAGCACGTCGTAAGGCAATGGCGGTCCCTGATCCAGCAACACCAGTCTCTGAGTGGTATCCAGCCCGGTCGCCCGTGCACGGACAAAGCGCACGCCCGCCCACTGGCAGAGTGCCGCCAGATCAATGTGCATGTCTTCCGCACGATAGTGCCCGGCGACGAATCCCGGCAGCATGCCGGAGTAGGGCGTCAGTGACTCTGGCGACACCAGTGTGATGCGGGCACCGGGAGGCGGAGACATCGCCAGCATGCGCAACGCCAGCGCGTGGCTGTGGCCACCTCCCACCAGCACCAGATCCTGATGAGGCCCATCGACCGTTGTGACTGTCTTCATGGGGCGGCTCCGCGTGGGGTGATGGTGTCGGCGCCTGGCAGTCCTGCCAGTGTGCGTCCTTCGTTGAGTGACAGGCGAAGATGTTGACGTAGTCGGCGGGAAAACGCATCCACACCAAGGTTCAGCAATACGCTCACCAGAATCAGGAACAGTGCGCGGTCAAAGCGAAACTCGGCGAACGCTGCATCCACGAAGTAGCCCAGTGTGGTGATGCCGAGGATACCGAGAATGGCGGTTTCGCGCATGATGATTTCCCAGCGGTACAGCAGCAGGGCGAGCAGGTTTGGATAGATACGCGGCAGCACCTCATAGCAGTAGCCGCGCAAACCGGTGGCGCCGTCGCAGCGTGCGGGCCACTGCAGGGTGAAGCGGCCGCCGAGCCAGGCGACGATGGCGCTGGTGTGCAGGGCCAGCGCGATGATACCGGGCAGCATGGAAGGCCCGAATAACAGCAGCAGAATAAACGCAAGAAGGAATTCCGGCGTGGTGCGCAGGATTACCAGCAGTATATGGCCCAGCCCCCGACTCAGTGGCGAACCGAAGCGTGGAGACACCAACGGAAAAAGCACGAGTGACAGCAACGCGGTGAGCAGCAGCGCGGCACTGGACAGCACCAGGGTATGCCATAGCCCTGGCAGGGCCTGCTCGCTTGCCAGGCGCAAACACCATTGCATGAGGGCTTCGAATCCGCCGTCCTGGCGCAGCGGGGCTGGCACGATATCCTCGCTCAGGAATCGCCACAGCGTGCCCGCCGGAGCACTGGACAGGGGTGGAGCCCACCACAGCGCCGCCCCCAGATAAAGTGGCAGCAAATGGCGATGCAGCCACCAGCGCAAGGTGCCAATCAGCAGGAAGAACAGATACAGGATGGCCGCTCCTGCGCTGTAGTCGCCCTGACGGAAGGCGGTCTCCAGATGGAAGCCGAGGGTGGGCAGTCCGATAAAACCGAGAATGGCGGAGGCGCGCAAACCGCATTCGAGCCGATAGGCGCTGTAGGTGCGGACGGGCAACAGAATCAATGGCAGGCGTGCGTAGAAGAAGGTGGCCAGCCAGGTGCTGCCGGAGGGCAACGCGGTGGCCGGGCGCGCATCCGCTTCTTCCAGGAATTCGCCGAACACTTTGGCAAAGATGCCCGCGTAGGGGATGGCAATCGCAAGCACGCCCGTCAGCGGCGACAGGCCGGTAATCTGCAGAAAGATCAGTCCCCAGAACAGTTCATGCACGGCCCGAATCACGGCGCTGAACGCGCGCACGCCGCGGAATCGCCAACCCAGCGCCAGTATGAAACCGGCGACCACACCCAGAGCAACCCCCTGGAAGGCGAAGGCGAGTGTATTGGCGAGCGCCTGCCAGACGAACTCGGTGGCGGCGAAGTCCGGCGTCAGAAAGCCGGTGCCGATACGCGCCAGTTCCGTGCCCGGCGACAGCGTGGTGATTTCGAGGTCAGCCAGCAGGAAGGCCAGCACGCCCACCAGGCCGAGCCACAGGGAGGCCCTCCGGAAACGGCCGGCGGTGGTATTCCAGGCGGCTTCAGGCATAAAGCGCATCAAGGTCAGCCAGGGTCAGCCCCGAGGTGGGGGCATCCAGCACCAGTGCGCCATCGCGCAACCCCAGAACCCGATCGAAGCAGGTCAGTGCCAGGCTGCGATCATGCAGGGCGACCACGGCACTGTCGTGTTGCGACAGCGCCAGTGCCAGCAGCCGTTGTGCCTGATACTCATCGACACTGGACACAGGCTCGTCGCCCAGCAGCACCGGACGTCGTGTGTAGAGCGCGCGGCCCAGGGCCACCCGCTGTGCCTGGCCGCCTGACAGGCGATCAATGCTGACCCGCAGACAGTCTTCAATGCCCAGTTGTTGCGCCAGTGCATGAATCGCCTGACGTTCACGCGGTTGTGGCCAGACCAGATTAAGCAGGCTGTAGCCCACACCATGTCGCGGCAGCGCACCCATGTAGATGTTATGGAAAGCGCTCAGCATGGGGACCAGCGCACCGTCCTGGGGGCACCAGGCGACCTGTGTAGCGTGCTGACGGCGCAAGGCGCCAAGCAGGGTGGATTTGCCCACGCCGGAGCGTCCGAGCAGCGCGACCTTTTCACCAGGTTGCACCGTCAGCGTGAGGTCGGTCAGCACCGGGCGCGCGCCCTGATACAGATGGTCCCCGCGAAAGCTGAACAGGACGTCCATCAGTCGAGCAAATCCAGGGAGCGGGCCGTGTCGACGATAAGTTGGTAGTCCTCATTGCTCGCCGGGATAAAGCCCTGGCGCGGAAAGGCGGCAAGCAGGTCTTTATCGGTGATCGCCAGCAAAGCCGCCTGGACCCGATCAGCGAAGTCATTGCCAAAGCGGGCGTCGACATCGCCCCGAATCACCCAGTGGTAGTCCGGGTAGGGCGGTGTGGTCCAGACCTTGCGGACCTTGCTGTCATCGATACGGCCTGCGGCCCGCTCCTGCTCCCAGACCTTGTAGTTGACGACCCCGGCATCCCAGGCGCCACTCTGCACCAGCGCGATGGTGGCGCTGTGGTCGCCGCTGAAACCGACACGGCTGAAAAAGCGCTGCGGAGTTTCACCGGTGGCTTCACGCATGAAATGCTCCGGCATCAGCCGGCCAGAGGTCGAGCTGCGGGAACCGAAGGTGAAGCGTTTACCGCGCAGCGCCAGCGGGAAGTCGTCAGACGGTTCGATGCCGGTGCTGGCATGAACAATCAGGTGGCTGATGAACTGAGGGTCCTCGACACCCTGGGCAATGGCGCGACTGCCCGGCACAAGACGTTGTGCCTGGACGCCGGTGAAACCTCCGAACCAGGCCAGCTGCACCTCATTGTTGCGAAACGCGGTGACAGCAGCGGCGTAGGACTTCACCGGGATATAACGCACTTCGACTCCCAGTTCGGCGGCGAGGTAGTCGGCGACCTGGCCAAAGCGGGTCATCAGCCGTGATTCGTCCTGATCGGGAATGGCGGTAAAGACGAAGGTGTCGGCGTGGGCGGCGCCGGTCACGCACAGCAGCAACGCCGCCGCCACCAGGCGGGCGCGGGTCTTGTGGATCATGTTGTCACTCCGTTCAATGGGGAGTCAGACCGGACGGTTATCGCGCTCAGGCACTGTGTCCGGCAATCAGTGCATGAGCCAGTGCATGCTCGGGATTATGCGCAGCGTTCGCGCAGCCAGGCCAGTACCTCGGCGCGACTGCCGGTAAACAGCGCCTTGCCGTCGCGCCTGCTGAGCATGTAGTCATACATGGGATCGTAATAATCGCGCAGCAGGCTTTCTATCCAGGCCCGGTGCGCCTCGGGGCTGCCGGTGCGCGTCTGCAACGCCAATGCATCCTGCAACTGTGCCCGCAGGCGCCCATGGCGCAGCCCGCCCAGGCGCTTGCGAATCCTGTCCAGCGCGGCCAGCAGGTCTTCGCCCAGGCGCACTTGCGCATCCTCCCTGGTCTGCCCCGCGTCGCTGGCTTGCAGATATTCATCCACCGGTGCGATGACATAATCTTCGAGGGTGACGGTAACGCGACTGGCCAGTGATTCCTCGATCATGATCTGCGGCGCCGTTTTCATGGCCGCCTGCAAGGGCAGCGGCAAGGCACAACGGCCTACCAGGCGACCTTCGTCTTCCAGCGCCAGCGGGCGATCGCTGGCATGGCGCAGGCGCAACAGGTCGATGGCGAGTGCATTTTCAAAATCGATTTGCGCCGGTTGGCCGCCGGGGCGGCGACCGAAGGCCGAACCACGGTGATGCGCTCTGCCTTCCAGGTCCAGCGCCCGCTCCAGTGCCTCGATCACGCGCGTCTTGCCGGTGCCGGTGCGCCCGCAGACCAGCAGCAGCGGCGTGCGTCCGAGATCCTGCTGAAAACGTTCCAGCAGAAAACGCCGCATTGCCTTGTATCCGCCCTGAACCAGCGGCACGGTAACGCCTTCATCGGCGAGCCATTGCTGCACCGTGCACGAGCGCAGCCCGCCACGAAAACAGTACAGATACCCTTCAGGATGCTGCCGACACCAGCCGGCCCAGGCGGCCGTGCGCGCCGCGCGCACCCCTCCGCCGACCAGTTCATGCCCCAGCGTGATGGCCGCATCCTGGCCAGCCTGTTTATAGCGGATACCCACCTGATGCCGCTCACGATCGTTGAGCAGTGGGAGGTTGCGCGCGCCGGGGAAGGCGCCCTTGGCAAACTCCACCGGCGCACGTACATCCAGCAACGGCGCCCCGCTGAGAAAGAGACTCAGGTAATCGCGGGTGACCGGCAACGACATGGAGTGCTCAGCTCAGCGTTGTTTGCGCGGCGGCAAACCCGTGTGCTGGGTCAGCAGCTTGCGGCCACGGCGCGTATTGTGCGCCTGCTGCGAGTTCTTGCGGCGGGGCGCACGATAGTCGTTGCCGGCATCCGGCTGATCGCGGGGAATCAGCTGATGCTTGCCGTTACCGATCAGATCGGCTCGGCCCATTTTTTTCAGTGCCTCGCGCAGCAGCGGCCAGTTGCGCGAATCGTGATAACGCAGGAACGCCTTGTGCAGGCGGCGTTGATCGGCATCGCGCACAATTTCCATCTGCTCGCTCTTGTAGCTGACCCGCCGCAGCGGGTTGCGCCGGGTGTGATACATGGCCGTCGCCGTGGCCATCGGCGAAGGATAGAACGCCTGCACCTGGTCCGCACGGAAGCCGTTGATCTTCAGCCACAGGGCCAGATTCATCATGTCTTCATCGCGCGTGCCCGGATGCGCCGCAATGAAGTACGGAATCAGGTACTGCTCCTTGCCGGCTTCTTTCGAGTATTTCTCGAACATGCGCTTGAAGGTATCGTAGGTGCCGATGCCCGGCTTCATCATTTTCGACAGCGGGCCTTCTTCCGTATGCTCGGGGGCAATTTTCAGATAGCCGCCCACATGGTGAGTAACCAGCTCACGCACATACTCGGGGTCCTGCACCGCCAGATCGTAACGCAGCCCCGAAGCAATCAGGATCTTCTTGATGCCGGGCAGGGCGCGTGCTTCCCGATACAGTTGTGTCAGCGCACTGTGATCGGTATTCAGGTTCTCGCAAATGCCGGGGTAGACACAACTGGGCTTGCGACAGGCCGCTTCAATCTCGCGCGTCTTGCAGGCAATGCGATACATGTTGGCCGTCGGCCCGCCCAGGTCAGAAATGACCCCGGTAAAACCCGGCACCTTGTCGCGGATCTCACCGATTTCCCGCAAGATGGAATCCTGGGAACGGTTCTGAATGATGCGGCCTTCATGCTCGGTAATGGAACAGAAGGTGCACCCGCCAAAACAGCCGCGCATGATATTCACCGAGAAACGGATCATGTCATAGGCCGGAATCTTTTCGCCCTCATAGGCCGGGTGCGGTACGCGCGCGTAGGGCAGCCCGAACACATAGTCCATTTCCGGCGTGGACAGCGGAATCGGCGGCGGATTCATCCAGATGTCCTGCTCCGCATGGCGCTGCACCAGCGCCCGCGCATTGCCGGGATTGGTTTCCAGATGCAGCACACGGTTGGCGTGCGCATACAGCACCGGATCATTGCGTACTTTTTCGAAGCTCGGCAGACGAATTACCGTGCGGTCGCGATCACGGTGCGCATGCCAGCGAATCTGCACCACCTGTTCCGCATTGGGATCGATCTGCTGCGCGTTGCGCCGCTCCAGCTCACAGCTGTCCAGCTCCTGGGTATTCACATAGGGATTGATGATGCGATCCACCTGGCCAGGTCGATCCACCCGTGTTGAATCCAGTTCCAGCCAGTCGGCGGGCGTATTGCGACGCATAAAGGCTGTGCCGCGCACATCCGTAATGTCGGTAATCGCCTCACCGCGTGACAACCGATGCGCGATTTCCACCACGGCACGTTCGGCATTGCCGTACAGCAGGATATCAGCGGCAGCATCCACCAGAATGGAACGGCGCACCTTGTCCTGCCAGTAGTCGTAATGCGCAATGCGGCGTAGCGACGCTTCGATACCGCCGAGCACCACGGGCACATCGCTGTAGGCTTCGCGGCAGCGCTGGCTGTACACGAGCGAACAGCGATCCGGACGCTTGCCGGCCATGCCGCCGGGGGTATAGGCGTCATCGGAGCGTGCTTTGCGGTCGGCGGTGTAGCGGTTGATCATGGAATCCATGTTGCCGGCGGCGACGCCGAAAAACAGGTTCGGTTTGCCGAGGGCCATGAAGGCGTCTTTGCTGTGCCAGTCCGGCTGGGCAATGATGCCGACGCGAAAGCCCTGGGCTTCCAGCAGGCGGCCGATGATGGCCATGCCGAAGGAGGGGTGATCCACGTAGGCGTCGCCGGTGACGATGATGATGTCGCAGCTGTCCCAGCCGAGCTGGTCCATTTCTGCCCGGCTCATGGGCAGGAACGGTGCGGTGCCGAAGCATTCGGCCCAGTAGCGCGGGTAGTCATAGAGCGCGTTGGCGGCTTTGGGCAGGGTCAGGGCGTTCATCACGGTGTTCCGGGGTTTGGCAAAGTGGGCATTCTACCTGAGAGGTGTGGTAGTTGTCCGGGTGGACGGTCGTTGTGGCTGATGTGCTCTGTAGCACGGCCTCGGTGGCGGGTAACCCCTTCCAGAAGCCGCCGTGAACCCATCCCTGGGGGCTTGCGTTCGGCATCCTGCCTCACACACTTCTGGAAGGGGTTACCCGCCACCGAGGCCTCAGTTCAGTAGTCACTGAAAGTTCAGCACTTCGTAGCGCGAAGCCCAGCCTGGGGGACGAACGAAACTTTCGGTTGGCTGGAAGTTGTTAAACGGGCTGCGCGTGACGGCCCTCGGGGGGCGGGTAAAGGGTTTCAGGACTGTCGAGAGGCATGGATGCCGAACGCAAG
>ERZ869909.1866-NODE-1866-length-15668-cov-33.862870_pt1 | contig 15668 bp, 16 predicted proteins | sample MGYA00520892_ERZ869909 | MGnify/ENA primary metagenome ERZ869909 (study PRJEB32215, sample SAMEA104723947) | bioreactor metagenome | biome: bioreactor; feature: anaerobic bioreactor; material: water | place: China | collected 2015-03-12 ...
GCGCGGCCCAGCATGTCGATGGTCACGTTCTCGAGCTTGATGCCGAGGTCTTCGCTGATCGTCTGGCCGCGCGTCAGAACCGCGATGTCCTCGAGCATGGCCTTGCGGCGGTCGCCGAAGCCCGGAGCCTTGACGGCCGCGATCTTGAGGCCGCCGCGCAGCTTGTTGACGACCAGCGTCGCGAGCGCTTCGCCCTCGACCTCTTCCGCGATGATGAGGAGCGGCTTGCCCGTCTGGACGACGGCTTCGAGCAGCGGCAGCAGCGGCTGCAGGCCCGAGAGCTTCTTCTCGTGGATCAGGATGTAGGGGTCGTCCATCTCCGCGATCATCTTGTCGGCGTTGGTGATGAAGTAGGGCGAGAGATAGCCGCGGTCGAACTGCATGCCTTCGACGACGTCGAGCTCGGTCTCGAGGCTCTTGGCTTCCTCGACCGTGATCACGCCCTCGTTGCCGACCTTCTGCATGGCCTCGGCGATCATCTCGCCGATTTCCGTCTCGCCGTTGGCCGAGATGGTGCCGACCTGGGCGATCTCGCCCGAGTTCTTGACCTTCTTCGCCTTCTTCTCGATCTCTTCGACGACCTGAACCACGGCCTTGTCGATGCCGCGCTTCAGATCCATCGGGTTCATGCCGGCGGCAACGGCCTTGAGGCCTTCGCGCACGATGGCCTGGGTCAGAACGCAGGCCGTGGTGGTGCCGTCACCGGCGAGATCGTTGGTCTTCTGGGCGGCTTCGCGGACCATCTGCGCGCCCATGTTCTCGAGCCGATCCTCGAGCTCGATCTCCTTGGCGACGGAAACGCCGTCCTTCGTTGTGCGCGGTGCGCCGAAGCTCCGCTCGATCACGACGTTGCGGCCCTTGGGGCCGAGCGTCACCTTGACGGCATTGGCGAGCGTGTCGACGCCGCGCAGGATCTTGTCGCGGGCCTCGGTCGAAAAGCGAACGTCTTTGGCAGCCATGAGGGCAACCTCCAGATTGGGGGAAAGATTGGAATGTCAGGGTCGAAATAGCGGGCGGGGCGCCGTCGGTTCGGAGCCCGCGCAATGAGGCTTGAGCGAGCCGTCGCTTACTTCTCGATGACGCCCAGGATGTCGCTCTCCTTCATGATCAGGAGGTCGACGCCATCGATCTTCACTTCCGTGCCGCTCCACTTTCCGAACAGCACCTTGTCGCCGGCCTTGACGTCGAGGGCGTTGAGCTTGCCGGCCTCGTCGCGGGTGCCGGGGCCGACGGCGACCACTTCGCCCTGCTGGGGCTTCTCCGCGGCCGTGTCAGGAATGATGATGCCACCAGCGGTCTTGGTCTCGCTGTCCACGCGCTTGACGACGACGCGATCATGCAGGGGGCGGAATGTCATGAGGCTCTGAACTCCACTGAGAAAGAGAGGGGAAGGGCGGCGTCTCTGCCGGCCCGGCACGCGTAGCACTTCAACCAGGAGAGTGCCAGCGAGTGTCGCGGTTCTAGAAGCGACCCCGCTTCAGTGTCAAGCAAACCGCGGTTTCAGGCGCGTCGTCTCCAGCACAATCAAAGGATGCGTAAATATTAAATTGCAACCATTCGTTGGTAAGGTTAACATCCTGCACGTGGATGGACGAACGGCGGATGCAACGAGGGAACTGCGAAGTGCCAAAACAAAACGGAGACGGGTCCGGCATCCCAAGCGCGACCCCTAAAGAGCAACTGGAATATATTGCCGATCTCGTCCTCCAATTGAAGGGCATGGCGCGGAGCCAGCGGCTGACCACGTTGGCCGGAATTCTAGACGTGGCCCATTCGGAAGCAAGGCTCCGCTCGCGCGACCCGGCTTAGACCATGATCGCTTCAGACCCTATCAGCCTGAAGCGTGAATCATCGGTCTAAACTCAAGAGACCATGATCGCTTCAGGCCCTATCAGCCTGAAGCGTGAATTATCGGTCTCACCAAAGAGATAGAGCGTGATCCCGATTCAATCGAAAATGATCACGCTCTGAGTGGCCTGGCGCGGCTAACGGATCGCCCGCGAGACGAGTTGCGACCCGTGGCGTGCGATCTCGCCAGCGAGATCGAGATCCAAGAGAAGCACGCGCACCTCCCGCGCACCGAGCCCGGCGGCCCGTGCCAGCGTGTCGATGTCGACAGGGTGGGGACCAAGGGCAGCGAGCACCCGCGCCCGCTCTGCGTCGGTCGGCTCGCGCGATATGTCGGGCCTCTCCGATCCTTGCGCGCCGTCTTGCGGAGCGAAGGCCGTCGTCGGCCGCTCCTCGGTCATCCCGGCCGAATGGAGGCGCACCTGCGCGCCGAGCGCTTCGACGATGTCGTCCGGGTGCGTGACGAGCGTGGCGCCGGATTTGAGAAGCTGATTGGTGCCTTCCGCGCGAGGATCGAGAGGATGCCCCGGCACGGCGAACACGTCGCGCCCTTGCTCGCCTGCGAGGCGGGCCGTGACGAGCGAGCCCGAGCGGCGCGCCGCCTCGATCACCACGACACCGCGCGAAAGCCCCGAGACCAGCCGGTTGCGGCGCGGAAAGTCCCGTCCGCGCGGCACGAATCCGGGCGGTTGCTCGGTCACGAGGCAGCCTTCTTCCCCGATGCGCGATTGCAGGCTCGCGTGTTCGGGCGGGTAGATGACGTCGATGCCGCCCGCGAGCACCGCGACCGTCCCGTGCAGGAGGCTCGCTTCGTGCGCGGCGGCGTCGACACCGCGCGCGAGCCCGGAGGTGATGGAAAACCCGGCTTCCGCGAGCCCCTTCGCGAAGATCCGCGCAAGCTTGAGCCCGGCTGCCGATGCCTGTCGCGAGCCGACGATCGCAACGGAAGCGCGCGCGAGCAACTCGGTCCGGCCCTTCACGTAGACCATGGGCGGAGGCGGATCGAGCGCCGCCAGCGTTTCCGGATAGCCGGGCTCGATCGTGAAGAGGGGACGGGCGCCGATTTTTTCCGCCGCCTTGAGCTCGGCTTCCGCCTCCGCTTCGGGACAAACGCGTGCCGGGCGGCCGGCGCGGCGCGACATCTCCGGGAGTGCGGCCAGGGCCTGGCGGGCGCCGCCACAGTGGTTGATCAGTTCCCGAAAGGTGACGGGGCCAACCTGGCCGGAACGAATGAGCCTCAGACAGGCGAGCCGCTCGTCCGCATCGAGAGCGACGACGGGGAGCGGAGCGGGTGTGAACAGATCCTGAGGATCACGATTTGGCACCGATCCTGGGCTCCTCGCCTTTCGACAACCGGCTGATGTTGGCCGAATGCTTCCAGAAGAGGAAGAGGGTCATGAAAAGCGCGGCCAGCGCTTCGTTGGTCCATCCGAGCATGAGCAGCGCAACGGGCGTCGCAGCGCTTGCGACCAGGGCGGCCAGCGACGAGTAACGCAGCAGAACGGCAACGGCGAGCCAAACGCCGACGAACACGAGCGCGCCGGGCCAAGCGAGCGCGGCCACCACGCCGATGTAGGTCGCGACGCCCTTTCCGCCCTTGAAGCCGAGCCAGACCGGGAAGATGTGCCCGAGGAAAGCGGCGAGACCGGCAACGAGCCCGGCCTCTGCGCCCTGTCCGCCGGCCGCAAGCGAGCCGAGCACGACGGCGAGTGTGCCTTTGAGGCCGTCGAGCAGCAATGTCAGGGCGGCAAGTCCCTTGTGGCCCGTCCTGAGCACGTTCGTGGCGCCGATGTTTCCGGAGCCGACGGCACGGATATCGCCGAGCCCGGCAAGGCGCGTGAGCAGAAGGCCGAAGGGAATGGAACCAAGGCCGTAGCCGATGAGCACGGGCAGGGCGTAAGCCGCGAGCGTGTCGAGCATGGTGTGTGGCGGCCTCGATCCTGGATGAACCGCGCGAAACTAGCGGCCCGCGCGGTGCCCGGCAACCGGGGATCGGGCGAACGAGGGCCGGGCGGGATTGGTGGGCGCAAAAACCGGATGGAAGACGCCCACGATGCAGAAAGGCCCACAAAGCAGAAAGGCCCACGATGCAGAAAGGGTTGCGCACAGGCGCTTGTGCACAACCCAATCGGTTTCCCAGCGGGCGTCGGGCGGGCGTTAGCTCCGGCCGTTCCGCGGATTGTTGTCCGGCTCGACGGCGGATACGATCTTCGACAGCGACCGCAGGAACGCGTCGCGCTGCGTCGGCGCGAGCGCGGACAGGATGCGTTCGTCGGTGGAGCGTGCCGCGGGCTCGGCCTGCCGCAGCGCGCCTTCGCCCTTGTCGGTGAGGCGGACGGCATAGCGGCGCGCATCGCGACGCGTGCGGCGACGCTGAACCAGCCCGCGCGCCGTGAGGCGGCGGACGATGTCGGCCATCGTCGAGCGGTCGATGCCCGTGCGCTCGACCAGCGTCGTCTGGCTCGGCTCCTCGCTGTTGGCGATGGCCGTCATCACGGCGAACTGCCGCGGGGTAAGACCGGCTTCTCCCACCCTCAACGCGAACAGTTCATCGGCGCATTGTCCGGCCCTATGCAACAGATGCAGAGCCGAGGAAATGCGGTCGCCTGAGGCTTCATGTTTCATGATTGCGCCTATCCTCTTGCTGGGGTTGCAAATATGCGACGCCGTTGGAGTGGACCCCTCCCCTCTGAGTGGTCGTGTGCTCCCCGTAGAGATAGTCCTGCATGCGGCAGGATCAATCGTGCACGTCGTACGATGTTTGAAAGTCTCTAGCCTGAAATTGTTCCCTGCGCGGGTACGATTTCCTACAACGAATGTCAGAACACGTTGGTTGCATCATGGCATGAAAAATCATGGTGGAACCGACACGTGCGCATGAACGAAGTGGCGCTGCCCAAACCGTCGGCCACCGTCGAAGTGTGTCCGCTTGGCAGAAGCGCCGCGCGCACCCATATGACACAGGTCGCGTGCGCGATTTCACGCAAGCGACAACTGTTCGCAGGCTCGATGGCGCGACGTGACGTCACGTGTGCGGTGTGTCCTCACATCCTTCGATAGCCCGATCCGAGTGCCGTGCGTTGGGCCGTGAACGGCCAGTCTCACGTGAACAGCCAGGACGTGATTCCGGCCCGGCGCGCAAGCTCCCCGATCCCGTTTTCGATCGCCGCCAGCGTGTCTTTGCTGGCGTGCTCCGGAAGCCACGGCGCGCCGTCTTTTCGTGATCGGTAATCCGCGAGTAGACGTTTCCAGACGTCGCTGTCGAGCGGACGATCGGGTGTCGCACCGATGGTTGCGCGCTTGATGCTTTTCTGGGTGCCGAGCCACGTGTGCGCCGCCTGCCACACCTCGGCCGTTGTCGGCAGGTTGTGGCGCGCCTTGAGCTGGGCGATGGCAAGCACGCCCGCCTCTCTCGGATGGGGCCCGATTTCGAGGGTCGCGATCCGGACGCCGCGGCGGCGGATCGAGAACAGCCTGCATTTATCCCGCGCGAGACGGTCTGCGTATTGATCGGCGCAATTCTGCATGGCTGCGGCCTCGGCGAGAATGGCGCCCTCGTCGAGAAGCGGAACGAAATCGTAGCCGCGCGCTTCTCCGGCCCCGAGCCAGGGATCCGTCAGCGCGCCCTCGCCGAGCTGCATGACGAGCCGCATCCGGTTGAACCAGCTCTTGGCCGCGCATACGGCCGTGTCCAGCGCCATCTCCGGCCGCCATGGCACGACGATCAGCGTTTTTGCGCGCGACGGGGGACCTGTGGAGATCGCGGCATAGGCGGCCGTGACGCCGAACAGCTCTTCCGGATTGCCGGGCTCCAGGAACACGCGTTGCTGGGCAAGCCAGAGTGCGAAAGTTTCGTCTGCGGCCTGTGCGCCGAAGAGGACGGATTGGAGCCAGAAGGCGCAATGATCCGACGCCGTCGGGAGATGGTTGACGATGCGGCGCGCGAAGATGTCGGAGCGAGGGAACGTGCCGAGCGGTCCCGAGAACGCTTCGGGCGGAAGGCGCCGGAGCCAAAGCGGCAGATCGAGCGCGGCAGCAACGTCGCGCAGTTGCGCGCCGGCATGAACCAGCGCGAGTGCCTCCGTGCGCCGCTTGGGCGCGCCGCGCCGGCTTGCGAGCGCGTGGAGCGCGGCCGGAAACGTGACGGCGAGATCTGCAACGCGGGGAGACGTCAGTGCGAGCCGCCGTATCGCAGCGCGTTTCGGGGACGGGAAGCGTGCGATGATGCCGTCGAGAGCCTGCGCCTCCGATCGGGAACAGGCACCGTGGACGGGGTCGATGGCTTTGGCTTTGATACGCATCGAGAAGGCATCCACCCGCAGACGGTCGGTGAAGGCCCGCCCTCGGTCTGAGCTGAAGCTCCCCGATCATTACGGCATGTGTGCGACCCCAGTTTGACTAGGCTGTGAACTCCACAAAGGGATGGAGGACGGCTCGAGCCGCGATGCGCATCGGGACCGTGGTCTCGCCGGTCAACTCGGGTCCGAAAGTCTGCGCAGCCGGTCCAGTGCGCCTTGCAGAATGAGCGTCGCCGCGAGTTTGTCGATCACGTCCGCCCGCCGTTTCCGGCTCGCATCCGCCGCGATCAGCATCCGCTCGGCTTCGAGCGTGGTGAGCCGCTCGTCCCACAGCAGAACGGGAAGCGGCGACAATCCGTTCATGTTGCGGGCGAACGCCCGCGAGGCCTGCGCGCGCGGCCCTTCGCTGCCGTCCATGTTGGCGGGCAGCCCGAGCACGAAGCCGACCACGCCGTGCTCTTGCGTGAGATCGAGCAAGCGCTTTGCGTCGGCGGTGAATTTCGTCCGCCGGATCGTCTCGAGCGCGGAGGCGATGCTGCGCCGGGTGTCGCTCAGCGCAAGGCCGAGCGTCTTGGTGCCTGCGTCGATGCCGATCAGCCGCCCCGGTGCGACGAGCCCCGCAAACGTTTCCGCGCTGTCCGTCGTGATGCCGCGCGGAGGGGTGGGAGACGGATCGCTCATGGGGCCAACCTCGGGCTCGATTCAGAGTTGCCAATATCGTGGGCGGTGCCGTTGCGATACGAGGCCGCCCGATACGGGGTCGTCACGTGGCACGTGACCGGAGGGGGTTAACCGTGCCTCGCCGGCCGATGCAACGTTCTTGTGCGCAACCCCTGACAGGACGCCCCATCCCGTTTATGGTCCCGGCGGCGGCGACGTCCGTACCGGCGGCCCTCAGCGGGAAAGCGGCGAGGTATAGGGGAAACAGTGACGACACCTTCCGAAATTGAGCCCATCGCCCGGGGGGGCGCAACGGCCTACCGCACTTGGGGCACCTTGGGGATCTTCACGGCCACCACATTCCTTTCGGCCTTCCTGCTGTTTCTGATCCAGCCGATGTTCGCCAAGATGGTGCTGCCGTTGCTCGGCGGCGCTCCGTCGGTGTGGGCCGTGGCGCTGCTCTTCTTCCAGGGCGCTTTGCTGGTCGGCTACGGCTATGCGCATCTCCTCGTACGCCACGTGCCGGCCGCATCCACGGGCTTTATCCACCTCGCTCTTTCGGCAGTTGCGTTCCTGTTTCTCCCCATCGCGATCCCGGCCGGCTGGTCCGAGCCGCCGCCCGGAGACGCCTACCTCTGGCAGCTCGGTCTGTTCGCGGTCGCCATCGGCATTCCTTTCGCCGTCGTTTCCGCCAACGCGCCGCTGCTTCAGGCATGGTTTTCGCGCGCCGGCCACAAGGCGAGCGCCGACCCCTACTTCCTCTATGCTGCCTCGAACCTGGGCAGCCTGATCGCGCTTTTGGGCTATCCGTTCGTCTTCGAGCCCGTGTTCGGCTTGAAGGCGCTCGCGCTCGTCTGGACGGCAGGGTTTGCGGCGCTCGTCCTGGCGCTGGGCGTCTGCTTCCTGCGCGTACGAAGCGTAGCGGCCGAAGGAGAGGCGGGCACGGAAGCGCAGAGCCCGGCCTCGGACGTCTCCGCCGCGCTCCACGCCCCCACCTGGAACGCGCGTGCGGGCTGGATCGGCCTCGCGTTCGTACCGTCCGCGCTGCTCACGGCCTTCACGAACCACATCGCAACCGACGTGGCCTCGGCGCCTCTCGTCTGGGTCGTGCCGCTCGCGCTCTATCTCCTCACCTTCGTCGTCGTCTTCCGTGAGCGCGCGCTCATCCCGCGCTCCGTGCTGCTCACCGCGCACGCGGTCGCGACCATCCTCGCGCTGCTCCAGCTCTCCCAGACTGAGAAGGAGACGTGGTTCTATGCGGCGGGCTACGGCATCGCGGCCTTTGTGGCGTCCACGCTCGTGGCGCATCGCACGCTCTACGAGGCGCGGCCCGATGCGCGCAATCTCACCGAGTTCTACATGTGGATGTCCGTCGGTGGCGTCCTGGGCGGCATCTTCGCGGCGCTTCTCGCGCCTCGCATCTTTTCCGAGGTGTTCGAGTATCCGCTGTTGCTCGCACTCACGTTTGCCTGCCGTCCGGGTGCGATGGATCTGACGAGCCGTTCGCGCGCGTCCTGGGCGGGCATGGTCGCGCTCGTCGTCGGCGGCTGGGCGCTCATCACCTGGGGGCCGACGCTGGCGTTCGACTACGATCTCCACTTCGGCCGCTGGGGCACGACGACCGACATCGCGGCCGTCTTCGCGCTGGTCGCGCTCGCGCTCTGGCATTTCCCGCCGCACATGCTGGTGGCGGTGCTCGGCATGTACTTGACGGTGGTCCTGCTGCCGTCCGGCGTCCATCGGGGCGATGCGCAGCGCAGCTACTTCGGCGTCTACCGCGTCATCCAGTCGATGGACGGCGAGTTCAACGTCCTCCAGCACGGAACGACGCTGCACGGCGCGCAGCGGATTCGCGACGCGGAAGGCAATTCCGTCGCCGACGTCACGCCGGCGACCTACTACCACCCCGAAAGCCCGATGGCGTCCGCGATCCGGCTGACGAGCACGGTCAACCAGCACGAGGGCGTGAAAGGCAAGTTCGGCGTCATCGGCCTCGGAGCGGGGTCTCTCGCCTGCTACTCCGCACCCGGCGAGACGTGGCGGTTCTTCGAGATCGACCCCGTCGTGGTCCAGATCGCCAAGTCGCGCAACTTCACGTTCCTCTCCAACTGCCAGCCGAACGCCGAGGTGGTGCTCGGCGACGCCCGGCTCACCTTCGCCAAGGAGGAGGACGAGAGCTTCGATCTCTTCGTCGTCGATGCATTCTCCTCGGATGCGATCCCGGTCCACATGATGACGGCCGAGGCGATCACCCTCTATGCTTCGAAGCTGAAGAAGCGCGGCGTGGCCGTGCTGCACATCTCCAATCGCTACCTCGATCTCGAGGAGGTGCTGGCCGCGACCCTTCCCACGCTCGATGTGGAGCTCCACGCCCTGGTCATCGAGGATTTCGTGGACGACGGCTACGTCAAGACGGGGTCCACCGTGGTCCTGATCGGCAAGGACAAGGCGACCGTCGAGCGCTTCCGGCACATCGAGGGCTCGCGCGACATCGTCCGGCCCACCGTCCGCCCCTGGACCGACGATTTCTCCGATATTCTGGGGCCCTTCATGGCGCAGTATCGGAAATACTGAGGACCGGGGCCGCTGTTGCGCGCGTCTGGCGGTCCCGCTATGAGGAACCACGCGGCAGCTCCGCCGCGTCCCCTTTTGGTATCAGGGCGGCTCCATGCAGGTTGACGAGAAGACCGTGCGGCGCATCGCGCGCCTGGCGCGGATCAGCATCACGGACGACGAGGCGAAGAGCCTCGAAGGCGAGCTTACGGGCATTCTGAACTGGGTCGAGCAGCTCGGAGAGGTCGATACGAACGACGTCGAGCCGATGACGCGGGTCGTGGCCCAGAAGCTCAAGACGCGGGACGACAAGGTGACGGACGGCGAGATCGCCGACGACGTGGTGAAAAACGCACCCGCGATCGACGATCATTATTTCGTGGTGCCGAAGGTCGTCGAGTAGACGGATCGGACGAAGATCGCACGGGAACGGAGGCTGAGATGACGAAGATTTTCGCGTTCCTCGCCGTCGCGCTGATCGCGACAGGCGCACTCGTTCTCGCGGTCCCGCGGGAGGAGCCGTCCGGGCCGGGCGCACGCTCCCTCTCGCCGCAAGCCGCCATCGAAGTTCCACCCTACCTGTTGAGGGCGCGCGAGGTGGCCGAGCAGGTCAACGCTCCGTTGTCCATCCTGTTCGGCTTCGTGAGCCTCTACTATTCGCGCCGCACCTACAACATCAACAAGGCGAGAGCCGAGGCCGACAAGGCCCGCTCGATCTGACCGAGCTGAAGAGGACCTCCATGCGCGCGCTCGTCATCGTGTTGTCGCTCGTCGTGCCGATCGGGGCGTGGGCGACGGCTGCCGTGGCCAAGGAGCGTGCCGCGTTTCTCGACGGCCAGTATGCCACGGCCGCACAGTGCGAGAAGCTGCGCAAGATCGAGGCCGGTGGAAAGGAAACCGTGTCCACCGCACCCGAGCTGCTCGACGCGGACGGCTTCCGCGGATGGGAAGGCGGCTGCGAGTTTACGAAGATCTTCGAGCACGAGCCCGGGCAATCCTGGCTTGCGTTCATGGTCTGCTCGGAGGGCATGTCGGTCAACGCCGCGACCTACGTCTTCGTGAAGGACGGAGATGCGTTCGAGGTGCACCGGTCCGGCGAGGAGCAGGGACCCGAGCTTTACACGCGCTGCGACGCCAAGAAGGGAAAATAGAACGTGAGTGATCTGACGCAGCTGACGCTCGCCGAAGCGCGCGACGGGCTGAAAAGCAAATCCTTCTCCGCAACGGAGCTGGCAGAAGCGCATATCGAGGCCATCGGCGAGGCCAATGCCGCCATCAATGCCTACGTGCTGGTGACGCCGGAGCACGCCCTCGCGCAGGCCCGGGAGAGCGATGCGCGGATCGCAAAAGGCGCGGCGCGGCCGCTCGAGGGGCTGCCGCTCGGCAACAAGGATCTTTTCTGCACCAACGGCATTCGCACCACGGCCTGCTCGAAGATCCTGGGCGAGTTCACGCCGACTTACGAATCGACCGTCGGCGCCAATCTGTGGAACGCCGGTGCCGTCATGCTCGGCAAGCTCAACAACGACGAGTTCGCCATGGGCTCGTCGAACGAGACGAGCGCCTTCGGCCCCGTCGTGTCACCGTGGCGCCGCCAGGGCAGCACCGACAAGCTGGTGCCCGGCGGCTCGTCGGGCGGATCGTCGGCGGCCGTTGCGGCGGGCCTCTGCCTCGCCGCCACCGCGACCGATACCGGCGGCTCGATCCGCCAGCCCGCGGCTCTCACCGGCACCGTCGGCATCAAACCCACCTACGGCCGCTGCTCGCGCTGGGGCATCGTGGCGTTCGCCTCGTCGCTCGATCAGGCGGGCCCGATCGCCAAGACGGTGCGCGATGCCGCCATCATGCTGGGGTCCATGGCAGGTCACGACCCGAAGGATTCGACCTCCGTCGATGCGCCCGTGCCCGATTATGAAGCCGCCCTTGGTAAAGGCATCAAGGGTCTGCGTGTCGGCGTGCCGAAGGAGTATCGCGTCGATGGGATGTCGAAGGAGATCGAGGATCTCTGGACCAAGGGTATCGACTGGCTGAAGGACGCGGGCGCCACGATCCACGAGATCAGCCTCCCGCATACGAAGTACGCGCTGCCGGCCTATTACATCGTCGCGCCCGCGGAAGCGTCGTCGAACCTCGCCCGCTACGACGGCGTGCGCTACGGTCTGCGCGTGCCCGGCCGCGACATCACCGAGACGTACGAGAAGACGCGCGCGGCAGGCTTCGGCGAGGAGGTGCGCCGCCGTATCCTCATCGGCACCTACGTGCTCTCGGCGGGCTATTACGACGCCTATTATCTGAAGGCCCAGAAGGTGCGCTCGCTCATCAAGCGCGACTTCGACGAGGCTTGGAACACGGTCGACGTGGTGCTGACGCCGACGACCCCGTCGCCCGCGTTCGGGTTCGGGGAGAAGTCGGGCGATCCGCTCGCCATGTACCTGGAAGATATTTTTACCGTGACCGTCAACATGGCCGGATTGCCGGGCATTTCGGTGCCCGCCGGTCTCTCGACAGAAGGCACGCCGCTTGGGCTCCAGCTCATCGGCAAGCCCTTCGACGAGGGAACGCTGTTCGCGGCCGGCGAGGCGATCGAGAACGCGGCGGGCCGCATTTGCGTGCCCGAGCGATGGTGGACGGGTGCCAAGAACCCCGGAGGCAACTGAGATGGCGGACCCGAAGCGTCCAGGAGATTGCACGGACATGAGCGAGGTGCGTGCCGAGATCGACCGCATCGACGCGGCGCTCGTGGACCTCATCGCCGAGCGCTTCGGCTATGTGGAGCGCGCCTGGCAGCTCAAGAAGGATCCGAGCGAGGCGAGTGTCCCGTGGCGGATCCAGCAGGTGATCGACAAGGTGAAGATGCAGGCGCGCCAGCGCGGTCTTCCGACTGAAATGATCGAGATGGTCGGCGCCCAATGGCGCAACATGATCGGCTGGTTCGTGCAGTACGAGGAAGAAAAGCTGCGCAAACTGGAAGCGAGCAGCGGCGGGCCGCGGAAATGATTTCCATCAATTCGTTCGATCCGCTCACGCTGGTGCTGATCGCGGCGCTGAACCCGGCGACGATCGCGGTGGCGTTTCTGATGGGCCGGCGCGCGGATCAATGGCAGAAGCTGCTCGTTGTCGCGTTCGCCGCGTCCATCATGGGCTTTCTGCTCTACTGGCTGAGCGGGCAGGTCGGCCTCGTCAGGGTGCATGCGCTCGGCGGAGAGGCTGCGCTCTTCACGTTGCAGTTTGCGTTCGGCCTGGTTTGGGCCGCTGTGGGATATTGGTTGCGCCCGCGTTGAGCAGGGCGGGAGGAGACGGCTGAGATGCAGGACACCGCAAAGGGCGGCGGCAAGAGCAAGAAGGTGCAGAGCGACCTGATCCCCGGCGCGACCGGCGATTGGGAGGTCGTGATCGGCATGGAGGTCCATGCCCAGGTCGCATCCGAATCCAAGCTGTTCTCGGGTTCGTCCACCGCGTTCGGCGCCGAGCCCAACAGCCATGTCTCCCTCGTCGATGCGGCCATGCCCGGCATGCTGCCCGTCATCAACTCCGAGTGCATCGCCCAGGCGATCCGCACCGGCCTCGGGCTCAAGGCCGCGATCAATCTCAGGAGCGTGTTCGACCGCAAGAACTACTTCTACCCCGATCTGCCGCAGGGCTATCAGATCAGCCAGTACAAGCAGCCGATCGTGGGCGAGGGCGAAATCGAGATCGAGGTCGACGGCGAGGCGAAGCGTGTCGGCATCGAGCGCCTGCATCTGGAGCAGGACGCGGGCAAGTCGATCCACGATCAGCACCCGGAGTATTCGTTCGTCGATCTCAACCGATCGGGCGTCGCGCTGATGGAAATCGTCTCGCGCCCCGACATGCGCTCGGCGAAGGAAGCGCAGGCCTATGTCACCAAGCTGCGTACCATCCTGCGCTATCTCGGCACCTGCGACGGCGACATGGAGAAGGGCAATCTGCGCGCCGACGTGAACGTGTCGGTGAGAAAGCCCGGCGATCCGCTCGGCACGCGCTGCGAGATCAAGAACGTCAACTCGATCCGCTTCATCGGCCAGGCCATCGAGGTCGAGGCGCGCCGCCAGATCGACATCATCGAGGAGGGCGGCACCATCGATCAGGAGACGCGCCTGTTCGATCCTGGTAAGGGCGAGACGCGCTCCATGCGGAGCAAGGAGGAGGCGCACGACTACCGCTACTTCCCCGATCCCGACCTGCTGCCGCTCGAGCTTGAGCAAGCCTACGTGGACGACCTTGCCCAGCACCTGCCGGAGCTGCCGGACGAGAAGCGCGCGCGCTTCATGAAGGACTACGGTCTTTCCGCCTACGACGCGACCGTGCTCGTCGCCGAGCGCGAGAACGCGGACTTCTTCGAGGCCGTCGCGAAGGGACGTGACGGGGTCGCGGCGGAGCCGCGCGATGGAAAAATCGCGGCCAACTGGGTCATCAACGAGCTGTTCGGCCGCCTCAACAAGGAAGGCAAGGGCGTCGACGAAAGCCCGGTCTCGGCCGCTCAGCTCGGCGGCCTCGTGGATCTCATCTCGGCCGGCACGATCTCCGGCAAGATCGCGAAGGATCTGTTCGAGATCCTCTGGACCGAAGGCGGCGACCCTGCCGAGATCGTCGAAAGCCGCGGCATGAAGCAGGTGACCGATACGGGCGCCATCGAGCGCGCCGTGGACGAGATCATCGCTGCCAATCCCGAGAAGGTGGAGCAGGCGAAGGCCAAGCCGTCCATGCTTGGCTGGTTCGTGGGCCAGGTCATGAAGACGACGGGCGGCAAGGCAAACCCGGCAGCCGTCAACGAGATCCTGAAGACGAAGCTCGGCCTTTGAGCCCAGGCCCCGCGAGGTATGTGGTGTTCGATCCTGCCCCCAGGCTCGGGCAGGTGGGGCGCGGCTTTGCCGTCGACGTCCCTCGTGAGGCGCAATCGACACACGGCACGGCCGATCGCGCCGTTCCTTGTCCCCGGCAGTTGAATCCGCGCCCCGCCCCGTCATCGTTGTTGAAAAGGGGAATCGGGTTTCAGATCGCGCGCCACTGACCGAGAGGGCCGTATGAACCGTTTGCAAAAGCTCGTCGCGCAAAGCTGCTCTTGCGCCGCCGTGGTTCTCGCGACGGCCCTGCTCGGCGCAACGGCGGCCAAGCCCGTGGACGGTGCGGCACCCCCGCCCCCGGCTGCGGCCGCGAGCCCCTTCGCGAATCTCGCGGGATGGTGGGGCGGCAGAGGCCGCATTCGCTTCAAGGACGGCAAGACGGAAGACGTGCGGTGCCGCGCGACGTACTTCGTCGAGGGCGAGGGCCACGCGCTGCGCCAGAACATTCGCTGCGCATCGCAGAGCGGAAAGATCGAGCTGAAGAGCGCCGTGCGCCATGCCGACGGAGCGATCTCCGGCGAATGGAGCGAGGAGGTCTACAATGTGCGCGGAGACCTCGACGGAAGCGTGACGCCGCACGGGTTCCGCGTCGGGGTGCAGAGCACCAATGGCGGAACGCTGAGCGCCAACATGGACATCATCGTCAAAGATACGCGTCAGATGGTGGAGATCCAGTTCTTCAGCGAAACGCTCGTCGGCCTGACGCTGTTGCTCGAAAAGGGCTGATCGTTCGCGATTGGCTTTTCTTTTTCCGACTCCCGAAGCCGGGAATATTGTGCGCCACTTTGCCCCGTTGGGCCCTGGGCGCGTACCCTTGAGCACCCCCCCAAACGATGCCAGAACAAAAGCCGAGTGGCTGGTGCGCTGGGAGGGGCTCTCGGAAGATCTGCATTTCGCGCTGGATTGAAGTCGCGCGCCTTGCGGAGCAGGCAGGCCTCGGTTAAGTGCTGTCCTACCTGCCTGGCCCAATGTTTTTTCGCAGCATTGATGCGTGTTCAGATCTGAACGCACAACAGCGGCGAAAATAGTAGAGCGGGGCTGACTACGGTCAATTCCCTGTCGGGCGCGTCGCGAGTAGAACATCCTCGAAATTTTTTGGAGGGCCACGTGGCAAGCGAAGTCGAAGACGCCAACCGCCGCGATTTTCTGGTGATCGCCGGAAACGCGTTCGTGGCCGTGGGAGCGGCCGCCACTCTGTGGCCGTTCGTAGCCCAGATGAATCCCGACGCCGGCGCTCAGGCTCTGGCCTCCATCGAGGTCGACCTTTCGCCGATCCAGGAAGGCCAGGCCGTCACCGTGATGTGGCGAGGCAAGCCGATCTTCATTCGCAACCGGACGGCCGAAGAGATCAAGACGGCCGAGGCTGACAAGCTCGACGATCTGCCGGACCGCTCCGCCCGCAACGAGCTGCTGCCGGAAGCGACGCCCGCCACCGACGAAAATCGTG
>ERZ869909.1867-NODE-1867-length-15662-cov-7.056144_pt1 | contig 15662 bp, 20 predicted proteins | sample MGYA00520892_ERZ869909 | MGnify/ENA primary metagenome ERZ869909 (study PRJEB32215, sample SAMEA104723947) | bioreactor metagenome | biome: bioreactor; feature: anaerobic bioreactor; material: water | place: China | collected 2015-03-12 ...
CAAGGTCGTGTCCTCTCGTACGCTCGCGTTGCCCGCGGTCCCGCCGCCCCGCCGCGTGCCACCATCGCGCGTGCCCGGCGCGCCACGAGCTGCATACGTTCCTGATGGGCGGCGACGCTGGAGGCGGCGAGCTCGAGGCGCGCGCCCGGGCGCTGGCCGGGTGGGCCACGGCGCCGACGCTGTGGCAGCGCCGCGCGGGGCTGGTCGCGTTCGTGAAGCTGGCCCCGCGGGCTGCGGCCGGGGCCGTTCCGGTGGCGGTGAAGGGTGCCGCGAGAGAGGCGGAGCGGCTCTCCGGCCTGCGCCGCCGTAGCGCAGGATCGGGCTTCGATACCGAGGGGGTGCGTGCAACATGATGAGAGCGGCGATCGCAGAGGCCAGGGCCTTCGACAGCTGGTCGGACTACCAGGACGCGCTGAAGCGCGCCATCGCGCCCCTGACGCCGGATCAGCTGCAGCGGCGCGTCCTGCCGGACCGGCGCACGGCGGGTGAGGTCGCCGAGCACATCGTGTTCGGGCGTGCCCTGCACCTGCAGCGCGCGCTGGGCGAGCCGGCCGCGGAGTTGACGCCGCTGCTCGCGTGGGACGACCCCGCCGACCCGCCGCGGTCGGCGGCGGAGATCGTGGAGGGCCTCGACCTGACGTGGCGGTACATCGTGGACCGCATCATGAGCGGGTCGCCAACGGACCTGATCCCCGCAGGCGAGGACCCGCCCGTCGTGCAGGCAGTCTGGGGGCTCCTCGACCACGACCTGCCGCACGCCGGGCAGCTGTCGCTGCTGCTGCGCGCCAGCGGTCTGCCCGGTGTCGACATCTGACGTGGACAGAGGCCCCACGGACCCCATGCACGCAGAGGAGACGCCATGACCATCAAGCGGATGGACAACGTCGGCATCGTCGTCGAGGACCTCGACGCCGCCATCGGCTTCTTCCGTGAACTCGGCCTGGGCCTCGAAGGTCGCGCGCATGTCGAAGGCGACTGGGCCGATGGCTGCACGGGCTTGCGCGACATGCGTGTCGAGGTCGCGATGATGCGGACGCCGGACGGTCACGGCCGGCTCGAGCTGTCCCGGTTCCTCAGGCCGCCGGTGGTCGCCGATCACTGGGGCGCGCCCGTCAACGCGCTCGGTTACCTGCGCGTCATGTTCACCGTGGAGGACCTCGACGACACGCTCGTCCGGCTCGCCCGCCACGGCGCGCAGGTCGTCGGCGAGGTCGTCCAGGTTCGCGACGCGTACCGGCTGTGCTACGTCCGGGGCCCCGAGGGCATCCTCGTCGGGCTCGCCCAGGAACTCGCGCCGCCACCGCCGGCGGACGAGCGACCCCTGGCGCGCCTCGTCGGCCCCGGCGCCGTGCGGCTGGAGCGGAAGCTGGCGGCTTCCGTCGACCGCGTGTGGGCGCACCTCGTGGACCCCGTGCCGCGCGCCACCTGGCTCGCGGGCGGGACGATCGAGCCGCGGGTCGGCGGCCGCGTCGCGCTCGCGTTCCGGCACGCGGAGATCACGGGACCGGACGACCCCCCGCCCACCGCCTACCGCGCCATGCACGACGAGGGTCACGTCGCCCGCGGGGTGGTGACGGCGTGGGCGCCCCCGCAGCGGCTCGCCTTCACCTGGGTCGACGGCGCCGAGTCCTCGGAGGTGGCGTTCGCGCTCGACGCCGTGGGCGACGCCACGCGGCTGCGCGTCACCCACCGGCGGCTCGACACGCGCGGCGCCGTGGTGAGCGTGGCCGCCGGTTGGGACGCCCATCTCCACACGCTCGCGGCCGCGCTGTCCGGGGCGCCGCGGCCCGCGTACTGGCGCACGTTCGCGGCGAGCGAGGCGCGGCACGCCGCCGCGTTCGCCGGTGCGGTCGAGGCGGACGGCCGACCGGCCGGCGCGGCGACGCTGCAGGCGGTCCCCGGCGGCGGGCACCGGCTCACGTACGAGCGCCGGGTCGCCGCACCGATCGAGGCGGTCTGGCGGACCGTGGCCGAGGCCGACCTGCGCGACCGCTGGTACCCCGCCGAGCTGCGCTTCGAGGGCCCCGTCGGCGGCTGGGCGCGGGAGCGCTTCCCGGACGATCCGACGCCGCTCCCTGAGGGAACGCTCTCCGCGTGGGCGCCGCCGCACCGGTTGGCCTTCACCATGGCGGCCGACCCGGCCTCCAGCGAACCGAGCGTTCGCCATCCGCAAGACGTGGAGATCGTGCTCGACGCGGACGGGGACGCGACGCGCCTGCGGTTCGCGCACGGCTTCGGCGACCGTCGCCTGGCCGTCGCCGTGGGGGCGGGCTGGCACGCCTGCCTCGAGGCGCTCGCGGCCCTGGCGGAGGGCCGCGAAGCCGTGGTCGACGCGGCGGAGCTTCGGCGTGCCTACGCCGCGTGGCTCGCGGACGACGAGGTCGACGAGGAGGCAACATGACGCGCGTTCGGGTAGCCAGCTTCGCGGTGTCGCTCGACGGCTTCGGGGCGGGACCGGACCAGGACCTCGAGCACCCGCTCGGCGTGGGCGGCGAGGCGCTGCACGCGTGGGCGTTCGAGACGCGCACGCTCCAGCGACGCGTGTTCGGGCGCGAGGGCGGTTCCGAGGGCATCGACGACGACTTCGCCGCCCGCGGCTTCGAGAACGTGGGGGCCTGGATCCTGGGCCGGAACATGTTCGGGCCCGTCCGCGGCCCGTGGCCCGACGAGGGCTGGCGGGGGTGGTGGGGCGACGAGCCGCCGTACCACGTGCCGGTCTTCGTCCTGACCCACCACGCGCGGCCGGCCCTCACGATGGCCGGCGGCACGACGTTCCACTTCGTGACGGGCGGCATCCACGAGGCGCTGGAGCGGGCTCGGGACGCCGCGCGCGGCCGGGACGTGCGCATCGGGGGCGGGCCCGCCACGATCCGCCAGTACCTCCGGGCGGGGCTCGTCGACGAGCTGCACCTCGTCGTCGCGCCGGTCCTGCTCGGGTCCGGCGAGCCGCTGTTCGCCGGACTGGACCTGCGGGGCCTGGGGTATGACTGCGTCGAGCACGCGCCGTCGGAGCGAGCCACGCACGTCGTCCTGCGGCGCGCCGGGGAGGTCACATGAACGAACGGGAGCTGTTCACCAACTTCTGGGTACGGGAATCGGCGACCACGCGACGCGTGCTCGCGCGCATCCCGGAGGGGTCTACCTACCGCCCCGACCCGCGGTCGCGCACGGCGCAGGAGATCGCCTGGCAGATCGTGGGAGAGGAGCGGCTCATCATCGACGCGCTCGAGACCGGCCGCTTCGGATGGACGCCCGAGCCGATGCCGGCGACGATGGCGGAGGTCCTGGCCGCGTACGAGGAGCACGCCGCCGGCATGAGCGACCGCTGGCGGGCGCTGCCGGAGGAGCGGTGGGCCGGCACGATCGACTTCGGGGGGCGCTCACGCCCGGCCTCGGCGATGGCGTGGAGCTTCCTGTTCGACATCGTCCACCACCGCGGCCAGATCACCACCTACCTCCGGCCGATGGGCTCGACCGTGCCGCAGGTGTACGGGCCGAGCGCGGACGAGCCGTGACGCCGGCCGGCGCATCGCCGCGCGCCATCGTCGCCTCGGACTTCACGGGGAACCTCGAGAGGCTCGTCGGAGAGACGTTCGAGGGGCCGCCGGCCGAGGGCGGCAGCGCGTACCTCGACAAGAACGCGGGGCTGTTCCAGACGATCGACCCGCTGAGCGCCGAGGCGGCGTCGCGGCCACCCCGAGCGGGGGCTCCGACGATCGCCGCCCACTGCATCCACGTGGCGTACTACGTGCGCGTGCTCGACGACTTCCTCACGGGGCGCGAGCCGGACCTGGACTGGCCGGGCAGCTGGCGGGTCCAGATGGTCGACGCCGCCGCGTGGGACGCGGTTCGTGCGGACCTGCGGGCGCGGTACGAGGAACTGCGGCGGACGATCCGCGCGCAGGAGACCTGGGACGACGACCCGATCGGCGACGTCATGGCGATCTTGGCGCACACGGCGTACCACCTCGGCGCCATCCGCCAGATGGCGCGCGCCATGGTCGAAGCACCGTAGGCACGTCGGCATCCCGTGCCTCCCGCGCCGTCGTGGGCGCCGGGCACCATGTTGGGGGAACCCCGTGGCGCACCTGATCTACTCCATGCTCACCTCGCTCGACGGGTACGTCGAGGACGCCGACGGCGGCTTCGCTTGGGCGACCCCGAGCGAGGAGGTGCACGCCTACGCGAACGACATCGGCGCGTCGGTCGGCACGTACCTGTATGGGCGCCGGATGTACGAGACGATGCTGTTCTGGGAGACCGCGCACGAGGTCCCGGGCATCGGCGCCGTCGAGCTCGCGTGGGCGCGGTCGTGGCGCGCGGCGGAGAAGGTCGTGTTCTCGACGACGCTCGCTGCGCTGCGTAGCGAGCGGACGCGCGTCGAGCGGTCGTTCGATCCGGACGCCGTCCGGGCGTGGGTGGCCGCGGCGGACCGGGACGTGGCCATCGCGGGGCCGGAGATCGCCGCTCGCGCGATCGCGGCTGGGCTCGTCGATGAGCTCCACGTGATCGTCGCGCCGGTGGTGGTGGGCGGCGGGAAGCGGCTCTTCCCCGCCGGGTCGCGGCTCGACCTGCGGCTCGTGGAGCAGCGCGGTTTCGCGGATGGGTTCGTCGCGCTGCGCTATGCGGTGCGCGGTGGCTGATCCGGGGCGTGCGGTCCGCGGCGGTGCTACGGGGCGTGCGTCCAGGGATCGAGGAGCGCCACGCCGGTCGCCTGGAAGTCGGCGGTGTTGCGGGTGACCACCGTCAGCCCATGCACGTGAGCGGTCGCTGCGATCAGCGCATCCCTGTCCGCCCTCGGGTCGGGGACGAGCAGTCGCGCGCAACGCATCGCGACCGGCAGGTCCACGGCGAGGATGCGCCCGGCGAACGCGGTGAGCACCTGGCGGTCGAGCCAGCTCTGGAGCCGCTCGGCTTGGGCGCTGTCGCGACGGGCCAGCCGGAGGATGCCGGTCTCGATCTCCATGATGCTGACCACGGAGAGGTGCAGGACGGTCGGATCGACGGACTCGCCCCAGCGAGTCACCGCGGGGTGGGCTTGGCCCGTGCCGGCTCTGCGCAGCTCCGACACCACGTTCGTGTCGAGCAGGTACACCTACGAAGGGTCCGGGAGCCGGAGTTCGCCTGCGGCGAGGCGGACGGGCTCGAACTCGGGGTCGCTCTCCATCGCGAGCATGTCCACGATCGTGCCGTGCTCGCCGGTCAGGCGGCGGTATTCCTCGATGGAGATCAGCACGTGCGCGGGCCGGCCGCGGTCCGTGATGAACACGGGCTCGGACTCGGCAGCACGCTTGGCTGCGCTGACGTTCTGGTTGAACTCGCGGCTCGAGATCGTCGTCGACACGACACACCCCCGATGTAGCAATGATACTACATTGTGGCGTTGGGCGCGAGCGACGCTACCCGCGCCGTCGTGCCGGGCTACGCTGCGCCGATGAGCCAGCCCGAGGTCGAGGTGCGGATGGCGAGCTGGGCCGATGCCGACGCGCTCGAGCGCGCCGTGTTGCACGTGTTCCCGTTGAGCGGGCAGACGGTCGTCCCGCGGGCACCCGGCGGTGCGCGGGCTGGACGATGACTGAGCGGTACCTGGTGGGTCCCGCGTACCTGGAGGCGGCGACGACGCTCCTGCAGCGCGTCCGCGCCGCTCACCCCACCGCCGGTCTGTTGGAGGCCGCCGACGTGCAGTGGTGGTGGCGGTCGCCGCGGGCGACCGATCGCGTGCCGCAGCCGTTCTGGTTCGATGCCAGCGGTCGTCCGGTGGCCGCCGTGATCGCGACCGATTGGGGCGACGCGGTGGCGCTCGACCCGATCGTCCTGCCAGACGCCGCGCCGGCGTGGGTGGCGCGCGTCGTCGAGATCGGGGTCGAGCACATGCAAGCGGCAGGGCTCGGACCTCTCGAGGTCGTCGTCGACCGCGCCGACGGCGCCATGCGGGCGCTGTTGGAGGGTCTCGGGTTCGTCGTCGCGGACGGCGCGCCGCTCGGCGTCGTCGACGCGTGGCTGGCCGCCGAGGCACGACCACCGGTCGGCCACCTGCCGAACGGGTATCGGTTGCGGCGTCGCCTGGACACGTCGTCGCGCCCGCACCACCTGGTCGCGCGCAACGGACCCGACGTGGAGGCGCGCCTGCGGCAGGCGTCGCTGTACCGGCCCGAGCTGGACCTCGTCGTCCTCGACGACCGCGACGACGTCGCGGCGTACGGTCTCTTCTGGTTCGATCCGGTCACCGCGACGGGGTTGGTCGAGCCGATGCGCACGGAGGCCGCGTACCAGGGGCGGGGACTGGCACGCCATGTGCTCGCGGCGGGCATCGGGCGCCTCGTCGCCGCGGGGGCGCGGCGCGTGAAGGTCTGCTTCCACCCAGGGAACGAGGCGGCTCGGCGGCTCTACCTGGGCGCCGGCTTCGAGGCGGGCAAGGCGACGGTGGTGCTCGCGCGCGCCGCGGCGCCGGACGCGAGGTGACGCGGTGGGCGCTGCGGTCCGGACCCACCGAGCCCGCCGGGGGCGCCACCGGCGGACATCGAGGAGGAGGAGGACACATGGAGCACCGATTCGCGGGTGACGGCGACATCGCGCGCCTCGCGGCGTGGAACGCGCAGCTCATCGCGGACGAGGGGCATCGGAACGCGATGACGGTGGCGCAGCTCGGTGATCGGATGGCGGCATGGCTCGCCGACGCGTACCGGGCGGTCGTGTTCGAGCGCGACGGGTGCCCGGTGGCGTACGCGCTCTACTGCGAGGCCGTGACGGAGGTCCGCCTCCGGCAGTTCTTCGTCGATCGCGGTCACCGGCGCCGGGGCGTCGGGCGCCGCGCCGTGGGCCTCCTCCGTAGCGTCGTCTGGCCCCGCCACAAGCGGATCGTCGTCGAGGCGCTCACGGCCAACGCGCCCGCGGTAGCGTTCTGGCGGTCCGTCGGCTTCCGCGACTACAGCCTCGCGCTCGAGGTCCTGCCCGACGCGTCCGGCGAGGTCCGTGGGTCCTCGGACGCGGCGCCGAGTGCCGCCGCGCCGGTGCGACCGTGAGTGGGCCGCCCGTGCCGGGTGGCGCCGCACCGCGGGCCGTGGTCGCGTCCGAGGCCGGCGTGAGGATCGCCGCCATGCGCGACGTGATGGACGCGATCGGTGCCGCCTACGACGCCGAGGCGCTCATCCTCACGGCCGACGACGTCGGGGCGGACTTCTTCGACCTTCGCACCGGACTGGCGGGCGAGCTGTTCCAGAAGGCGACCCAGTACGGGGTACGGTTGGCGTTGGTCCTCCCGGACCCGGCGGCGCACGGGCCGCGCTGGGTCGACCTCGCGTTCGAGCACCGGCGTCACGATGCCGTGCGCATCGTCGCGTCGCGGGCGGACGCCGATGCATGGTTGGCGCCTTGAGCGTGGATGGGTCCCCGCATGCGCCGTCGCGCGGTCGCTGCGCGCACGATCTTGGTCACGACAGGAGGTCGTCGACATGACCGACGGGGTCTTCAGCGCCACCTCGCCGAAGGCGGTGGAGGGACTGATCGAGGCGTGGAGCTCGTTCACGCCCGCGTCGCGCTCCTTGGAAGGGCTGTCGCCCGAGCACGCCGCGGCTGAAGGAGGAGTTCCTGGCTTGCCTCGAGCGGACGAAGGAGATGGCCCGCGACCCGGAGCTCCTCGCGCGCACGATCCTCGGCGGCCGCTTCACGGTGGGGCTCCGGATGGTCTGGTTCACGGGCCACAACGCCTATCACCTCGGGCAGGTGGTGCTGATGCGGCGCATCCTGGGCGCCTGGCCGCCGCCCGCGGGCGACGGCGCGGACTGAAGGCACGCGGGCGGCAGGTTCGATCCCGGGCCGCCTGACCATGCGCCAGCGCGCCATGGCGCGCGTGAGGTAGTCCCTTCGGCCGGACACGGACGCTTGACAGCGCCGTGGCCAAGGCCTAAGCTGTCGAAAACGTTACCGAAAACGTTTTCGGCACATGCAGCCGGACCGCCGATCGAGAAGGAGAGGTAGGGGCATGAGGGGGCGGCCACCCACGATCCAGGACGTCGCGAAGCGCGCAGGCGTGGGCGTGAGCACCGTCTCGAAGGTGCTCAACGGGTACCGCGACGTGGCCGACGACACGCGCCGACGCGTCCTGCGAGCGGTCGAGGAGTTGTCGTACCGACCGAGTCGAACCGCTCGGACCTTCCGCACGGGCAAGACACGGACGATCTCGGTGTTCACCCCGATGATCGGCACCGAGTTCTACGACCGCCTCATCACCTCGATCGACGCAGAGCTCGCCGCCCACGATTACGACGCGGCGCTGTTCCCGCTGCTCAGCGAACAGCGCCTCGAGCGCTACCGGTCGCCCGAGGCGCTCCCGTACCACGCGGATGGGCTGATCCTCGCCTCGCTCAACCCTGACTGGCTCTTCGCCGACGGACTGCTCCCCGTCGTCCTGCCCGCCGTGTTGGTGGACGCCTACCACGCCGCCTACGACACCGTCACCATCGACAACGCCGGCGGCGCCGATACCGCGACGACGCATCTGCTCGACGTCGACGCACCCACCTTCGCCATCATGATCGAGCGTTTCGCCGACGGTCCGTTCTCGAGTGGCGTGTTCATCGAGAGGCACAAGGGCTTCGTGCGCGCCATGGAACGGCGCGGGCGTGCCGTCGAGGAGGGGACCGTGCTGTCGGCGCGGTTCAGCGACACCGGCGGGCGCGAGGCCCTGCGTCGGATCCTCACCCGTACCGAACCGCCCATCAACGTGTTCGCGAGCTGCGACCTCGTCGCCAAGGGCGTCCTGGACGAAGCTCATGACGTCGGCCTCGCGGTCGGGCACGACCTGCGGCTCGTCGGCTTCGACGATCAACCCTGGGCGGCCAGGGCGGGCCTCAGCACGGTCCATCAACCGATCGAACGCATGGGCTCGCTCGCGACCGAGTTGCTGTTCCGCCGCCTCGATCACCCGCAGGATCCGCCGGTGCATCACGAGCTCGTACCGGAGCTGGTCGTGCGTTCGTCCAGCGAGGGAGGTGGAGCCAGCTGACGGACTCGACCCGCTCCGCCGAGACCACGCAGGTCCAGGCCACGCATCCCGACAGGAAAGGAACCGCACCATGACATCGCTCGCTCGCAAGCTCGCCATCCTCGCGCTCTTCGCACTGCTTGGCGCCGCAACCGCGCAGCAACTGAGCTTCTGGCACTACTGGGACGGCGCGAACGGCCAGGTGCTCCAGGGGCTCATCGACCAGTACCAGGCGGAGAACCCGGGCGTCACCATCGAGGCCGTGTTCGTGCCGGGAAGCGAGCTCGTGACGCGCCTCCAGACGGCCATCCAGGGGCGCCAGACGCCGTCGCTGGCGATCGCCGACCTCGTCACCGTCCCACTCCTGACCGGCAGCGGCGCGCTCGTCCCGCTCGACGACTACATCGCTGCCTCGAACCTCGACCTCGACGACTACTTCCCCGGACCGATGGTCTACGGCATCCGCGACGGTCGGCGCTACAGCCTTCCGGTCAGCGCGTCGAACCTCGCGCTGTTCTGGAACAAGGACCTGTTCGAACAGGCCGGCCTCGACCCCGACGTGCCGCCCCGCACGTGGTCGGAGCTGATCGCGTTCGGCCAAACGATCCGCGAGCGCACCGGCGCCTGGGGGTTCGAGCTGTTCACGCAGGGTGGCGAGGGCACGAGCTGGCAGTGGCAGGTGTTCCTGTGGAGCGCCGGCGGCGAGGTCCTCAGCGCGGACCTCGGCAGCCCCGCCTTCCACTCGGCGGCCGGTGAGCGGGCGCTGGGCATGTGGGCCGACCTCGTCCATGAGCACGGCGTCAGCACGATCGCACCGTGGGGTCTGTTCGGTCGCGGCGAGGCGGCGATGGTGATGGACGGCTCGTGGATGACGCAGTTCTTCCCCATGCAGGTCCGCTTCCCGCTCGGCAGCGCCATCTTCCCGTACGCCGACGATGGCGTCCCAGCCAGCAACCTCGGCGGTGAGCAGGTGTTCCTCTTCGCCAGCGATGCCGCGACCGAAGCCGCCGCCTGGGACTTCGTGGCGTGGTTCTCGAGCACCGAGGTCCAGGTGGAGTGGAACCGCAACACCGGCTTCATGCCGATCCGCGCCTCCGTCGCCGACGATCCCGCGTACCGCGCCTGGGTCGCGAGCGCTCGGCCGCTGCTGCAGCCGTTCGTCGACGTCATGCCGTACGCCCGCGCGCGGCCACCCATCACCAACTACCCGCGCGTCTCCGATCTCCTGGCCGAGTACGTCCTGGAGGCCGTGCACGCCCGCATGACGCCGGCCCAGGCGCTCGGCGCCGCCGAGTCCGAGATCGCTCCCCTCCTCCGCTAACCCAGCCCGAGGTGGACGTGGTCGACAAGCGAGCTGCCGCCGTTCGGGGGACGCCACGTTCCCCGAACGGCGGCGTCGGCCGCGCATGGCCCGAAGCCCTCCTGCTCCTCGGTCCGGCGCTGCTCGTCCTGGCGACGTTCAGCGTCTATCCGGCCCTCGCCTCGATCCACCTCAGCCTCTTCGACTGGGACGGCATTCGGCCGGTCCGCGCGTTCGTCGGTCTCGACAACTACACGAGGCTCGTCGCCTCGCGTGAGTTCGCGAACTCCCTGAGGGTCACCGTCGTCTACTCCGCCGGGATGACGATCGCCGCCCTGGCGATCGGGCTCCTCACGGCCGTCCTGCTCAACCAACGGATCCGCGGGATCGCCCTGTACCGCGTCCTGTTCTTCCTGCCGGTGATCACGCCGACGGTCGCCGCCGGCGTCGTGTGGCGCCACCTCTTCGACCCGTCGCAGGGTGTCGTGAATCGGTCGCTGGCCATGGTCGGCGTGAGTGGACCCTCGTGGCTCACCGACCCGGCATGGGCGCTGCTGGCCGTGATCCTCGTGGGCGTCTGGAAGCGCGTCGGGTTCAACGTCGTCGTGTACCTCGCCGCGCTGCAGGGGGTGCCGCGCATGCTGTACGAGGCCGCCCAGCTCGATGGGGCGACCCCGTGGCAGACGCTGCGTTACGTCACCATCCCGCTCCTCGCGCCCACGACGTTCTTCCTGAGCGTCACCGCGCTCATCGACGCGTTCCAGGTCTTCGACCTCGTGTACGTCATGACGTCGGGAGGCCCACTGCGAAGCACCGACGTGTTCGGCTTCTTCCTCTACCGATACGGGTTCCGCTACCACGAGCTCGGCTACGCGTCGGCGATCGCGTTCGTCATGTTCGCGCTGATCTTCGTGGCGACCCTCGTCCAGTACCGGCTCGCGCGGGGAGGTGGACGTGCGGGGTAGGCGCATCCGGACGATCGCGACGCACGTGGCGCTGATCGCCGGCGCCACCGTCTCGGCCATGCCCTTCCTGTGGATGGTCACCACGTCGCTCAAGCCGCCGGGAGCGCTCTACCAGCCGCCGCTTCTCGTTCCCATCCACTTCGAGTGGGCGAACTACGCCGAGGCGTGGAGGGCGGCGCCGTTCCCGCGCTTCTTCCTCAACAGCGCGGTCATGGCCGTGGGCATCACCCTGGCGCAGACGATGCTCTCGGCGATGGCAGGGTACGCGTTCGCCCGCCTGCGCTTCCCGGGGCGCGACGCACTGTTCCTCGTGGTCCTCGGAACGATGATGATCCCCTTCCCCGTCACGCTGATCCCCAGCTACATGATCGTCGCCCAGCTGGGCTGGATCGACACCTACGCGGCATTGATCGTCCCGCGCGCGGCGAGCGCGTTCGCCATCTTCCTCTTCCGGCAGTTCTTCCTCCATCTGCCGCGCGAACTCGAGGAGGCGGCGCTCATCGACGGGGCCGGCCGGTTCGCCATCTTCTGGCGGATCGTGATCCCGCTCTCGACGCCCGTGATCGCCGCGAGCGCCATCTTCTCGTTCCTGTTCGCCTGGAACGACTTCCTGTGGCCGCTGGTGGTCACCACCTCGCCTCGGATGCAGACGATCCAGGTCGGCTTGGCGATGTTCCAGGGCCAGTACGGTGTGTTCTGGACCCTGCTGATGGCGGCGTGCGTGCTCGCCGTGATCCCTGCGATCCTCGCCTTCCTCGTCGCCCAGCGGCGCTTCATCGAAGGCATGACGACGACGGGGCTGAAGGGATGACCGCGCGCAGGTCGCCGCTGCAGCCGACGCCGCCGACGGCGCGGTGGGCCCCTCCGTGGGTGGCGGATGCCGTCTTCTACCAGGTGTTCCCCGACCGGTTCCGCAACGGCGACCCGAGCATCGACCCTCCGGATGTCGTTCCCTGGGAGACGCCACCCGATCGTCACCGCTTCCACGGCGGCGACCTCCAGGGCCTGATCGACGCTCTCCCGTACGTGCAGGATCTCGGTTGCACGGCGCTCTACCTGAACCCGATCTTCCGGGCCGAGACCAACCACCGCTACGACACGGCCGACTACTACGCGATCGATCCGCGCCTCGGCGACGAGCGGACCTTCGACCGGCTCGTCGCGGCGGCCCATCGCGCAGGGATCCGCCTGGTCCTCGACGGCGTGTTCAACCACTGCGGTCTCGGGTTCGCCCCGTTCCAGGATGTCGTTCGGAACGGGGCTGCGTCGCGCTACCGGACGTGGTTCGACATCTACGACTTCCCCGTGCGCGTCGCCGATCCCGCCAACTACGCGACGTGTGGCGGAGCCAGCTACCTGCCGCGCCTGAACGCCCACGACCCGGAGGTCGAGGCCTTCGTCCACGACGTCGCCCTGCACTGGCTCGGCCGCGGCATCGACGGCTGGCGGCTCGACGTTCCCTACGAGATCCATACGGACTTCTGGCGTCGGTTCCGGCGGGTCGTGAAGCGCCGGCACCCCGCGGCCTACCTCGTCGCCGAGGAGTGGCGCGACGCGAGCCCGTTCCTCCAGGGCGACACGTTCGATGGGGCCACCCATTACGAGTTGCGGCGTCTGATCCTCGACTTCGTCGCGACGCGGGCGCTGACGGGCGAGGCGTTCCTGCGCGCACTCGAGACGCTCGTGCGGCGGCTGCCCGCCGGGGCGGGCGCCTCGATGTTGACGCTCCTGGGCAGCCACGACACGGAGCGCGCCCTGCACGCCTGCGGGGGCGACGTGGCGAGGCTCGAGGTGGCCTTCACGTGCCTCTTCACGATGCCCGGCGCCCCGCTCGTGTACTACGGCGACGAGATCGGCATGACCGGCGGCAACGACCCTGCCTGCCGCGCGGCCTTCCCGTGGGACGAGGCACGCTGGAACGCCTCGCTGCGTGACCACGTCCGCCGCCTGATCGCGCTGCGCAAGGGTCGCGAGAGCCTCCGCCGGGGGAGCATCCGAGGCATCTACGGCAACGATCGGGTCGCCGTGTACGAGCGCTTCGTCGAGGGTGAGCGGACGGTCGTGTGTCTGGACGCCGGCGATCGATCGCGCCGCATGGAACTCCCGATCGGCGCTGCCGACCTCGTCGTCTCGTCGAGCTGCAGCGGCGAACGGTTGGTCGTCCGCGAGTCGCCGTCCGGCTGACGCGGCGCGCGGTCGCGCGTACGGTTGCTCGCGCACACGAGTTCTTAAGTGATAACATTGCAGGTATCCGCATGAGGTCTTGACGATCGGCAGTGAGGGGGGGTGGATTGATGGCCCTAGCGATCGGCAGACTGCTTGACCAATCGGGGAACGTTCACCTCGGGACGGGTTTCGTCATCTCGACGTCGCGGGCACTCACGGCGTTCCACTGCATTGGGGAACACGGGTCGGGCGCAGTCGTGTACCAGCACGTGACTCTCGCGTTTCCGACGGGGCATCGCGTGGCTGCTACCTTCGCGTATGGCGACCCGGTGACCGATTACGCCGTGCTGCTCGTCGTGTCGGAGTTGCCCGCGGACCTGAAGCCTGTCCCACTACTGACGCGTGGAGTTCCGCACGAGCCCTTCAGGGCTGCAGGGTTCCCAGGTTCCGTGGAGGGACCTGACATCACGTACATCGGCGGACGACTGACGGCAGCGGAGTCATCGATCTTTGGGGGCGTCCCTGCGATCCAACTGTTCTGCGATGAGGGTGCGCACGGCCTCTCGCTGAACGGCATGAGTGGCGCGCCCGTTCTCGTTCGAGACCCCGAAGCAGCGGTCGGGCTCGTGCGGTGGAACCCGCCGCGAGCGGACGCCCCACAGCTCGGTGTCGGCGGGATCGTCTTCGCTGCGCCTGCCAACTTGATCGTCGAGAGCCACCCGGAGTTGGCGAACCTGGCCGTGCCGATCGCTCACGAGGCGAAGATCAACGGACTGCGTCCCACGTTCGAGGCGCTCAGTGGCGTGGAGCGCGACCAGCTCGCGCATGCTCTCAAGGCACTCCACCGGGAGAAGCTAGCGGAGACTGCGTATCACCCATTCGAGCCTGAGTGGACGACCATCCCGACCTGGACGCTGGATCTGTCGATTGGCGGTCAGCCCGAGCGCGTCCAGAAGGATCTCGTCAGAGTCTTGGTTCGCACAATCGCAAGGGGCATCGAGGAGCTCTGCGTAACCAGCGCTCCAGAGGTTCAGGTCCTGGTGCTGCTGAAGCTACGAACCGAAGGAGATGCCTGGAGGGTCACGGTGATCTCCCCCTGGCACGAGTTGGTCGGCTACCTTACGGACAACTGCCCACCGAGGGCTGCCGTCGACGTGTGGAGGGAGGCCACCGACAAGCTCGCCGCGGACGTGACCCACCAGTATGCCGTTGTGTTGGATGCTCTCACGCCGATCGCCTTTCGATACCGGCCAGCGCTTCGGCAGATGTTGGCGACGAACAAGGTTCAGATGAGCGACCCGGAGCAGTTCCTTCAGCCTCAGCTATGCAAGACCACGTCACACTTCCTCAACTTCGTAGGAACTATCAGCATGCATTATCGGATGGCGGAGACGGAGGGCAAGACGCCCGTGTTCCTCTTCGAAGACATCGATAACCTCTTCGACGCAGGTTTGGATCATTGGTTCGCCTGGCTGTACTTCTGGATCGACACGAGTACCTTGATTGACCTCGACCGCTTGTTCGTCGGTGCGAAGAACCCGGAGGAGTATCGCTACCATTACGTGCCAGGTGCGATGCCAGCGACCGGCGCTCCTTGAGCGGCTGCGGAGCTCTGAGGCCAAGGAGGATCAGTGAACCGAAACATCGTTACGGTTGCCGACATCCAGAGCGGGAGTGTGCAGGCGCGCCGCCCAGGTGATCTCGCGGCCGTCGCGCCAACAGACAGCCAGGCTGCACGGCAGGTGGACACGTACTTCGACCGCTTGTCGAAGTACGTCCCCATGGAGATCATCGGTTCGTACCTTCTCGTTGAAGGCCTGCTTAGGGAGCTACTTCAGCCTGAGGTGATGCTGCGCGGACTGGTCGTCCTCTTCCTCCTTGGTGTGGTGGCGACGTGGCTCTTCACGAAGCGGGTGCTGAACGTTGTGCGCACGAACCAGGTTCTCATGTCGGTGTTCGCGTTCGCCGTCTGGGTCTTCGCGACTGGCGGGTGGTTCGCACACCTCTCGTTCTGGGCCCCAGGTTGGGGAACGATCGCAGTCGTAGTGTTTGCGGTCGCCGTACGGGTTCTCGATATCGGTCCACTTCCAGAAGACGCGAAGGCGCCGGCTGCTACGTGACCGTGGGTGTGCTCGTGAAGGGAGTGCAGCGCCGGTCTCAGGTGCGGTCCACGAGGCAGGAGAAGCATCCCTGCTTCGCGTTGTGCAGGTGGACGTAGGCCACGTCGGAGTCTGCGAAGCGGGCGACG
>ERZ869909.1868-NODE-1868-length-15658-cov-4.339709_pt1 | contig 15658 bp, 13 predicted proteins | sample MGYA00520892_ERZ869909 | MGnify/ENA primary metagenome ERZ869909 (study PRJEB32215, sample SAMEA104723947) | bioreactor metagenome | biome: bioreactor; feature: anaerobic bioreactor; material: water | place: China | collected 2015-03-12 ...
ATCGGCCAGGAACTGGCTCATGGCTATGACCGAGTACACGCCGATCGGCGCGGGCTGTGACTGCTCGGCCATGGTCGCGTACCTGCCGGAAAAGAAGAGCAGGGGCTCCTCGTCGAAAGCCTCAAGATGAGTGACCCGGCCGATCAGGAGCGTGTGATCACCGGCCAGGTGTTCTGTCTCCAGCTCGGTCGCGATATGGCCGACGGCGCTGCTCAGCAGGGGGTGTCCGTCGACCCAGTCGAAGGCGACCTCGAGGCCCTCCTGCGGCCTGCCCGCGAAGTGGTTGGAGAGCTGCACCTGGTCTTTGGTAAGGATGCTGAGCGAGTAGCGTCCGGTCTGCCTGATCTGTTCCAGAAGGCGGGTCTGGTTGTCCAGCGAGATCAGGACGAGTGGCGGGTCGAGCGAGACGGACGTGAACGAGTTGACGGTGGCGCCGTGCACCTGACCGTCAACCTCGGTGGTAGCGATACAGACGCCCGTGGCGAAGCGCCCCATCACGGAGCGGTAGGACCGGGCGTCGAACTTGGTGCTCATGCCTCATTATGCGCCGAACGCCGCGTCCGGTCACTTCAAGTGGCCGTCCTTGAATACACTGGTTCGAGGTGACCGACTTGAAGGCTCAGGCAAGCACTTCCGCGAAGCTCATCAGTACGGCGGAGGCACTAGGACATAAGTTTCGCGAACGCGCCCCGGAAGCAGACAGGAACCGGCGCCTGTCGGACGAGACCGTCCGGGAGCTGATCGACTCGGGACTCTTCCGTGCGCTTCAGCCCGCACGCTACGGTGGTCATGAGACCGACCTGGGCACATTCCTGAGGATCGCCATCGCCCTGGCCCAGGGCGACGTCTCGGCCAGTTGGGTGTATTCAGTTCTGGGTATCCATAACTGGTTCCTGGGGCTGGCCGAGCCCGAACTGCAGGAGGAGATCTGGGGCGAAGACCAGTCGGTGCTGTTCGCTGATTCTTTCCCGACCCTGGCCACTGCCGTGCGTGTGGACGGCGGCTACCGGCTCAGTGGAACCTGGAAGTTCGTGAGTGGGATCGAATGGAGCGAGTACGTCGCTCTGGGCGCGCTCGCCTCACCGGAGGACGGCGGGCCACCCGAGCACTTCATGATGTTCCTCCCGAGGTCGCTGTACACGGTGCTAGACGAGTGGTTCGTACTGGGACTGCGCGGCACGGCCAGCAACACGGTCGTGGTTGACGACGCGTTCATCCCGGATTACCGCGCGTTCCCGCTGCAGCGCGTCATCGAGACGGGTGTGGCGCCGGGCCACGCGATCAACGAGTCGCCGCTGTTCAGGCTGCCGTTCACGGCGACACTGGGCTCGGTACTGGTGCCAAGCGCCATCGGTGGTGCCCGGGCCGCGCTCGAGTACTTCCGCGAGAGCGTCCAGAAGCGGTACCTGATGCTCGAGCAGAGGCAGCAGAAGGAAAGCGGCAGCGCGCACCTGACGCTGGCTGAGTGCACGGCGAGCGTCGACGCCGCCGAGACGCTCCTGATGCGGTACGCCGATGAGCTGATGACGGCCGCGGTGAGTGGTACAGCGCCGAGTGAGGACGCCGGTGTGCGCTACTTCGCCTGGCGCGCCCACATCACCCAGGAGTGCCTTCGTGTCGTCGACCGTGTCTTCACATCGAGCGGGGGCTTCGCGATCTTCGACGACCACCCGCTTCAGCGGGTGCTGCGCGACGTCCATGCGCTGGCCCAGCACTCACAGCTGAACCCCGCCATCTCGATGTCCGCCTTCGGGCGCACGCTGCTCGGCATGGACTCGGGCATCACGGGGGCCTGAGGCCATGAGTAGCGTGCCCACGAAGCGAAGCATCGACCGCAGCAGAGGAGAGAGATGACAAGCAAAGCTGACGTTGATCACGCCCGCCTGGCACGGCTCCTGGAGGTGGCATGGCAGACCCGGAGACCAGTGCCGCCACTGACGGAGGCACGCGGCCTGGCTACGCTTGAGGATGCCTACCTTATCCAGTCCGAATGGGCGGCGCTGAGGCAGGCCGCCGGTGACACCATCCGGGGGCGCAAGATCAGCCTGACCTCGCGCGTGGCGCAGGAACAGATGGGGGTGGACGAGCCAGACTTCGGAAACCTCTGGGCGTCGCGGCACGTGCCAGTGGTCTCCGGTCGGGCGAGCGTTCCGGCTGACTGGTTCCTGCAGCCCCGGATCGAGGCGGAATTCGCGTTCCTCTTGGGCAGCAGCCTGCCGGAGGGTCAGGTCACAGGTGAGGACGTGCTGGCGGCCACCGAGGCGGTCGCGCCGGCGTTCGAGATAGTCGACAGTCGCATCGAAGACTGGCGGATCGCGATCCAGGATACTGTCGCCGACAACGCCTCGTTCGGGGCGTTTGTTGTGGCTGATTGGGAGTCAGGGCTTGATCCGGCCTCGCTGGACACTGTCCTGATGACCATCACTCAGAACGGCAAGGGCGTTGCCGAGGGCGCCGGAACTGGCGCGCTGGGGCAGCCCGCGAACGCCGTCGCCTGGCTGGTGAACAGGCTCCGTTCGTTCGGTACGGAGCTCCTCCCGGGCGACACGGTCCTTTCGGGCTCGGTGGCAAGGATGATCCCCGCCGCTTCTGGGGACAGCTTCGGCATTGAGATCGGCGGCAGGGACGCGCTGTCCGTCACCTTCAGCTGAACGCTGAGTTACTCGGGGGGACGTCGCGAACGACGTCTCCCCATGATTCACTTGCGTGCCCCGAGGGCTACTGCGGGTTCACGACGCGGGCCGAGCCGCTCCCGCGCCTGACGGGTTCGGCCACGGCTGTCATGCTGCCGTCATCGTTGAACATGATCAGCGTTGCTGCCCCGATCTCGTTGCTCTCGCTGAAAGTGTGACCAAGTTCCGACAGCCCGCTCATGAGCTCGCCAGTGAAGCCGGGTTCGGCAGCTGTGTTCGTGCCGGCCTGCTGCGACATGCGCGGCGCTGCGATCGCCTCCTCCGGGCTCATGCCGAAGTCGATCACGTTCATGATCGATTGGAGCACGGTCGTGATGATGGTGGATCCGCCGGGCGAGCCGAGCGCCATGAACGGCTTGCCGTCTGCGAGCACGATGGTGGGCGCCATGCTGGAGCGCGGGCGCTTGCCTGGCTGGACTGAATTGGCGGTGCCCGGAGCCGCGTTGAAGTCGGTCAGCTCGTTGTTCAGCAGGAAGCCGCGGCCGGGCACGACCATGCCGCTGCCGCCCGTGCCCTCGATCGTGATGGTGTATGCGACGACGTTTCCATGGCGGTCGGCCACCGTGATGTGGCTGGTGCTGATCCCCTCCTCGTCGGTCTCCTGGGGGGCGAGCAGTGGTGGGCTGCCCACTTCCTGGTGATCGAAGGGGTTGCCGGGCGTGGCGCCGTCACTGCGGGCATCACCGATCAGTTCGGCGCGGGCGGCGGCGAAGCCGCTGCTCTGCAGGCCCGCGCCGGGCACGTTCACGAAATCGGAGTCTCCCATGTAAGCGCCCCGGTCCGCGTAGGCCAGGCGGCTCGCCTCGATCATGTGGTGCAGCGCTTCGGCTTCGCTCATCTCCGACAGGTCGAACTGCTGCAGCATGCCCAGGATGAGGCCGATGGTCAGGCCGCCGCTGGAGGGCGAGCCCATGCCGTAAATGTCGTAGCCACGGTAGTTCATGTGTGTGGCGGCGCGTACCGGCGCATGGTAGAGGTCCAGGTCTGCCATCGTCATGTCCTGGGAGCGCACCACGTAGGTTGGCTCGTCGACCGTTGCCGGCGACTGGACGGTCGCTACAAGGTCGTAGCCGATCTCGCCGCGGTAGAAGGCGTTGATGCCCTCTTCGGCCAGCAGCCGGTAGGTGGCGGCCAGGTCAGGGTTGCGGTGGATGCTGCCGACTTCGGGCGCGGCCCCATCGGGCAGGAACAGTTCCGCGGCGGCCGGGAAGGTGGAGAACCGCTCGAGGTTGCCGTGTGCCTGGCTGGCGAAGGTTTCGTCAACCTCGAAGCCGTCCTCGGCCAGCCTGATCGCGGGCTGCAAGAGGGTGCCCAGGTCCATGGTGCCGTAGCGGTCAAGGGCCACCTGCCACTGGGCCAGGGTGCCGGGTACGCCCACCGAGAGGCTGCTGCCGCGCCGCTCGTTGAACGGAAGCGCGGTGTCGCCGTCCATGAACATGTCGGGTGTTGCCGCCATCGGCGCGGTTTCGCGGCCGTCGATGCTGATGACCTGCCCGGTCTCGGCCAGGTAGATGAGCATGAACCCGCCGCCGCCGATCCCGCCACTGAACGGTTCGGTAACGCCGAGGGCAGCTGCGGCTGCGACGGTGGCATCGATTGCGTTGCCGCCGAGCTCGAGCACTGTGATGGCTGCCGCGGTGACGCGTTCATCGACCGTGGCGGCTGCGCCGCCGTGACCGGTTTCATGCGTTTGCGCCAGGCCGGCGCTGGCGAAGGCGGCGATAACGAGGCATGTAAGCACACTGCGAAGGTGATGCATGATTCCTCCAGTTCGATTGTGCCACCTGTAGGGGCCAAGTGGTCAGGACAGTCTAGGTTATTTTCCCGGTCTGCTGGCAACTCTGGCGGCCCAGGGGGCGTCCGGACGCCGTCCGGCGATAATGGATGAATGGCTGAGCGTTCACTGTTCAACGACCGGGCGGATGACAGACCGTCCGTAGCCGGTGCCCTCCTCCTGCACCCCGACCGGAAGATCCTGCTGCACCACCGGGACGACAAGCCCTGGATCTCCAACCCCGGCAAGTGGGCGCTCTTCGGCGGCCACCTGGATCCGGGTGAGACCCCGCGCATGGCGCTTGACCGGGAGCTCGAGGAGGAGCTCGGCCTCCGCATCACGCGGGCCGAGGAGTTCTGTGTCCTGCACGGGAAGTCGCTGCAGTACTACATGTACATCGTGCCGATCGAGGCGGAGGTCGGGGAGCTTGTCCTGGGCGAGGGGCAGGGCATGGCCTACTTCGTGCCTGAGGATGCGCTGGCGAGCCTGGACCTGAGTCCAAGCGGCCGGGCAGTCATCGCGATGTGGTTGGCTTACGAGCAGTATCTGGAATCAGAGGTCGATGGCAGCCAGATCGGTTCTTCGATCTGATCCGGGCAGCCGTTCGCCCAGGCTTCCTCAGTGTGGGGCCGCGAACTTCTGGGTCCAGTACGGCCGGTTCAGCGCATCCCTGGCCATGCCGAATCCCATGTGCTGAAAGTGCCGGTTCATCATGTTTCGGCAATGCCCTTCACTGCGCACCCATGCGAGCATCACGATGACATCCGTAGCGTATCCATAGGCAACGTTCTCGCCCGCCCAGCTCCAGTAGTAGCCGGCTGCGGTCATCCGTTCAGAGGGCGTGCTGCCGTTGCGGCCGGTATGGCTCATCTGCTGGACCTCTGCCATGTACTCGCTGTGCAACCGCGCAGCTGAGTCCAGGCGGAAATCCCGCCGCAGTGGGGCAACGGCCGGCATCAGATCGGGCCCGCATTGCCGGGCTTCGGAGCGAAACTGGTTGACCATCTCGAGCATGGACGCTCCGACACCCGGGATGAACGGCTCGGGCTGGTCCGGGTCAGGCTCGTTGGGATCACCGGGCGTGGGCTCAGGGTCGTCGGGCTCTTCCGGCTCGGGCTCTTCCGGTTCCGGCTCGGTAGGATCAGGCTCGTTGGGTTCAGGCTCGTTGGGTTCAGGTGGCCCCGGCTCCGGTTCTGGCTCCGGGTCCGGCTCCGGTTCGGGCTGCGGCCCCGGCTCTGCAGGCTCGGCAGGCTCCGGGTCCGGCGCCTGGTCCCGTGGCTCGGGATCGCCTGGCTCTGGTGCGGGAGGTTCGGGCGCAGGCGGTTCTGGCTCGTCAGGTGCGGGGTCGTGTGGCTCAGGATCGCCTGGTTCTTGCCGTTCGGGTTCCTCGTTCTCAAGCGGATCGGGAGCCGACGGGCCGTTGTCAGGACCGGCCGTAAAAAGGTCGCCGCAGGCGGAAAGCGCAACGGCGCATGCCAGCGTGACCAGCAAAAGCCGAATGACCCGGACCACGTTCATCTGGTGACTATACAGCCGTGCCGTTCAAGGTCGATGTTGCCATTCTGACGTATCGGGGCAGCGGCAGCCACGCGGAGTCCATCCGGCTGCTCGCGGCCCGGCAGGATTAAGTATCATTGCAGTTATGAGTGAAGTTACGCAGAGTTGCCCGGAATGCGGCAGCGAACATTTCTACGAATCCGGTGAACTTCTGGCATGTTCGATGTGCGGGCATGAATGGAACCCGGTCGAATCAGTGGGCGGTGTTGTCACCGATTCGGTCGGTAATGTACTGGCCGACGGTGATTCGGTGATCGTCGTGCGCGACCTGAAGGTAAAGGGAGCGCAGGGGGACCTCAAGGCGGGCACAAAGGTGCGGGCGATCCGGCTGGTCGAGCCGGTCGATGGCCATGACATCGACTGTCGCATCGACGGCTTCGGACGCATGAAGCTGAAGTCAAGCGTTGTCAAGAAGGCCTGATCCTGGCCGTATACAATCAGCCAACACGGCAGACCCCAGAGGCTGTGCAAAGAAAGAAGGTTTCAGAGTCATGAAGATCACAAGAACTGCCTCAGTCGGACAGCCAGCACCGGATTTCACCCTGCCGGGAACGACGGATAAACCCCTCACGCTCAGCTCCCTGAGGGGCCGCCCCGTCGCTCTTGTGTTCTTTCCGCACGCCTTCACCGGGCGCTGCACGGATGAGCTCTGCGAACTCAGGGACAACCTCGTGATGTTCCAGGCGCAAGACGTGACCGTGCTGGGAATCTCGGTCGATCCGGCGCCGGCCCTGAACGAGTTCAAGCGCCAGCAGGGCTACCAGTTCGAGTTGCTGTCTGACTTCTGGCCCCACGGCGCGGTCAGTCGGGAGTACGGCGTGTTTGCCGAGGACCGCGGGCTGGCCCTGCGCGGCAGCTTCCTGATAGATGCAGACGGGATCATCACATGGTCACTGATCAACGAGACGACGCAGTCACGGCGACTGGATGAGTACCGCGCCGCTCTGGCTGCGCTTGGCAGCCCTAAACAACAGGGAAGTGCGCCGGCCGATCTGACGCAGCTGCTGCAGCGGATTCCGGTGAGCGAGGTGGCCAGCCGGCTTGGTACCGACGAGCAGACGGCTGCGCGTGCGATGGCGGCGGCGCTGCCGGCCTTGCTTGCCCAGTTGCAGGATAACGCCAGTGCAGGTGATGCCGACAACCTGGCCGGCGCGCTCGCCAGGCACAACAACAACCTTGTGACAGGCAACAGGGTCGAGCTGGACCGGGTCGACACGGCGGACGGCAACAAGATCCTCGATCACGTCTTCGGAAACAAGCGGCAGCAGGTGGTGCAGCAGCTTGGCGCGACCGACGAAAAGGCCGGTGCCGGCCTGATGGATTCGCTGCTGCCGATGCTCGCCCCCGTTGCCATGAGCTTCCTGGCGAACAACTTCCTTGGAGGCAACAAGGGCCAGCAGGCGAACGCTTCCCGGCAAGGCGGGGGTCTTGACCTCAGCAGCCTCCTCGGTGGCGTACTCGGCGGCAGGCAGCCCGGCCAGCAGCAGGACGGCGGACTCGATCTGGGAGGCCTGCTGGGCGGACTCTTCGGCCGCAAGTAGTCCCTGCTGAACTCCTAAGCCTCCCGGCTCTACGAAGCCCTTCGTTGACACTACGAGGGGCTTCGTACTATCTTGGCTGCAAACAGACTTCCAGGAGGCCAGCGATGATCGCCAAAAAGAAGCACAACCCGACAGAGCGCGAACTGGAGATTCTCCAGGTCCTGTTCACCCTTGGGCCTTCCACAGTCCGCCAGGTGCACGAGACCCTGACCGAGGTCAGGCGCGTGGGCTACACCAGCGTGCTGAAGGTACTGCAGGTGATGCATGAGAAAGGCCTGGTGCGCCGCGACGAGTCCAGGCACGCACACCTGTACGAAGCTGCGGTCGAGCGCAGCCAGCTCGAAGAGTCGCTCGCGCGCGACTTCGTTGACCGCGTCTTCGGTGGCTCCGCCATGGGTCTCGTGGCACGCGTGCTCAGCAGCCGCGGCGCCTCGGAAGCCGAGATCAACAGCATCAGGGCGCTGCTGAAGGAGGTGGACCCGGATGCCGGTGATTGATCTGCTCAGCGGCTGGGGGCTGCTGCAGCCGCTGGCATGGACGCTGCTGCACTCGCTCTGGCAGGGCGCGCTCGTTGCCGCCGTTCTCGGCGGCGTCCTTCTGCTCGCGGGAAGGCGCACCGGCATTCGCTACGCGGCCGCCGCGCTTGCCCTGACACTGCTGGTCGCGATGCCGGCAGCCACCTTCGCGCTGCTTGTGCCGGGTGTGAACGCGGCTCCCGGGAAAATGGAGGCAGCGGCGGCGACCCACGCGGAAGCGGCCGGGTCCTTCGTGCCTGAGTCAGCGCCCGCCGCGACCAGCGCGTTCACGCCAACCGGTGGTCACGCTCTGGCGCAGCCCGCGGCATCGCAGGGCTCGCAGCGGTCAGCCACCATGAGCGCGGATAACGGTACGCAGGCGCTGACCCTTGACGCGATCGTTCACACTTACGGCCCCGCCCTCGTGGCCTTGTGGCTCGTCGGGGTGGTGCTCCTGACCCTTCGCCTCACGGGCGGGTTCATGGTCATGCAGCGCCTGAGGCGCAAGCGTGTGTCCCTGCCTTCCGTGGACGTTCTGCAGGCCTTCGCAAGCCTGGCCCGGAAGGCCGGACTGAGGCGCGTACCAGCACTCAGGATATCGCGCATGGTCGACGTGCCGATGGTGCTCGGCGTGATAAGGCCACTTGTTCTGCTGCCGGTCTCGGCGCTCAGCGGTCTTTCTGCCAGAGACCTGGAGCTGCTGCTCGCGCATGAGCTCGCCCACGTTCGGCGCCATGACCTGCTGGTCAACGCACTGCAAAGGGTCGTCGAGATCCTGTTCTTCTACCATCCTGCGGCCTGGTGGGTCTCCGCCGTGATGCGCGCCGAACGGGAGCACGCCTGCGATGAGCGCGCAGTAGAGCTGGCCGGCAGCAGTGAGCCCGAGTACGTCGCGGCACTGGCGCGGCTGGGCGAGGCCCGCCTTCAGCACGCCTTCGCGGCGGCTGCGACCGGCGGATCGCTGCTCGCCCGGGTCCAACGCCTTCTCGGCAGGCAAAGCGGGAGCGGCGGTGTGGCGCCCCTGGTGACTTTTTCCACCCTGCTGGCGGCATTCGCGCTGCTGCTTACCGGCACTGCAGCTCCGCAAGCGGATGTCGCACCGGACCAGGGATTCACGACCGTCTGGGCCACGCGGAGCAACGGTGTGCTGCTCGCTGGCGCGACCGGCGCGATCACTGCCATTCCCGGTGAGGCGTGGCTGCTGATCGAGGAGCGGAGGGACGGACAGCTCGTGCGCCGCGGGCTTGCTACCAACACAGGGGTGCCCGGACACGACGCGCACGAGGTCACGCCAGCGCCGTTCACTATGGTGCCCACCACGTACCTGTTCGACCTCCCCTCCGGCGCGACGGTACACCTGCACATCGAGGAAGGGCCGCTCTCGCTTGAAGACGGACGCGAGGCGGTGGACTGGTTCGCCGACGTCCTGAACCGGGTGGTCGTCGACCACGCAAGGGCGCACGGTGCTGACCTGGAGAACTACAGTATGGGCTGGGCGCTGCGCGCCGACGAGCCGGACAGGTTCGAGAGCCTCATCTTCGGCAGCTTCTGGAGCCATTCGCGCTTCCTGGCGGAACCCGGTCGCTTTCCGCTGCCGGACGACACGTGGGCCAGGCTCGCGGCGCACGCGCTCGCGCACGGCATGTTCGATTCCTCGTTCGTGGCCGGCGTGGCAGCGGACAGGCTGAGGAGCCTTGCTGCAGAAGGAGGGGTCCGGCCCAGCCCCGAATACCTGCTGCTGCTGCCACTATTCAGGGATGACGAGGCGCGACTCGAGGTGCTGGTGGCGTTCCGCGCGGCGGTGCGGGAGCCGGACCGGGAGGCCTTGAAGGCGCTTGGCACGGCCCTGGAAACCTTCAGTGACCCCGCCACGCGCTTGCAGGCAGAGCGCTTCCTTGACGGCCGGGGCCTCCCTGAGGTGCCGGAGCGGATGCTCCCGTTCTGGTTCTCCGCCGGCACGGCGACCTTTGCGGGCGGGGATGAGCCGAGCCTGGTGCTCGACATCGTCGTCAGCGATCTGGAGGTGGCAGCAGGGTCACCCTGGCGGCTCTTCGGTCCCGACGGGGATCAGATCATGGACGGCGAGTTGCAGGTCTCCTGGCACAGGCGCTCCACGCCACTGGCTTCAGTTCCGCGCGGCGGCACTTATGTTGTTGAGGTCGATATCGGACCAGACACCGAAAGGATCGAGATCGAGGTGGACGCCGGTCGTGCACTCATGCCGCCGCGCAACCTGCGGGTGGCGATCGACGGCGGACGCCCCGCGCTGGCGTGGGATCCGGTTGCAGGAGCCGTCAGCTACGAGGTGACCGTCGGCATGAACGGCGCCGATACCCGCCAGATCCGCACGCTCGAACACAGGATCGACCTGCTGGCCGCCCTGCCCTCTTTCGAGGCAGACAGTGCCACGGCGCTGGTGGTCAGTGTATTGGCACGGTCGGGGGAAACCGTCTGCAGGGGCGGCTGCGAAGTACACTTCAGCTCCGCCTCCGATATTGAGCTGGAGTACCAACCTGGTGCCAACCCGTAGTCCGATACAATCACCGGCGGCCGCAGCCGGGTACCCTCGACTCCTGATGAATTTCGATGGGAACCGCAACCGCACATGGAAGCCGGTCAGCGCCGTTCTGGCGCTGACCACACTGCTGTTGGCCGCCCCGGTCCTGGCCCAGGGCGACCTGTACGGCGACCAGGCGCCGGCCGACGCCGCGTGGATCAGGATTTTCAACCTGGCTATGGCTGAGCCACTGACCGCGTCACTGGACGGGACCGAGCTGGCAGCGGAGTACGGACATGCCTCGGGTTACCTGCCCGCTGAAGCCGGTACTCACGCGCTGGGCCACGCGGACTCGGTGATCGAGCTCAGCTCCGAACCGGGGACGTTCCTGACGGTCGCGTTCCTGCCTGACGGCCCGGTCGTCATCGAAGACCCGGCCCTGCGCGACATCTCACGCGGGCTTCTCGGGCTGATGAACCTTACCTCCCGCGCCGACCTTGCACTGGTGACGGAGGATGGTGACGTTGTCGTGGAGTCGGTCGGACCCCTTGAGGCCGAGGCTATCCAGGTCAGCGCGGCCGTGACCGCGCTCGAGGTCATGCACGAGGGCGTGGCGATCGCGGAGCTGGGCGAGCATTCTTTTGAGAGGGGCTCGGCGTACACTGTCGTGGTCTACGACGGTGAGGCCGGTCCGGTCGCAGTGCTCGTGACCGCGTCCGGCGTGAACTGACGCCTGGCAGGAACGCGTGGTTTTCACATCCACAGTCTTCCTGTTCATATTCCTGCCGCTTTTCCTCGTCGTCTACCGGCTGACGCCCGCGCACCTGCGCACGGTAGTGATCCTGGTCGGATCTTACGTGTTCTACGCCTGGTGGCGCCCGGACTTTGCGCTCGTGTTCGCTGGTTCGACCCTGATGGCGATAGTAGCCGGCCGGCTGATCGGCAAGTGGCAGGGGAGTGATCCGGGCAGGGCCCGTGCCGCGCTGTACGCGGGCGTCGCCGTTCAACTGGCCGTGCTCGCCTGGTTCAAGTACGCCGACTTCGGCATCCGGAGCCTGAACGCACTGCTCGCCTCTCTCGGTGCTTCGGAGGTGCCGCTGATCGGCGTCGTCCTGCCCGTGGGCATCTCGTTCTACGTCTTCCAGGCGATCTGCTACCTGGCGGACATCGCCCGGGGCGACGCCCGTCCGGACAGTCCGTGGTACCAGGTGGCGGCGTACATCAGCCTGTTCCCACAGCTGATCGCAGGGCCGATCGTGCGGTTCAAGACGATCGCCGAGACACTCCGCGCGCCCCGCATGGACCTGGCGGGCATGGCCGAGGGATCGGCCCGGTTCATGCTCGGCTTCGTGAAGAAGGTGCTGGTCGCGGACTCGATCGCACCCATCGCCGACGGCGCCTTCGCGCTTGCCAACCCGACGGCGGCCGAGGCCTGGCTCGGCGTGCTCGCCTTCGCCGTTCAGCTGCTCTTCGACTTCTCCGGCTACTCCGACATGGCCATCGGCCTCGGCCGCATGCTGGGGTTCAGGTTTCCCGAGAACTTCAACATGCCTTACCTGGCCACGAGCATCACCGACTTCTGGCGGCGCTGGCACATGAGCCTGTCGGCGTGGCTGCGCGATTACCTTTACATTCCGCTCGGTGGCAACCGGCACGGGGCCTCCCGTACTTACGTCAACCTGATGCTGGTCATGGTCCTGGGCGGGCTCTGGCATGGCCCCACCTGGAGCTTCGTCCTCTGGGGGGCATGGCACGGTGGGCTCCTTGCCTTCGAGCGGGCGTTGCGGCTACCCGAGCGCAGCGCGCTGGCCGTGCCGCTGAAGGTGGCGTTGACGTTCCTGGCCGTGTTGATCGGCTGGGTGCTGTTCCGTGCACCTGACGTCGCGTCCGCCTGGTCGCACCTGGTCGGCATGGTCGGTGTGCACGGCTGGGCGATCACGAACGAGCTCGCGTGGCAGTTGCAGTCACGGGCGCTGCTTACGCTTTTGTTCGGACTTGTAGTGTCGTTCTTGCCGCGCCTGGATCTGGCACGCTTCAGCGCTTCCAGGCCAATGCACCTGGGGCTGGGCGTACTCTTCTTCCTGGCGGTGGCCCGCGCCATCGCGGACACGGCCACGCCGTTCCTGTACTTCAGGTTCTGAGCGTGAAGGAGCCGTCCCGCCACAAGTACAGCCGCGTGTCCCTGGGCACTCTCCTTGTGGTGCTTGTGATCGGCGGGCTTGGCGCCCTGCTCAACCCGGCCCTGCTTGCCTCGCCCAGGGCGGCGCTGGCGGATGGCAGCTGGAGCAGCGGGTACCAGGAAGCGTTCACCGAAGGTCTTTACCTGCTCGCGCCGGCCCGGGCCTTCTGGAACGGCGTCGACCTGGCACTCTTCGGGCAGGGTCCAGCCGGCGTGCTGACAGGCGGGGATGGCTGGCTTTTCACGGAAGAGGAGTACGCTTCAGCCAGCGAACCTGAGGCCGCGCAGTCAGCCTGGCTGCAGGAGATCGCGGCAGTTGATGCCGAGCTCGGTGCGGCGGGCGTTTCACTCATAGTCGCTCTCGTTCCCTCCAAGGCAGCCTCGCTGTCTGGTAACGCGCCGCCGTTGCCGCCGGCCAAAGCTGCGAGTTACGAGACCTTGCTGCAGGAGCTGTCATGGCTGGGCATCACCGCCGTGGACCTCCGGGGGCCATTGGGAAGCGAGGAAGCCTGGCTGCGCACGGATACCCACTGGACGCCCCGGGGAGCTGAAGCGGCGGCCGTCCATGTTGCAGGAGTCGTCCGGGAGGCGTTTCCTGGCTTGTCCGGAACGCTGGAACATGAGATCAGCGAGACGGCCGAGGTCAAACACGAGGGCGACCTGGCGCGTCTGCTCGCTCTCGGTGCGCTCACGGGGCGCCTGGGCTATCCCACTGAACTCATCACCACACAGCGCATCATGCCTGCTGGCAGCCCGGAAGGGGGACTGTTTGATGAAGTCATCGTCCCGGCCGTACTGGTCGGAACCAGCTACAGCGCAGGGGAGGCGTGGAGCCTTGCCGACCGCCTGCGACTCGCACTTGCAGCAGACGTGCTTGACGCGTCCGCAAGCGGCCTCGGACCGCTCGAGCCGATGAGGACCTACCTGGCTTCCGAGGCTTTCGTCTCGGGCCCGCCCCAGGTGGTGATCTGGGAGGTACCGGTCCGCTACCTCACGCGCAGGGACTTCCTGCCCGGTGGGGCCGGTTCATGAGGCGGCTGCTTCAGCTGCTGCTCCTCCTCGGACTCAGCGGGGCAGTCACCGGCCAGGACGGCCCGGGGCGCCTGCTCTCGCACGAGACGCACAGCCTCTTCGCTCCGGAGCAGGTCGATGCCGAGGTCGCGGGGCGCTTCGCCAACAACGGCGAGGCAGCCCCGTCCGCTGTCACGTCGGTCGAGCTCCTGCTCATCAGCTTCAGCACGACTGCGCCGGACGGCGCCGAGGTCACTGGCGTCGCCCAGCTGTTCGTGCCGCAGCAGGCGGCGGATCCTGGCCTGTTGGCGTTCGCGGCGGGCTCGACGGGACTGCCGGGGACGTGCGGCCCGATGCATGAACTGCTGAGTACGGGTTCGTTGGAAACATACGGCTCAACCGCTCTTGCCTATGCGGGTCAGGGCCTGACGACGGTGCTGCCCGATTACCTCGGCACGCTTGCTGGCGACGGACTGCAGCCCTACTTCGTTGCCACGGCCGGGGCCACCGTGATGATAGATGCCCTGCGCGCATCGATCGAGGCGCTCGAACGGATCGGCAGGGACATCAGCGTTCAGGCGGGCTTCCTGGCCGGTTACTCGCAGGGCGGCCATGCCGTGATGGCAGCCGCCGACCGACTCGCGACTTACGCTCCGGACCTGGAGGTTGGCGGCGTGATCGGCTTCGGCGCCAGTGGGGACGTCGCCGTGCTCTTCCGCAACTTTCCGTACACCGTGCCGTGGGCGGTCTGGTCATACGCCCACGCGTTTCCGAATCATGAGCTTGACCCGGCCGAGGTGCTCGCCCCGGAGTTCGCCAGGACGCTTGAAGACGACGTACGTGCCCATTGCATCGCTGCCGCGCAGGTCGTCTACCCGGCCGAGGCCGCGAGCCTGTACACGCCCGAGTTCTTCAGCGCCCTTGACAACCGGACGCTGGGGGAGGACTTCCCGGACTGGGCTGACGTGTTCACGGCCAACGCGACCGCGGTGAACGCACACGGCCTGCCCGTCCTCCTCCTCCAGGGCACGGAGGACACGGTCGTTCCGTTTCAGGACCAGACCGACTACGTGCTGAGGCTTTGCGACCACGGAAGCCCCGTCCGCTACGTCAACTACGTCAGGACGCGTCACGAGACGCGCTATATCGGCTTCAACACGACGCTTGAGTGGATCCGCGACCGGCTTGCGGGTCAGCAGGCTCCCTCGGACTGTCAGGAGGTACGACAGTGATCCCGTTATCCCTATTCGGCCGCGGACTCGCGGCCATCAACATCATCATCATCGTTATCGGCAGCGGCGTTGCCGTTGCCCAGCCGCCGATCGAGCCTGACCAGGAATCCTGGGAGCCGGGTCGCCTGATTTCGGCGGAGCACACCGGGCGCCTGAGTGCGCAGCGCGTGCAGGCGCAGGCCACGACGCTCTTCGGTGGCTGGGGCCAGCCGGTCATCGAGAACGACGTCGACAGCTATCTGATCACGCTGGCCACCACCGGGCACTCGGGCGGGCCGGTGCAGGTCCGGGCGCAGATGTTCGTGCCGGTGGCCGCGCCCCGCGGCGAGTCGCCGCTGCTCGTGTACGGCTCGGGCACGACGGGCGTGGCTCAGGCCTGCGCGCCCTCGCGCGAGGCGATGCTGGATCAGCCGCTCGGACGCTACGCCGACCTGCTCGCAGCCTATGCGGGCCGGGGATTCGTGACGGTGATTCCCGACTACCTTGGCTTCGACCTTGCAGACACGCCGCAGGCTTACTTCCATGCCGAGTCCGAGGCGCACGTGCTGCTTGACGCGGCGCGGGCGGTCCGTGAGTTCTTCGTGGTCTCGGGCCGGTCAGCGGAGCTGGCTGACTCGGCGTTCTTCGGCGGCTACTCGCAGGGTGGCCACGCGGCCTTC
>ERZ869909.1869-NODE-1869-length-15658-cov-4.110648_pt1 | contig 15658 bp, 12 predicted proteins | sample MGYA00520892_ERZ869909 | MGnify/ENA primary metagenome ERZ869909 (study PRJEB32215, sample SAMEA104723947) | bioreactor metagenome | biome: bioreactor; feature: anaerobic bioreactor; material: water | place: China | collected 2015-03-12 ...
AAGAAATGCTCCGTGCTGAAATCCCCTTCCTCATTAGCCAAGAGGACTTCGAATATCATGCTCTGCGACGCCAACTAGAACGCCGTGCTGACACCCAGCCGATTCTGCACACCAGCTGGCGTCAGCCGGTGTTTACCCGCAATGTCGGCCGCAAAATGCGTTTGTTTGGTGGACGTAACTTTACCGATGAATTTGACTACTTTGGCTTTCCTATTTCACCAACGCCAAAACAGCAGGCCTTGTCATTCCGTGAAGAAGCCCGTTCCGTTCGCGGTATCGACGAAGACGCTTTTAGTCGCATGCAAGTCGCTCTCGCTGCAATTGACCGCGGTCAGTTTGCCTTTACGCCGTGGACGGCTGAACGCTCACAACAACCGAGCCGACCAGCACGGACACCGCGTGGATTACCATCCGAAGTGTGGGAGCTGGACGGCTTGCTTCATGTATACTTAGTCGGCAACTTCTTGCATATCGACCTCGACTTTAATTTACGCGATGTCATTCAACTTGAGCCGGAAGCCCGTCATTACGACGAACAAGTCGATGACTTCTTAAACGCCGACGCTCATCAGCTCGAGTTTCTGCGTGCTTATCCATTTAAACAGCTGCGGCGCGTCATTTCCCATCAAACCCATTATTTTGACCATCCAAAATATGGCATGGTGATTACCATTCGTCGCACCGACCTTTCGGCACGGCGCTAGCGCATAAGCAAACTCGAGCTCAAGCTCAAGTATACTCACAAAAAGAAAAGCTCAACGGCAGACACCGTTGAGCTTTTTAATTTCCAGCTGTGCAGCTAGCTTGACTGTGGTTTAAGCACTCACCAACTGGCGCAAGACATAATGCAAAATACCACCACTCAAGAAGTACTGAACTTCATTTTTGGTATCAATGCGACAAAGTAGATCAAACTTCACAACATCACCATTTGGCTTCTTCGCTTCCGCATGAATGGTTTGTCCCGGCTTAATATCTGCACTTAGACCACGTAGGCTAATTTCTTCCTCGCCCGTCAACCCTAAGCTTTGAGCACTATCGTCATTGGTGAATTGCAATGGCAAGACCCCCATACCGACAAGGTTCGAGCGGTGAATTCGTTCATAGCTTTCCGCAATCACGGCTTTGACACCGAGTAAACGGGTGCCTTTTGCTGCCCAGTCACGACTCGAGCCGGTGCCATATTCCTTGCCCGCCAGCACCACCAGTGGCGTTTCTTCCTCTTGGTAGCGCATCGCCGCGTCATAAATAGACATTTCTTTGCCTGATGGCACATGAATCGTAACACCACCCTCACTGCCTTTTATCATCAAGTTTTTAATGCGAATATTGGCAAACGTTCCGCGCATCATGACTTCATGGTTACCACGACGCGAACCGTAAGAGTTAAAGTCACGCACCGCCACACCTTGCTCCTGCAAATACTTACCTGCTGGAGAGTCTGGTTTAATCGCACCAGCTGGTGAGATGTGGTCGGTAGTAATAGTGTCACCAAAGACCGCAAGCACCCGCGCACCTTCAATATCTTTCGGTACTGGTGCCGGTTTATCAATTCCGGCAAAGAACGGCGGGTTGGCGACGTAAGTCGAATCTTCCTGCCACTCATAGGTTAATGAGTCTGGAATTTTCAGACTTTGCCAATGTTCATCACCGTCAAACACTTGCGCATACTGCTCGCGGAACATATCACTGACCACTTTCTCGACTTCCGTTTTAATTTCTTTAGTCGATGGCCAAATATCCTGCAGATACACGGGATTACCGTTGTGGTCTTCACCTAACGGCTCCTTCGCTAAATTGATCCGTGTAGTGCCCGCCAGAGCAAATGCCACCACTAAGGGCGGCGAAGCCAGCCAGTTCGCCTTTACCTGCGGATGAATTCGGCCTTCAAAGTTGCGGTTACCTGACAATACGGACGACACCACAAGGTCGCCTTTATCAATGGCCGTGCTGACATCGTCGGGCAGTGGCCCAGAGTTACCAATACAGGTTGTACAACCATAGCCGACTAAGTCAAAACCAAGCTGGTCGAGGTACTTATTTAATCCAGCCGCTGCCAAATAATCAGTGACCACTTTCGAACCAGGCGCTAACGAAGACTTCACCCACGGCTTGCGTTGTAGACCTTTCTCAATAGCCTTTTTCGCCACTAAGCCTGCCGCAAGCATGACGCTTGGGTTGGACGTGTTCGTACAAGATGTAATCGCAGCAATCACAACGTCACCGTGCTTTAAGTAGTGATCGGTGCCGCCTAGCGGTACACGCGTTTCGTCATTCAGTTCAGCTTTTGAGATCGACTCTTGTCCGCCCATCTCTGGATCTTCGGCAACCCCGAGTGACTCGAGCATGAGATCAAAACTCTCCTGTAGCCCAGTCAGCGAAACCCGATCTTGCGGACGTTTTGGCCCTGCCAATGACGGTTCAACTGTACTCATATCAAGCTCAAGTGTGTCGGTGAAAACAGGCTCGGCATCGTCACTGCGCCACATGCCCTGTGCTTTTGCATAAGCTTCGACAAGCTCGATGGTGTCTTGATCACGACCTGATAATTCTAAATAGGTCAGTGTTTCTTCGTCGACTGGGAAAAAGCCACAGGTTGCGCCGTATTCCGGTGCCATGTTGGCAATCGTGGCTCGGTCCGCAAGAGGTAAGTGGCGTAAGCCAGGACCATAAAACTCAACAAATTTACCAACCACGCCTTTTTTGCGCAGCATTTGCGTGACCGTTAAGACTAAATCTGTTGCTGTCACTCCTTCCGGCAACGCACCATCCAGACGGAAACCCACTACTTCAGGAATGAGCATCGACACCGGTTGCCCAAGCATCGCTGCTTCCGCTTCAATGCCGCCGACACCCCAACCTAAAACACCTAAACCATTAATCATGGTGGTATGTGAATCTGTTCCCACTAACGTATCGGGATAAGCGAACGTTTTACCATCTTCTTCCGAGGACCAGACCACCTTGGCTAAATACTCGAGGTTCACTTGGTGGCAAATACCCGTACCCGGTGGCACGACACGGAAGTTATTGAACGCTTTTTGCCCCCAACGCAAAAACTCATAGCGCTCTTTGTTCCGCTCCATTTCAATTTTAACGTTTTCGGCAAAGGCTTCTGGCGACGCAAACTTGTCGACCATGACCGAGTGGTCAATGACCAAGTCAACCGCAGACAATGGGTTAATCTTGTCCGCCGGTAAACCTGCTTTGGCCACTGCGTCCCGCATTGCCGCTAAATCAACCACTGCCGGTACACCGGTAAAGTCTTGCATTAACACGCGCGCTGGGCGGTATTCGATTTCTTTGTCTGACGTTCGTGTGTCAAGCCACTTAACCATGGCTTGAAAGTCGTCGCGCGTTACTGTTGCACCGTCTTCATGACGTAACAGGTTCTCGAGTAGGACTTTTAATGATATGGGTAAGCGATCAATATTTCCCAGCGACTCCGCTGCTTTCGGGAGGCTATAGTAATGGTAAGTTTTGCCATTGACTGCTAAGCGACTTAACGTTTGTAAACTGTCTTGCCCTGCCATGTGAGGCTCCTTTTACTTCTGCCAAAGTGACTGCGCACACTCATGTCAACGTGTCTGCGCATGACATCAATGGTCGACGCCGCCGACGTTTTTCTATTCAGCAACGTCAACTAGAATAAGCGAAACTCTTAACTTATTAAGCTTGGGCGTTTTTTCAGAAAATTCAAGCTATAGTGACTATCCATTTAGAGAATGACCGCGTAATCCTTGACCGAGCTGAATAAAGGGTAGCTTAAATGCCTTCGTTAACCACCCATAGGCCATGCAATTCACTGAAAATCTGGCTATAATTAGCCGCTTATTTTAATGCGTGCGCTGTCCCTTCTGCGCACAATTATCTGTTTCTGGAATTATCGTATCGCAAGGAGAAATCGATGAGCCAAGTTCTCGACGATTTGTTGAACCTGCTTCATTTAGAACCCATTGAGCAAGGAATTTACCGTGGCCAAAGCCAAGACTTAGGTTTTGCGGCTGTATTTGGTGGTCAGGTTATGGGCCAAGCGTTGTCGGCAGCGAAACAAACGATTCCGGAAGACCGCGCAGTACATTCATTTCACAGCTATTTTCTGCGCCCTGGCGATGCTCACAAGCCCATTGTCTACGACGTCGAAAATATTCGTGATGGCAAAAGCTTTTCGACCCGTCGCGTTAAAGCCATTCAGTATGGCAAACCAATTTTCCATATGACCGCGTCGTTTCATGCGCCCGAATCAGGGGCTGAGCATCAGTGCACCATGCCATCGGTACCCGGCCCAGAAGGGTTAGTCTCCGATCTCGATATTTACCGCGAACATGCCGAGCTGATTCCAGCACCCATTCGCAACAAATTTATCAGTGAAAAGCCGATCATGATGCGCTTTGTCACCGAGTATAATCCATTCAAACCAGAACCTTGTGAGCCCGTTCGCTATGTTTGGTTGAAGGCCAACGGTACCCTGCCGGACGATCAACGTGTTCATCAGTATTTGCTCGCTTACGCATCGGACTTTAACTTTTTGCCGACCTCGATGCAGCCGCATGGCAAAACCTTTGCCGACCCGAAAATACAAATGGCCACCATTGACCATGCAATGTGGTTTCACCGCCCGTTTCGCATGGATGATTGGCTACTCTACGCCATCGATAGCCCGACCGCCCAAGGCGCGCGCGGCTTAGTCCGCGGCCAAATCTTTACCCGCGACGGCACATTGATCGCCTCGACCATGCAAGAAGGTCTCATTCGCGAAAGAGATTGATCAATAACAAGAAAACTTCATAGAACTGTGCCAGACTGAGGAAAACACTGTCTGGCATTTTTTATGGTCGAAGATAAAAGTTCCCAAGCTGTCATTTTTAGCGCTCGCGCTTTAACCAAAACCTACCTCATGGGGGAAGTTGAGATACATGCCTTGCGCGGTGTCGATATTGACCTCTATGCGGGTGAGTTTGTCGTCCTGCTTGGCGCTTCAGGCTCAGGCAAGTCAACGTTATTTAATATTCTCGGTGGCTTAGACTCGGCGACTAGCGGCGATGTGCGCTATCAAAATCGCTTACTCACAGGTATTTCCGACCGTGAGCTGACGCTCTTTCGGCGCAGTCACGTTGGCTTCGTCTTTCAGTTTTATAATCTCATTCCTAGCTTAACCGCCCGTGAAAACGTCGCGATCGTGACCGAGATCGCCGACAATCCAATGACGCCCGAAGAAGCCCTTGAGCGCGTTGGACTCGGTAACCGACTTGACCACTTCCCTGCTCAGCTCTCTGGCGGTGAGCAACAACGGGTCGCCATTGCTCGAGCCATTGCCAAACGTCCTGCCGTGCTGCTTTGTGATGAACCGACCGGCGCGCTCGACTCGAAAACCGGCATCCGGGTCCTTGAGGTGTTGCAGCAAATTAACCAAGAACTGGGCACCACCACGGCCGTGATTACTCATAACGAAGTCATTGGTGAAATGGCCGACCGTATTATTCGCCTTTCTGACGGCAAAATTGCCTCGATACATAGCAACGCGCAGCGCAAAGCACCGAAGGAGCTATTCTGGTGAACACGGTGCTGACTCACAAAGTGCTGACTTACAAAATATTGCGTGAGAGCAAGTCGATGCTGGGTCAGCTCATTGCGATTGCATTGGTGATCGCTGCCGGCGTTATGGTGCTTGTAATTAGTGTGAGTACGCGGCAATCCATTGAACAATCGCAGCAGCATTTTTATCAGCAGTATCATTTTGCCGATGTATTTGTCGAAGTGACTCGTGCGCCCGACGATCTCATCCGCACCATACGGCAACTCCCGGGCGTGAACGTCGCCGAAACCCGCATTCGCGCCGGCGCACGTTTTCAACTTGAAGGCCCTGTGAATGGCTTTTCCAATCGCTTTGCCGAGCCGATACAAGGTGAAATCATTTCCCTACCCGAGCGCAGTCCTGAGCTGTTAAACCGTTTACATTATTTAGTCGGCGGGCCACCACAACTTGGCAGCCAACTCGAAGTTGTGGTCAGCGCTCCGTTTGCCCACGCTCACCAGTTAAGCGTTGGCGACAGTATTTCTGCCGTGCTCAATGGTCGACTTCAGCGCCTGACCATTAGCGGTGTTGCGCTATCACCGGAGTACATTTATCAATTGTCACCCAATTCAATCCTGCCCGATTATGAGCGTTTTGGGGTGTTTTGGATGAATCGACAAGCGCTGGCCTCGGCCTTTGACATGGATGGCGCGTTCAATAGTTTGAGTGTCACTGTGCAACATAACGCCAGTCATGACGATGTCATGCTACAACTCGACAATATTCTGCGCCGTTATGGTAGTCGCGGCAGCTATGATCGGCACGAGCAAATTTCGCATCGCTTTATCTCCGAAGAACTCAGCCAGTTACGAGTGATGGCGATTGTGCTGCCGACCATTTTTATCGGTGTCGCCGCCTTTTTGTTACAGGTGCTGCTGACGCGCGTCATTCACACGCAAAAGCAGTCGATTGCGCTACTGAAAGCATTTGGCTATTCCAGTTGGCAGATCATTCGCCACTACTTGCAATTAACCAACATCATTTTAGTTCTAGGAATTGGCGGCGGTATTGCGCTGGGCTTGCTTGTTGCCGAACCCATGGCACAGATGTACGCCATGTACTTTCATTTTCCCGAGTTTCTTTTTGCGCTGCAGCGCGATGCATTGGTCTCTGCCATACTCATTACCAGTGCGGTCGGTTATGCCGCTACTATTCGCGCAACAGCACATGCGGCAAATATGGCTCCTGCCGAAGCCATGCGCCCACCAACGCCAGCGCGTTACCAGCGCACCTGGCTTGACCATCCGCGGATTGCCCATTGGTGGCAACAGCCGACACGCATTATGCTCCGCAACATTCGTCGTCATCCATGGCGCGCCAGCGTTTCCGTTGTTGGCATCGGCCTCAGCGGCGGCCTGTTGTTGCTCGGCAGCTATCAATTTAACGCCATTGACCACATGCTCGACCAACAATACCGACAGCACTACCGCATGGATCTTGAGGTCACGTTTAATCAAGAACGTCCTCAGCATAGCCTTTCAACTTTACGGGCTATCCCAGGCGTTAGCTATGTTGAAGGCTTTCGCCAAGTTCCGGTTATTTTAACTCACGAGCGCAAACAATGGCGTTTAGCCTTACATGGTCTGCCACGAGAATCGCGCTTACGTCAGGTCGGCACCTCGTCACAACCTTTACCAACCGCTGGGGTTGTGCTTTCTCGCTACCTTGCTGATGATCTCAGCATCCAGCCTGGTGAGAACGTGAGCGTTACCCTCCTCGATGGTCGTCAGCAAAGCTTAACGTTGACCGTAGCTGCCGTTATCGACGAACCCATGGGGCTGGGCCTCTATATGGACTTTGATCACCTGAATCGCCTACTACTTGCAGATCAAACCGTAACGGGTGCTTGGTTACTTGTTGAACCAGATCGCCAAGCAGAGGTTTTTCGTCAACTGCAAGCGATGCCAGCAGTCGCGTCAATTGGCCAGATTAGTCGTGCCGAAGCAGAAATTCGCACCTATATTAATAACACGGTGCTTGGGGTAATGACCGTCATGTTTTTGCTCGCTGGCTCGATGACGTTTGCGGTCGTCTATAACAACGCGCGGATTATGTTCGCTGAACGCGCCCGAGAGCTTGCATCACTGCGAGTGCTTGGATTTAAAAAAAGCGAAGTGGCTTATATTCTGTTTGGTGAATTAGGTATTTTGGTTGTTCTTGCCATTCCGCTCGCTTGGGCCATTGGTGTGACATTTGCGTGGTTACTCACGACTGCAATGAGTATGGACTTATTTCGTATCCCATTTGTTTTAAGCCCGATAAGCTTCGCCATTAGCGCGCTTGGCGTGCTGCTAGCGGCAGCTTTGTCCATGCTATTGATGCTGCGAAGGGTTTGGCAGCTCGACATGATTCAAGCACTAAAAACCGAATAAGGAACTGGTTATGACCACATCGGCAAAGACATTGAAAACAAAACTCGCTTGGGGCTTCGTCATCGCCTGCGTGATTATCGCCCTTGCTTATGCGCTCAAACCAAAACCGGAAGCCGTTAATTTAACCACTGTCGAGCGCGGTTATTTTGCGGAAACCGTGCGCGAAGAAGGTCGTACCCATTTGCAGGATACTTATACCGTTGCAGTCCCCATTCAAGGCTTTTTACAGCGGGTTGCTTTGAATGTCGGCGACCCCGTCAATGCCGGCCAAGCACTATTTCATATTGAACCATTACCGACACCAGCTCTCGATGCCCGTAGCCGAGAACAAGCACGCGAAGCCCTGGTTGCTGCACGCTCTCGCGTCGCCGCCGCAGAAGCTGAGTTAGAAAACCGCCACGCAGATCTCGAATTCTCCCGCAACGAGCTCAACCGCTTTCGCCAGCTCGCCAATGAAGGCGTCATCTCAACCACGGAGCTTGAGCGTGTTGCCACCCAGGTACAACGTGCCGAAGCAGCTGAACGCGGAGCCCGCGCAAGCCTTGGCGCAGCCCAAGCTGAGCTCGAAAACGCGCGCATCGTTCTGGCGATTACTGAAGGCACACGAACTAGCGCTGATCATCAAGCTCTGGCCATTCCAGCACCGATTTCTGGTGTGGTTTTGCGTCGTTTTCGCTGCTGCGAAGGGGTCGTCAATGCCGGTGACGCAATCTTGGAACTGGGCAATTTAGAGCAACTAGAAGTCCGTATTGACCTACTGTCTCAAGAAGCTGTGCGCGTTGCGCCCGGCATGCGTGTTGAAATCGACCGTTGGGGTGGCGACGAGAGTCTGCATGCGCGCATACGGCTGGTTGATCCGGCTGGGTTTACCAAAGTTTCTGCACTTGGTATCGACGAGCAACGCGTTGCCGCCTATGCCACGCTAGAGTCTCCACCGGAGCAGTGGCAACGACTCGGTGAGGGGTTTCGGGTTGAGGCGGCAATTATTACCTGGGAAGCCGATGACGTGCTTTACCTGCCTGTCAGTGCGTTGTTTCGGGTTGCAGACCAATGGCACGTGTTTCGGGTCAACAATCAGCGTGCCGAGCTTGTAGCGGTGGAAGTCGGTCGCCGCAGCGGTATTCATGCGCAAATCATCCGTGGTGTTGCTGCCGGTGATGTTATTATTAACCACCCACCAGCACACCTCCAAGCAGGAACACGGGTTACTTCGTTGTGAATTCTTGCTAAGGTTACAACGTCGACTAAGGAGTTCTAATGTCCCAATTCGCTGTCAATGCCTCAAGTTCTATCGCGACATTTACGCTCGCCGCGCGCGAACCTGAAAGCAACACGCTCGCGATTGCGACTGCATCGAATTTCCTTGCAGTTGGCAGCCTTGTGCCTTGGATTCACAGCCAAGCTGGCCTTATCGTGTCGCAGTCATTTGCCAACCCGAACGCGGCCGGTGCAGCTTTAGAGTCATTGCAACATGGCGATTCGGTGCAGCAAGCCATGCAAACATTCTTGAGTGATGACCCCATTGCCAAACAACGGCAAGTTGGCATTTTAGCCTTGAACGGCGATTGTGAGCTGTACACAGGTTCAGACTGTATTCCAGCAGTTGAAAGTGTTCAGGGCGATAACTACTTTGTGCTTGGGAACATGCTCAAACCGGGAACCTGCGAAGCCATTGCGCAAACATTTACGCATTGTCGACGCGAGGGCTATGACCTTGGCGATGCGATGCTGAAAGCCATGGTTGCAGGTCAGCAAGCCGGCGGTGACAAACGCGGTAAATTAGCTGCAGCGCTGCTCATGAAGCGCCCAAACGCTGGCTACTTAAACAGTTCCGATACCTTTGTCGACTTGCGCGTAGACGCGCACCCACGACCACTGTCGCAATTGCGTGACCTATACAGCTTATTTAAGCTCTATAACCCACAGCATTTTAACTTTCACATGATCAAGCTCGAGCAACTTAAAGCCCACCAACTACAACTTTTTAATGAAGTTATCCACGCGCTCGCAGCAGGCAGTAAGACAGTGGAACGTCCCGAGGAGATAGCCGAGGTACTCCACGCTCACAACCTCGGCGCTAACTATGACGCCGACAATCAGCGCGTGAGTGAGCTATTTCTGCAAGAAGCCCACGCCCTCCTACGGCTATTAACGACAACCGTTTAGCGCCAATTTCAGGTTCGCTGCGCCCGTTTCTCGGCAGCACGGCGCTGACGCCGGTTTAATTTGCCATTTTCAAAGTCTTGCCAATTATCCACTTCAAACGAGTTGCGCTCACGAATAAAGCGTGTGTGCATTTGAGGTAATGGATCCGGCGAGAGATCTTCGGGGATTCGATAGCATTTTACTTCATAAAAACTCGACTGAATGTCTGGTACTTCACCGCGAGCAATGATGTACAACTCACAAAAATCACCGGCTTTCGGGTTCAAAGTGAATTTACGATCGGGTGCATGAATTTGCAAACGGCCATCGTCACCGATCACCACCGACGTCCCCTCGCTGCGCACGCCAGCCATGGGATTATCCTTTAACTTAATCCGAAAGCGGCTCGGCACATAGTTATATGGTAGTGGATAGAAAGCATCACCATTTAAATTCAACTCGAATGTATTCATCGGATATAGCTTACCCGATTCATCTTCTCGACATTTCTCGTAAGTACGTAAAAAAGCACTAAACTGTAGGTTAATGAGGCGTAAGGAAGAAGAAATATAAAAATGAATATTGATATACTGCTCGTGACCTTCAACAAAGGTGTCACAGCAGCTGCGAAAAACAATGTTGTCACGTTTTAAAACAAAGAATTTGTACACTACAATCCCAAGGAAAATCGACGGAGATAGCAGTGATAACGTGGCTAAAAACGCGCGAATATTTTGATACATAAAGCGGTCTGGTAGCGCCCATGTCGGCTCTTTACCAAACAGTTCTGTGTACAAATAATAAAAATAATTAACCGCTTCGGCCGGTTGTCGCGTAATAACAACGAGTGCAGCAGCGAGCAGCACGGCTATCGCGGCATTAATGCCAACATAAACCAATGTCAGGTGTAGAATAGATTTACTTGCGATATATTGGCGTATCTTAAAGTTCTTGCGCGGATGCAGCTGTTTCTTCTTCATCGTGTCGTTATCAACCGGGTCATTATTATTATGAGTTTTCTAACCCTAACTAATTTTCGCCGTCCTGACCACGATTACCGCCGATTCTTTTGGTTGTGCCCGCTTTTATTGCTTGGCATGAGCGCAAATGCAGCCGCAAATAGCGCCGCCGCAAATAGCAGTGACGAGGACGCTGACAACCACCCTACGTCCGCAACAACAATCACAACAATGACCGCCAAAGAAGCCCTGATGCAGTTTTGGGAATTAACACCGGAAACTAAGCGCGGCACCTTTCGGGTGAGCACATTCGAACCTAATTTTATTTTGCCGGTGCATTACACGTCGTCAATTAATAATGCGCCAGAAAGCCCAAGCCGAGGCTCGATGCCGGCCAATGACACCTATAAAACCAACGAAATTAAGCTACAGCTGTCACTGCGCACCAAGCTATTTGAAGACTTTTTACTGCCAAATGCCGATGTTTGGGCTGCTTACACGCAAGTGTCATTATGGCAGGCATATAACTCACAAGACTCGCGACCGTTTCGCAGTACCAATCACCGACCTGAAGTCTTCTATGTTGTGCCCATGGAAGAGCTTTGGAACCCCTTTCCTGGGGATTTGAATTTACAATTTGTTTCGGTCGGCTTAGCGCACGAGTCGAACGGTCAAAGTGATCCGCTCTCGCGCAGTTGGAACTACACCTATGCGAGCGCAACCGTGCAGTGGCGCAATTTGGTCATCGCCAATACTTGGAAACAGCGGATAAACGAAACGGGTGATGATGATGACAACCCAGATCTGATTCGTTATCGCGGTAATTTTGAAGTTCAGGTCTCGTGGTTACCCGGACGTTCAACGGCGAGTATCACCCGAATTTCACGGGAGTTTTCGGTCAATCGTGGATCTTGGCAGTTCGATTACACCTATCCGCTCACCAGCCAAACTGACGGGCTGCGGTTATATGTGCAATTATTCTCGGGATATGGCGAATCATTAGTCGATTACAATCATCGCCAGAATCGCGTCGGACTTGGCTTCTTGCTGCTTAATTTTTAAACAGCAAGAAGCCTGTTCGAGCTAGCAATTAGGCCGATAAGGCAAATTTCAAAGCCCCTTCGACTGCAGCCACTTGCGCTTGAATACAAGACTCCGGTGTTGCATTCACGCTATCAGGGTAAACTTCGGTGGTTGTCACATATTGGGCGTTTGACAGCCCCATGCACAAGCCAGCGCCTTTGCCATCGTACAGGATCACCCCAGTCTCAGACAGCGGCACACCAATAATCTTGCCGTCTTCGTCGGCATCAGCTATATGCGTCACTTGGCTCACCTGAGTAATAATCGCTTTTTGAAATTCCAGTTCAGGTTTCTTTGCATCACCAACAAGATAGAAGCCATCCGGGATATTCCAATTATCATTCACTGTACCTTCGCGCGCAGCTAATGCCGGACGAAACTCACTGTTATCGGTATCGGTGGTTTCATGCAGGTCAATATGCAACAACAAACTATCGGCATAATCGGCAACTGCTTGCATCAACAAGCCTGACTCAGCAGCCGGCGCCACCGGATGGACAAAGGATCGGTTCGGGTCAACCGCATCAGGATTCCAACGATTAATCGTTTCATAACCCCAAGGACTTAAACAGGGTGCGACCAACAGATTACAGCGCGTTTGAAAATATTCGGCGTGAGTTTCGAGGAAGCGTAGCGCACCATGCACGCCACTTGTTTCATAGCCATGGACACCACCGGTAACCAAAATGGTCGGCAGTTCGGTGCGCCATTCTTTGCTTTTTACTAAGAATAAAGGGTACTTACGCCCTACTTTGCTGGTGTAGTCCAGTTCACCATATTGTTCAACGTCAAAGCGTTCACGTAACTGCTCGATACGGACCACCACATCGTCGAAATAACTGCGTTTGGGCGTTTGTTCTGCCAACCACTGCTGTTTTTCCGAATCACCCCAAGGTTGCCCCGGTGTGCCAATGTGATAGCGAGAAAATTCTGACATAGAAACCTCAAAGGTTGGTTAAACAATGTGTATTCTGCGAACACAAATCATAACAAACCCTTGAGGCATTGTGCGAATGCATTTCACATTCGCTGACAATTATCGAGCGACCATGCCACCGTCCACTGCCAGCGCTTGGCCAGTAATAAAGCTTGCTTGTGGCAACGACAGAAACACAATTGCGTCGGCAACTTCAGCAACCGTTCCCATTCGGTTCATCGGATGAAACGCTGCATACGCTGCTTCTGTTTCCGGATCTTGCTTCGTCACACGGTCAACCATGTCCGTTTTGATCACACCAGGGCAAATGGCGTTGACACGAATATTCCGCTCGGCATACTCAACTGCCACTGAACGCGTTATCTGCACCACCGCGCCTTTGGAAGCGCAATAAGCAACCATTTCTGGAAAGCCCACTAACCCTGCAATGGATGCGATATTCACAATTGCGCCTTGGCCATGTGGCAGCATTAATTTGATTTGCTCCTGCATGCAGACCACTAAACCACGCACATTGATGTTCATCACCCGGTCATAGTTGTCCATGCTCATTTCATGGGTTGCGCCCTGAGCACCTTCAATCCCAGCGTTATTACAGGCATAGTCGAGACGCCCCCACTTCGCTCCAATGCGTTGGTGAAACTTACGCACGGCTGCTTCGTCGCCCACATCATGCACGTCGGTTAATACTTCAACACCGAGTGCTTCAATTTCTTTGGCAACTGCAGTGAGTTTGTCCGCTTGCACATCGCTAATGGCAACATGACAACCGGATTTGGCATAGGCGAGAGCCGTCGCTTTACCGATACCTGCAGCGGCACCCGTGACCAATGCCACCGGCTTGTTTGATTTTTGTCCAGCAGTCATACCTTACCTCACTTGTGTGATTTTTAATCAGTATAACAAGTGCTCGACGTTTGCATTTGATTTGCCGCAAAGAAATGTGCGATCAATTGTCGCCATCAGAAATGCGCAGCTAGCGCAAGGCTTAGCTGCGATAAAGGGTTTTGATAAGGTGGTAACCAAACTGAGTTTTTACTGGGCCGTGGACCGTTAAAATAGGCTTCTTAAACACCACATTGTCAAACGCTTTAACCATTTGCCCAGGACGAAACTCACCGAGGTCGCCACCTCGTTTGGCCGACGGGCAAATCGAATGTTTCTTGGCTAATTCGTGAAAGTTAGCGCCAGCATCCAATTGCTTCTTGATTGCTTCGGCCTGCTCTTTGGTTTTGACTAAAATATGCACTGCTGCCGCTTTGGCCATGATCCTATCCCCTTATTAGCGCCGTTTGAACGTGGCGAGCATTCGCTATTCCGATGCTGCCCGCTTGCACTATTGTCACGCAAAGGATCGGGTATGCCAATTATTTTCCAGTGCTTAGCACTAAAAAGCCCAAGCTATAACGTTTTGCGATTGATCAAAGTGGCCACAAGCGCTGTAATAGTGACGAATCAGACATTAGACCCACGAGGCCGCTATGAAACCGATTGTTGTTATTCACGAGAATGAAGAATGGCTTGTACCATTGCGCGAAGCCTTTAAACAACGCGGTGTAACAGCCACCGAATGGTTTCTAGATACAGGTGTCGTGCCGTTTACCGAACAACCAGCCGATGCGGTGTATTACAACCGCATGAGCGCTTCGTCGCATACCCGCGGCCACCGTTTCGCCCCAGAACTCACTAAAGCGGTTTTGACTTGGCTGGAAAACACACAGCGCACCGTTGTTAATGGCACTGATGTTCTGGCCCTAGAAATCTGTAAATTGTCGCAATATGCAGCACTACAAAGAGCTGGACTACAAGTGCCAAAAACCCACGCAGTTGTGGGTAAACAACACCTTGTCCAAGCGGCTGTTGACTTTAACCATTGGCCTCTTATCGTCAAACCAAATCGGGGTGGTAAGGGGTTAGGCGTTCAGAGATTTAACCACGCCGATGAATTAGCCACTTATGTGCAGCGTACTGATCTTGATGAACCGCTCGATGGCATCTGGTTATTACAAGAATACATTCTTGCCAAACAACCGGTTATCACGCGCGCCGAATTCGTTGGCCAGCGCTTTATTTACACGGTGCAAGTCAATACCGAAGATGGTTTCGAGCTCTGCCCTGCCGACAGCTGTTCAATTGAAGATCAATTCTGCCCGACCGACCAAAAGTCGGAAAAGTTTAATATCACGCATCGCTTTGATGATCACCCAATCATCCCTGCCCTAGAAAAGTTCTTGCGTGACAATCAAATTGGCGTTGCCGGCATTGAGTTTATCGAAAATGCAGATGGTGATTTATTCGTTTATGACGTCAATACCAACACCAACTATAACCAAGGCGCTGAACAACGCGCCTGTGTTGCTGCCACAGGCATGGGTTCGTTAGCAGACTATTTGATTGGTTTAGCGCGCGAGTAACGCCGGCTCTGAAGCCAATCTAGCACAAATAAAAAACCCCGCACCTTTCGGTGCAGGGTTTGTTTATTTGGTGGAGCTGGCGGGATTTGAACCCGCGTCCGCAATATCGCCACCCTCGGTCCTACATGCTTAGCCGTCTCTTTTAGTTAACGTTTGAAGCGCCGAGGGGCAGG
>ERZ869909.1870-NODE-1870-length-15657-cov-6.002567_pt1 | contig 15657 bp, 11 predicted proteins | sample MGYA00520892_ERZ869909 | MGnify/ENA primary metagenome ERZ869909 (study PRJEB32215, sample SAMEA104723947) | bioreactor metagenome | biome: bioreactor; feature: anaerobic bioreactor; material: water | place: China | collected 2015-03-12 ...
TGGGGCCATAGCTCAGTTGGGAGAGCGCTTGAATGGCATTCAAGAGGTCAGGGGTTCGACTCCCCTTGGCTCCACCAGTTCCTTAGAAATCGGGATGTCAGCTAGAGGTTTTGCTTGGTGGGACAACCAGGTGAGACATCGGCTTGTTCAATCCGACCTATCTCCAGCGTTCCCGGCACGGGATCTATTACTTCCGCTGGACCCTTCCGCCCTGCGATCGGTTGCAGAGATGGAGTGGGCAAAGACATGCAATGAGCCGGCCTATCTTGCCGATGGCGCCGATTGCGGCCGGGCATATTCGTATTCCACGTCGTGCGCGGAAATGGGCTGGCCGCAGGATTCGCAGTTGAGCGACGGCGTGAACCGGCATCCGCACACCGTATGGGTCAGCGAGATCGGCGACGGCTTGCCGCCGAATATCCACTTGTCGCCCCAGGCGACCATCGTCAGCAGGCTGGGATACAAGGCCAGCCCCTGCTCGGTCAGCCTGTATTCGAAGCGGTCGGGGCCGGTCTGATAGGGGCGGCGCTCGAGAATGCTGGCCTCGCACAGCGATTGCAGCCGGTCGGCGAGGATGTTGGAGGCAATTCCGAGATCGGTCTGAAACTGGTCGTATCGCCGCTTTCCCAGAAAGGCGTCCCTGAGGATCAGGAACGACCAGCGGTCTCCGAACAGCATCAGCGTGCGCGCCACGGAACATTCGCGTCCGTAAAGGAAGTTCTCCGGACTGTTCGACCGGCGAACCCGCACCTCCGCGGGGCCGGCCCGCAACGCCAGCGGGTCCAGCACGTCGTGGCGCACGGTCTGCGGATGGACTTCCTCGCCGCAGGCGCTGCACACCGTTTTCGCGCCGATGCGCGAGCCGCAGCTTTTGTGCGTGAGCACGAGAGGCGGGCCGTCGGGCCACGCCGCCCAGCGGTCGCCCCACAGCATCATCGCCACGAAGATGGGATACATTTCGCGGCCCCTTTCGGTGAGGCGGTACTCGAACCGCTGGGGCCTGTTCGAGTAAAGCTGCCGCTTGAGGACATCGTGGGCGACCAGACGGTTCAGCCTCTTCGAGAGAATGATGCGCGAGGACGCGACCTCGGAGGCGTAGTCCTCGAACCGGCGCGCCCCGAAGAATGCGGAGCGCAGGACCAGAAAGCCCCACGCATCGCCTATCACGTCGAGCGTCCTGGAAACGGAGCAGCCGTTAGGCTCTGAATCATCTGGCATTTTCCGTGGCCTCCGCTGCGGTTCCTCCGTATCTAGATGAGTGGCTTGCATAATGCAACTTTCTGCTTGCATAAGTGAACTGACCCGCATAAAGTCCGACTTGCATAAAGAAACCCTGCACGTTTTTTCAGGCCCGGCTCCCGGTGTGGCCCCGGCCTGTGCTTAGAGATCCGAGGAGTGCGCAATGCTGGACAAACCTGCTTCTTCCGCCGCCTACAAGAACATCATCTACCGGGAGGAAGGAGACGTCGCCTACATCACGCTCAACCGCCCGAAGGTGGTGAACTGCCTGAGCATGGAGCTGTCGGACGAGCTCGTACACGCCTTCGCCGCCTTGCGGGATCGCTTCGACATCAAGTACCTTGTGATCGACGGAGCGGGTGGGAACTTCTGTTCCGGCGACGATCTCAAGGAGATGTCGCTCGGCAAGTGGGGCGATTCCAACTCCTACTTCCGGCGCGTCCGCTACTATCAGCAGATGGCCTATGCCCTGGAGGAGCTCGACAAGATCACCATCGCGGCGGTCGACGGCTACGCGGTCGGCGGCGGGCTCGAGATCACCATGTGCTGCGATTTCGTCATTGCCACCGAGCGGGCGCAATGGGGCATGCCGGAAGTCGATTGGGGCATCACGCCCGGCTGGGGCGGCACGACGCGCATGTCGAGGCTGATCGGGCGCCGGCGCACGAAGGAGATCAACCTCCTCGCGGCGATCCATCCGGCGCGCACGGCTGTGGAATGGCACCTGTGGAACCGCGTCTGCGCCAACGACAAGCTTCAGGAAGAAACCCAGGATCTGCTCGCCCTGCTGCGCGCCAAGAGCCAGCAGACCCTGCGCCAATTGAAGTACATCATCAACAAGAACGTGGAGACGGACCTCTACACCGCGCAGGCCTTCGAGGCGCTTTCGGCGGCGTGGACGGCTTCCGTCAACGGCTGGGCCGATGTCGAGGACGCCGACAAGGGCGAAGGGCTCAATGCCTTCCGCGAGCGTGGCAAGCTGCGCGGCGAGCGCCGCGGGCTGGGCACGGATTTCTGGGTCGACAAATCGGCATGACGCGATCGCGGCGGGCGGGAAGGAGGTCCCGTCCGCCGCGACGCATATGCGCAAGAGGACAATGCCTGCACGCAGGCAAGGGAGGAATCGATGAACCGTATTTCAACATTGCTTTGCGCCGCCACGGCGCTGGTCGGGTTGGGTGCGTCGGCTCTGGCCGACGAGCCGTTCAAGCTGGGGCTGCTCACGTCCAAGTCGGGAACGCTGGCGCCGGTGGGCGTGCAGGTCGAGCAGGGCGTGATGCTCGCCATCGACGAGATCAACGCGGCCGGCGGCCTGCTCGGCCGGCAGATCAGCGTCACGCTCGAAGACGACGAGAGCGATCCCCAGGTGGCGGCGCGCAAGGCCGAGCGGCTTTACCAGCAGGTCGGCGTCGACTTCATCACCGGCACCATCCATTCCGGCGGGACGCTGGCCGTCGGCCAGATAGCCGAACGCGAGGGCAAGCTCGCCGCCACGACGGTTTCATACGCGACGTCGATCACGGGCGAGAGCTGCCGGGAGAGCATGTTCAGGGTGAACGCCCATGCCGGAATCCAGGCCGCGGCGCTCGTCACCTGGCTGGCGCAGAACGTCGAGGGCGACCGCTATCTCATCCTGGCGCCCGATTACGAAATGGGCCGCGACGCCACGTCCATGTTCGCGCAGCAGATCGAGGCGGCCGGGAAAACCCTCGTCAACACCGTCCTGCCGCCGCTCGGCGCCACGGATTTCTCGACCTATTTCGCCGCGATACGATCCGCCCAGCCGGACGTGATCCTCACGATGACGCCCGGCTCGGACACGGTGCGGCTGCTGACCCAGCTCGGCGAGTACGGCATGGCGCCGGGCGTCTACACGATCGCGGGCGCCTCCGGCGCGGTGACGGCGGGAAATGTCGGCGCGATCGGCGAGCCGGCCAACGGCTTCCTGACGGCCGCGGGCTATTCGGCCGAGATCGACACGCCGGAAAACCGGCAGTTCGTCGAGGCGTTCCGCAGCCGCTTCAACCAGGACCCTGATGTCTTCGCCGTCGACAGCTACAGCCTCGTCTATCTGCTGAAGGCCGCGGCCGAGAAGGCCGGGGCATTGGATACGCAGGCGCTGCGGGACGCGATCCGGGGCACGACCTGGTCGACGCCGGTCGGCGACAAGATCATGCGGGCGGAGGACAACCAGGCCGCCGTCGACATGTTCGTGATCGAAGTCAGCATCGACGGGAACAGCGCCAGCTTCGGCGTCAAGGACCGCGTCCTCGCCGCCGACATCCCGATCGAGGACAAGTGCACCGCATTCTAAACCCGCTTCCGGCGTGCCTCGACGCGGGGCACGCCGGGAACAGTTCGCCGGAGCGGTCATGGATTCGCTGTTCTCCTATCTCTACATCGTGTTTCTGCCGCAGGTTTTCGACGGGCTCGTCGTGGGCATGGCCATCGTCCTCGTCGCGCTGGGGCTGACGCTCATCTTCGGCCTGCTCGGCGTCCTCAATCTCGCCCATGGCGAGCTCTACATCGCGGGCGGCTATGCGGCCGTCGCCTTGGTCGCGGCGGGATTGCCGTTCTGGCTGGCGGTGTTCGCCGCTCCCTTCCTGGCCGTGGGCATCGGCTTCATGATCCAGCAATTCGGCCTCGGGCCGCTCCAGGGGCGGCCCCACTATCCGATCCTGACGCTCTTGCTGACGTTCGGGATCAGCCTGATCCTGAGGGAGGCGGCGCAGACCCTCGCCGGACCGGACCCCCTGCGGCTCGCGCCGCCGGTGACGGGCGTGCTGGTCGTGGGCGAGATCTTCCTGCCGAAATACCGCGTCGTCGTGTTCGCGATCAGCGCGGCGCTGGTGGCCGCGCTATGGTGGGGGCTGCACCGGACGCTTCTGGGGGCGGTGCTCCGGGCCGTGGCCTATGACCGCCAGATGACAGCCTCTCTGGGCATTCCCACCCGGCTCGTGTTCATCGGCACCTTCGCGATGGGCAGTTTCCTGGCGGGTCTGGCCGGGGTCCTGCTTACGCCGATCTATTCGATATCGCCGGAAAGCGGCCACGGGTTCATTCTCCTCGCCTTCGCCACGATCATCATCGGCGGGATGGGAAGCGTCTTCGGCGCGGTGGTCGCGGGCCTGGCGGTCGGCCAGATGTTCAGCCTCGGCAGCCTGTGGATTCCTCCGGTGTGGGCGGAAACACTGATCTTCGTCGCGATGCTGCTGGTCCTGATCGTTCGGCCGCAAGGCCTGTTCAGCCAGATCGGACGGGGGTGAGAAGATGAAGGACGCCGTCATGCCCATCGACACCGCATCCCGGCCCGGCGGGTGGATGCAACTGGTCCGCAGACGGCCGTTCCGCATCGTCGCCTTGATCCTGTTCGCGACGGCCGCGCTGCTGCCGCTCGTCGGCTCGACCTTCTATCTGCGGTTGGCGATCGAGGCGATGCTGCTCGGATTGCTGGCCCTCGGCGTCGACATCCTGCTCGGCTATGCGGGGCTTCTGTCGCTCGGCCAGGCCGCGTTCTTCGGGCTTGGGGCCTATTCGTCGGCGCTTCTTCTCCTGCATGTGACGCATTCGATCTGGCTTGCCTTTGCCGCGACGATCGCGTTGGTGACGGTCTGCGCGGCCGCGATCGGCGCGGTCGTGGTTCGCCTGCACGGCGTCTATTTCGCCCTGGTGACGCTCGCCGTGGCGGAAATCCTGCGCAAGATCGTTTTCAGCACACGCGCGCTGGGCGGCTCGGACGGCATCATGGGCATCAACCCTCCCGAGCTGCCCCTCCTGGTCGCGCGCCTGCGCCTGGGCGACAACGTCACCTTCTTCTACGTCGTCCTGGCGATCGTCATCATGCTCTGCCTGCTGACATACCGCATCTTCTCGACCCCGCTGGGATCGGTCATGGCCGGGATAAGGACGAACGAAGGCAGGCTCGCCTATCTCGGCTACAACACATTCTGGTACAAGTGGTTCGCCTTCATACTCGCCGCGCAGCTGGCTGCCGTGGGCGGGTTCTTCTACCCGATCCTGCGCGGCTTCGTGAGCCCGGAGCTTTTCAGCTTCGAGACCTCGACCAAGGCCGTCATCATGGCGCTGATGGGAGGGCTGGGCACGATCATCGGGCCGGTTTTCGGCAGCGCCCTGCTCACGGCCATGGAGGTCGCGCTGTCGGCATTCACCACCCACTACCTGATGATCCTGGGCGTCTTCTTCGTGCTGTTCGTCATCTATCGTCCGCAGGGGGTCTTCGGCGGCCTTCTCGACCGGTCCACCGCCTTCGAAAGAGGCCGCGCGCGATGACCGGCCAACCCATTCTCCAGCTTCGCGGCCTGTCGAAGAGCTTCGGCGCCCTCAAGGCGGTGAACGACGTCGATTTCGACGTCCAGGAGGGGCAGATCATGTCGATCATCGGCCCCAACGGCGCGGGAAAGAGCACGCTGTTCAACCTGATCTCCGGTACGCTGCCCGCGAACGGAGGCTCCATTCTCTTCAAGGGAAGGGACATCGCGCATCTGCCGCCGCATCGACGCCTGATGCTGGGCATATCGCGATCGTTTCAGATCACCAACCTGCTGGGCGCGCTCACCGTGGAGGAGAACATAAGGCTCGCCTGCCAGGCACGGATGCCCAGGCGTCACTTTCTGCGGCCGATCGAAGGCTGGACCGCGCCGGCCGAGGCGGCGCGCGACATCCTCGAGCGGTTCGATCTCGCGGGAATGGCCCGCTGGCGCGCGGCCGACCTGTCGCACGGCGACCAACGCAGGCTCGAGATCGCGGTCTGCATGGGCTCTCGCCCGGCGCTGCTGCTGCTGGACGAGCCGACGCAGGGCATGGGGCGCGAGGAAACCGAAGCCACCGACAGGCTCATCCGCAGTCTCGTCGGAGAGACCACGGTCGTCCTGGTCGAGCATGACGTCGAGCTGGTGATGTCGATCTCCGATCGTATCGTGGTCATGCACCAGGGCCGGAAGATCGCGGAGGACGAGCCGGCGGCCCTGCGCAAGAACCGCCTTGTCCAGGAAGCCTATCTCGGCGACAGTGCAGAGGCGTATGGTGGTCATGCTTGATGTCGTGAACGTCGTCGCCGGCTACGAAACCTCGCGCGTCCTGAACGGGATCAGTCTCAACGTGCGTGCGGGCGAGGTCGTGGCGCTGTTCGGCCGCAACGGGGTCGGCAAGACGACGACGCTGAAGACGATCATGGGCTGGCTGTCCCCGTCTTCGGGCGACATAAGGCTGGACGGCCGTTCCATCGCCGGGTGGTCGCCCGACAGGATATGCCGCGCGGGCATCGGCTTCATACCGGAGGACCGGCGGGTCTTCCCGACCTTGAGCGTCGAGGAGAATCTGTGCCTGGGCGGATTTCAGGCGCCGCGCCGCCCCCGGTCGGAGACCCAGCGGCTGCTCGAAGAGATATATGGGCAGTTTCCGCGCCTGGCGGAGCGAAGGCGGCAGGCCGGCAACACGCTGTCCGGCGGCGAGCAGCAGATGCTCGTGATCGGGCGGGCGCTGATGGGAGCGCCGAGGCTGCTGCTCATCGACGAGCCGTCGGAGGGGCTCGCGCCGAAGATCGTGCGGGAGGTTTTCGACGCCGTCCGCTCCATTGCCGCGCGCGGCATCGCGATCCTGCTCGTCGAGCAGCACGTGAAGCAGGCGGCGGACATCATCGACCGCATCTATGTCGTCGAGAAGGGAACGATAGCCGTGGAAACGGAACTCGACGGAGACGGAACGGAGACGGAGCTGATGAAATGGCTTGCGGTGTGAGCCGCAGGAACGTCACGGGGCCGACGCCACAGGGAATGAGTGAGGAAACGGACAGAAGATGCATGTGCAGCCGGATTTCGTGAGCATGTTCGAGCGCGACCTCGACCGCAACGCCGCCAACCACGTCCCGCTGACGCCCACCGCCTTTCTGCGACGGGCGGCGCAGGTTTTCCCGGATCGTATCGCCGTCATCCATGGCGAGCGACGATACACCTACCGCGAGGTCTGGGAGCGCAGCACCCGCTTCGCGAGCGCGCTGGAGCGGTCCGGGATCAAGCCGGGCGACACGGTTTCGATCCTGGCGCCCAACATTCCCGCGATGATCGAGGCCCACTACGCGGTCCCGATGGTCGGCGCGGTGCTCAATCCGATCAACATCCGGCTCGATGCGTCGACGGTGGCGTTCATCCTCAGCCACGCGGAAGCGAAGGTGCTGCTGGTCGACACCGAATTCGCCGACCTCGCCGCCGCCGCCCTGCAATTGCTGGACGACCCCGTCCTGGTGGTCGACATCGACGATCTGGGGACCGGGCGAGGCATCGGAACGCTGGACTACGAGAGCCTGGTCGAGAGCGGGGATCCCGCCTTCGAATGCCGCGCTCCGGCGGACGAATGGGAGGCGCTCCTCCTGAGCTACACCTCCGGAACGACCGGCGATCCCAAGGGGGTGGTGTACCATCATCGCGGAGCTTACGTGAACGCGCTGGCGAACGTGGCGGTATGGCGGATCTCGGGAACCCCCGTCTATTTGTGGACGCTCCCCATCTTCCATTCGCTCGGCTGGTGCTTTCCGTGGACGATCCCGCTGATGGGCGGCGTCCAGGTCTGCCTGCGCAAGATCGACCCGGGGCAGGTGTTCGAGCTCATCAGGCGCCATGGCGTCACCCACATGGCCGGCGCTCCCATCGTCCTCCAGATGTTGATAGAGGCGGCTTCCGCGGGGACGGAGACGATAGAGGGGCCGGTAAGGGTGATGACCGCAGCCTCGCCGCCGCCGGCCAGCGTCATCGAGCGCATCGAGGCGATGGGCTTCGAGACGCTGCATGTCTACGGATTGACGGAGGTGTTCGGCCCGGCTGTGGTGTCGGAGCCGCAGGACTACTGGGCCGACCTTTCGGTGGAGGAGAGGGCGCGGATCAAGGCGCGTCAGGGCGTGGCCTATCCCACCGTCGAGGCCATGGACGTCCTCGATCCGGAAACGATGCGCCCCGTGCCGCGGGACGGCTCGACCATGGGCGAGGTGATGATCCGGTCCAACACCGTCATGAAGGGATATCTGAAGAACCGCGCGGCCAGCGACGCGGTGTTCCGCGACGGCTGGTTTCATACGGGAGACATCGCCGTCGTCTACCCGGACGGCTATATCGAGCTGAAGGATCGCTCCAAGGACGTGATAATCTCCGGCGGCGAGAACATCTCCTCCATCGAGATCGAACAGGTCCTCTACCGGCTTCCGCAGGTCGCGAACGCGGCGGTCGTGGCCATGCCGCACCGGAAATGGGGCGAGGCGCCATGCGCCTTCGTCGAAATGAGGAACGATGCCGGCGAACTGACGGAGGCCGACATCATCGACCATTGCCGGGAGAACCTGGCCAAGTTCAAGGTGCCGGGCAGGGTCGTGTTCGGGCCGATCCCCAAGACGGCCACCGGGAAGATACAGAAGTTCCTCCTTAGGGAAAAAGCCGCGCTTTTGCAGCAATAGCACCGGATTTCCGGCTCGCCGCCGGGAAGACGCTACGGGACTTGTCTCCCCCTTCCCTCCCCCACCAGCAGATCGTGCCATCCGAGCGAGGCCGATTGCAGCAATGCCTTGGCCCGGCGAGTTAACGCCGGATGTCAGGGCAATGCTGAATTCTCAACTCGTTCTAACACGCTGCGGAAAATCGATGATACGACGTGGATAATGGAGTTACGCCAGCTAAACGGCTAAAGAATCCGAATAGCATATGGGAACTGGTGAGATTAGGAGAAGGTAATGGGCTATCGAGTAGGAGTAGACATAGGTGGCTCATTTACAGACTTCGCAATTTTGAATGACGATACATCGGAGATGCAAACTCTGAAGGTATTCTCTCGCCCGGATGCGCCGGGTGAAGAGGTCATGAGTGGCCTTTCCGAGCTTAAGAAAAGGTATGAGATCGAGCCGCAGGAAATCACGTATTTCACGCACGGCACCACCGTCGGCGTGAACACTGTCATCCAGCGTAAAGGGCTGAAGCTAGCGCTGATCACGACGCGCGGCTTCGCCGATGTGCTCGAAATCGCCCGCCTCCGGCAGCCCAATATGTTCGATCTGCTGTCCAAGCGGCCGGTTCCGCTGATCTCGCGCGATCTGGTGTTCGAGGTCGATGAGCGGGTGAGGGCGGATGGATCCACGGAAGCCGCGCTGGACGAGGAAAGCGTCCGAGCCGCCTTGCGCGCTGCAACCGAAAGCGGCGCCGAGGGAATTGTGATTTCCTTGCTCCACTCCTATCGCAATCCCGTTCATGAGCTCGAAGTCAAGCGCCTGGCCGAAGAGGCGCTGCCCGGTTTCCCGATTTTCCGCTCCAGCGAAATCTGGCCCATCATCCGGGAGTATGAAAGAACCATCACCGCCACGATTGGCGGCTATGTGCAGCCACGGGTGGAGCGCTATCTGAGCTCGCTGCAGTCGGCGCTGCGTTCGGTTGGCGTGCAGGGCGTACCCCATGTGACCAAGTCCAATGGCGGCGTCATGACCGCCGAGCAGGGCAAGTCCGATTGCGTGCAGATGATCCTGTCGGGCACCGCCGCCGGGGTGATCGGCGCGGACTACGTCGCCAAGCTCTGCGGCATCAGGGAATGCATGAGCCTGGATATCGGCGGAACCAGCGCGGACGTCGCCATCATAAACGAGGCCGGCCCGCAATACGGGATCGGCGAGTATATCGGTGAGTTCCAGATCTTCATCCCGTCCGTGTCCGTGACCTCGATCGGCGATGGTGGAGGCTCTATCGCCTGGGTCGATAATGTCGGCGTGCTCCAGGTCGGACCCGAAAGCGCAGGTTCGACACCGGGGCCCGCCTGTTTCTCGCGCGGCGGCACGAGAGCAACGATTACCGACGCTTTCGCGGTCTGCGGCGTACTCGGGCAGCTTGATATCGGCTACGATGCGGTGTCCGTGGATGTCGAGAAGGCGCGTGTCGCCATACAGCCACTGGCAGAGGCGCTGTCGATGACGGTGGAGGAGACCGCCGAGGCGATAATCAAGGTCGCGGTGTCGGGCATGTACACGAAGATCTCGGGTCTGGTGACGCGGTTCGGTCTTGATCCGCGCACCATGGCGCTCATGGCCTTCGGCGGTGCCGGCCCGATGCTTGGCGGCTTTCTGGCCCGTGAACTGGCGATGTCGGAAATCGTGATACCGACCGTCCCAGGCGTGCTGAGCGCCCTTGGCGGCTTGATCGCCGATATCAAGAACGATTTCATCAAGACGGTCTATCTGAGCCTCGATCAGCAAGCGGCGGACCAGATTAGCAGTGACTTCGATGAATTGCGGAACGCTTCCCTGAACTGGCTCAGGGAACAGCAGGACCATGAGGGCGAGCATAGCCTGATCTACTCAGCTGATATGCGTTACCAGGGACAGTCTTTCGAGATCGAGGTCATACTAACGGAAGACATGGTGCGCAACGCAGATCTCAAGGCGATGACTGAAGCATTCCATGATGCTCACCTTAAGATGTATGGCCATAGTGACCGGAACGGCAAAGTTCAGGTCATCAGCGTGCGGCTCGTGATCAGCGGTGTGGCCGCAAAGCCCGAGCTGCCCCGGCTGGCTTCTGCAACCGAAGACGCGAAGCCGATCCGGCTGATTGACGTCTGGCTGGACGGCGCCTTCCGCCGAGTCCCCTTCTACAAGCGGGGCGATCTTCGTGCAGGGCACAAATTCTCCAGCCCGGCCGTCATTTCGCAGGACGATTGCACAACTTGCGTCCCGGTCGGTTTCACAATCGAAGTCGACGAATTCGGCAATCTGCGCGTCAAGAGAGGAGTGTCACTATGAAGCTGGATGGGGCGATACTGAAGATCCTCTCGGATTATTTTGGCACTGCTGCCGAAAGCATGGCCTATACTCTGCTTCGGACGGCGCATTCGACCTTCGTCAAGGAAACGGAAGATTTCACTTGCCAGCTGCTTACACCGGAGGGCCTGACCTTCGCATCGCCGCGCTCGATTAGCGCAACTTGGTTTGTCGGGCTGGACTACGGCGCGATACTGCCGATGATCGACGGATATGAAGAGGGCGACATCTGCATCACCAGCGATCCATACAGTGGCTTCGTCGCGACGCATGCCCCGGATACCCACGTCTGGAAGCCGGTGTTCTACAAGGGGGAATTGGTGTGTTTCACGGCATGCCACGTGCACAATACGGATGTCGGCGGTGCCGTGCCGGCATCCCTCTCGCGCGCGCTGACTGATGTTCATCAGGAGGGAATTCGCATTCCGCCGATGAAAGTCATGAACAAAGGCGTCCTCGATCAGAAGATCGTAGACCTCATTCTGACAAACGTTCGTGCGCCGCATCAGAACCTGGGAGATCTCCACGCACAGATCGCCTCGGTGAACACCGGCGAGAGGAAAATTCTCGAGATCATCGAGCGCTTCGGACTTGAAGTTTTCAAGCAGGCGATGTCGGAAATCCTGGATTACGCGGAGTTGCAGGCGCGCAAGATCGTGGCCGAGATACCGGACGGTGAGTATTTCTATGCCGACTATGCGGATGAAGACTCGGTCGACGGCTACCCATGCCGGGTTGCGCTGAACCTGATCATCCATGGCGACACGCTCACGCTGGATTTCACAGGCAGCGATCCGCAGTTGCACTCGGCTTTGAATATGCCGACTGGAGGTCATGAGCGGCACGCGCTGATTACCGTCGGTCTCATGCTGGTGCTGCGAACCTTGGACCCGAACCTGACGCTGAACTGCGGCACAGCCCGAATCGCCCGCGCCATCTTGCCGGAAGGATCGGTCGTCAATGCTACGGCGCCGGCCGCCGTCGGCATGCGAAGCCTGATCTGCATCCTGACGCAGGGGATCGTGCTCGGCGTATTCTCCAAGGCGCTTCCGGATCGACTTGCGGCAATTCCGGCAGGGGTGCCGAGCTTGGTCAACGTCAAGACCGCCGATGCGAGCGGGCGCACATATATGGCATCGGTCGGCCCGGTCGGCGGCGGCGCCGGCGGTTCCAACGGCGCAGACGGCAGTGATGGCTGCGGATCGACGCATTCCTTCCTGCGAAATACGCCTGTCGAGATGAATGAGGCCGAACTGCCGGTGAAATTCCTTCGATACGGCGTCGTCGGGAATACAGGCGGGCCGGGGCGGCATCGGGGCGGTCTCGCCATGACGATGGAGTTTCAGCTTTTCGCGCCCAACTCGGTTGTGACGGCACGAAACCGTGATCGTTCCATCTTTGCTTCACCGGGCATTTGTGGCGGAAAGCCCGGCGCATTGTCGCAGTTCCTGCGCAATCCGGGAACTGAGCAAGAGATCAACCTGATGAACAGCGACGTCGTTCATTGCAATCCGGGCGACGTCATCCGCCTGACGGGTTCCGGCGGCGGCGGCTATGGAGATCCTTTCGAGCGCCCAGTGGGGCTCGTCCTCGAGGACGTCAGGCGCAAATTCGTAACTCACGAAAGCGCCCGCACGGAATATGGCGTTGCCATTACTTCGGACCTCACCGTGGACGAAGCCGAAACGGCACGATTGCGCGCGCAGAGAAATGGAAACGCGCCTGCGGATCATTTCTCCTACTGCAAGAATCGAACGGCGTTCGAGCAGGAATGGACGCTCGAAAGGTATGGGAAACTCACCGCATTTCTTGCATCCATTCCTGTGACATGGAGGTTCTTCATCAAGCATCGGCTTTTCAACGCCATGAAGGCACAAACAGGTGAGGCCGACAGGGTGGACATCGATGCTCTGATCGCCGCGGTCACCAGGGACTTCCCGGATATTCAGCGTGGGATCTGAGCCGGTGTTTCCGTGCGAAGGACTGGCTGCCCTCGCGGCGGAGCTAAAGTTCGATCCTGTTTTGTCGGGCGCTCTGAAGTCCTTTTCGACCGCGATACGACCTCGGCTTTCTTCGCCGCCCTCATAAATGGGTCCTTCCGATCGCAACATCGCCGTGATGCCGCGACAGCCGTAGCGCGAGGCGAGCGGGATGATGTCGGCGGTCAACGCCTCTTCATCCGCCCGCCCCCTCCGCTTCTTGCACTGGGTCGATGCTGGCCGACCGACCGGCCTTGACAGGTGCTTGAGCCTCCGTGGGTAATCAGCCATTCCCCTGAGCGTCCTCTCCCGATTGTCATGATGCGGGCGCGAATAGCGCCTATCCGAGGAACAGGGGTGGAAAGCCGCGCCCTTGTTTGCAGTGGCACGGCCCTGACGATACCGGTAAGCTGAAAATTGCTTTGGGAGGCCGCCGTGGTGACCCTCGGACGCATGCGAGATTCGGGAGACGATTGCGGAAATGGACCTCGACCAGTTGCGGACAGTGTTGCAAGTGGCGGAGACAGGAAGTCTGCTCAGGGCCTCCGAGCAGCTTGGGATCGCGCAGCCCGCCCTGAGCCGCAAGGTTCGGCAACTGGAAGAAGAAATCGGCTTGCAGATCTTTGTCCGTCATGGACGAGGTATGATCGCCACGCCGTTCGGAGAAAGGCTAATCGAACGGGCACGAAGAGTTTTCGCCGAAATCGCTGAACTGCGCAACGAGGCTGAATCTCTCCGCGAGGCGCCCTTCGAGGTGATAGCTTTCGGATTCCCGCCGAATATTGCCGAGTTCTTGGCGATCCCCGTGCTGCGGCGCTTCAAGGAGAAGCACCCGAACGTCTATATTCGATTGGTGAGCGCATTCTCCGGGCATCTGCAGGAATGGTTGATGAAGGGAGATATAGATCTCGCACTAATCTACGAGCAGGAGTTTCCAAAGAGCATTTCCTCGCAGCCGCTCATGTACGAACAGCTTTTTTTTGTTGCGCCCCGGGAGCGGCAGCTCGTATCGGAGGTGCCGTTCCACTTCGCCGACCTGGCCAAGGAAAGGCTCGTCTTGCCAAGCCGGCGTCATCGCCTGCGCGAGATCGTCGATAACGCTGCCCGTGAGCGCGGGGTCGCGTTGAACATCGTGCATGAAGCGGACGATCTTTACTCGGTGCGCGAGTTGATCACCACCGGAATGGCCTGCTCCGTCCTTACCTTTCCAGCGATTTTCGCACAGGTCGCGGAGGGTATATTTTCAGCCAGCCCATTGATCGAGCCGACGCTGACCCGGCGGTTGGACCTCGCATTTGCCTTGCAAAGGCCGCCAACCCGGCTTGGCAAGCTGCTATGCACGGAGACCCTCGCCGAATTGCGCTATCAGCTTTCCAGGAAGGCTTGGGGCACGATCCATATCGTCGACCGGATGTTCGAGGACCGCACCTGATCCAGGTCAGGCACGGCAAGGCAGAGCTATAAAATTACACGCATGCTGAATTGCGGATTACGGCATTCAAGTCGAAGAGGGCCGTGCTAGGATCGAATGATCGCCAGTAGGGAAGCACTCCCTCTGCTGCGTGGATAACAATAATGCTGCGTATATATACTGGGGATAATTGGTAATTTAGGAGGAGTAGAAAAATGATAAGCCGAATCATCAGGCAGTCATCAATACTTACGCTTGCTTATGCAGTTTCCTTGATAGGCTGGACGTCCAGCGCTTATTCCGCTGAAGTCGAGTGGAAGCTACATATTGTGCAGCCTGGAATCCGCCAAGAGGCGATTGCGGCGCAAACCTTTGCCAACCGTGTGAACGAACGCACGGCCGGCGAGCTCAAGATAACGGTCTATCCGGGCGGCGCGCTCGGTGTGAGAGATCCAGACATGCTGCGCGTACTGCCGCGCGGGAATGTCATTCAGGCGGCTCTGCTGACGCCAGCCTATATTTCGCGAGATACGCCCGAAATGTCCTTTGTGATGCCCGAAGGAGTCATGAAGGCCCCGAACGATACGGTTCAGTCGATTCCGGTACTTCGGGAATTCTACGATCAGGTGCTGGCCGAGCGAGGCGTAAAGCATATCAACATCCTCATGGCTCCGACCTACAAGCTCGGGATTTTCTGCAAGGAACCGGTGAATACGCTGGCAGATCTCCGGCGCAAGAAGCTGCGGGTCTGGAGTCGTTTCCTGGCTGAGACGTTCACGGCACTCGGAGTCTCGCCATCATTGATCCCACAGAGCGAGCTGTATGTCGCAATGCAAACCGGGGTGGTGGATTGTGCCACCTATTACCTCGATGCCGCCAATACGACGTCGTTGAACGAGGTTGCGCCCTATTGGTCTGAAATCGCGATCTATCCTAACCCAATGGCGTTGGTCGCTTCGCAGGCGGCGTGGGACCAACTCCCGGAAGCGGTGCGCGCCGTCATGGAAGAGGAAGCAGCGGCTCTCTCGGAGGAGCTGATCGAAGGCTTCCTGGAAGACACATATGAAACTGCCGAGGCTGAAAAATACGCCCGGGGCGGAGGCGAGGAGCTGGAGAGGTTCCCGGCCGAAGATCGCGATGCCTATCTTACGGCAGCGCGGGAAATCTGGGCAGCTGAAGCCGAGAAGCTTGGCGAGCCCACAATCTCGACAAGGGCTAAGCTCCTCGAG
>ERZ869909.1871-NODE-1871-length-15656-cov-10.755761_pt1 | contig 15656 bp, 14 predicted proteins | sample MGYA00520892_ERZ869909 | MGnify/ENA primary metagenome ERZ869909 (study PRJEB32215, sample SAMEA104723947) | bioreactor metagenome | biome: bioreactor; feature: anaerobic bioreactor; material: water | place: China | collected 2015-03-12 ...
TGGCCGCCCTGGGGACCGCCGGGCGCCCGGAGGCGCCCGGCGGCTCGATCACGAGGTCAAGACGTGAACTCAACCCTGGCCGCGCGAGTACTTGTAGCCGTCGAACCACACGGGGGTGGCCATGAGCTGCTCCTCGGGCACGCCCACCATGGTCCGGGAGTACACGCCGAGGTCCTGCTTGAAGTGCAGGAACAGCGCCGGCACGTCTTCCGCGAAGAGCTCCTGCGTGCGGTCGTAGATGGGCTGGCGCAGCGCCGGGTCGACGACCGACAGGCCCTGGTCGATCAGGCTGTCCATCTCGGCGCTGCGGTAGCGCATGAAGTTGTCGCCGCCGGTGCTGTACAGCACGCTGGTCGGGCTCGGATCGACGATGGAGCCCATCGTCCAGTTGAACAGCGCCGCGTCGAGGGTGCCCTCGCGCAGACCCTGGAGGATCGAGGCCACGGGCGCCTCGGCCAACTGCATGTCGATGCCGACGGCGCGGAGGAAGAGCTGCGAGAGCTCGGCCATCGGGCGCCGAACGCTGTCGCCGCTGATCGTGGAGCAGGTGAACGACAGCCGCACGCCGTCCTTGGCGCGCACGCCGTCGCTGCCGAGGGTCCAGCCGGCGCCGTCGAGGACCGAGCGAGCACGCTCCGGATCGAAGGGGTACTGGGCCACGTTCGGGTTGTAGAAGGGGTTGTGGGGCGCCAGGTGCGAGGTGGCCACCACGCCGAGGCCGCTCTCGAGGTCGTCGAGGATCCGCTGCCGGTCGAGCGCGAACATCATCGCCTGCCGCACGCGCGGGTCGGACAGCTGCGGCCGCTCCGTGTTCAGCGGGATGAAGCGCGGCGAGTTCCAGTTCGTGCGCACGACCAGGAAGCGGGGGTCGCCCTCGAGCTCGAGGGCGTCCTCGACGGCGATCGGCCACACGCTGGCGTCGGCGTCGCCGGTGAGCAGCGCGATGTAGCGCACGGAGGCCTCGGGCACGACCTCGAGGCGGACCTTGTCGACCTGCGGGGCACCGCGGAAGTGGTCCGGGAAGGCGACGAGCTCGGTGTACTCCGCCGGCCGCCACTCGCTCACGCGGAAGGCGCCGGTGCCGATGGGCGCGGTGCGGAAGCCGTCGACGCCGACGGTCTCGTGGTACGCCTTCGGGACGATCGGCACCTCGCAGGCGCTGCGCAGGAACGAGGCGTTGACGGAGTCCATGTTGACGCGCGCGGTGTAGCGGTCGATCACGGTGACGTCGCGCATGCCGTTGAAGCGGCTGGCGACCGTGTTGCCCGGCTGGCTGTAGGTCTCGAAGGTGTACTTCACGTCCTCGGCGGTCAGCTCGCTGCCGTCGTGGAACCGCACGCCCTCGTGCAGGTAGAAGGTGTAGGAGAGGTTGTCGTCGCCCAGCTCGAAGGAGCGGGCCAGGACCGGCACGGTCTGCGCCATGTAGTCGACGTGCACGAGCGGGTTCAGGACGTTGAAGATGACGGCGGCCTGGACGTCCGCGCCGATGTCGTTCGGGCCGAGGCCGGCGACCTCCTGATGCCCGAGCCAGGTGAGGGTGCCGCCTTGCACGCCCTGCGCCCATGCCTGGAGGCCGTGGGCGCCGACGTACACGCCCACGCCGGCGGCGGCGCTGTAGCGCAGGAACTCGCGGCGGGAGATCCGGCGGCCCATCCAACGAGCGAGCTTCGTATCGGACATCTGCTACCTCCGCACGAGGCCGGCCGACCCCGCGCTCGCGGGGCCCCTCGCATGGCGGATGATAGCCGGTCGGCGCGGTGCGCGTACACCCTCGGCGCGCGGGGGGAAAGGGCCGGGCGTCCCGAGGGGGCCGGTGGCTGTGAGGCGCCGGTGTCGTTCCCGGGACGGGCGCGGGGTGGGCTCCCGGTCGGCACAGGACCTTGCGCATCTGCGGCCGAGGGATTAGACTGCAGGCACGGAATAGTAAAGTGGCCTTACGAAGTCCTCGCTTCGGTGGGAGCCCTGATGCACGCTCAAGTCCTAGTGGATCTTCTGCGGGAGTCCGGCCCGATGACGCGGGCCGAGATCGCTCGCCGCTGCAGGGTGAGCAAGCCGACGGCGTCGAGCCTCGTCGACCGCCTGCTGCGATCGGGGTTGGTCGTGGAGCGCGGCACCGCATCCGAAGGCTCCGGTCGGCCAGGCCGGTTGGTGGCTTACCACGCCGGCGCTGGCCGGGTGGTCGGCATCGACGTCGGAGGCACCTCGACGCGAGCGGCGCTGGCCGATCTCGACGGCCGTTGGCTCCGCGTCGAACGCGTCCCGACGGTCATCGCCGAACCGATGGGGCTCGCTCGGCAGATCGCCGATCTCGTCCGCTCGCTCGTGCCCGAGCCGGCCGAGCGGGCGCGGGTGCTCGAGATCGCCATCGCCACCCCGGGCGTGGTCGACCTCGACCGGCGGCGCATCGCCATCGCGCCGAACCTGCCTGCCGTCGAGTGCGAGGGCTTCCTCGACCAGCTCGAGGCGGCCGTCGGTCAGGAGCCGATCCTGATCAACGACGTGAAGGTCGCTACCGCCGGTGAGTTCCGCAGCGGAGCCGGCCGCGATGCTCGCGACCTGGCGTACCTGTCGATCGGAACGGGACTGGGGTTGGGCCTGGTCGCCGACGGACGGCTTCACCACGGATCGGGGGGCCGGGCAGGCGAGATCGGTCTGCTGATGTTCCCGGGAGGGGGCCGTGAGCGTCTGGAGGACGGGCTTTCCGGCGTGGGCATCGCGAAGCGGCATCGTTCGGCAGGCGGCAGCGGACGTCCCGAGGACGCCTTCTCCGAGTTCGAGCTCGGCCGAGCGCCAGGACAGGGCGTCGTCACGGAGTTCCTGCGCTTGTTGGCCTGGGCGGCAGCGGTCGTGGCAACGGTTCACGACCCCGAGCGGATCGTGGTCGGAGGCGGTGTAGGACTTCGCTGCGCACCATTCCTCCCGGACGTTCGCCGAGCTGTCGAGCTCGACCTCGGGTACGCACCCGACATCACGCCCGCAAGCCTCGGCGACGATGCCGGCTTGACGGGCGCGATCGCGTTGGCACTCGACCCGGCCCGCTCGGTCGGCCGCTGGCTGAAGGGAGGGATCGTACCCGCGTCCGCCTGACGTCGTCGAACCCCGTCCACGTTGCGCACGAACCCACCGAGAAGGAGCCCACCATGCATCGTCGAACCCTCATCCGCGCCCTCACGACCGTCTTGGCCGCCGCCCTCTTCGCGGCATCGGCCCAGACCACGATCGTTTGGTCATTCTGGGGCGATCCCGGCGAGCTCCCACCGAACTACGCCGTCATCGATGCCTTCCACGCGGCGCAGCCCGACGTTCGCATCGAGGTCCAGCACGCACCCTGGGGCGCGTACTTCGACCGCATCCTCACGCAGATGGCGGGAGGCACGGCGCCGGACGTGATGTTCCTGAACAACATCCCGTCCTACGCCGCCCGCGGGGTGCTGGCGCCGTTGAACGACCTCATCGAACGCGACGGTTTCGACACGTCCGCGTACCACCCCGGCCTCCTGTCGATCTTCAGCTATCAGGGCAACGTCTACGGGTTCGCCCGCGACAACGACACGAACGTCCTGTACTACAACAAGGACCTGTTCGACGCGGCCGGCATGGCGTACCCGACCGACGCGTGGCAGTGGGATGACATCCGCGCCGCCGCTCAGGCCCTCACCGTCCGCGATGAGCGGGGCCGCGCCACCCAGTACGGGCTGGCGCTCGAGAAGAACCGCTACCCGCAGTGGGTCTACCAGAACGGTGGCAGCGTGTTCGACGACCCGCTCAACCCCACCGAGTTCCTCATGGATGGCCCCGAGGCGGCCGCCGCGATCCAGTTCATCGCCGACCTGATCCTGGTCGACGGTTCGGTGCCCAGCTTCGACGCGATGGCGCAACTCGGCAGCACGACCGAGCTGTTCAGCACCGGCCGGGTGGCCATGGTCATGACGAACGCCGCACGGATCCCGACCTTCATGGGCGCGGCGTTCGCCTGGGACGTGGCGCCGTTGCCGGCGGGTCCCCAAGGGCTCCGAGCCAACACGCTCGGCGGCGCCGGCTACGTGATGTCGGCCACCAGCCAGCACCCGGAGGCGGCGTGGACCTTCCTGCAGTTCCTCGCCGGCCCCGAGGGGCAGTCGATCTTCGCCGGCACCGGCGTCGCGGTTCCGGCGTCGTACGCCAACCCCGACGTCGCCGCCACGTTCATCGGCGCGTGCCCCGAGACGGTCAGTTGCGAGGTCTTCATCTCCGAGACCGAGCGCGGCCGCCTCGCGCCGATGTTCCCCGACTGGCGCGAGATCGAGAGCACGATCGTGGTTCCGCACCTCGACATGATCTACACGGGTGAGCTGACCGCGGCCGAGGGCCTCGAGCGGATGGGCGCCGAAGTGCGTCGCTTCCTGGCGCAGCGCTGACCATGCGCATCTTCGACGCTCACGTCCACAACTTCTGGTGGCAGCAGAGAACCTCGGGGCCCGAGTTCGTGGACGCGCTCGTCGACACCGCCGCCGAGGTGGGCATCGTCAAGATCGCCCTCCTCGGCAACCCCGGTGCCGTCGGTCACGATGCGCTTTCGGCCGCGATCGCGCGTGCGCCCGATCTCTTCGTCGGCATGGGGTGGCTGCGGCTCGACGAGGATCCGCCCAGCCTGATCGACGAGTTCGCGGAACGCGGTTTCCACGGCATCAAGACCCTGGGTCCGCGCCGCAACTACGACGACGAGGCCTATTACCGCCACTACGAGAAGGCCCAGTCGCGCGGCATGCGGATCCTGTTCCACACCGGAATCCTCGGAGGACCGGTGGACTACCTGATGGGGTCGGCCGAGGACGCCTGGAAGGCTCCCCCGACCGGCGACGAGGAAGAACGCCTCGTGACACGGTTGGGCCGTGAGGCGCGCGGCCGAGGCTACGGCTTCGGCTCTGCGCGCATGCAGCCGATCTACCTGGACACCATCGCGTTCCACTTCCCCGAGCTGTTCATCATCGGCGCCCACCTAGGGTGGCCCGACTACCGCACGGCGTGCGCCATCGCGCGCTGGCGGCCGCGCCTGTTCTTCGACGTGTCGGGCGGTGACGTCGTCCGGCGCCACATCGTCGAGGGTGGTTACGTGATGAACGAGATCCGTCCCGAGAAGCTCGTGTACGGGTCGGACTCGGATCACCGCCGCATGCGCGCCGATGTCGAGGCCTGGCGGGCGGCGTTCACCGGGATGGGGCTCAGCGAGGCCGAGCAGGAGTTGATCTTCTACCGCAACGCTGCGCGCATCTTCGGGATCGAGGATTGAGGCGGGCCGTGGCCGTCGACGTGCGCGCCCGCACCATCGCGCCCAGGCACACCATTGGGCGCCTGCGGCGGCGCACCGCGTGGACGGCCTACGGCTTCCTCCTTCCGAACCTTCTCGGCTTCCTCGTGTTCACCTTCTTCCCGGTCCTGGCGGCCCTGCTGATCAGCTTCACCAGCTGGGATCTGCTGCGGCCGCCCACGTGGGTCGGCCTGGCGAACTACCAGCGGCTCGTGGAGGACCCCATCTTCCACCGGGTGTTGCGGAACACGGTGCTGTACGTCCTGGGAACGGTGCCCGTGCAGATGCTCCTCGCCCTGCTGGTCGCCATGGCACTGAACCGGCGGATCCCGGGACGCCTGTTCTTCCGCACGGCCTACTTCATGCCGGTGGTGGCATCGACCGTCGCCGTGGCCCTGGTGTGGCGCTGGATCTTCCACGCCGACTTCGGTCTCCTCAACAGCGCCCTGTACATGCTCGGCGTGAACGATCCACCGAACTGGCTGTCGAGCACCCGGTGGGCGCTTCCCGCCATCGTCATCATGAGCATCTGGCAGCAGATCGGCTTCTCGATGGTGCTGTTCCTGGCCGGCCTTCAGGCCGTGCCCGCCCACCTCTACGAGGCCGCCAAGATCGACGGCGCCAACGGATGGCATCGGTTCCGGTTCGTCACCGTGCCGATGCTGTCGTCCACGACCTTCTTCGTGCTCGTGATCAGCGTCATCAACTCATTCCAGGTGTTCGACCAGGCGTTCATCATGACCGAGGGCGGTCCCGCCAACGCGACGAACACCCTGGTGTTCAACATCTACCGCTACGCCTTCCAGTTCTTCCAGATGGGGTACGCCACGGCGATGGCGTGGGTGCTGTTCGCGATCATCTTCGTCGTCACGGTCGTGCAGTTCCGCTACCAGCGGCAGTGGGTGCACTATGACTGACCGGTCGGAAGGCAGGCCCGCTGGCGCCGGTGCGCCGGCGCGAAGGGCCGCTCCGCGCGGCGGCCGACGACGTGGCAGCCTCTTCGGTTTCGGGCTCGGGGACTGGCTGTTGGCGGCGTTCCTGGTGCCGACCGCGATCCTCATGCTGATGCCGTTCGTCTGGATGGTCTCGACGTCCCTGAAGAGTGCCGGGGCCGTGTTCGAGTACCCCCCCACGTTCATCCCCGACCCCTTCCGCTGGGACAACTACACGCGGCTCTTCCAGGTCCTGCCGTTCGCACGCTTCTTCCTCAACAGCGTGTTCGTGGCGGGCACGGTGACGTTGCTCGGCGTGACGACCAGCGCGATGGCCGCGTACGCCTTCGCGAGGCTGCGCTTCCCGGGCCGTGACGCGCTGTTCCTGGGGTACCTGGGCACGTTGATGATCCCCGCGCAGGTGGTGATCATCCCCAACTTCATCCTGTTGCGGACGGTCGGCTGGATCGACACCTACCAGGCTCTCATCCTGCCGGCGGCGTTCAGCGCGTTCGGAACCTTCCTGCTGCGCCAGTACTTCTTGACGATCCCCAACGAACTCGAGGACGCGGCCGTCGTCGACGGCGCCACGCACTGGCAGATCTTCACGCGGGTCATCTTGCCGCTGTCCGGCCCCGCGCTGTCGGCGCTGGCGATCTTCACCTTCCTGTTCAACTGGAACTCGTTCCTCTATCCGCTGGTCGTCACCAGTTCGGTTCGCATGAGCACCCTCACGGTTGGCCTCAACACGCTCCAGGGCCAGTACAACACTGCCTGGACGTTGTTGATGGCCGGCAGCGTGCTCGCCTTGCTGCCGGTGCTGACGGTGTTCATGTTCGCCCAGCGCTATTTCATCAAGGGCATCACCATGACCGGCATCGGAGGTCGTTGATGGCGATCCGTGACGAGGCGCGAGCTCGCGCGCTCGACGTTCTCGTGCGGTGCGTTACCCCCATGGGGTTCAAGGCGAGCGCGTTCGAGGGCGGGTACCCCCAGGTCTGGGCGCGCGACGCGGCGATCACGGCGCTGGGAGCTCTGCGCTCCGGGGTGCCGGAGCTGATCGACGCCGTGCGTGCCTCGCTCGAGACGCTAGGGGCGCATCAGACCGATCTCGGGATGGTCCACCTGAACGTCGACACGCGGTCCGGTCAGGTCACGACCGAGAACGCCGGCGCGGTGGACGCCAACCTATGGTTCATCCTCGCCCACGACGCGTACCGCAGGCAGACCGGCGACGACGCCTTCGTGCGCCGCCAATGGCCGCGCCTAGCCCGGGCGGAGTTGTGGCTGCGGTACCAGGACATGAACGGATGCGGCTTGCTCGAGGTGCCGGAAGCCGGTGACTGGGCGGACCTCTACAGCGTGCGTTACAACGTTCTGTACGACAACGTGCTGTACGTCGGCGCCCTGCGCGCCATGGCGGCCATGGCTGCGGCGATCGGCGAGGGCGACCCCGGCTGCGCGGCGCGCGCCGCCGACGTGGCGCACCGGATCCGGGCGCTTCACTGGTTGGATCGCCCGTGGGATGGGCGTGCGTTCGGGGAGCAGCTCGAAGCGCTGAAGGCGCTCCGGTTGGAGTGGTTCCTGCTGTACCAGAACACGGCCACGATGACGGAGAAGCCGTTCTTCCTTCCATGGGTGGCGTTCCGCGAGTTCGGTCACAACTTCGATGCCTTCGGGAACCTCGCGGCGATCCTGTTCGGTGTCGCCGACGAGAAGCAGCGAACGACGGTGCTCCGCCACCTTCACGCTGCCGGCGTCGATGCGCCATACCCCGTCAAGGCCTTCGACCCGCCCATCTTCCCCGGTGAGCGTGACTGGCGCGAGTACTTCCGCAGCCGCAACCTGAACCTGCCGTTCCAGTACCACAACGGCGGCATCTGGCCGTTCCTCGGCGGCTTCTACGTCGCCGCCCTCGTGGCAGCCGGCGACGTCGATCGTGCCGAGGCCGCGTTGACGACGCTCGCCGAGGCCAACCGCCAAGGGAAGCATGGTCCGTGGGAGTTCAACGAATGGCTGCACGGCGTCAGCGGCCGGCCGATGGGCCACCCACAGCAGGCGTGGTCGGCGGCGATGTACCTGTACGCGTGTGACGCCGTGGAGTCCGGAGCGCCCGCGTTCTTCGAAACCTGGGCCCGCTGACGAGCCAACCCCGCGTGAACATGCGCCGCGCGCCGCCCGAGTGAGGGCGGCGCGCGGCGTCCTGAGCCCGGACGTGGCCCGGGCAAGGTGGTCAGCGGGCGGGCTCGGGCTCAGCGCCCCAGCGAGATGTTGCGGAAACCGATGTAGCTGCCGTTGGGGAAGAAGTCGTAGCCCTGGACGTTGGGCCGGTGGGCGGCGTACTGGGCGGAGTGGAACAGGAACACGTGCGGCGAGAGCTCGAGGATGCGCTCCTGCGCCTCGCGGTAGATCTCGCGGCGCACCTCGGGGTTCGGCTCGCGGCGGCCGGCCAGCAGCAACTCGTCGACGCGCTCGTCCGCGAACTTGCCGAAGTTCGTCGACACGGTGCTGAAGAACGGCGTGTACAGGAACGCGTCGGGGTCGGTCTGCCCCGAGGAGCCGCTGATCAGCACGGTGAACTCACTCGCCACGTAGTTGGGCAGGAAGATCGACCAGTCCTCGAGCTTGATGTTGGCGGTCACGCCGATCTCGGCCAGGTTCGCCTGGACGATCTCGGCCGGGTCGCGCAGGAAGTCGTAGGTGCTGGTGATGTAGAACTCGAACTCGAAGCCGTTCGGGTACCCGGCGTCCGCGAGCAACTGCTTGGCCTTCTCGACGTCGCGGACGTTGTACGGCGAGTCCTCGACCGCGTAGAAGTTGCCGGCCGGGATCGTGGTGCCGGTGGCCACCATGCCGCCGGTGCCGAACAGCGCGAGGTCGACGACGGCTTGCTTGTCGATGGCGTACGCGAACGCGTTGCGCACGCGGTAGTCGTCGAAGGGCGGGCGCGTGGTGTTGAACTGCACGCTGCGGAAGTTCGAGACCACGCCGCCCACGACCACGACGTTGCGGTCCGCCTGCATGGCCGGCACGTCCACGGCGGGAACGTACTCGATCCAGTCGACGTTGCCGGTCAGCACGGCGGTCGTGCGGGCGGTGGGGTCGGGGTAGAAGGTGAAGGTGATGCCGTCGAGGTAGGGCAGTTGGTTGCCGGCGGCGTCGCGGCCCCAGTGGCTGTCGAAGCGCTGCAGCACCAGGCGGGTCTGCGGGATGTACTCGACGAACCGGAACGGGCCGCTGCCGACGACCACCGTCTGCAGGTCGCCGTGCTGCTCGACCACGTGCTGCGGGACGATCACGTTCATGCTCATGCCGAGGAACGCGAGTAGCGGAGTGAACGGCTCGGAGAGCGTGAACACGACGGTCCGCTCGTCGATCGCTTCGACGGAGTCCACCACGGCGAAGTTGCTCGCGCGGGGGCTGATCGCCTTGATGCGCTCGATCGAGAACTTCACGTCGCCGGCCGTCACCGGAGTCCCGTCGTGCCACAGGGCCTCACGCAGGTGGAAGGTCCACTGCAGCAGGTCCTCCGAGGCCTCCCACGACTCGGCCAGGCCGGGAACGATCTCGAGGCCGGGGTTGAACAGGACGAGCGTCTCGTACGTGTTCTCGAGCATGTTGCGGGTGGCGGTGGCGCTGCTCAGGTGCATGTCGAGGCCGACCGGGTCGGTCTGCATGCCCACGCGCAGGGTGCCGCCGTACTGCGGCTGCGCCCACGCGAAGCCGAGCGCGAGCGCCAGGATCAGGACGATGAGTGGGGTTCGCTTCATGGTTCCTCCCAAGGCCGACGGAGCGTTCCGAGGTGGCAGCCTGCCGGGCATGCTACGACTCCGGCGGGACGTTCGTCATCTGCCCGTCGGTGGGGGAACCTTCAGCGCGCCTTCAGGCGCGGGTCGAGAGCGTCGCGGAGGCCGTCCCCGAGCAGGTTGAAGCCGAGCACCACCAGCGAGATCGCCAGCCCTGGAGCGACGGTGGCCCACGGCTGCAGCGCCAGGAAGCGGCGTCCCTCGGACACCATCATCCCCCAGCTCGGGGTCGGCGGCTGCGTTCCCAGTCCGAGGAACGACAGCGACGCCTCGTACAGGATCGCGTACGCCAGGCGCAGCGACACCTCGACGATGAGCGGCGCCGCGGCGCTGGGCAGGACCGCCAGCCACACGATCCGCCCGTCGCGGCTCCCGAGCGCGCGGGCCGCCTCCACGAACAGCTCCTCGCGCACGGTCAGCACCGCCGCGCGCGCCACCCGCGCGAACGGGCCCACGTACACGAGGCCGATCGCGAGCACCAGGTTGACGTAACCGGCGCCCAGGAAGGCGATCAGGGCGATCGCCAGCAGGATCGCCGGGAACGACAGGAGCACATCGGTGACGCGCATGATGACCGTGTCCCACCAGCCACCGTAGTACCCCGCGACGACCCCGAGCGCGCCGCCCAGCAGCAACGCCACGACGACCGACGCCCCGGCCACCGCCAACGACACGCGGCCTCCGTACAGGATCCGTGTGAACGTGTCGCGACCGAGCTGGTCGGTGCCGAGCAGATGCTCGGCGCTCGGCCCCTGGAGGCGCGCCGGCGGGTTCAGGGTGACCGGGTCATAGGGCGTCAGGTACGGCGCGAAGGTCGCGCCGAACACGGCCGCCAGGATCAGCAGCAGCCCGAGGCCGCCGGCGCTGCGGAAGAGGAACAGCCGCAGGGACTTGGCGCCGCGGCCGCCGCTCGGAACGGCCCGCGCGACGGACGCGGTCGCCTCAGCCATAGCGCACCCGCGGGTCGATCAGCGCGTACATCACGTCCACCAGGAGGTTCACGAAGACGAAGGCGCCGGAGATCAGCAGCACGGCGCCCTGCACGACCGGGTAGTCGCGCAGGTTGATCCCCTCGAGCGCGAAGCGGCCGACGCCCGGGATGCTGAACACCTGCTCGATGATCACGGTCCCGCCCAGCAGCGAGCCGAACTGCAGGCCCACGACCGTCACGACCGGGATCAGGGCGTTGCGCAGCGCGTGCGTGAGCGTGACGCGGCGCTCGGAGAGGCCCTTGGCCCGGGCCGTCCGCGCGTAGTCGCGGCTCAGGATCTCCAGCATGGCGGAGCGCATGATGCGGGTCGTGGCGGCGGCCAGGATCAGACCCAGCGACAACGCCGGCAGGATCATCCGACGTGTGCTCTCGAGCGGGTCCTCCAGGAACGGCACGAAGCCGGCGGGCGGCAGCCAGCCGAGGCGCAGCGAGAAGAGCAGGATCAACAGGATGCCGAGGAAGAAGCTGGGCACCGACAGGCCGACGAGCACGAACACGCTGCCGAGGTAGTCGGGCCAGCGGCCGCGCTGCCGGGCGGCCACGATGCCGATCGGGACGGCCATCGCCAGCGCGATGGCGAGGCTCATGAGGCTCAGCTGCAGGGTGGCGGGGAAGCGCAGCAGCAGGTCGCCCATGATGGAGCGGCCGGTGCGCAGCGAGGTGCCGAGGTCGCCCTGCAGGGCCGCGCCCAGCCACTGCGCGAACTGCACGTGGATCGGCAGGTCGAGGCCGAAGATGCGCCGCAGCTCGGCGAGCCGTTCGGGCGAGATCTCCACCTCGGCGCCGACCAACTGCGTCACGACGTCGCCGGGGATGGCGCGCATGAGCAGGAACACCACGAGCGCGACGCCGAACAGCGTGGGGATGGTCAGGAGGAAGCGGCGGCCGAGGAACACCAGCATGGCTGGAGGGAGTATGTCACGGCGGGTTCGCGGTGGTGACGCCGCCGTTGCCGTTCGGGGACGCTCGGCCCGCCGGTGGGCGGGTACCATGGCGGTCGCGCGCGACGGCCTGCCGGCGCGCGCCGCGAAGGGACTCCCGTGCTCGACCTCTGGCTCATCCGCCATGGACAGACCGACGGCAACGCGCAGCGACGCATCCACGGCCGCACCGACACCCCGCTGAACGATGCCGGTGCGGCGCAGGCGAGGAGGCTCGCGCCGCGCCTCGCGGGCGTGGCCTTCGACGCCGTGTTCGCCTCGCCGCTTCGTCGGGCGCACGCCACGGCGGCCACCGCGCTACCGGCCGCCGACCTGCGCGTCGACGCCAGGTTGCGCGAGCTCGACTACGGCATCTTCGAGGACCGGACCTGGGAGGAGCTCGACGATGCCGAGGCGGCGATCGCCCGGCGCTGGCGCGAGGACCCCGTGAACCGGCGTGTGCCCGGGGGCGAGTCGTACGCCGAGATGACGGCGCGCCTTCGGGCGTTCCGCTCGGAACTGCCGGCGGCGGGCACGGTGGTCGCGTTCACCCATGGCGGCTGCGTGCGCAGCCTGCTGTACGAGGCGTTGGGTCAGCCACGCGGGAACGGGCTCCGCTTCGCGGTGGAGAACACGAGCATCACGCGGCTGCGCTTCGACGCGCGCGGCGCGACCATCGTGACCGTGAACGACCACGCGCACCTGGACGGTCCGTCGTGAACGATCCGCTGGCGCCCGGCGCCGTCGAGATCTGGTACGTCCGCCACGGCGAGACCGACTGGAACCGCGCCGGCCTCATCCAGGGTTGGATCGACCTACCGCTGAACGACGTCGGCGCGTCCCAGGCGAGGCGGCTCGCGCCGCGCCTCGCGGGCGTGGCCTTCGATGCCGTGTTCGCCTCCGACCTGGGGCGGGCCCGGGCGACGGCCCAGAGCGCGTTGCCGGGCGTCGACGTGCGCCTCGATCCCAGGTTGCGCGAGCTCGACTACGGCATCTTCGAGGGCAAGGCGTGGGACGCGCTCGAAGGCGAAGAGGCGGCGCTCGCGGCGCGCTGGCGCGCCGACCCCGTCGGCCAGCGCATCCCCGACGGCGAGTCGTACGGGGACATGCAGGTGCGGCTCGACGCGTTCCGCGCCGACCTGCCGCCCGGTCGCTACGCCGCGTTCAGCCACGGGGGCGCGATCCGTGTCGCCCTGTACGGGGTGCTCGGTCGGCCGGCGCCCGGCACGTGGCGCCTCGAGATCGACAACACCAGCATCACGCGCGTGCGCTACGAAGAGCGCGGCCCTACGCTGGTGACGCTGAACGACCACGCGCACCTGTAGGGCGGCCGCGGGCGGCGGACCGCTGGGCGCCAGGTCGGCCCGTGGTGCGCCGCACGGGGGGCCGCGCACGCGTCAACCGTCGTCGCCCAGGGTCAGCGGCAGGTCCCGCTGCTCCGCGTCGTCCGGGTCGAACGGGACGTCGCCGGGTTCGACGCCGTTGCGAACGAGCAGGTACGCGACGATCGCGGCGTACGTCTCGTCGTCGAGCGTGCCGCCCGCACCGAGGGGCATGGTGTCGTGGACGTAGTCGTACAGCTCGCCGAGGGTTCGCTCGACCCAACGGCGCTGGAACGCCGACCCGACCAGGGTCGGGAAGTGGTCCATGCCCTCGAGGCGCTGCCCGTGGCACAGCGCGCAGTGCTGGGCGTAACCTCCGGCGCCGAGCTCGGCCTGCGCCTCGTCGACGGGAAGGGACGCTCGGGCGGGCTCGGCGGTGCCCGCGTCGCCGTCCGCGGCGGCGAGCAGCAGCCCACCGATGGCGGCGACGACGGCCAGGATCGAGGCGGCCAGGGCGACGAGCGCGGCTGTCGGCTTCGCGGCTCGGGATCGTGCGTCGGGCATGGGGGTCCTCCGCGGTGGGGCGCGGCGCCCGCGCATGGGCGCCGCGGCGATCGGCGTCGCCGTCGTCGCGGGTGGGCGACCATGGCCACCCACCCGCGACGGGCGTACGCGCGTTCGTTCGTTGGGGGTCGTCGCTCAGTCGCCCGCGACGATCTTCCAGACCTGTCCCGTCGCTCCCTGCGGCGCGTTGGCGCCGGACGACAGCAGGTACAGCTCGCCCGCGTCGTCCTGGCCGAAGGAGAGCACGAACACGTCGAGCAGGCGGTCGAGCACGATCTCCCAGGCGTCGCCGTCGCCGGCGGCCACGAACAGCTTGCCGCCCGGGGCCGTGAAGCTCTGGCTCCAGTCGCCGAACACGTAGTGCCCGACGAGTTCCGGGATCTCCGAGCCGCGGTACACGTAGCCCCCGGTGGTGGAGATGCCGAGACCGGTCTCCGGGAACGCGCCGGCATGCTCGTACACGATCACCGGCTGCACGAACTCCTCGCCCATGACGCCGGTGGAGGCGCACTCGGCGAGGGGCTCGCGGTTGGACTCGGGGTTGAAGCAGGTCTCGCCCTCGACGACGCGCCAACCGAGGTTGCCGGGGCCCGTCACGCGGTTGTGCTCCTCGTACATGCCCTGGCCGACGTCGCCGATCCACAGGTCGCCGGTCGCGCGGTCGAACGAGAAGCGGAAGGGGTTGCGCAACCCCCAGAGGTAGATCTCGTCGCGGGCGCCGTTGCCCGAGGCGAGGCCCGACCAGGTGATGTCGTCGCCGCTGGGCAGTTCGACCCCGCCGACGAACGGGTTGTCGGCCGGCACGGCGTAGCCGCGGCCGTCGTCGTCGTTCACATCGATGCGCAAGATGTTGCCGAGCAGCGTCGTGACGTCCTGGGCGTTGCCCATCGGGGGTGCGAAGGGCCCGCGGTCGTTGGAGTTGCCGCCGTCGCCGAGCGCGATGTAGAGGAAGCCGTCGGGCCCGAAGGCCAGCTGCCCGCCGTTGTGGTTGAATGCCGGCTGGTCGACTTCGAGGACGACACGTTCCGACGCGTGGTCGATGACGTTCGGGTCGTGGCGCGACACCCGGAACTCCGAGATGCGCGCGGTGTGGTTGAACGACGCGTAGCCGCCGTGCCGCAGCGGCGCGCTGTAGTACACGAAGAAGCGGCCGTTGCGGGCGAAGTTCGGGTGGAAGGCCATGCCGAGCAGCCCGCGCTCGTCGAAGCCTTGGGGCCGGAACGGCACCAGCCGGTCGCGCACGTCGAGGAAGGGGCGTTCGAGCACGCTGCCGTCCTCCGCGATGATGCGCACGAGGCCGACCTGGTCGGCCACGAAGCGGCGGCCGTCGCCGGGCGGTGAGGCGAGCGCCACGGGTGCCGTGAAGCCGTCGGCCACCAACTCGAGTCGCAGGTGGTCGAACGGACCGGCGTCCTGCGCGGCGGCCGTGAACGAGACCGCGAGCAACGTCGCGATGGCCAGCGTGGCGAGTCGGCGGGCGAGGACATGGAGCGGGCGGCGCTGGTGAGCATCCGTCATGGGTTGCCTCCTCTGGACGTGGTGTGCGGGCCACCCTAGCCCAGGGGAGGTGGGGTGCGTGTCGTCCACCTTGCGGCGCGCGCCGAGATCGGGACGTATGGCCCTCGCCGCCTGATCGGGACGAGGCGGGGGTGGGTACCCGCGCGAGGGGGCGAGCGATCGCGCGGGTGGCGCGCTAGCATGGACCCGGTCACGGGCCCTTAGCTCAGTCGGTCAGAGCAGGCGACTCATAATCGCTTGGTCGCGGGTTCGAGCCCCGCAGGGCCCACCACCGCACCCGGACGCCCGGCGACCGCACACGGGGAGGCTGCGCGTG
>ERZ869909.1872-NODE-1872-length-15652-cov-4.742151_pt1 | contig 15652 bp, 10 predicted proteins | sample MGYA00520892_ERZ869909 | MGnify/ENA primary metagenome ERZ869909 (study PRJEB32215, sample SAMEA104723947) | bioreactor metagenome | biome: bioreactor; feature: anaerobic bioreactor; material: water | place: China | collected 2015-03-12 ...
CGCGGTCAGCGTCGTACCGGAGGTGAGCAGCGTGCGGCTCAGGCACTCGTTCAGTGACCGGTTGACGATCTCCTCGAGGCTCTCCTTCGAGCTGGCCTCCTGGAGGTTCTCGCGGATGCGGTCGAAGTTCACGATGGTGTCGTTGAGCGAATAGCCGACGATGGTGAGCAGCGCCGCGACGATGGGCAGGCTGATCTCGATGCGGAAGATGACGAAGATGCCCAGCGTGATGAGCACGTCGTGGAACAGCGCCGCGACGGCGCCGGGCGCGTACCGCATGTCGAAGCGGATCGCGATGTAGAGCAGGATCATTGCCAGGGCGAGCAGCACGGCCTTGATGGAGTCGTTGCGCAGCTGCTCGCCGACGCGCGGGCCCACCGTCTCGATGCGCTCGATGGTCACGTAGCGCTCACCGAACGCGGCGCGGAGTCCGTCATCGATGACGGACTGCAGCCCGGCGACGCGGACGGAGAAGCGACGGTCGGTCGGGTTGCCGTAGAGGTCGACGTTGACCCCACCAACGCCGGTGGCCACGACGGCCTGCTGGACGCGGCCGCTCAGCTCGTTCGCGATGCCCATGAGCGCGTTGACGTCCTCGAACTCGAGCGGCTCGTCGTCCCCGCCCTCGACGCCGTAGGCCGAGCGCGGCAGGCGCACGAAGAAGCGATCACCGGCGTCGTTGTCCATGATGACCGCAGCGCCCTCACCGAACGCCGCGGCGACCGCCGACCGCACGCTCTCGCTCTGCTCGGGCGTCAGGGAGCTGATGACCCGGGTGCGAAGCAGGAACTCGTTGTCGTCCGCGCTACCGAACCGCTGCACCTCCGCGTCATCCATCCCCAGGGTCCGCGCGACCGCGCGGAGCTCGTCCTCCTGGATGGACTCGGTGAAGCGGGCGATGACGTTCGTGCCGCCAGCGAAGTCGATGCCGTAGTTCGGGCCAGGCACGAACAGCAGGACCAGCGCCACCAGCACGAGCAGGGCAGAGATCGTCCCGGCGAGCCGCGACCCGCCCAGGAAGTTGAAATGCCGCATAGGCTTCTTGGTTTCCATGCTTGGGCCTTATCCGATGCTGAGGCGCTTCATCTTGAACTTGTCGAGGGCGAGCTCGAACAGCAGTCGTGTGATGACGATGGCGGAGAAGAGCGAGCAGACGATGCCGATCAGCAGCGTCAGCGCGAAGCCGCGGACCGGGCCGGAGCCGTACTGGTAGAGCACGAGCGCCGCGATGCCGGAGGTCAGGTTCGCGTCGACGATGGCCGAGAACGCCTTGGCGTAGCCGGCCTCGATGGCCGCGCGCGCGTCGCGGCCCATCCGCAGCTCTTCCTTGATGCGCTCGAAGATGATGACGTTCGCGTCGACCGCCATGCCGATCGTCAGCGTGATGCCCGCCATGCCCGGCAGGGTGAGCGTCGCCTTGAAGTACGCGAGGATGGCGAAGATGAACGCCAGGTTGGACAGCAGCGCGACGTTCGCCACGATGCCGGCGCCGCGGTACCAGATGCCCACGAAGACGAAGACCGCGCCAAAGCCGATGACCAGCGAGAGGGCGCCGCGGCGCACGGACTCGGCGCCCAGCGTCGGGCCGACGTGCGTCTCGAACTGCTTCTCGATGGGCGCCACCAGCGCGCCGTTGCGCAGGGCCACGCAGATGCGCGACACCTCGGCCATCGTCTCGTCGTAGTTGCCGCCGCTGCCCATCGTGATCTGGCCGCGGCTGGTGATCCGGCCCTGGATGGTCGCGATCGAGACGATGATGTCGTCGAGGACGACGACCATCGCCCGGCCGATGTTCTCGCCGGTCATGCGGCCCATGGAGCGGGCGCCAGTCCGGTCGAACTGCATCGAGACGATGGGCGCGTTGGTCTGCGGGTCGATCGCCTCCCGGGCGTCGGAGACCGTGTCGCCGGTCAGCCAGACGTAGGACTCCATCAGGCGCGCCCGGTAGCCGACGACGGCTGACGCGCGGATGCGCGGATCGTACTCGGTGATCTCCTCGTACCCGATCAGCGTGCCTTCCGGCACGGCGACGCGCGCCATGGCCTGCTTGAGGGCCGGCAGCTCGCGCGCCATCGGGTAGCCGCCGTCCATCGAGACGCCGGTCGCGCCCTCCGGCATCCGGAAGCCGGTCTGCCAGAACGAGGCGTCCTGCTCGGAGAGCAGCCGGAACTCGAGCTGGGCGGTCGTCTCGATGAGCTCCTTGACCTCATCGAAGCGCGCCTGGTCGAGGCCGGCCATCTGGATGATGATGTCGGTCGTGCCGCGGGGCTGGATGCTCGGCTCGGCGAGGCCCACGTCATCGATCCGGCGCTGGATCGTCTCGATGGCCTGAGCCACGGCGTCCGTGCGCAGGCGCTCGATGTAGTCCGACGACAGCTCGAGACGCAGCGCGCCGCTCGACTCCCGCGACGGGATCAGGTTCATCCCTGCGATGTCCGCGTCCGGGATCAGCGTCCGCGGGTTCACGCCACCTTCCGCGACGACGCGGATCACCGGCGCGCCAGCGATCGTCGTCACCCGCGCGCTCACGCCCGGGTGCTCGTCACGGATGATGCGGCGGATGTCGTCCGCGAACGACAGGATCTTGTCCTGAATCGCCGCGTCGACGTCCACCTGATACTGCAGGTGCAGGCCACCCTGGAGGTCCAGACCGGGCGTGATGCGGGCATCAACGGCGCCGCTCAGCGCCTGATACCACGTCGGCCACGAGTCTGGGTTCTCCCGGTCCACCGGGTAGAACGCCACCAGGAGCACCACCGCCGTCACGACGTACGCGATCAGCACCGCTGTCGCCTTTGTCCACCAAGCGCTCGACATAACCAGGTCATCTCCACGGGCAGGGCGCAGCAGGTGCGCCGCGACACGTCCGGCATCCGGAACGTGGGGGTGGCGTGAGTCTCAGCCCTCGGACGCCGGAGCGGAGGCCTTCGAGCCATCCGACGTCGAGCCGTCAGCCTTCGCAGCGCCCGGCTGCCGGCTGACCACCTGCGTCCGCAGCACGCGGATCTTCACCTTCGAGGCGATCTCGAGGCTCACCCGGTCGGTCTCGATCTCGGTGATGGTCCCGAAGATGCCGCCGGCCGTGATGACCCGGTCGCCCACCTTCAGCGAGTCGCGAAACTGCTGGGCCTGCTGCATCTGCTTCTGCTGCGGCCGGAACAGCAGGAAGTACATCACCGCGATCAGCAGAAGCGGGAACGTGAGCATGCTCAGCACGCTGCCGCCCCCCGAGCTCTGCGCAATCAGAATGCTATCGTACACGACCAGTCCAAGGCATGAGATGGGACGGCGGACGCGGTGGCCCTCCGTGATGAATGACTGACCCCAGAGTGCCGCGTACCGGCCGTCGAACAGGCCGGCAGGCGGTAACAGAGGGCCCCATGACGGTCAACTGCTTTCGCCGGCTGCGGCCCAGCCTGAGCGGGTCTCCGCTGCCCAGCTCGCGAAGCGCCCGGCAGCGATCGCGGCGCGCGCTTCGGTGACCAGATCGAGGTAGTAGTGGAGGTTGTGCAGGGTCACCAGGCGAGGGCCCAGCATCTCGTTCGTCCGGAACAGGTGCAGGATGTACGAGCGCGTGAAGCGGCGGCACGCCGGGCAGCCGCAGCGCTCATCGATCGGGCGCTCGTCCGTCCGGTGGCGTCCGTTCCGCATGTTCAGCCGCCCCGTACGCGTGAACGTGCCGCCGTTACGCGCGTTCCGCGTGGGCATCACGCAGTCGAACATGTCCACGCCGCGCTCGATGCCCGCCACCAGGTCCTCGGGCCGGCCCACGCCCATCAGGTACCGCGGCCGCTCCTGCGGCATGCCCGGGACCGCGGTCTCGAGCACGTCGTACATCACCGCCGGCGCCTCACCCACGCTCAGGCCGCCCACCGCGAAGCCATCGAACTCGTGCGCGCACAGCTCGTCCCGGTGCCGCACCCGCAGGTCGTGCTCCGTCCCGCCCTGCAGGATCGCGAACACGGCGCCGTCACGCTCCGCCGGTCGCTCCACCACGTGGCGCAGCGACCGCAGCGCCCAGTCGGTCGTCGTCGCCATCGCGCGCTCCAGCGCCGCGCGCGGCGCCGGCAGCTCGGAGCAGTGGTCGAGGACCATCATCACGTCCGACCCGATCGTACGCTGGATGTCGATCACCCGCTCCGGCGTGAACCGATGACGTGACCCGTCGACGTGGCTCTGGAACGTCACCCCGTCCCGGTCGAAGCGCGCCAGGTGCCGCAGGCTGAAGAACTGGTAACCGCCGGAGTCCGTCAGGATGGGGCGGTCCCACCCCATCATCCGGTGCAGCCCCCCGTGCTGCTCCAGCACCGGCTCCCCGGGACGCAGGTACAGGTGGTAGGTGTTCGCCAGGATGATCTGCGCGCCCAGCGCCTCCAGCTCGTCCGGCATCAGCGACTTCACCGTGCCCACGGTCCCGACCGGCATGAAGATCGGCGTCTGCACCACGCCCCGCGGCGTCTGCAGGGTGCCGGCGCGCGCGTTCCCGTCGCGCGCCTCGACCCGGAACGGCAGCAGCTCACGCATCCGACCGCTCCCCGGCGTTCACCACGAACATCGCGTCTCCGTACGAAAAGAACCGGTACCCCGCGGCGACCGCGTGCCGGTAGGCGCCCATGACCGGACCGTACCCGCCCAGCGCGCAGACGAGCGCGAGCAGGGTCGAGCGAGGCAGGTGGAAGTTCGTGACCAGCGCGTCGACCACCCGGAAGTGGTACCCCGGCCGCACGAACAGCGCCGTCTCGCCGTCTCCCGCGCGCACCCGACCGTCGCCGATCGCCGCGGCCTCCAGGGTCCGCACGACCGTCGTGCCCACCGCCACGACGCGACCGCCGGACGCGCGGCACGCCGCGATCGCCGCCGCCGTCTCGTCCGGGACCCGGTACCGCTCCGCGTGCATCACGTGCTCATCGAGCGACTCTGCCTTGACCGGCCGGAACGTGCCGATGCCCACCACGAGCGTCACCGGCGCAACGACGACCCCCTTCGCCTCGAGCTCCCGCAGCAGCGCCGCGTCGAAGTGCAGCCCGGCCGTGGGCGCCGCGACCGCGCCGGGCGTGCGCGCCCAGACGGTCTGGTACCGCTCCGCGTCCAGCTCGTCGAACCGCTCGTCCGGGCAACGCTCGCTGCGCTGGCGTTCGATGTAGGGCGGCAGCGGCAGACGACCGGCGCGCTCGAGCACCTCGAGCACCGGCGCGTCCAGGGCGAACCGCGCCGGACCGTCGGACTCGGCCGCGTGCGACACCAGCGTCACCGACGCGCCCACCCCGTCCACCGCCAGCGGCTCACCCACCCGCACCCGACGGTTCGAGCGGAACAACGCCAGACACTCCCGATCCGACGGGTCCCAGATCCCCTCCGCGCTCGTCCCGACGACCAGCAGCTCGACCAACCCGCCGGTCTCCCGCCGCGCGAACAGTCGCGCCGGCGAGACGCGGACGTCGTTCACGACGAGCACATCGCCCGGCTCAAGCAGCCCGACGAGGTCAGGAATCACCAGATCCTGCAGCGACCTGCCCGGCTCGACGGCCAGCAGCCGAGCCGCGCGCCGCTCCGGGGGAGGGGCGACGGCGATCTGCTCGCCTGGCAAGGCGAAGTCGTAGGCGGACGCGCGTGTCAGGTCAGGGTCGGTCATGCGCGGCGCGCTATCACACCGGCGCGGCAGGTCAACCGCGGCCGCACGCCACTCCGGACTTGCGCCGGACCCACGTCCGCGGGATGACAGGCAGGCCCCGACGACGCGCACGACGACCGCCGGAGCACCCACGCCGCGCGCGCCACGCACCTCGCGCTCCGGACCGCCGCGGTCGGGCGGGGAGGGGGCAACTCAGGCGGGCGTGGCCCCATCGCCTCATTGCGACCCCGGATCCAGCTGATGAGCCACCGCCGCCCACGCCGCCACCGCCAACACCAGCGCAGGCACGCCGTCGCCGACGCGCTGGTCGTCAGCGCGATGGTCCTGCTCGTCACCTTCGCGTTCCTCAACAGCCACGCCTCCCACGGCACCTACACCGGCCACCGGATCCCGGCGCCGGACTCCGTGCGGTCGCTGCAGGAGCTCGCCGGGCCGCCCGGGCCGGTCGAGCGCATGCGCGCGTTCCACGCCGCCTGGGTCGCGATCGGGGACGCCCAGCTCGCGGCTCACGAGGCGGTGCCGGAGGTCCCGTGGGGCGAGCATGGCCTCGCGGACGTCCAGATCCTCTGGTCGATGATCCGCTGGGACGCGAGCCGCTCGCGGTACGTCGCGGATCTCGCCAACGGCAACCTGGCCATCCTGACGCTCGACCCTCCGATGCAGCAACGGATGGAGCGGGTGATGCGCAACCACACGGAGGCCGGCGAGGCCGCCGTGGCCATCGATCCACAGACGGGCAGGGTGCTGGCGCTGCTCGACGACCGGTCGAGTGACCTGGTGCCTGGTGGGCTCGCGCGCCGCAACTACGCCTGGGCCGCGTCGACGTACAAGGTCATCACCGGCGCCGCGCTCCTCGAGGCCGGGGTCATCACCCCGCAGACGCAGACGTGCATCCACGGTGGGGGCGACGGGTTCGACGAGACCCTGCTCGAGGACAACGCCACCCTCGACACGCTGTGCATCTCCTTCACGCGCGCGATGGCGCTGTCGGCGAACGTCGTCTTCGGGCGCCACGCAGACCGCCACCTGACGCGCGACCAGCTGCTCGGCATCAGCAACCGGTTCGGGTTCAACACCCGGATCCCGTTCGAGATGCTGGTCGAGCCGTCGATCGCCGAGCTGCCGCGTGAGCGCCTGGCGTTCGCCCAGGCGGCGGCCGGGTTCCGGCACGTGACGATGTCGCCGCTTCACGGCGCGCTGATCCAGGCCGCCATCGCCAACGACGGTCTCATGATGGTGCCCACGATCGTCGAGTCGATCCAGGACCGTCGCGGTCAGACCATCTACGAGCACCGTCCGGCGGAGTGGCGTCAGGTGATCGAGCCGGCCATCGCAAGCCAGCTGCTCGAGACCCAGTCCACGACGTGCACGAACGGCACGGCCCGCGCGCAGTTCGCGCAGCGTCCGGGCTGGCCGGCCGCCATCACCGTGTACGGCAAGACCGGCACGCTGGCGAACCGGCTGCTCGACGGCACGTTGCCGCCGGACGTGTTCACCTACAGCTGGTTCACCGGCGTCGGGGAGCGTGACGGCCGCCGCCTGGCTGTGTCCGCGCTCGCGGTCCAGAACCCGTCGTGGCAGATCAAGGGCGCGTACCTGGCCTCCGAGCTGGTCCTTGCCGGGTTGCCGGCCAACCGCTGAGCTCGGCCTCACGCGCCAGGCCGGGTTGTTGGGGCAGCCGGACGAATCCGGCCGAGGCGTGGTGGAGAACCGGGTGGAAATCCGGGTTGACAGGCGGCGCGACGGTCGGTAGGTGCGCGCTCCGCTTCAACGAAGCAGACCGGGGATGTAGCTCAGCTGGTCAGAGCAGACGGCTCATATCCGTCGAGTCGGGGGTTCAAGTCCCTCCATCCCCACTGGGAAACGCACGGCCCACGCAGAGCGGCCACCGCGGATACCTTCAGGAAACAGCCTCCACCGGCACCAGCCGTGGAGGCTGTTCTCGTTGTGGCTTCCATCCTGCCCGCCGCGTCCTGGCACAACTTCCGATAATGATGATTATGTAAACCCAAATCCGGAACACGACGCGAACACCCCCGGCCCCGGCCCCATATTCGCGAGCGCGTTGATCTTGCGCCGATGGGATCCTACGATCTGTCTGGCCAGCAGCCTGAGGATCACCTATCGCCGCCCGTACTCATGGAACCGCTGGCACCCTGTCGACCCGTTCGGGTCGCGCGCCGGTGATCGCCACACCGGCTCACCCGCTCGCCCAGCTCTCGCGGTTCCGACCGTCACCACGAGTCACATCATGCTGCAGATCCCCAGGAAGGTTGAGTACGCCCTGCGCGCCGTCGTCTATCTGGCGAACCAGGACACCGAGCGTCGCGCCTCCTTCAAGGAGATCGGCGAGTCGCAGGATGTCCCTCAGGACTTCCTCGCCAAGATCATGCGCAGCCTCGTCTGCGCTGGCGTCGTCGACTCCAGCCGTGGGTCGAACGGCGGCTACCGGCTCGCCCGCCCGGCGAACCAGATCACCTTCCTCGAGGTCGTCGAGGCAGCTGATGGCCCCATCGCGCTCAACGACTGCTGCGAACACGGCGTCGGCTGCAGCAAGGCGGCGCTCTGCTCGATGGAGCAGATCTGGCGCCAGGGCGAGTCTGCGATGAAGCAGGTCTTCGCGAACGTCCGGATCAGCGAGCTGGCGTGCGAGGACGTGCTCAAGACGTCGGCCTTCATGGCACGCGCGGAGCAGATCGGCGGCTCCGCTCCGGCTCCGCCTCGCTAGTCATCAGCGCCGGCGCCCCGGTGACCACGTCCGGCGAGCAACGTCACCTGCGCAGTTCCTACACCCGCGCAGCAACGTCACCTGCCCAGCACCGTCACCTGCGCAGTTCCCACACCGGCGCAGCACCGTCACCTGCGCGCCGCCCTCAGCTCGCGACGCGCCGCCGAGACCGCCACCAGCCCACGAGCACGACGCCGATCGCTGACCACGCCGGCCAGTTCCCGACCGCCATGAACACGGTCGCCCGCGCCGGCATCAACGCCGTCTCCTGCAGCAACGCCTCTGCACCATAGGGGTCCGAGCGTTGCACCACCCTGCCCGTCGCGTCGACGAAGGCAGAGATGCCGGTGTTCGTCGAGCGGATCAGCCAGGTGCGCTGCTCGATGGCCCGCGGGATGGCGAGCGCGAGGTGCTGCCACGGCTCCGTATCCCGCCCGAACCACGCGTCATTCGTCAGGTTGATCAGCACGTTGGGCCCTTGCCGCTGGAGGTCTCGCGCGAACCGGGGCATCAGATCCTCGTAGCAGACCATGACGCCGATGCGCACGTCCTCGGCGCCCTCACGGGGCAAGGTGAGCACGGTGCCCTGCTCTGCCTTGCCCATCAGCCCGGACGACGGGACGATGGTGTAGAGGTTCACGCCGGTCGCGCGCCACAGCGCCGTCGCCCAGGGGATCTCCTCGCTGATCGGCATCAGCCGGCTCTTGTCCGCGATGCCGATCACCGTGCCGTCGTCAGACAACAGCATCGAGCTGTTGTACGACTGGTAGCGCCGCGGTCCGCGCCGCGACGGTGGCAGCGCGGCGCTCTCGTCAGCCGTGAGCACCTGCAGGAGCGTCGTCCCGGTGAGCAGCGGCGTCGTGAAGCCGCGCTGTGGCGCCGCACGCTCGCTCGCCGGCACCCGGTTCACGCGGTCTTCATCAACCGACGCCGGCAGCGCCGTCGCCGCCTGGGGCACGTACGAGACGTCCCGGTGGATCGTCGACCACCGGCGAATCTGCGGGTCGGACCGCCGCGCGTAGATGAACGTCTCCAGCTCGAACGCCGACTCCGGCCAGACGATGAGCTCTGCGCCCTGCTGCTCCAGCTGCGCGCTCAGCTGCTGGTGAATCAGCAGGTTGCGCTGGTAGAGCCCCGGGTCCCACTTGTCCCGGATGGAGATGTCCGCCTCCGCGAGGCCAATCGCGACCGTGGGCGCAGCCCGCTGGTCCCGCTCGATCTGGTGGATGCGCAGCAACCCCCACGCGTGGTTCAGCAGCAGGATCGCCGCGCCGACCGCCACGATCCGCGGCAGCGGCTCACGACGGTCCCCGGCTCGCCACCATCGCCACAGCGTCAGCGCGATCGCGTTGATGACCACGACCAGCGCCGTCGTGAGCATGATGCCGCCCAGCTCGACACTCTGCACGAACGGCAGGTGGTAGACCTGCGAGTGGCCCAGCCGCCACGGGAACACCAGCGGGATGACCGCCTCCGCAGCCACGAGCCCCGGCACCAGCGACCACGCCAGCGGCAGCCCGGTCCCACGCTCGACCTTGCGGGCGAACCAGAACCCCAGCCCGTAGACCAGCGCCTGCTGGGCACAGAGCAACAGCATCGTCAGCACGCCGATGATGACCGGCAGCTCCCCGAAGTCCCGGACGAGCCCGGTCACCCAGTGGAAGCCGCCCACGTTCATCAACCAGCCCATCAACCACGCCCACCCCAGCAGCTGGCGATCCGACAGATCGTCCGCGCGGTCCAGCAGCGGCACCAGGCCGATGAACGCCAGCGGCCAGATGTCCCAGGGCGCGAACGCGAGGACGATGCAGGCAGCTCCCACGGCAACTCGCGCGAACAGCCCCGCGCGCTCGGTCCAGGTCATGAACGGTCCATCCAGTCGAGGGTACTCTCCACGCAGGCTCGGCTGACGCGGTCGAGCAACCGCATGAACCCGCCGCCTTCTTCCGGCTGAGCTGACGAAGACGCCCCGGCCGTCCCCCCGCCAGCTGCCGCGCTGCCTGTCGCTCCGTCGTCGTCACCGTCACCGCCGCCGGCGGCCGGCAGCTGCGCGTCGACCGCAAGCTGCACGAGCCGTTGCAGCCACTCATCGATCGGTCCCTGAGGCTCCCCGCCGCGTGCTTCGCCGGTGCTCGCGAGAGGGTTCCCGGTGTCCACGATCCAGCGCGCGATGGCTTCGCCGTCGAGGTTCTTCAGGGTCTCCAGCAGCGGCACGAGCGCCACGCCCGCCAGCCCGGCTCGCAGGGGTGCCGAGCCGCCACCCAGCCGCTGCAGCAGCGCCGGGATCGCGTCGGGTCTGCGCAGCAGCCGCCGCAGGGCGTCCATCGCGGCCTCAACGGCGGCCTCACGCTCCCCGGTGGGGTCGGCGGCGTCCCTGCTCGCGTCGTCGTGCATCGCCCGTACGGGGTTCGGGTTCGGGGGTCCGGGTCGGACCATAGCACGTCGGGCCGCACAGACAACGCGCGGCGTGCCTGAGGTGCGCGGCGATCTGGCGGGTGGTGCTCCGGGGCGAGGCGGGGCGTCCGGTGGGGAAAGCGGCTCGTCGCCCCGCACGTTCGCGGCGCCGGGTGCACGACGCGGCGGCGGACCGGGGTGGGATCGCGGCTCGTGGCGTGATCGCGGCTCGTGGCGTGATCGCGGCTCACAGCGCAGGTGCTGGCGCGCTCGCCCTCCAAGCGTGCCCTTTACAGCGCGTCGAGCGGCGCACTAGAGGAGCGCTGGCCTGCGGCGGCGCGCGCGTTGGCGGACGCCCTGCGGTGTCGTGTCCCGCGCTGGGTCGTCGGGCGGGCGAACCGGGAGACGGAGCCGAGCATGAAGAAGCTGGTGGTGTTGCTCAAGGGCGTGCTGATGGGCCTGGCGGACGTGGTGCCTGGCGTCAGCGGGGGAACGATCGCCCTGCTGTTGGGCATCTACGAGCAGTTCATCGAGGCGGTCCGCTCCGTGAACCTGCGCTGGGTCGGACCGGGCGTGCTGTGGGTCGCGACGGGGTTCAGGCGCGAGCGTCTGGACGCGGCGCGCGAGCCGTTCATGGCGATCCACTGGGGGTTCCTGATCCCGCTGGCGGTCGGGATCGTCGGGGCGATCGGTGTGGGGTCGCGGGTGATCCCGGAGCTGCTGGACGCGCACCCGGAGGTGATGCGCGGGCTGTTCATCGGGCTCGTGCTGGCGAGCATCGTGGTGCCGTTGCGGCAGATGACGGCGGTGACGTTCCGCGAGGTCGCGCTGGGGCTGGGCGTCGCTGGGCTCACCTTCGCGTTGCTGGGCGCGAGCGTGAGTCCGCCGGTGACGCAGCTGTCGGTCGAGGCGCGCTCCGAGGTGTCGCTGCGCGAGCTGACGCGCCTTCATCCGTCCGCGGTCGACCCGGTGACGGTGTACTGCCCGGGTGGCGCGCTCGACAACGCGTCGCTGCGCGCGGCGATCGCGGCGGCGTCGCCGGCTGAGGGCGCGCGCCTCGACACGATCTGCGCCGAGCTGCTCGCCGCGGGCACGGACGTGGCGCGGATCGGCGAGATCATCGTGGCGAACGGGATGGACGTGAAGGCGAGCAACCCGTTCAACGTGGTGCCGGTTCCGGAGGGGACGCAGGTGACGCTGCTGCGCCCTGCCCTCTGGTACGTGTTCGCGGTCGGGGTGATCGCGATCTGCGCGATGGTGCTGCCGGGGATCTCGGGCTCGTTCCTGCTGCTGGTGCTGGGCGCGTACTACTTCGTGTTCTCGTCGATCCGGGGGACGATCGAGATCCTGCTGGGTCGGGGGGAGTCGCTGGACGCGCTGCTGTACTTCTCGGTGTTCACGGTGGGTACGGTGGTGGGGATCACGACGTTCAGCCGGGTGATGTCGTGGCTGTTCCGGTCCCACCGGGCGCTGACGATGGCGGCGCTGATCGGGCTGATGGTGGGCTCGTTGCGGGTGCTGTGGCCGTTCAAGATCGGCGCGCTGCATGGGGGCCCGGTCGCGAACGTGTGGCCTGGCCCGGGCGCGCCGGTGGTGGCGGTGGTCGCCGCGACGGTGGGCGGGTTCGTGCTGGTGATGGCGCTGACCGCAGCGGCGAGCCGTCTCGACGCGCGCCTCGAGGCAGGCACGACGGCCGGCAGCGGCGACGCCAGCTGAGCTGGAGCCGGAGCCGCCAGGCGGCTGAGAGACCTGGCGGGAACCCGGGCGCGCCAACGCGTGGGTGGCGACGAGGGCTACACCTGCCACGTGCCTGGGCCAACAGCTGGTGGTCACAAGCTGGTGGTCACAAGCTGGCGGTCACAAGCTGGTGGTCACAAGCTGGGAGGCGAGCGACGGGGCTGGGAGGCGAGCGACGGGGGATCCGGGTGCCGCTCAGCCGTCAGCCTCGAGCTCGCGTTCGACGCTGTCGATGCGCTCGGCGAGCTCTTCCCAGCGGGCGTAGTGTCCGTCCAGGCGGTCACCGAGGCGGCCGTGACGACGGGTGGTCTCGGCGACCTCTCCCGGGTCCCCGTTCTGGTAGAAGCCGGCGTCCGAGAGGCGCTCGGCGAGCTGGTCGCGCTCGGCCTCAGCGGAGGCGATCTCGCGCTCGAGGGCGGTGAGCTCCTTCTTGAGGTCGCCGACTCGTCGCTGGACCTCCTTGCGGCGCTCTGCGGCGAGGCGGCGCTGGTCCTTCCGGGAGACCGAGGCGCCGCCGGCCTCGCTGGAGGACGAGGCGTTCGTGCTGGCGCCCGTCGCGGCGGCGGCGGCGCGCTCTTCTGCACGCCGCGCCGCGTAGTCGTCGTAGTTCCCGTCGTAGCTGGTCGCGGTGCCGTCCTGGATGTGGAGCACGCGGGTGGCTACGGCGTTGAGGAAGGTCCGGTCGTGGGAGACGACGATGACGGTGCCGTCGTAGGCGGAGAGCGCCTGCTCGAGGACCTCGCGGCTCTCCATGTCGAGGTGGTTGGTGGGTTCGTCGAGCAGCAGCAGGTTCGTGGGGCGCAGCAGGAGGCTGGCGAGCGCGACGCGGTGCTTCTCACCGCCGCTCAGGACGGAGACCTTCTTGAGGACGTCGTCGCCGGAGAACAGGAAGGCGCCCAGGATGCTGCGGCAGCGGGGGAACGTCTCCGGCGTGGCGCGGGACTCGAGGGCGCCCAGGATGGTCTGCGAGAGGTCCAGCCCCTCGACGTGGTGCTGCGCGAAGTAGCCGGGGATGACCTGGTGGCCCAGGCGGACGGTGCCACCGGAGGGCTGGAGGGAGCCTGCGATCATCTTGAGGAGGGTCGACTTGCCCTGCCCGTTGGGCCCGACGAGGGCGAGGCGTTCGCCGCGTTCGATGACGAGGTTGAGGCCGCTGTAGATGACCTGGTCCCCGAAGCTGCGGGAGACGTCATCACAGACGACGACGTCGCGGCCGGAGCGGGGCGCGTCGGGGAAGCGGATGACCATGCGCCGGTTCGCGGCGCTGGGTGCGTCGATGCGCTCGATGCGTTCGAGCTGCTTGACGCGGCTCTGGACCTGTCGGGCCTTGGTGGCCTTGGAGCGGAAGCGCTCGACGAACGACTCGAGGTGCTCGATCTCGCGCTGCTGGTTGGTGCGGGCCTTCTCGATGAGCTCGATGCGCTGCTCCCGGGCGAGGATGTAGTCGTCGAAGTTCCCGGGTACGACGTGGAGGGAGCCGTGCTCGAGGGCGGCGGTCTCGTCGATGAGTCGGTTCAGGAAGTAGCGGTCGTGGGAGATGATGACGACGGTGCCTTCGTAGGACGCGAGGAAGCCTTCGAGCCACTCGAGGGACGGGACGTCGAGGTGGTTCGTGGGTTCGTCCATGAGCAGGACGGTGGGCCGCTGCAGGAGCAGCTGGGAGAGGACGAGCCGCATGCGCCAGCCGCCGGAGAGGATCTCGACGGGGCTCTCGAAGACGTCGGGCGCGAACCCCATGCCGCCCAGGATGCTGGCGGCGCGCGCGCGGAGCGTATAGCCGCCCTCCTGGTCGTAGCGCTGCTCGAGCTCGCCGAGGCGCTCGGTCAGGGGCTGGGCCTGATCGGGAGGTGCGGACTCGAGGCGCGTGCGGAGCTCGTCGAGGTCTCGTTCGAGCTGCAGCAGATCGCTGCGCGCTTCGAGCATGCGCTCGAAGACGGTGCCGCCGGTCATCTCGCCGACGGTCTGGGGCAGGAGCCCGATGGTCGCGCCGCGCGGGATGACGATGCGTCCCTCGTCAGGCTCGAGTTCGCCGGCGAGGATACGGAACAGCGTGGTCTTTCCAGCGCCGTTGGGTCCGACGAGGCCGATGCGACGCCCGGGCGCGAGCTGCCAGGTGAGGTCTCGGAACAGGGTCTTGCCGCCAAAGGAACGGCTGATGCGCTCGAGCTGGATCATGGTGGTCCCATCAGGTTGGTGCGCGGCGTGTATGGTCGGAGTGGTGCGGTGCGTCAACACGCGTTCCGGGGAGCGTCGACGGCGGCGTGGGCACCACACGGTACGGCGCTGCGCGGCGGCGCCGGCGCGAGCGCCGTGGTGGGCGCCGAGGTGGACGCTGAGGTGGCTCACCGGGCGCGCCGGCGCACGGGTTCATGGCGCGCCCGTGGCCGTGTCATGGCGGTCGCCGCCGCAGGTCTGGCGGTGGCGTCGCCGTGCGGAATGCGGTAGCGTGGCGCGACGCCCCCGGGCGCGAGGCGCAGGGGGGTAGGCGCACCATGAGGAAGGGAAGGTTCCGTGCTTGAGACACGCCGATGCGTAGGTGGGCTGGCGGCCGGGCTGCTGGTGGTGCTGGCGGTGACCGCCTGCGCACAGCTGGAGTTCCTGGACCAGGTGGGTGACTCCGGCACGAACGACACGGGTGGCGAGGACATCGCGGAGGACGCGGCGCTGGATACCTCCGAGCCGGGCCCGTGTGATGGCCTCGACCCGGTCTGTGTGCCCGGTGGGCTGGCGTGCTCGCCGGACGGCAGCGCGGTGGTGCGCTGCGACGAGACCTGCCCGGTGGCGACGGACGTCGAGGTGTTCACGTGCGGAGAGCAGGAGATCTGCGACCGCCTGGGGCTCAGCGTGACGTGCCGCCCGTGCATCCCGGGTGAGTGTGGTCCGATCTACGACATCTGCGATCCGGAGGACCTCGCGCCGGTCTGCGTGTCGTGGTCTTCTCGTGCGCAGTGCACGGACCTTGGTGACTTCGGGCCGTCGCAGGTCTGCCCGAGCGGCCAGCGGTGCATCGGCGGGACGTGCAACACGGGGGCGCAGACCGGCGCGACGTGCCAGAACGATGGCCAGTGCGAGAGCCGCGCCTGCGTGTGTGGCACGGTCGGCTACACGGCGTTCCCCGGCGCGGTCGACTGCCCGGTGCCGTTGAACCTCGGGTACTGCAC
>ERZ869909.1873-NODE-1873-length-15647-cov-34.151445_pt1 | contig 15647 bp, 13 predicted proteins | sample MGYA00520892_ERZ869909 | MGnify/ENA primary metagenome ERZ869909 (study PRJEB32215, sample SAMEA104723947) | bioreactor metagenome | biome: bioreactor; feature: anaerobic bioreactor; material: water | place: China | collected 2015-03-12 ...
CTGGGCTCGACCGGCCTCGGCCGCGGCATCGCCATTCCGCACGTCAAGCTCATCGGCATCGACGGCATCGTGAGCCTCTTTGCGCGCCTCGCCCGGCCGATCGACTTCGAAAGCCCGGACGGAGAGCCGGTGGACCTGATTTTCGTGCTGCTTGCGCCCGACCATGCGGGTGGGGATCATCTCAAGGCGCTGGCCCGCATCTCGCGGCTGGTGCGCGAGCCGACCGCGCTCGAACGGCTGCGCTCGGCACCCGATCTGCCAAGCCTCCAGCGCGCGCTGGTGTCGCCTCTCACGTCGCACGCGGCCTGACATTACCGGGGGACTGAAGCGCGGCGAGGCACCACGACGCCAAGCCGCGCTCTTTATCCGTAGACCGCAAGCGCGGCGAGCCCGATCGATCCGACGATGATGCGCCACCACGCGAACGGCGCAAATCCATGCTTCGCGATGAACGCGAGCGCAAACTTCACGACGACGACCGCGGTCACGAAAGCGACCACGAAGCCGACGCTGATCGGCAGCACGTCCGCACCCTGGATCACGTTCCAGTTCACATAGAGATCGTAGGCGAACGCGCCGCTCATCGTCGGCAGCGCGAGGAAGAACGAGAACTCCGCCGCCGTCCGCTTGTCCGCGCCCAGTGCCAGGCCGCCGACGATGGTCGCACCCGAACGCGAGACGCCGGGTACCAGCGCCAGGCACTGGAACAAGCCGATGCCGAACGCGCGCGCGGGCGGAATGTCCATGGCATCCGAGAAGCGCGGCGTCGGCGCAAGCCAGCGATCGACCGCGAGGAGAATGAAGCCGCCCAGGATCAGCATCGCGCACACCAGCACCGGGGCCTCGAACAGCACGTCCTTGATGTAGCCGTGGAGCAGTGCCCCGAAGACGGCCGCCGGCAGAAAAGCCACGAACAGCGCGATGACGAACCGCCGCACCCAGGGATCGAACGGAACCGCCAGCAGCATCCCCCAGAGTCGGGTAAAATAGACGACCACGATGGCCAGGATCGCGCCGAGCTGGATCAGCACCTCGAACGTCTTGGCCGGAGACTCGAAGCCGAGGAAATGCCCGGCGAGCAGCAGATGTCCGGTCGACGAGACGGGCAGGAACTCCGTCAGTCCCTCCAAGAACCCAAGCAGAATGGCTTGCCAGATCGGCATGAACGATGCGCTCCGGTTGGAAATGGAGAACCTTGGCACAAGACGGTGAACAGGGCGTTCCGATAGACCCCGGGGAGAGGACGGACAAGCCAGCAGGTTCGGTAGCACGTTTGCGGAAACGAGGATACGTTCCGGGGACGGCGGTCTGATGACAGCGAACCGGGGCTTCGGCCGGGCGGCGCATCGGGCCGCCATCGAGTTGAATCAGCAAGAGCGTCGGACCTCCCCGAGTGGCAGTCTCCAGGATCGCAACCCCCTATGATCGCAACCCTATGATCGCGCGCAGAACCCTGAAGCGGGTGGATCGGATGCCATGCACACGCTAACCCATTTCCGGCTTTGCCCGCGCTCGCGCGCCGTCCGCATCGCGCTTGCCGAGATCGGCATCACGCCCGAGCTGGTGGAGGAGCGCCCGTGGGAATGGCGCGCCGAATTCCTGGCCTTGAACCCCGCCGGCGAGCTGCCCGTGCTCGCGCTCGAAGGCGGGCTCGTCCTCTGCGGCTCCTACGCCATCACCGAGTACTTCGCCGGCCTGCTCGAGAACATGCAGAAGGACGGCCGCCCGGCCCCGCTGTTCCACGGCTCGCTCGCGGAACGGGCCGAGCAGCGCCGCCTCGTGGACTGGTTCCACGGCAAGCTCGACCGCGAGGTCACGCGCGAACTGCTGCACGAGCGCGTCTACGGCCACCTCGTCGGAGAAGGAGGCCACACGCCCGACACCGAAGCATTGCGCGCCATCCGCGCCAACCTGCGCTATCACCTGGGCTACGTGAACCATCTGGCCGATGAGCGTCGCTGGCTCGCAGGCGACGAGATGAGCTTTGCCGACCTCGCGGCCGCGGCCCATCTTTCGGCCATCGACTATGTGGGAGAAATCCGCTGGGACGATCACGCGGCGGCCAAGTCCTGGTACGCCCGTATAAAATCCCGTCCCTCATTCCGTCCGCTGCTGGCAGATCGGGTGCCGGGCATTGCACCCGCGCCCGTCTATACCGATCTCGACTTCTGACGATGCGCCCGGAAACGACCAGAGCAACGACCAGAGCAACGACCAGCGGCACCACAAGAGATCCGCCCGCCGCACGGAGCGAGCGGCCGCGTGACGTGAAGGCCGTTCTTGCCACGCGCGCCCGCGCGCTCGGGTTCGAGATCGTGCGCGTGACGCGCCCCGACGCCATTCCGCTTTCCGGCGAACGGCTGAGAGCCTTCCTCGCCGAAGGCCGGCACGGCTCGATGGACTGGATGGAGACCACGGCCGACCGCCGCGCGGACCCGAGCGCGCTCTGGCCGGAAGCGCGCTCCGTGATCATGCTGGCCATGAGCTACGCCCCCGAAACCAACCCCATGGACGCGCTCGCCGAGCCGCTCAACGGCGTCGTCTCCGCGTACGCGAAGCGGCGCGACTATCACGACGTCATGAAAGGCAAGCTGAAGGAGATCGCCTCCTGCCTCGCGCAGCAGACGGAGAAACCCGTCAAGGTCTTCGTCGACACGGCGCCCTTGATGGAAAAGCCGCTGGCGGAGGCGGCCGGCATCGGCTGGCAGGGCAAGCACACCAACCTGGTCTCCCGCCACGGCGGCTCCTGGTTCTTCCTCGGCGCGATCCTCTCCGCGGCCGACATCGCGCCCGACGAGCCCGAGCAAAATCATTGCGGCACCTGCTCGCGCTGCCTCGACGTCTGCCCGACGAACGCGTTTCCCGCGCCCTTCCAGCTCGACGCGCGCCGCTGCATCGCCTACCTGACGATCGAGCACAAAGGCCACATCGCCGAGGAGTTCCGCACCGCCATCGGCAATCGCGTCTACGGCTGCGACGACTGCCTCGCGGTGTGTCCCTGGAACAAATATGCGCGCGAGACGCGGGAGGTCCGCCTCGCGCAGTTGGATGAGCTCGACAACCCGCCGCTCGCCGAGCTGCTGGCGCTCGACGACGCTGCCTTCCGCGAGCGCTTTCGCGGCACGCCGGTGAAGCGCACGGGCCGCGATCGCGTGGTGCGCAACGGCCTGATCGCCGCCGGAAACTCCAACGACGCTTCGCTGCTGCCGCACGTCACGCGCCTGCTCGCCGACGCCTCCCCCCTCGTGCGCGCGATGGCCGTTTGGGCCTTCCGCCGCCTCGCGTCGGCTGACGACGTCGCGGCCACGCGCACCCGCCACCTCGCGCGCGAAACGGACGGCGACGTGCGTAACGAATGGACCTCCGGGAGAGACGCATGACCAGCCTGTTCTGCTTCGGCCTCGGCTACAGCGCCGAAGCGCTGGCCCGGCGCGTGCGCCCGTTGGGCTGGCACGTCGCAGGCACCGCGCGCACGAGAGAAGGCCAGTCCCGCCTCGCATCGCTCGGATACGAAGCGGTCCTGTTCGACGGCGCGGCACCGGGGCCGGGCCTCTCCGACGCATTGGCCTCCGCCACGCACGTCCTCGTCTCGGCCGGCCCGGACCAGGAAGGCGATCCCACACTCCGCTTTCACGAAAACGACCTCGCCCGCGCCCCGCACATCCGCTGGATCGGCTACCTCTCGACCATCGGTGTCTACGGCAACACGGACGGCGCCTGGGTGGATGAAACGGCCGCTCCGAACCCCGGCTCGGAGCGCGCGAAACGGCGCGTCGCCGCGGAGAACGCCTGGCTCGCGTTCGGAGAAACGCACGGCAAGCAGGTGCAGATCTTCCGTCTCGGCGGCATCTACGGGCCGGGCCGCAGCGCGCTCGACGACGTCCGCGACGGCACCGCACGCCGCATCGTCAAGCCCGGCCAGGTGTTCAACCGCATCCACGTGGACGACATCGCGAGCGTGCTGCTCGCCGCCGCGAGCGGCACTGGACGATACACGGTCTACAATGTCGTGGACGGCGCGCCGTCGCCGTCTGAGGAGATGATCGCGCACGCGGCCGCTCTCCTCGGACTGCAGCCGCCGCCCGAGATCCCCGTCGAGGACGCCGCACTCTCTCCCATGGGCAGAAGCTTCTATGCCGAGAACCGGCGCGTCGCCAACGGCCGGCTGCGGGATGACCTCGGCGTCACGCTTGCCTATCCAAGCTACCGCGAAGGCCTCGCGGCCATCCTCGCAAAATCGCGAACCTGAACGGACTGACAGCATTCCCCCCTTTTGTTGCCGGAATCCGGGCGGATGATACGCATGATGATGTTCGGAACGGGAACGAGTGCCCGCTCCGAACGCGATGTTCATATTGCATGTCGTTCGACGCGAGGCCGCCATGATTGCCCGACACCCCGTGCCGCTTTTGGCGATGCTGTTGGGGCTCGGCGTTGCGCTCGGGGGCCACTCCGCGAAGGCTGAACAAGCCGGCCACGCCCTGGCCGAGAGGTTCGCTGCAGGCGCGGCCGAAGAAGACGCGCGCCGCAAGGCCGAGACTGCGAAACGCCGCCAGGCCGAAGAGACCAAGCGCCGCAAAGCCGAGGAAGCCGAGATGCTGGCGCGCGCCCGCGCCGAAGCCCTCGAGCGCAAGGCCGCCGCCGACAAGGCACGGGCGGAGGAAGAAGCCCAGGAAGCCAGGCGCATCGCGGAAGAGGAGCGCGCAGAAAAGGCGCACCGTCTGGCCGAGGAGCAGCGCATCGCACGCGAGCGCTTCATCGCCGAGCAGATCCGCGCCGAAGAGGAGCGGATTGCCGCCGAGGCGCGCGCCGAAGAACGGGCCCGCGCGGAGGCTGCCAGAATTGCCGAAGAGCAGAAGATCGCCAAAGAAAAGCGCATCGCCGAAGAGAAACGCATTGCTGAAGAGAAGCGGGTGGCCGCAGAAAAGCGCGCGGAAGAAGAACGCCAGCGCCTAGCCGTGGAGCAGCGCCGCGCCGAGGAACGGCGGCTCGCAGAACAGAAGCGGGCTGACGACGAGCGCCGACGCGCGGAGACCGCCCGCATCGAGGAAGAGCGGAGGATCGCAGAAGCAAAACGCGTTGCCGAAGAAAAGCGCATAGCGGAAGAAAGACGGATCGCCGCGGAGGCGCATCTCGCGGAGGAACGGCGCATGGCGGAGGCCGAGCGCCTCGCGGAGCAACGCCGCCTCGCGCTCGCCGCCGAACGCGAAGCCTCTCACGAGCGCCGCGCCGCGCGTATCCGCCAGCTCGAAGAGGAGCGCAACGCCAAGGCCCTCGCCGCGCTCAAGTCGCCGATGGGCCTCGGTGCGCCGAGAGACCGTCCATCCGCACCGCGCGCGACACCGCCGGCCAAACCTGCGGAACGCGTCACCATCCTGCTCGTGATGAAGCCGGGCGGGACAGGCATCCGCCGCTTCGGCAAGAAAACCGCCGATCCCGTTCTCTGCTCCGGCGCCAACTGCTGGATCGGGTCCGGCGCCGACCGCGCCGCCAAGGCTGTGACGCGCGGGCTGGCGCTTGGCCCGGCCAACACGATGGGCCGCCGCGCCGGCGCCTGCAACCAGCGCCTCGCCTGCGTCTACCGCGACGTGAACCTCCGCGGCACGTCCGCAAGCATCCAGCCGATCGACCTGCGCGTCATGCGTCACGACCGCCGCGAACCGCTGCACCTCGAAGCCGACCGCTCCTGCCGGATCGCGAACGGCGCCGTGGTTTGCGACAAGCTCTACGCCTCCCGATCCTGGCGCGCCTGGGTGATCGACGAGGAGCTCGCACGCAAGGCCGGCCCGGCCGCCCTTGCTGCCGCTCTCCAAAACGGGCTCACACCGGCTCACGCGGCAGCGCTCCACACCCACAACTTCTGAGAACGTCGCCACCGAGCAGGGCACGCTTCGACGAGTCATTCCGAAACACGCCTCCACCGATCCTTAACCAGGATGGAAGACACACACGCGCGTTTCAGCTTCCGACGCGCACACCCTTTACCGCTTCGAGACAAAGCTCGGCCATGGTGAGAGCCAGGAATTTACCTGTCTTGGACGTGCGGCCATGGCCATCGCAACTCATGAAACGCCGAACGGCGAAACGCGCCCTTCCGCCTGGCGGAGGCTCTCGGCCGGCCTCGCACGCGCGTCGGCAAACCTGTTCGACCGCATCTTCAGCTCCGACACCCGGCGCAACGTCTCGCGGCCGAAGATCCTGTTCGCCACCAGCACCGCCGATGCCGCACTCCTGATTGCAACCGGCGTCCTGGCCTTCATCGCGCTCGAGCCCACCCCGGCGTCGGCACTCGAGATCGCCGCATGGACGGTCGTCATCGCAATCGTTACCACGCTCGAGCTGCGCCGCAACTGGTCCTACACGATCCACGCCCTGCGGGAGCCGGCGCGGCAGGCGCGCAAGGTCCTGCGCAGCGTCATCGTCGTCTTTTGCGTCATCGTCGGCGCCGCCTATCTGGTGAAAATCGCGCCGTTCTCGCCGCAGACCGGCGCGGCATGGCTCGTATCCGCCGTCGCGCTCATGACCGCGTTCCGCTTCGCGCTCGCACGCGGGCTCGCCCGCCTCACCGATGCCGGCCGCCTCGTGCGCCGCACCGTGATCGTCGGCGGCGGCCCGGACGCGGAAACGCTCATTTCCGCGCTCGAACGCGACAACCTCAAGGAAATCTCGATCATCGGCGTGTTCGACGACCGCTTCGACGATCGCTCGGCCGATAGCATCGCCGGCTACCCGAAGCTCGGGACGTTCGACCAGCTTCCCGCCTTCTGCCGCAACACCGGCGTCGACCTCATGATCGTCACCGTGCCCATGAGCGCGGAAGTGCGCCTCATGCAGATCCTGAAGCAGCTCTTCACGCTGCCGGTGGACATTCGCATCTCGGCCTTGAGCTCGAAGCTGCGCCTCGCATCCGGCACCTATTCGCACATCGGCCGCGTCCCCATGCTCGCCCTCATGGACCGCCCGCTCACCGACTGGGACCGCGTCATCAAGAACCTCGAGGACCGCGTCGTCGGCACGGCGCTGGTCCTGCTCGCCGCCCCCGTCATGGCGCTCGTTGCGCTCGCGATCCGCCTCGACAGCAAGGGCCCGATCCTGTTCAAGCAGCGCCGCTACGGCTTCAACAACGAGCTGATCGAAGTCTACAAGTTCCGCTCCATGTACGCGGACAAGACGGACGCCTCCGCGAGCAAGCTCGTGACGCGCGACGATCCGCGTGTCACGCGCGTGGGCCGCTTCATCCGCAAGACGAGCCTCGACGAGCTGCCACAGCTCTTCAACGTCCTCAAAGGCGAGATGTCGCTCGTCGGCCCGCGCCCTCACGCCACCGAGGCCAAGGCCAGCTCCGATCTCTACCAGACGGTCGTCGACGGCTACTGCGCCCGTCACCGCGTCAAGCCCGGCGTCACCGGCTGGGCGCAGATCAACGGCTGGCGGGGAGAGACCGACACGCACGAGAAGATCCAGCGCCGCGTCGAAGCCGACCTGCACTACATCGACAACTGGTCGCTGATGCTGGACCTCTACATCATCGCCGCAACTCCGTTTGCCCTGCTCACGGGCAAGAACGCCTATTAGCGCATGTCAGCCAGCTCGTTTCATATCCGGCGCACGGGCGCGTGGCTGAACGGGCACCGCAGCCCGACGCTGCGCACGGCCTCCGCTTATCGCGCGGGCACGTCGGCCCTCGACCAGCCGGCGCCTTGGCGCGTCCCCGCCAGCACGCTCGCCGCCATCGCGGTGGCCGGCGCCATGGGCACCAGCGCCATCGTCTTTTCCGAGCCCGCGGTTGCCGACATCCTGATGGCCGCCGTGATCGTCGGCCTCCCGCTGCTCGGCGTCGTGCGCTTCGGCCACGCGTCGATCCTCAATCTCATGCTGTGGCTGGTCCTCGTCGCCTGCGGGATCGCGGCGTGCTCCGTCTCGACCACCATGAACACGGCCGTCATCCATCAGGTGGTGACGCTCTATCTCGTGCTCGGCGCCTTCGTCCTCGCGGGCTATATCGCCGCCGACGCGGAGCCCCGCTTCCATCTCGTGATGCGCTTCTACACCCTCGCCTGCCTCGTCGCCGCCATCGCGGGCCTCGTAGGATATTTCGGCGTTCTCCTCGGCGCTTTCGAGCTGTTCACGAACCACGGCCGCGCGCGCGGCACGTTCAAGGACCCGAACGTGCTGGGCGCGGCCCTCGCACCGGCCATCGTCTACACGGTGTGGATCGTCCTGCGACACCCGCTGCGCCAGGCCGCGCTCGCCGCCGCAGTCCTGTTTCCCCTGATGCTGGCGCTGCTGCTGTCGTTCTCGCGCGGCGCATGGATCTCGGTCGCCTTTTCGCTCCTGGTTGCGATCTGGCTCTCCCTCGTCACCACCCGCCGCAAGGGCGATCACGTCCGCCTCGTCGCCGTCGGCACGCTCGGCACCGCCGTCGTGGCCGTAGCACTGCTGGCAACGCTCCGCCACGAGTCCATCGGCAACCTCCTCTCGGAACGCGCAAGCTTCGATCAGTCCTACGACAGCGGGCCGGAAGGCCGCTTCGGCGGGCAGAGCAAGGCGATCAATCTGATCCTCGAGAACCCCTTCGGCATCGGCACGCACACTTTCCGCGACAGTTACCACGAGGAAGAGCCGCACAACGTCTATCTCAGCCAGTTCCTGAACGCGGGCTGGCTCGGCGGCACGCTCTACATCGTCTCCGTCCTCGGCACGCTCGCGGCAGGCCTCTATGCCGCCCGCCGGCGAACCGCCCTGCAAGGCCCCCTCATCGTCGCAACGGCCGCCTTTGCCGGCGTCGCTCTCGAAGGCCTGGTCATCGATACCGACCACTGGCGCCATTTCTTCCTGCAGATGGCGCTCATCTGGGGCCTCGTCGACGCAATCCCCTCCACACCGAGCCCAGCGCGGCGGCGCCATGATTGAAGCCAAAACCCACGCGCCGAGCGGCTGGCGCATCGCGCTCGAAAATCTATGGGCGAGCCGGCAGCGTCATGCCGAAAGCTGGAACGCGATCGGCGTGTTCATTGTCCGCGCCGGCAGCGCGGCACTCCTGTTCCTGACGCAGATCGTGCTGGCCCGCTGGATGGGCGCGGCCGAGTACGGCCTCTTCGTCACCGCCTGGACCTGCGTGCTCGTGCTCGGCGGCATCGTGCACCTCGGCTTCAACGTGGCCATGATGCGCCTCGCGCCGCAGTACTACGCCAACAAGGACTACGGCGCCTTCCGCGGCCTCTGGGCCGGCGGCCGCCGCGTCGCGACGACATCGGCAACCGTCGTCGCCCTCTTGGGCCTGACCGCCGTCTGGATCGTGGAGATGGAGGGCAGCGCCGCCCTTGCCCTGCCGCTCGCGCTCGCCTTCCTCTGCCTGCCGCTCTACACACGCACCGACGTGCAGGACGGCCTCGGCCGCGGCCAGGGCTGGACGATGGATTCGATCGTGCCGCCCTTCATCGTCCGCCCCTTGGCCCTGCTCGCGATGGTCGCGGTGGCGTTCTTCGCGGGCTCCCCGGCAACCGCCGTCACCGGCATGACGCTGGCCTTCTTCTCCGTCGTCGCGGCCAACGTGATGCAGACCGTCCTGCTCAAGCGCCGCATCCGCGAGACCGTCCCCGAGGCCACGCCCACCTACGATTACGCGGGCTGGTTCAAGATCTCGCTGCCGCTGCTCGCGGGCGGCATCTCGGAAATCGTCACCCTCAACGCCGACGTGCTCCTCCTCAATCTCTTCCGCCCGCCCGAGGAGATCGGCATCTACTACGCCGCCGCGAAAACCACCGCACTCGCGCTGTTCGTGCTCTACGCCGTCGGCACGGCCTACGCAGGACGCATCGCAGCCGCATCCGCGCTCGGCAACCGCACCGAAATCGAAACGCTTGTCGGCCAGGCCGTGCGCTGGACGTTCATTCCATCCGCCGCCGTCACGCTCGCCATTCTCGCCCTGGGCTATCCCGTGCTCGCAAGCTTCGGCGAAGGCTTCACGGACGCCTACCCGCTGATGTTCATCCTCGCCGCGGGCATTCTCACGAAAGCTTCCATGGGCCCGTCCGAGCTGATCCTCAATATGCTGGGCCACCAGCGGGCGAGCGCACTCTCGCTCGCAACGGCTGCCGTTCTCTCGGTGGTGTTGAACCTGATTCTGATCCCGATCTGGGGCGTCACGGGCGCAGCCATCGCCACCGCGACCGCCATCGTCTCCATGTCGGTGATCAACTGGGTGGCGATGCGCCGCCTGGAAGGCCTCAACCTGTTCGTGCTCGCCAACCTGCCCCGCCGCAATCCGTGAGGCTGGCGCACAGGTCGCGCGCCTAGAGTGCTTCCGGAAAAGTGGGAACCGATTTTCCGATAAGAAGCACGATAAAGCAAAAACTTAGAGCCGTTCTGCGATTCCACTAAAACCAGAACGGCTCTAAACCAGTTCCTCGATCAGCCCGTAGAGCTTGTCGAGGTCCTCGGGGCGCGAAAGGCGGTGCTCGCCGTCCGGCACTTCCGTGATCCGCACCCAGTCGCCGCCGAGCACGTCGGCCAAAGCGCGCGTATGCTCGACCGGCACGTCCGCATCCTGCACGCCCTGCAGCACCAGCACCGGACGGCCCGGATCGAAGCCCGCGTCCTTGATCAGGTGGCGCCGTCCGTCCTCGATGAAGTTGCGGGTGATGACGTAGCCCGCCGGATCGTAGGCCGAAGGCTGCACCCACCGGCCCCTCTCCAGGATCTCGCGCCGCGCGTCGTCGGTGTACCGCTTCCACATCAGCTCTTCCGTGAGATCCCAGGCCGGCGCGACGAGCACGAGGCCGCGCACGCGGGCCGCCTCCTCCGGCGCCGTCTCGACGAGGCGCCGCAACAGCAACAGCGCAAGATGCCCGCCGGTGCTCGAGCCGACGAGGATCTGCGGTCCCCTCGTCACCGCGCGAAAAACCGCCTCGCTTTCCTCGAGCCAGTCGCTCACCGTCGCATCCTCGAACACGCCCGTGGAGCGGCCATGGCCCGAGTAGTCGAAGCGCGTGAGGCCGAGCCCCCGCGGCGCGGCCCACCGCGCCAGCGCCTCGGCCTTGGTCGAGATCATGTCGGACTTGAGCCCCGTCAGCCACAAAAGGCCCGCCGTCTCTGGCCCCTCGGCGTCGGCATGCAGGTAGGCGATGCGCCGCCCTCTCTCCCCCTCGCCCACGTCGAGAAACCTCACCGCGTCATCCGCCATCTGCCGCTGCTCCTGCCCGCTCACGCCTCACCCATCGCCATCGGACACTGCGGATCGGCCGCGGGGCCAACTTGGCATTTGGGACCCCTCCGTCTATAGAGGCTGCGACGGCCGCGGTAAAACCGCGTGAACGGCAAACGCGCCGGCCAAGCGCGTCGGCAAGGGACAGACGTTGGAAAACCGCATCACCGTTCTCCAGATCATTCCGCGCATGCGCGCGGGCGGTGCCGAGCTTGGCTGCCTGCAGGTCGCCGAAGCGCTCGTCGCGGCGGGACATCGCGCCCTCGTCGCATCTGAAGGCGGACGCATGGTGGAAGCTCTCGAGAAAGCCGGCGCCACCCACATCACCCTGCCGCTCGCTTCCAAGAACCCGTTCGTGATGTGGCAGAACAGCAAACGGCTCGCCGATATCATCCGCTCCGAACGCGTCGACATCATCCACGCGCGCAGCCGCGCCCCGGCCTGGAGCGCGCTCCGTGCCGCGCGCGTCACGGGCATCCGCTTCGTAACGACCTATCACTCGGAGTATTCGGAGCGCAGCCGCATCAAGCGCTTCTACAATGGCGTGATGGCGCGTGCCGACCGCGTGGTTTCGGTCTCCGACAACATGCGGGGCCTGATCCAAAGCCGCTACGGACTTCCGCTCGAGCGCATCCCGGTCATCCACCGCGCCTTCGATCCCGCGCGGTTCGATCCCGCCGCCGTCACGCCCGAACGCCTCGAAGCGCTACGCAACGCGATCGGCGTCCGCCCGGAGGATCGCATCGTGCTGCTCCCCGGCCGCATCACCCGCCGGAAGGCGCAAGCCCACCTGATCGAGGCTGCCGGCATCCTCAAACAGCGCGGCATCGAGGATTTCGTCTGCGTGTTCGCGGGCGAGGTGGAGAAGCACGATTACATGGCGGAGCTCGACCGGCGCACGCAGGCGCTCGGGCTGGCCCACCGTGTCCGCTTTCCCGGCAACGTCGCCGACATGGCGGCCCTCTACAGCTTGGCAGCCGTCTCGCTCAACATCTCGGAATTCGAGGGCCTGCCCCGCGTCGCGCTCGAAGCCCAGGCCATGGGCGTGCCCGTGATCGTCTCCGACACCGGCCCCGGCCGCGAGGTGGCGCTCACAGCGCCTGACGTCTCTCCCGAGGCGGCAACCGGCCTGCGCGTCCCCTTTGCCGACCCGCCCGCCCTGGCCGAGGCCCTGGCGGAGCTGCTCGGCTGGCCGGAACCTGAGCGCGCCGCCATGGGCGCCCGCGCGGCCGCCCACGTCCGCAGCCGCTACACCCTGGAGCGGCTCACCCGGGGCTATCTGGCCGTTTACCGGGACGTCATGGGCCAGAACCCCTGATCTGCTGCTCCGGGTTCGGATTTTGTTGGTGGCGCTGACCCGGCGACCTTGACGGAAGCGCTTTTCTGAATTCTTGTGCTCGCAATTCCCTGAGCTTGTCGCAGGTCGCGCCCTGGTGCGCCCTGTTAACGCTGCGGGAGGGTCACGATCTGAAACCACGAGAGGAGATTGCAACATTCGCAAACCTATGCGAGGCGCCCCAGAGCGCGAGCCGTCCGGCCCGAAGATCAACGACGCAATCCGGGCGCGCGAGGTACGGCTGATTGACGAAACCGGGCAGAATGTCGGCGTCGTGAGCAAAATCGACGCGCTCGCCCGTGCCGAGGAGGCAGGACTGGATCTGGTCGAGGTTTCTCCCGACGCCGAGCCTCCTGTCTGCAAGATTCTCGACTACGGCAAGTTCAAGTACCAGGAGCAGAAGAAGGCCGCCGAGGCCCGCAAGCATCAGAAAATCGTCGAGATCAAAGAGATCAAGATGCGTCCCGGCATCGACGATCACGACTACGACGTGAAGATGCGCGCCATGAAACGGTTCTTCGAGGAAGGCGACAAGGTCAAGGTCACGCTCCGCTTCCGCGGCCGCGAGATGGCCCATCAGCATCTCGGCATGGACGTGCTGGTGCGCGTCAAGACCGAGGTCGAGCCCTTCGCCAAGGTGGAAAGCGAGCCCCGCTTCGAGGGCCGCCAGATGGTGATGGTGCTGGCGCCGAAATAGCGGCGCCACCACAAATCCACGGCTCGAGTGGGAAACGTGGTCTCCCTACCGTCATCCCGGACGGCGCATGAGGCGCGCCGATCCGGGAGCAAGGTCGACAAGAACAACCTCCCAGCACCGGCTTGGAATTCTCGCCACCCGTCCGCCAAGGACGGCTTTGGCTGTTCCGGGCTCATCGCGACGGCATCCGTCAGACGGCATCCCCCTCTGCTCGCGACGTGTTTCAGGTCTTGAAGAGGTCGGCTGACCTTTGCGGCAGACAACACCCCGCTGTGTCGCTGTGAGACCACATGCCCAAGATCGACATCGACATGATGAGCACCAACGCCAACGGCCGCTTCGTGCCCAAGGACGGCACGCCGTATCCCTGGCCCTGGTGCGCGAACGAATCCGCCACACGGAAGTCGAACGCGGTTCCGAGCAGCCCAGCCTGCGTGAAACGAAGTGCCAAGCCAGCCTGCCCGAAGGCGCTTGGCGTCCGAATCACCTTATAATGTCGAACACTGATTTTCGTCAGTGCCGCCGGGCCGTCTGGTCTCGAATTGGGGCGGTGTACCGGCCTGATCTGGGGGGAAAATGCGTTTCGGCAGAGTTCTGGCGACGACCGCCGTTACGATGGTCTATGGAACGAGCGGAGCCTTCGCGGCGGAGGCCCCCAAATGGGGCGCCCATATCGACCTTGAAGGCAAGCTGGGCACCGAGCGCCACCTGGGTGAGGTGGACGTGTTCCTTCCGGTCTCCCAGGGCGACCGCACGCTGCTGTTCGCCAACATCCGCGCGCGCGCCGACGATGAAGGCAGCCACGAAGGCAATTTCGGGCTCGGCCTGCGCCACATGCTGTCGTCAGGCTGGAACATCGGTGCGTATGGCTATTACGATCGCAGGCGCACCGACTTCGACAACGATTTCAATCAGGCGACATTCGGCGTCGAGGCGCTCGGCCGCGATTTCGATTTCCGCGCCAATGCATATCTGCCGTTCGGCGAGCGCGTGAAGGACGCCGGCTCCACCCCGGAGAGCGCCTCGTTCGCGAGCCTGGTCGGAACCACCATCGAGATTACGACGCTTGGCGGGCTCACGCGTGAGGAGCATGCCCTGCGAGGCTTCGACGCCGAGATCGGCTGGCGTGTGCCGCTCTGGTCGGCGGACGACAGCAAGGCGCTGCGGCTCTATGCCGGCATGTTCCATTTCGATGACAGCGCGGTCGAGGCCGTGACCGGTCCGAGACTGCGGGCGGAGCTCACCATGTACGAGCTGCCGCATCTTCCGGACGACGCGCGCCTTACGCTCGGCGGCGAATACCAGGACGACGACGTACGCGGCAGCCAGGGTTTCGTGACGGCACGCCTTCGTATTCCGCTCCAGCAGGAGCGGCCCAGCGAGCGCCCGCTGAACTGGCAGGAGCGCCGCATGACCGATTACGTCGTGCGGGACGTCGACATCGTGACCGGCACACAGACCACTCGGGCTCCGACGATCGTCGAAACGGCGACGCAAACAGCCGATGGCAGGAACATCGCCGTCGTCGACAGCGCCACGACGCCCGGAGCCGATCTGCAGACCGCCGTCACAAATGCCGGCGCCAACAGCGTGCTCATTCTGTCCGGCACTTTCAACACAACGACGACCACGACATTAGAGACCGGCCAGACGATGATGGGCGCGGGCAACGTCGCGGTGCAAAGCGCCTCGGGTCGAACGGCCGTGCTCAACACGTCCACGGCAACCATCAATGCAGCGACCAGCGCGAATGCGACTGGCGCCATAACGATGGCAAATGCCAGCACGCTCCTGGGCATGACGATCAATCAAACCCAGAACCCCGCCAACAGCGACCCACGCGGCGTGTCTGTTGACGGCCTCAGCAATGTAACCATCGCCAACAATGTCATCGCCGTCACCGCGACAAACGGCAATGCATTCGGCACCTACATCCTAAATTCCAGCAACGTGACCGTCACCGGCAACACCATTTCCACCACGCGCCCGGGCGCAGCCGCGATTGGACTGTATGCGAACAACTCCTCGCTCAGTGTAGCCGACAATACATTGTCCGCCTTCGGAAACACCACCTTTGCGGCCTATCTGGTCGCCAATCCGGGAGACACTGTGACCATCCACTCCGGCTCCACCGGCAACGTGTTCGGGGCAGGGGGCTGCGGAAACGTCGGCGGTGGCGCCTTCGTTGGCTCGCTCGAGTATACGAGCGGCGGGATACCGGGCACCTGCCCATAAAGGGCGCCGCGCATCGCGGCATGCCCCTCCCCATAGAAAGGCGGAGCATGCCTCCGCTCCGCCCTTCCGCATGCGCCAGGCACTGACGCACCTAGCTGTTTGATCCCAGGCTTTGATGGTGCAATCTTATCGTTGGAAGCGAGGGATGCGCTATGGGCCAGGTTCTTCATGGG